>QMCE01001819.1_pt1 | contig 11779 bp, 6 predicted proteins | sample 1821851 | NCBI WGS metagenome assembly QMCE01 (sample SAMN09453174, study PRJNA476694) | Termite gut metagenome, whole genome shotgun sequencing project. | isolation source: worker | host: Odontotermes sp. | place: South Africa:Pretoria | collected 2016-01-28
GATCTACTAACGATTGGTTGGAGAATTAAAATTTAGAAGACGTTATGGAAATCGGAGTGCTGTCAGATTGGGTGATGGTCGTAATAACTGCTATTACAGCTTACTTCCTATACAAAACATTGAAATCGCAAAAAGATGTTCAGAAGACCCAAAATGATTTGTATCGAATTGAAAACATCCGCTTTAAGGAAAGCATAAAACCTCGGCTAAAATGCAAATCCACAACCGACGTATTTCACCCCTCGGGTGGCAAACAGAAGATATTGACTGTTAAAATTCATTGTGAAGCAGGGGAGGCCAGAAAAATATCCATACCCTTGTCGGAAACGTCGAAACAGATATTCATCCCTACTGGGATTTCAGAAAACAGAAACTATCTCGCAAAAGGAGATGATCCATTGGTGCATAATTTCTTGCTCAAAGATAGTCGCGATTGGGCAATTTTCGAACTACGATATGAGGATGTCGCAGGTTACAAGTATAAACAGAGAATCGTTTGTATGTGCTACGATTCTGACATCGATGTATACATGAATCTACCAGAAGAGATAATCGAGGATTAAGAGTATTATTCTATAACGAGAGGCGCGGTTTTCCGCGCCTCTCGTGTCATGTGTTCTAACTGTCATCTTTCCTTCGGTTTCGGTTTGGTCTTGCCACCGGAGCCGGTCTTCTCTTTCGGAAACTTGAACGTCAGGTTGAAGTTCTTGTCGAACGCGAGGCAGGCATCGAAAGTTTTGCCTGATTTACCTTGGAAGCCTCTGATAAGCCGCGTTTTGCCCGATTTGAGAAGTTGTTGCATATGCTTTTCGGTCAGTTCCTTGTTCAGGAAACGGCGATGGACAGCGAGGCCACACTTGTCGTTGTCGCATTTGGCGAGACGATGGCGGATGACCATGCGACCGTTACCACACTTGGGGCACGGGATGACCTCGCCCGGTAGTTGTTTCATGTCGAGCGACAACACTTCCTCGGTGATCTGCTTGGTGTATATGCCTATCGCTTTCATAAAGGTTTCGGGCTTCATTTCGCCTTTCTCGATACTCGCGAGCGACTTTTCCCAGCTGCCGGTCAGTTCGGCATCGGCGATGCGCAGGTTACGCACCGATTCGTAGAGCGTCAGACCGTGCGCGGTTGGGATCAGCGATTTGCCTGAACGCTCGATATACTCCCTTTTCAGTAGCGTCTCGATGATGCCCGCGCGCGTCGCCGGAGTGCCGAGGCCGCTCTCCATCATCGCCTCTCTCGCTTTCTCGTCCGTCACCAGCTTGCCCGCCGTCTCTATAGCTGTCAATAACGTCGCCTCGGTGTAGAGAGGTTTGGGGCGCGTCTTGCGTTTGGCCAGACTGTGTCCCATTACTGAGAGGGATTCACCCTCGACATATTCGACATCGGCAGCGCAGATGCCATTCTCATCCTCGCCTCGCTCCTCGGGACGGTTGTAGACCGCGCGCCAACCCGCCGAGACGGTCTCCGTGAAGCGGGAGCGGAACAGCATATCGCCGACAGTCGCCTCGATGAGCAGAGTGTCCTTCTCGCACTTCGGTCCGAACGCCTCCAACATCCGGCCGCAGATAAGGTCGTAAACTCGTTGCTCGTTCGTCGAGAGCGTTTCCCGCGCATAGTCGCCGGTGATGAGGAGCGCGTGGTGGTCGGTCATCTTCGAGCCGTCGACGCACCGGCGCGTGGTGCGCAACGGGTCGATGCTGTCGTAGAGGTGGGCGAAGGTCTCCATGCGCAGTATCATCCGAAGCAACGACGGGATGCCCGGCATAACGTTGGGCGGGATGTAGCGGCTACCCGTGCGCGGGTATGAGATGAGTTTCTTCTCATAGAGCGATTGGGCGGCGTTCAATGTCTGCTCGGCGCTCATATCGTGGAGTGTGTTGCAATCCTTCTGGAGCGCGGTGAGGTCGTAAAGAAGAGGTGGGGCCTCCTGTACTCGTTTCTTCTCGACCTTTGTGATGGTCGCTTCGGGGCAAGATTTGAGGCGGTCAGCGATGGTGTCGGCGGTCGCCGCATCGCGGATGTCTTCGACATAACGGAACTTGCGGAGTGTGCCATCTTTGCCAAGCGTCGCCGACAGGTTCCAATAGTCCGAGGGCAGGAATCCGCGATGTTCAAGGTAACGCGAGGCGATCATCGCGAGAGTCGGGGTCTGCACCCGCCCTAGCGAGCTTTTGGGGATGCCGGATACTTTCGACAGGGCGTTGCTCGCATTGACCCCCACGAGCCAGTCGGCCTTTGCGCGGAAGTCGGCGGCGAGGTAGAGGCGGTCGTACTCCGCGCCGTCGCGAAGCTCACGCATACCCCGCTCGATGGCCTCCTCAGTGAGAGAGGAAATCCAGAGGCGTTGGACGGGGAGTCTGCAACCCAGATGTTTGTAGATGTTGCGGAAGATGAGTTCGCCCTCACGTCCGGCGTCAGTGGCGGCGATGATGCTGTCGCAACGGTCCAGCACGCGGCGGATGACATTCAACTGTCGGGAGGCGGCACTGTCGACAACGATCTTTCCCGCTTTGCGCTCCTGTTTGACGACCAAGCGAAACCGTTCGGGGATGAATGGGAGTTCCGATGAGCGTTTGTGCCCATAGAGTTCGGGCAGCGCAAGCCCGACGAGATGGCCCAAAGCCCAGGTCACGATATAGCCGTGACCCTGCATATAGCCGTTACACTTCTCGCGGGCGCCGACCACGCGGGCGATCTCCATCCCAACGCTCGGTTTTTCTGCTATGATTGCTATCATAATTTTCGGGAATTAAAAACCGCACCCCGGTAGTGAGGGCCGGAGTGCGGTTCGGGATTGAGGTTTAGATGTTGGATTCGGCGGGTTCGATGCCGACGATCTCGATAAGGATTTCGCCTTTCTTCTCCACAAGCTGAAGCGTTGCGTCGAGCACCACATCGGCACCCAGCAGCACGAGGCTCAACGAAAGGATGCCGGTCTTCTCGCCGCTCAGCAGCGTGGTCAGTTCTCCCGCCTGCTCCAGTTCATCGCGCAGGATGCCGATCCCGGCGAGTTCATCCCAGTTGATGTCCTCCTCACGGAAGCGCATTTCAATACTATTCTTGTTCATGGTTTTAATCGTTTGATGGTTAGTGATTAGCGCACGCTGCGACCTTTCTTGCGGTCCTCATTCCTCTCCTGTTTTGTTGCAGCATGGGTAACGTTGCGGGAGGTGGCGTCGCGTTTGATGTCGGGATTCTCGTTGTAGTAATTGATCTTGCTGCCCTGGGGATTGACTTTCGCCCATTGGGAGAAGGGTTGCCCATCGTAGCCTTTCATCCCCTCGATCAACACCGCCTTGCCGTCCTGAAGGTCGGCGCGCTGGGTGGCCGAAAGCGTCACGCCGAACACCTCCTGCGGGATCTTGAACTCCTGCTGTTTCGAGAAGTCGTGTTGGTCGCGCGAGTACATCGGATAGCCCGTGCCAGGGTCGAGCTTGACCCACGACGAGAAATCCTCGCCGCGATTGTTGGTCATATTGTTCAGGAAAATCTCCTTGCCGTCGCGCAGTTGCTGACGCTCCTCGGGGGTGATTTTCACGCCGCTGATCTCGTTCGGGACATAGATGTCCGCCGGATTGTCGGGGTTGATGCGGGTGTAGTTGGCGCGGCCCGACACGTCGTCGCGCTTGATGAACGAGGAGAACACCTCGCCCTTCTTGCTGACCATGTTCTCGACGAAGATCGCCTTCCCTGCGTTGTAATCATCCACCTGTTTGTTCGTCAGAGGCACTTTGCCCAACTCCTGTCCGTACTCCAGATTGAGGTTCCGCTCGAAGATGTATTCCACGCCCCTGCGGTCGGCGTTGTACTGCAACGTGGCGTTGAACTCATTGCCGCTCTTCGAGGTCATACCCTCGATATAGACGGATTTGCCCTCGCGGAGCTGTTGCTTCTCGTGGTCGGAGAGTTTCACGCCGCTGTACTCGTCGGCGATGAACGCGCCGGAGACCTTCGCCGAAACGATCTGGTTGGTCATCTTGTCTATGCTCACGAAGCAGTCTTCGTATCCGCCCTGGGTTCTCAGCGGCACAACGCGCCCCATGTTACCGGTCTGCGAGAGGTTGATCTTGTCGTCCTCGGAGAAGTTGTGGCCGAGGAACGCCCGTGAAAAGTCGGGCGCCTGCCGCAGCGGGTGGGTCTGGAGGATGATGCGCCCGTCGTCCTCCTGCCGGAACGAGATGCGCGCCTGATAGCGGCTGTCGGTGCCGCCGATGTTGGCCTTGATGGGTACCAGTTCGTTCGATTTCTGCCTGCGGAGCATCGGCTCCAGCATCCCTTTCTGTTCGAGGTAGTCGCGGGTGATGCCGTGGGCCTCGACCTGTCGCCAGTCGATCATCGCTTCGTGCATACGGAAGCGCGAGGGTTCCTGCTGCTCGACGGTAGCAGGAACCGGGTTTTCTTGCTTTGCCATTTTGTCTGTTTTTAAATTGTTTGTATTAGGTGTTACTTCGTACTTTTCGAGGAATTTCACCACGTCCTTCGTGATCCGGCCCTGCTCGATGTCGTGCATGGCGCGTTTTACGAGTGGGTCTTCGAGTTGCTTGTCGGATAGTTTGAGGAGGGTGAATTTAGTGGGGTCTTTTGCCTGATTGAAAAAGTTGGTGGCGAACGATTCGAGCCAGTCGTCGGAGCCGTTCAGACGCAGGAAGTCGTTGTTGTGCTCCGGCGTGGGCGGCACGGTCTTGAGTTTGCTGTCGGGGTCGGTCTTGGCGAGAGCTTGCAGTAGCATTTTCTCTTTGTCGAGGATCAGCAGCAGGTCGCCCGTCTGCTCGGGAGTCGGCGGGGTCAGCGGATCGGCACCGGCCGGGGTATCGGTTTGTTTTGCCATGATTATCTCTGTTTTTGGTCTCTGTGAACTTTCATATCGAGCCAAAAATAGAGCGGTGTTTTGGATAATGCCCTGAAAACCAAATTACTGACGAGATTCGACATCGCCCGGCACCGATTGGCAAGCGAGGAATCGGCGGAATGATATCTCTCCCCCTCAATAGCCCTCTTTTGCATAATTATTGCGCTGAAAAGAGTCTGACCAAGAAGATTTGACTTATGGGAAAGACAATAAAATCGGGAATCGCCCTGCTGCGAGTGTTGGAGAGTTGGGGCATTGACCACGTGTACGGCATTCCGGGCGGATCGTTCAATTCGATGATGAACGCCTTTTACGACCGCCAGGACACGATGCGGTTCATTCAGGTGCGCCACGAGGAGACGGGCGCGATAGCCGCCTCGGCCGAGGCCAAGCTGACCGGAAAGATCGGCGTCTGTTTCGGCACGGCGGGCCCCGGGGCAACGCACCTGTTCAACGGACTGTACGATGCGCAGATGGATCACGCACCCGTGCTGGCGCTCATCGGTCAGGTGGCTTCGACCAAGATGAATACCGACGCCTTTCAGGAGTTGAACGAGAACCCGATGTTCGCCGACGTGAGCGTGTACAACCGCACGGTGATGACGCCCGAAAGTCTGCCATCTATCATTGACGACGCTATCCGCAAGGCTTACGAGCGCAAGGGCGTGGCGGTGGTGACGATCCCGGTCGATTACGGGTATGTCGATATTCCGGACGGCTTTGTTTCGAGCGCGCGCAACCACCGGGTCGGTTTTCCGTCGGCCTCGTCCGAGGATATCTCCGCCGCCGTGAAGATGATCGGGCAGGCAGAGCGTCCAGTGATCTTCGCGGGACAGGGCGTCCGAGATGCTCTGGATGAATTGCTCGCCTTCTCCGACCACTATGGGATGCCGATCATAACCTCTGTGATGGCCAAGGGCATCGTTCCCGAAGATATGCCCAACCTGTTAGGCACTTCCGGCCGTCTCTCGACCAAACCGGCCAACGAAGCATTGGCAATGACCGATTTGATCCTGTTCATCGGCAGCGACTTCCCGTTCGTGCGCGAGATGTTTCCCGCACAGGCCAAACTCATACAGATCGATATCGACTCCGCCAAGTTGGGCAAACGCCACAAGACCGACGTGGCGATTCTGGGTGACGCGAAAGGGGCGATGGCGGCCCTCACGGCGCAAGACCCCCCGCGGAAAGCCGGGCGATGGCTCGAAGCGTGCCGTGAAAACCGTCGCAACTGGCTCACATGGATCGAAAGTTTCGAGGAGTGCAACGATGTGCCGATGCGCGTCGAGCCGGTGTTCCGGGAGATCAACCGGATCGCGAAGGACGATGCGGTCTTCGTCTCCGATGTGGGGAACGTGACGATCTCCGCCGTGCGCTATCTGAAAACCAATGGCAGGCAACTTTTCACCACCTCGGGGCTGTTCGCCACAATGGGCTACGGCGTTCCGGGCGGGATCGGGGCCGCACTCAGCTTTCCCGCCAGGCAGGTCTTCACTCTCTCCGGCGACGGCGGGTTTGCGATGGTGATGCAGGACATTATAACGCAGGTGAAATACCGCCTGCCCGTGATCAACGTCGTGTTCTCGAACGATTCGCTCGGCTTCATCGAGTGGGAGCAGGAAGATACGCACCAACCGATCTTCGGGATCGACCTGCTCGACGCCGATTTTGCCAAGGCGGCCGAGGCAATGGGGGCCGTGGGGTTTCGGATCACGGAGCGTTCGCAGTTACGTTCGGCTTTCGACAAGGCTACCCGCAGCCGCCGACCGGTGGTGATCGACGTCAAGATCAGCGACGCGCGCCCATTCCCCGCCGAGGCTATGATCCTCGATCCGGCGAAATACAGCGCCCCGCAGATCGAGGCGTTCAAGAAACGCTACGAAGTACACGATATGCCGCTGCTGGCGGAACTGTTGAGACAGGGAAAGTGAACGGCACGGCGAGCAGGAAAGAAAATGTCGCGTCAGCGCCACTCCTATGCGGATTTGAAGAGGTGAGCAGCTTTTGTCCCCATAGGTTCTATTTCCGGGAGATCATTCAATATGGAAGTTGGAGATGTTTGTGGGAACGGGAGGTTTTCCATTATCCGACGGACAGATTATTGCAGGCCGCTCCCTGCCCGCTGTATGCGTCTTCGTTTCGGCTTCGCGTGCTAAGTCCCGGCCTCGACACAACTAAAAAGGCGGTACAGCCGTGCTTTTGCGGGGCTCGTCCCCGCAAACCAGAAGGGCACCGAGCGCGGATGTTCCGGCTTTTAAGTTATCTTCCCATAGGGACTTTGCAGGCGAGGAGAGCCGGAACGGAAATGTTGGCGTTAGGGGCGGGCGGGAAGTCGTCCCAAAGAGATAAACAGCGGCAGGTAGAAGATCAGCGCGACGAGGTTGAAAACCATCCCGCCCATCGTGCCGATGGCGAACGAGAACCAGAAAACCTCGCTCTCCCCCTCGAACAGGAAGGGAATCAGCCCCAGAATCGTGGAGACGACCGTCAACAGGATCGGCACGATCTTGTGGTTGTATGCGCTCAGATAGCTGCGAAGCGGGGCCTGGCGCGAACGGATCCGAATGTGGTTGTACTCGCTGACGACATAAAATCCGGCGTTAACCACGATCCCGCACAGCAGCACGAAGGCGGCGAAGCCTCCCTGGTCGAAACGGTAGCCCGTCAGGTAGAAAGTCAGAAAAACCCCGATGAAGGAGATCGGGATCAGCGAGATGATCGCCAACGGCTGCAGGAGCGACTCGAAGAGGATCGCCCCGATGAAGTAGATGATCGCCACGATCAGGATCAGCAGCAGGTATTGTTTCGCCCCGTCCTCGCCCGACCAGCCCGATCGGACGGCCCATGCCCTGAACCCCAACGGCAACACCTCCTCGTTCATCCGGTCGGTCTGCTCGTCGAGCACGCGGTTGGCCAACTCGTAGGGACCGACAAAATCGTAGGCCACGAAAAGACGGTATTGCTGATCGTCCCGGTAGATGTCGTTGCCCATCGGGCGTTTTTGGATCTCGCCGAGGTCGGATAACCTGACGTTTACTCCCTGCACGTCGATGTAGGCGTTGTTCAGGTGCCATCGGTCAAAGCTCTCCGTCTGATCCGCCACCAGACCGATGTCCACGAGGGCGTTGCCGGTGTAAACGCGCCCGGCGCGGCGATCGGTCAACAGGTTGTTCAGCGCGGCGTAAACCCCGTTTAGGTTCAGCCCGTAGAGCGCCAGCTTTTCGGGGTCGAAGCGGATGTAATACTCGTTTCGGACCAGATTCTGCCCCCAGCCGACCTCCCCGTAGATCCCCGGGGCGGAGACGCGCGGATTCTTCGACAGGCTTTCCTGCAGCCCTTCGGCATAATCGTACAGCTGGTCGTAATTGTAGCCCGTCAGACGGATGCGGTTCGATTTGTAGGTGCTGACGACGTTGTTGTTGAAGCCCTGATCGTCGATTCCGTAAACGCTCCAGGTCGCCCCTCCGAAATTGATCGCCTTCGAGATAACGGCGTTTTTCAGGAACAGGGGGAAGTATCCGTTCTCCACCTCCTTTTTGAACGCGACACGGATCGTGCCGTTGTCGTAGCCCGTGATGCGGGTGGTGAAAAAGTCGATCTCCTCGTACTGGCTCAGGAAGTTCTCCATCGCCTGCATCACTTCGTTCAACTGCTGCACGGTGCATCCTTCGGGCATGCCGGCGCTGATCGTCAGCTCCGGCCGGGCGGGCTCGCGGTAGTAGCCGCTCCACTGGATCCCTTCCGAAAAGAGGCGGAATGTCCCTCCGAGGGCGATCTCCAGCGGCTTTTTCAATTTGTCCTGATAAAGAGAGCTGCCGAGGGTTTGGTTGTAGAATTCCTGGCTTCGGGTCAACTCTTCGCCGTTCTTCGCCTCTATTTCGGCCGGCAGCAGGTGAACCGGCAGCCCGAAGGCGAGGATCGCCGCCGTGATGAACGCCCACCGGTACCGCCGTCCGAAGCGAATGTATCTCGCGTAGACTTGTGTCGCCCTCACCACGCGGCGTTTCATGCCGAATTTTTGTCGTTCCATCTTTTGCCGCAGCCGGATTTTGTCCATCAGCGCGGGGACGAAGAACAGGGCGATCGCGAGCGAGATCAGCAGGTTGATGATGATCACCGCGGCGAAATCCATCAGGTTGGCCCGCTGTTCCTCGGGAAGCAGAAAAACGATCGTCAGCGAGGCCACCGTGGTCAGCAACGCCGCCAGGATCGAGAGAAAGACCCGCCGGTCGCGATAAAAGCCGTAATGGTCGACCATGATGATCGCCGTGTCGATGATGATTCCCAGCGAGACGGTCACTCCGGCCAACGAATAAAGGTGGAGTTCGAGCCGGAAGAGGTAGTAAAAGATAAAGGCGATCAGGATGTTGGCGGCCAGCGTGACGGCGATGATCAGCAGGTAGCGGGCGTTGCGGCTCACCACGAAGACGAAGCCCAGCAGGATCAGCACGCAGAGCACTGTCCGAAAAAGGATCTTGTCGAGCTCCTCTTCGATGTACTCGGTGGTATCCTGCACCACCTGCACCGAGAAACCCTCCGGGAAGGAGAGCCCGAGGTGGCCCATTTCCGACCTGGCCGCGTCGGCCAGCCGGATCGTGTTGACGTTTTTTTCGGGGTATACGGCGATGTTGATCGTGTTCAGTCCGTTGATCCGATAGTACGACCGGGGCGGATATTCCCGCAGGCGGACGGTCGCCAGATCCTCCAACCGGATGATCCGCCCCGCCGCACTCGCCACAGGTAGACGCTCCAGCGATCCGGTCGATGCGGTGGTCAGCAGAAGCATGACCTCTTCGCCCTCCTCCGTGTCTTCCGCAATCTCCAGTTTGCCGACCGTCTGCCGCTCTCCGCCGAAGCGTTCGATCGCCTCCGCGAGATCGGCGGGCGAGACACCGTATTCGGCCATCCGCTCGGCCGAGAAACGCACCTCGATGTACTCCGGCATCGCTCCCGTCAGCTCGATCGTGTTGACCCCCTCGATGACGGAGAGGGCCCGGAGCAGGTTGTTCTCCGCGTAACGGAGGATCTGTTGCGGGGGCAGGGCGGAGTTGAGCGTGTAGGTAATCACGGGCGAGGCGTTCTCCCCTAGCGTGGAGACCGAAATCGTGGGGTAGGAAACCCCCTCGGGCAGTTCGGGGTAGATGCGCCGCAGCAGCGAGGCGATCTCGAAACGGATCACGTCCGCGTCCTCCTTCGACTTGAATTCGACGGACACCTGTCCCGACCCCCGGCGGGAGACTGAACCGACGTGCTGTATTCCCTTCACCCCCGCCACCAGTCCTTCGATCCGCGAGGTCACCTGCTGCTCGACGAGTTTGGCCGAGGCGTCGGGCCACGAAAAGTAGACCGAGAGGCTCTGCTGCCGCACCGACGGGGTATACTGGATGTTCAGCAACGGGATCACGGCCGTGCCGACGATCATCAGCACCACCATCACCAGGATCACCGAGAAGGAGGAGAACCGGTCGAAAAAGGATCTATTTTCCCCGGCCGGCACGATCCTTCCGTTTGTAGATTTCGTAATAAAGCAGCGGGATGAAGAATACGCTGACCAGCGTGCCGACCACCATCCCGCCGATCAGCGCCAGCGAGAGAGGGTATTGCAGGTCGTCCCCCATGTTGCCCCGGCTCAGGAAGGGAACGAGCGCCAGGATCGTCGTCAGGCTTGTCATCACGATCGGTTTCAGGCGTCGGGAGCCCCCCTCGAAGACCGCCCGCAGCAGCGAACGCCCCTCTTTGCGCAGGCGGTTGATCGTGTCCACCTTGAGGATCGAGTCGTTGATGATGATCCCGCACATCACCACGATGCCGATCAGCGACATCAGGTTGATGCTCGCCCCGCAGATCAGCAGCAGCAGCATCGCCCCGCAGATATCGACCACGATCTCGCTCAGGATGATCAGCGGCTGGACGATGGACTCGAACTGGGCGGCCAGGATGAAGTAGAGCAACAGCAGCGAAACGAGCAGCACGACGATCAGCTCGCGGATCATCCCCCGGTTGGAGAAATACGAGCCGCTGAACTCCACCTCGTAGGTGTCGTCCTGCTGCACTACCCGACGGATATCCTCCATCAGCGCCGGGATCTCTTTCGCCCCGGCTTGCAGCGGGAGCGGGTAGTAATTCCCTTCGCGGCCGGAGACGATGTTCTTCAGGTCGCGGTCGCGGGTTTCGACCAGCAGCGTGGAGAGGGGAACGGCGGCGCTGTCGCGGCTCATCACGCGCCCTTGCAGCAGGTATTGCACCGCACGGTTCTCTCCGCTGATGACCGGAATAAGGATCGGCCCGTCGTTGATCGTGAAGAGCGTGTTCTGGTCGAGCGAATTGCTCAGCACGGAGAAGAGCGAGGCGTAATCCACGTTGTAGAGCGTCATCAGCTCCGGATCGGCCGTCAGCATGATGTGTTCGTTCCAGAGCACCGGCTCGAAGCGGACCTGCGGGATCTCCCGCGCAAGTTTTTCGAGCAGGGCGTTCAGCCTGTCCGGCGAGGGGGCCTCGCCGTCCTTCTGGCGCAGGCGGGCGGTGAGCGGGGCCTCCGTGTCGGAGAAGATCATGTCGAAAATATTTCCCGAGGCGCGGAACGACATCCCCGCCTCCGGGTAATGTTCGCGCAGGTATCCGCCGATCGCCTCCTCCAGACGGGGGATCGCTTCGGAGCCGGTGCCCCGGATATAGACCGAAGCCTCCGAGGCGGAGAGCTCTTCGGTGTGGGAGAGCATGAAGTCCTGCGTGCCGACCAGCGCCGTGTGTTGGGTGGTCAACTCCGCGACCTCGTCGAGCAGGGTGCGGATCCGGCGGTCGTTCTCCTCGACGGAGATCATCTCGTTCCAGTCGACCTGCAGGAGCTGGCCGTCGTAGGTCAGCGGCGGCAACCGTTGCTTGTCGATCGCCCCGTAGTTCAGCCACGCTGCGGGGATCGTT
>QMCE01001820.1_pt1 | contig 11776 bp, 7 predicted proteins | sample 1821851 | NCBI WGS metagenome assembly QMCE01 (sample SAMN09453174, study PRJNA476694) | Termite gut metagenome, whole genome shotgun sequencing project. | isolation source: worker | host: Odontotermes sp. | place: South Africa:Pretoria | collected 2016-01-28
CAGGAAACGAAAAAAGCCCTGTGCCGCAAGGGCAGACAGGGCATTGCTGCAAATGGCACCCTGGAAGGGAATCGAACCCCTATCTACAGCTCCGGAGGCTGTCGCCTTATCCATTGGGCTACCAGGGCGAAAGAGCGCCCATATTACCGAATCGGCGCACATTGTCAAGACCGGACTCGACGCAATCCTCCCCGTGACGCCGACAGACCCTTGGCAACAGGCTCTCAGCCACACGGATTCAGCCCCCCCGAACACTTTGCCCTTGCGTCAAACACCCCCTTGCACTACAGTATAGGCGTCAACTTTATTCGAAAAGAAGGCCGGAAGGCCGGAACAAAAGAGTCGGAGGGAAAGATTTTCGCGGGACAGCGACAGTTTATCCCATATTTCCGCTCAGAGGAGCCGCCATGCGTTTTCTTCCCGGTTTGTTCATCATCGCCGCCATCGCCGCCGCCTCCGGCAGCGACTGCCGCGCAGGCGAGGCCGAACTCGCCCACGCAATCTTCCTCAAGGTCAACGGACGAACCATCACGCAGGAACAGGTCGTCGAAACAGCAAAATACATCATTAAACGCGAATACAACGACGTCATGCCCGAAGACGAGGAGGAACTCGAAAAAATACAGGAAGCCGCGCAGCGCGATCTCGTCCGCTCACTCCTCATCCACGACGAAGCGGCAAAGGCCGGCGTGAGACTCGATTCCACCAGGGCAAAATACGTGCTCCAGAGCGCAGGACTTGCCGACGACGAAGTCACCCCCGCAATCCGCCGACTCCTTGAGGCGGACGAACTCTTCGACGACATGATGATGCAGGTCGGCACGCCCGTCCGCGAACCCTCGCCCAGGGAAATAAAGGACTTCTACGCCGAAAATCGCGACGAATTCCGCTCAAACGCGTTTCTCATCGTGAGAACCATGTTCCTCGCCGTGGACGACCGCCCGCAGTCTTTTTACAAAGCCCAGGCCGACGAAATCAAGACCTACCTCGAAGCCATCCCCATGCCGCAGCGGACCGACGCCTTCGCCGAAGCGGCGAAGAAATTCAGCCAGGACGTCTTCGCGCAGTTCGGCGGACTCATGACGGGAGACAGCCCCGAAAAGTGGATTCCAAAAGACTTCGAAAACGCCGGCCCGGACGGACAGCCCATGTTCCCGCCCACAATGGTCGAGGAAATCCGCCGCCTCAACAAACCGGGCGAAATCCGCGTCGCCATCTCCTCCGAAGGCGTGCACATCATGTACTGCGAAGACATCCGGGGAGGAAAAGTCATGTCCTGGGGGGAGGCGAGAAAGATCATCGAATACATCCTCAAGGAACGATACCGGAACCAGCAGCTCCGCGTCTGGCTCAATCAGGTCTATGATCATTCCGACGTCAGATGGCACGACGGCGCCGTCTACGAAAAGGAAAACCTGACCAAAATCCTCCTCCCCTCGGAGCAGACGCCGCAAAACAATTGATCGGACGCGGTGATGAATGACCGGACCACAGTGCAATGCGTTCTCTGCGGCCACAGATTCCAGCCCGGAAGCGTGGACGGATACGTCTATTGCAGCGCGTGCGGCAGACGCTTCAACCCCTTCCTCGCAGGCGATGAAACAATCGCCGTGCCGCCGCCCCTCTCCCGCGAATCCCCGGAAAAGGAAACGCGCGCCGCCGCGATCGACAGCGATTCAGACCCGTTCAGCCCCCCGGACGGCACGGACGCGGCGCGTTCGTCCGCGACGGCGTCCGCCTCCGCGTCGCGCCGCTTCGGCGAATACGACATCATCGACGAAATCGCGCGGGGCGGCATGGGCGTGGTGTATCTCGCACGCCAGAGGGTTTTGAAACGCGTCGTCGCACTGAAAGTCCTCAGGAGCGGCGACAACGCCTCCGAAGAGGAACGCCAGAGGCTGCTCCGCGAAGCCAAGGCAGCCGCAGGCATGACCCATCCGAACATCGTGCCCATACACGAATTCGCCATACACCAGGGCCAGCCCTATTTCACCATGGACTACATCGACGGCCAGCCGCTGGACGTGATGCTGGAAAAAGGCCCGCTGAACGTCCGCCAGGCTGTCGAAATCATCGCGACCGTCTCGCGCGCCATCGCCTACGCCCACGCGCGGGGCATCATCCACAGGGATTTGAAACCGGCGAACATCATCATCACCCCCGACGGACGGCCCATGATCACCGACTTCGGCCTCGCGGTCGAACAGACGAGAGAGTCGGAAAAAAAACACCGCATGACCATGGCCGGCTCCATCATGGGCACCATCCCCTACGCACCCCCCGAGCAGGCCGCCGGACGCATCGACCAGATCAGCGAACGCTCCGACGTCTACGCCATGGGCGCAGTCCTCTACGAAATGCTCACAGGCAGGCCGCCCTTCACAGGCTTCACCCAGTTCGAACTCATGCGGCGCGTCATCAACCACGATCCGATCCCGCCCCGGCAGATCAACCCGAAAGTCCACCGCGACGTCGAGACCATCATTCTCAAATGCCTGGAAAAGGAACAGCGCCGCCGCTACCCCGACGCAAAATCCTTCGCCGACGACTGCCAGTCCTTTCTCAAGGGCGAGGTCATCGCCGCAAGGCCCATCACCCTCGGCTACCGCTGCCGCAGGTTCATCACGCGCAGGCCGCTTTTGAACCTGCTCTCCGCACTGGTGGTCTGCCTCTCCCTCGCGGTGTGGATAGGCATAGCCCACTTCCGCGTCCTCGCGAAGGAACGGGAGCAGACCCAGCAGCGGCTTGAGGACAAGCAGGCGGAAACGGAACGCATGGCCCTGGAAAAAGAGGAAATCGAACGCCAGGTGCGCCGCGACTGGCGGACAGAATACAATATCAATTTCGACCACTATTTCCGCTTCGAATCCGATATCGAGGCATCGCACAGGCAGGGCCTGCCCTGGCTCAATCCGGAAAACCGCCGCACCGGCAGGAACGAGCCCGTCCGCGTCAAGTTCGGCATCCACCCGCCGTCCCTCGCGCTCATCGACCCGGACGGCGCCGCGGCGGAGCCCGACGCCCCGTACGGGGGAACCGTCGATCTCGGCCTGCCCTTCGTCTTCCCCAGGGAGTCGCGGGTGGCGATGCGCATCATCACACCCCCGGAAAAGACGGGCGAGCTTCTCCTCTCCCTCGACATCGACAAGGACTACAGGCCGCACCCCGGCACCACGACGATCCGCTTCGGATCGCCCGCGAGCCCCGGCCTGCTCCTCTACCGGAACGGCACGGTCATCGGCGAAAACGCCGCCTTCGTCCTCAGGCCCAATTCCACCTTCGAACTCGCTGTCGAACGCGGCGACAACCGGATGCGCGTCTCCCTCGACGGCGTTGCCGCCCTCGACATAGACGATCCGCCGCCCGCGTTCAACGCCGAACCGGGCAGGCTCTCCCTCGACGTCAGGGACGGCAGCCTGGAATTCCTCGATCTCTCCGTCGATCTGCGCGGCATGAGCAGGAACCTCGCCACAAGCCTGGTGGAGACTGCCAATTCCATGGCGGCGCGGGGCCGCTCCGAACTGGCCTACCGCCTGTACAGCAGCGTGCTGCTCGAACCCACGGACGCGCACAACCGCCTCCGCGCGCTCCGGGGCTACGCCCGCTCCGCATGGCTCGCCCTTCCCCGGCGCGACCGCACCATGGCGGGAGTCGAAAAGGTGTGCCGCGAACTGGAGCAGCAGCTCGCCTCGGCAGGGCGGTCGCAGCCGGGGCAGATCGATTACCTCCTCGGACTCGTCCTCTCCTCGAACGAGATCGACAGCGCGGCTGCCCTCGGCCTTCTCGACAAGGCGAGGGCCGAAGCCTACGGCGCAAGCCTTCCCGAATACGGCGATCTCGCCCGCCTTGAGGCGGTGTTCGTCTATCTCCGCAACAGCAAGCTGGAGGAGGCGGCGCGGCGCTTCGGCGAGATGTTCGAGGACGGGACCACAACCAGGCTGTTCGAGCGTTTCGGCCCCGAACTGGGCGGCGGCGGCCATGTGGCGCTTCTGCTTGAGAAAGCCGTTCCGCTCATCCACGAGGGCGGCGATCTGGAAACCGCCGAGACGCTCCTGCGGGCAGCCGCGTCCCTCTCGCCGTCGAGCCGCGAATGCGCCAGCCATTTCCGCCGCCTGGCGCGCGTGCACGCGGAGGAGGGGAGCTTCGACAAGGCGACAGACATGCTTCACTGGGCCGAGCGCTTGTCGCCGGACTGGTTCAGGCCCTATCTGGACGAGGCGCGCATCCATTTCGACAACGGCGCCGCCGGCGCGGCGGAGGAGGCTCTCGGCCGCGCCGCCGCCGCGATTCCCCAGTCGCCCGATCTGCATCTCGGCGTCGCGCGGCTGTATGTCGAGGAACTCCCCCTCTATCAGCAGAATCCGCAAAAGGCCGAAGCGGCCGCGCGGGCGGCGGCCGCCCTCTCGCCCCAGGCCAACCCGGCGGCGCTGGAGCTGCTTGCCCTGTCGCTCTACCGGCAGGACAGGCTGCCCGAGGCGATGGAGGCGGTTGAGGCCGCTCTCGCGGCGGAAAAGACCGGAAGCCGCGAGACGCTCCGGGACGACATCTTCAACAGGATGGTGCCGCCCGAACCCGCCCCCGCGCCCCCGCCCGCGCAGCGACGCGATTGAGGGGAGCCGTCGCCGGCTCCCCTCTTGAGAATCGCTGCTCAATTCCATTCGGGGCGCTTTTCCGCCCTCTATTTGCTTTCCATGTTCCGCGCCTCGACAAGCGTGTTCGAACGCTTCCTGTGCAGATCGAGGGGATGCTGGGGCGTGTTCCAGATGTCGTGCGCGTATTCCAGAATCGTCCGGTCGCTTGAAAACTTCCCCGAACGCGCCGTGTTCAGAATCGACTTCCGCGTCCAGTTCCGCCTGTCCGCGTATTCGGCCTGAATCGCCTTGTGCGCCTCCGAATACGACGCCAAATCCGCTATCACAAGATACCGATCCCCCCACTCCAGAAGACTCTTCCGGATCGGCTCGAAAATCTGCCCCTCGCCCGCCGAGAAATGGCCGCTGAACACCAAATCCAGCGCCTCGCGGATCTCCGGATTGCTCCGGTACATTTCAGACGGATTGTAATGGCTCGACAGCTCCTTCGCCTCTTCCGCGTTCAGGCCGAAGATGAACATGTTCTCCCGCTTGACTTCTTCAAGTATCTCGATGTTCGCGCCGTCAAGCGTCCCCACCGTGAGCGATCCGTTCAGCATGAACTTCATGTTCCCCGTCCCCGACGCCTCCGTCCCCGCCGTCGAAATCTGCTCCGACACGTCTGTCGCCGGAATGATCTTCTCCGCCAGCGACACCCTGTAATTCGGCAGGAAATACACCTTCAGCCTCTCGCCGATCGACGAATCGTTGTTCACCACGTTCGCGATGTTGTTGATCAGCTTGATGATCAGCTTCGCCATCTCGTACCCAGGAGCCGCCTTCGCACCGAAAATGAACGTCTGCGGCGTCCACGGCATCGACGGATTCTTCCGGAGCCGGTTGTAGAGCATGACGATGTGCAGCGCATTCATCAACTGCCGCTTGTACTCGTGCAGACGCTTCACCTGCGTGTCGAAAATCGAGTCAGGATTCAGCGAAAACCCGCATTCCTTCTTCACCGTGTCCACAAGCGCCAGCTTCGCCTTGCGCCGCGTGTCGCGGAACTTCTCCTGGAAATCGCCGTCGTCGGCGTGCCGCTCAAGCTCGCGCAGGCGATCCAGGTCCATGATCCAGCCGTCGCCGATGCGCGACGTTATCAGCTCCGCCAGCGGAGGATTCGACTTCAGCAGCCACCGCCTCTGCGTGATGCCGTTCGTCTTCGAATTGAAACGCTCCGGATACATCGCCGCGAAATCCGGCACCACGCGGCTCTTCAGAAGCTCGGTGTGGATCGCCGCCACCCCGTTCGTCGAATGGCTCCCCACAATGCACAGGTTCGCCATCCTGATCTGCTTCGGCTCCGATTCCTCGATGAGGCTCAGGTTCGCCATCCGCTGCGCGTTCTCCGGCCTGCTCAGGGGGAAGGCTTCGGAGACCTTCCGCATGAAGCGCTCGTTGATGTCGTAGATGATTTGAAGATGACGGGGAAGCAGCTTCTCCATCATCGGAACAGGCCACTTCTCCAGCGCCTCCGGCATGAGCGTGTGGTTGGTGTAGCCCATCGACTTCACCGTCAGCTCCCACGCCTGCTCGAAATCCAGATTCTCCTGATCCACCAGCAGGCGCATCAGCTCCGGAACCGCCAGCGACGGGTGCGTGTCGTTCATCTGGATGGCGACGCGGTTGGGGAATTCGCTCCACGGCTCCTTGTCGTGCTTGAAGCGGCGGAGGATGTCCCACAGCGAGCACGCGACAAACAGGTACTGCTGCTTGAGCCTGAGCTCCTTGCCCGTATAGTGGAGATCGTTCGGGTAGAGAACCTTGGTGAGGTTTTCCGCCTCGGTCTTCGCCGCGATGGCCGCGACGTAGTCGCCCCTGTTGAAGTCCTCGAAATCGAAGTCCTCCGTCGCGTACGACGACCACAGGCGGAGCGTGTTCACCGTGTTGCCGCCGTAGCCGACGATGGGCGTGTCGTAGGCCATGCCCAGAACCGGCTTGGCGTCGACCCACCGGTAGCGCGCCCTGCCGTTCTCCTCCCACTTCTCGATGCGGCCCTCGTAGCGGACGGGAACGCGGAGCTCGGGACGGGCTATTTCCCAGGGATTGCCGTTCTGGAGCCAGTGATCAGGGTGTTCGACCTGATAGCCGTTTTCAATCGTCTGGCGGAAAATGCCGTAGTTGTACCGCAGGCCGTAGCCCATCGCGGGAATCTGGAGCGTGGCGAGGGAGTCCAGGAAGCAGGCCGCAAGACGGCCGAGGCCGCCGTTGCCCAGCCCCGCGTCCACCTCCACCTCGCGGAGCTCCTCCCAGTCCACGCCGAGGCCGTCGAGGGCTTGTTCCACCGAGTCCTGGAGCTTGAAATTGATGACGTTGTTGCCCAGCGCGCGGCCCATGAGGAATTCGAGGGAAAGGTAATAGACGCGCTTCACGCGGTCGTCGTGGTGCGCCTGCTGCGTCTCGATCCACCTGTCGATAAGGCGGTCGCGGATGGTGCGGCTCAGGGCGATGTACCGGTTGTTCTTGGTCGAGGTATAGCGATCGCGGGCCAGTTCGTACTTGAGGTGCTCGGCGTAATCAAGCTGGATGGATTCGGGCGTGATCCCCTGGCGGGTGTTGGAATGGTTGTCGCTGGCGTCGTTCTGCATGATCGTTCTCTCCGGGGTCCGCCTGTCCGGCGGAAACAGCCAACCCCACCCTGGCCCGCCACTGTGCGGACAGGGTGAATGGCGGATAGCTCCATGAACGGCATTATATGTATGCGAGGAGGGGAATGCAACACCCTTTGTCGGCAGCTCCGGACGCCTTTTTTCTCTGTAACCGCGAATGGATTGCGGGTATACTCGATTCGAAACAGCTTTTCGGAGACGACAGAAAACCATGGCCACCATGAACACGCTCCGCTCCGCCGCCCTCGCGGCGGCGCTGCTCACAGCCGCCCTGGCCGGCGGCTGCTCCCTCGGCTTCACCAATATGCACCCGGGAGAGAATTCCGCGCTCTACCAGCACCTGTTCGACGACGCCATCAGCGCATACGACGAGCCACACTGGCTCTGGACGCGCGGCGTCATCGGCGGCGATCTCGACGGCGACGGCGCGATCAGCGAGGAAATCGTCCTCGCCACCATTCAGAAAGGCGACGCACGGAGACCCGGCCCCATCGAGGCGGCCTTCCTCGTCGCCTGCGACGTCTCCCCGGACGGCAGGCGCACAGCCATCGCACGGCAGCTGCTCTTCGACTCCCCGCCCATCGCCTCCGCCCCCAAACCGGCGAACGACGTGAACCTGGCCGTCGACGCGCCCTTCACCCGCTGCCGCGCGCAGATGGTGCAGGACAAGGCCACCTTCAGGGAAACGGTCGTCGTGTATTTCTGGGGCGATTCCTCGCCCGGACCCGTCTGGTACGCCGGGTACGGCCTTGAAGACGGGAAATGGGTGAAAAACCTCGAAACCGCCCTGTGGCAGCGCTCGCCCGGTTTTCTCACAACCAACCTCGACCGCTCCATCGAGGCCACCCCCCTGGGCTATCAGCTCGTCTTCGGCGTCGCGGCTGTTCCGGACGACGTCATCGGCAAAATAACCTCGTCCGGCGACGCGCCCCTGTGGGGGCATGTGTACGCCCGGAACCGGGAAGGGCTGTACGAACAGGCGGACGAGCGGTTCGGCGAACAGTACCGGAAGATTCAGGGCGAGTGGAACCAGATGTATCTCAAGGCGTCGCTCGAAGGGCTGCCGCCCGAGGACATGGCATGGTTTGAATACCATCTGGGCATGTTGAACCGGTATGTCGGCGAACGCGATCTCGCCAGGGCGTTTCTCCGGAAAGCGGCGGCAAACGCGAAAGACCCGGCGCTTGTCCGGGGCGTCGGGGACGCGCTCGCCGCTGCGGAAGCGGCGGACGGCGACTGAGAGCCTGGGCTTTGCGAACGTCCGGAAGGAAAGAATACGGTTATGGCCTCATGGGAACAGTTTGCGGAACTGGATGTGCGGGCGGGGGAAATCGTTCAGTGCGAGGCTTTTCCCGAGGCGAAAAAACCCGCGTACAAACTCCTGATCGATTTCGGCCCGGAAATCGGCGTCAGGAAATCGAGCGCGCAGATAACAGCGCTCTATGCAGCCGGGGAACTGATCGGCAGGCAGGTTTTGGGCGTGGTGAATTTCCCCCCGAGACGGATCGCCGGCTTCCCGTCCGAGGTTCTTGTTCTCGGCGTGTATTCCGCAGAGGGAGTCGTCCTCGCCGTTCCCGATCGGAAGGTGCAGAATGGCGACAAACTTGGATGACAGGTGACAGACAGGACGCTTCATGCCGCTGCCTTTCGATCTGCTGGCGATCATGCTCTTCATCGGCTGTTTCGCCGAAACGCCGGACCCGGCTCCTCCCTCTCCCGCGTACGCCCTCGCCGTCGTCGCCCTGGCGATCGGCGCCATGCTGGCCGCGTCGGCCATAATCGCCTTCCTCGCCAGGAGAGCTCTCGCGCGGCCCCGCTCCCCCGCTGAACGGCGTTCCGTCGCGGCGAACGCGGAACTCGTCCTCCGGCTGCTCCTCGCCGGGCTGTTCGCAGCCGCACTGCTCGAATCATCGCTCCCGTGGAGCCTCGCGGCATGCTGGAACCTCCCGACAGCCCCCGATTCCTTCGCCGTCCAGATGTTCGGCCTCATCCCCTACGTCCTCCTCTTCTTCGCCGCCTGGCTCCCCATGTACCGCCTTCACCGGGAGACCGCGCCGGGGCTGTGGACGCGCCGGAGCTTTCTCGTCCACAAGGCGCGGTACAACCTCTATATGCTCCTCGCCTGGGTTCCGTTCGCGCTGCTCGCGGACTGGCTGGGCGAATTCATGGTCGTCCTGCCCGTCCTGTTTCTGGGAGCAGCCTGGGCGTTTCCCCTCATCCTCGCCCGCGCATGGGGCTGCCGCCGCCTTCCCGAAGGCGCGGTCGCCGAATCGGTGCGCCGCCTCGAACAGGCCGCCGGAGCGACGTTCTCCCGCGTGTACCTGTGGGAGCCGGGAGGCGGCTCGACGCAGAACGCGGCGGCGGTCGGCATCCTGCCGCCGTTCCGCTACCTCTTCCTCACGCCCGCGCTGCTGCGGGAGATGAAGGGGGACGAGCTGGAGGCGGTCATCCTACACGAACTCGGGCACATCAGAAACAAGCACCTGCTCTTCTATCTGTTCACCTCGCTCGCGGGCGTCAATTTCGCCGTGTTCGCCGGCTGGTTCCTGCCCCTGGGGCCTGCCGGGCGCTTCATTCTCACCATGACGCTTGCGCTGTGCTATTTCCGTTTCGTCTTCGGCTGGCTCTCCCGGAACATGGAGCGGCAGGCCGATCTCTTCGCCCTCGAAAAAACCGGCTCGTCGCGGGGCCTCGCCAACGCACTGGAAAAACTGGGCATCGCGGCGGGAAACATCCGCCTCGCCGCGTCATGGCACCATCTGGGCATTGCGGAGCGCGTCGGCTATCTCCGCCGCGCCGAACAGAACCCGGCCCTCATGCGGGAGCACAACAGGGGCGTGCGGCGGCTGATGATCGCGGGCTACCTGTCGTCTGTCCTCCTCATCGGCGCGATGATCCGCCTGGTGCACGCCGAAGCCGAAGCCTGGCGCGCGCGCGCGGGAGAGGGGGCCGCAACCGCGGCCGCGGGGGAGGACAGGGCCCACTGGCGGCGGATTCTCGATTTGATGCCGGACAACGCCGACGCCGCGCTTGAGCTGGCGCTCGTCCTTGCGCGCGCTCCCGAGGATCGCGCCGGAGCGATCGACCTCGCCGCACGGGCCATGCGCCTCGCGGACCGGCCCGAGGCGCGGGACGCGGCCGCGAAACTGCTGAAGGACCTGAACCAATGAGCGTCAGGAAACAGGGAGCCGCCTTCGCGTTCGTTCTGCTGTCGCTCCTCCCCCTCGCGGCCGGAGCAGACGGACCGGCCGAGGAACGGATTCTCGCCAAGCCCCTCCGCCTCGATCTGTGGGGCGTCAGCCTTGACGAGACGGTCCGCGCCGTCAGGGAACAGGCCGGCGTCGACATCCTGTTCCATCTCCCCGATCTGCCGGCCGAATTCACCGCGACCGAAAACGTCTGGCTGGTCAGCGGCAGGGTGTCGCTGGGAACGGTCATGGAAAGCCTGGCGCGGCGATTCGGCTTCCGCTTCCGCGTGTCCGGGGCGGGGCGGATAGAGGTGTCCCGGGGCTACGGATGGGTCGGCGAGGAGGGGGCGCTCCGCTTCATCCGCACGCAGCCCCTCGAATCCGGCGACGGTGCAGGCGATGAATCCGGCGACGCTTCCGGGGAACGTCCCGGGGGCGATCCGGGCGGGGAGACGGCGGCGTTCCTGCGCGAGTTCATCAAGCCGCTTGAATTGCTGGGAGGCGACTTCACCATCCGCTTCGAATCCTATCCCGTGCCGGACAACCCCGCCTTTCTCCGGGGAACAGCCGTCATGCCCGCCGTGCTCGCGGACTATCTCGAACGCGCGGTCGACTGCCTCGCCGGAAGCGGCGGCGATTATCCCGCCCTGAGGCCGAACCCGGCGCTCTTCGCCCGCGCCGCGGAATACGGCCGCGACTGGGAGGAGCTCCTCGCGCGGCGGGTGCATGCGCCGGAGGCGGCGGGAATCAGGGCCATCCTCCTGGACGTGGCGGATCAGGCCGGCGTCGCCATCGTCCTCCGGACGCCGCCGCCCGAGTCGGGCCTGACATTGCCCGCCGACATCGATCACTACACACTGGGGCGGATGACCGAGGAGCTTGCGTCGGGATGGAATCTGGGGCGCAGGGTGTTTCTCCCGTGCGGGGCTGTCGTGTTCGAGCGCGGCGCGGGAGAGGGCTACGAAACAGACGACCGCAGCCGGGAACTGTTCTGGGACGGACTGGCCGTCGCCGGGTTCGACGTCAGGGCGGCGGCGGAGCGCGTCGGGCCTGCGGCATTGACCATGATCCTGCGGCGCACGGCGTTTCCCGGACTCTGGCGCGACCCAGTGTGCTCGCTTGTGTACAGCCGCGCCACAGGCCGCCTGGCGGCGGTCGCTCCGCTGAACGCTGTGGAGGCGGTGGCGGACGCGCTTCGCGCAATGGAATGAAGGTATAGAGCCTTTTACGAATTTTCGTGATTATATGGATTTAGCCGCGCCATCTCCCGTTCGCTGTATTTCGCCGAACCGCACGGCGAAATAAAGCTATTGGTCGAGCTCGCGTCTAAATCCAATAATCACAGAATTTC
>QMCE01001822.1_pt1 | contig 11771 bp, 9 predicted proteins | sample 1821851 | NCBI WGS metagenome assembly QMCE01 (sample SAMN09453174, study PRJNA476694) | Termite gut metagenome, whole genome shotgun sequencing project. | isolation source: worker | host: Odontotermes sp. | place: South Africa:Pretoria | collected 2016-01-28
TTATCGGTGGTTGCGTATGGGGCGGCGTCGAGAAAATAGTCGAGTGCGATGTTTTGCGAGCCGTGATGATAGTAGAACTCCGCCGTTCTGTAATAGGCTCTGTACAGCTCGCCCGGATCGTCGGTCGATGCCACCGTTCGTTCGAGATGATCTTCGATCTTTATTATCTCATCTATATCGGAGTTTTTCTGTGCCGGCAGGAGCGTCGCCGAGAGGGCGAGGGCGAACGCGAGGCAAAATAGATATCTGTTCTTCATAGCGATACAAATATACCCGTTTGTCGCGATAAATCCCATTATCGGGGTGTAAATCGGCAAAAGTTGGTAACGATTGATCAATCGTTACCAACTTGCCACTCTTCAATGGCGATGGATACAAGGCGTTCAGGATAGGGGCGGACGGCAGCAACAATGCTATCGAGATTCGCCATACCGGCAATGTAGACATACCCCTCACCCTGCCCACCGGATTTCTGGAGAGAGACTACACCGCAATTATGGCGCAGGTGATAAGCGACCAGGGTACGGGGACGAGCATTGTTACCAGCGCGGCGACATCGCCCTGGAGCGTCACGGTGAATAAACCCACATTCACCCGCGTCGTATTCTACAACGGCGACGCCTCGGTGACGGTCAACGCCCCGGACGATATCGCCGACGGGGAGATCGCGCTGCTCAAAGTGACGATAGTGGGCAACGACGGTGGCACGACAGTGGCCTCGCGGGCGCTTAAAGCGGTCGATCCGGGGCAACTTGCCGGTCTTGCCACGGCGGTAAATCGAGGAACCGATATGGCCGGGAAATACTTCAAACAGATGACCGCCGTTTCGCTCTCGGCCTACTCCGATTGGGTAGCCATCGGGACCGAAGACGATCCGTTCAGGGGCAATTACAACGGTGACGGCAAAACGGTCTCCGATCTATCCATAACTTACGGCGGAGGGGAGAATGCTACCAATATGCCCGCCTGCCTCGGACTTTTCGGGTGTCTGGATGGCGGCGTTGTGGAGAACATCTCCGTGAACGGCACTATCGGCCCCGTTCAATTCGAAAAGTCGCAGAATGTGGGTGCGGTTATCGGATATCTGAAAAGCGGAACCGTCGGCAACATAAAGGCAACGGTTTCCATAACGACGACATCCAGCACTGGTTTGTATGCTTCTGATGTAATTAGGGTTGGTGGCGCCATAGGCAGATCCGATCCGGCTCCTTTATCCGATATTTTCAGTGTAAATCCGACAATATCATTCTCGATCGACGGGACAGGGATCGGCTATGTCGGCCATAACGTGGGGTATTGCGAATATGATTACTGGAGGGATAACCCCAATCTCGGTTATGAAGCCGATGATCCTGCCATATCGATCTCCCGAAAAGGAGGGCTCGCTAAGTTATATATTAATGGGGTTCAAATAGATTGACGGTGAAACCCGTGATCGACAGTGGCGGTATAACGCTCCATGTCCCGGCGGGAATAAAGTAACTTTCGAGCAACTTTTCCAAGGAGCCTTCCGCCATCGGGCGGGGGCTCCTGTACTTTATGAGAGCTTGTTTTGAATCCTCGCCAGAATTTCCCCCGTCTCTCCATCTCTAAAACAAAGGTATGCAAAAATTATTTTTCGAGAGCACCGCCTGAAAACTCCGCGTCTGTGTAGTCAACTCCGTGCCCATATCGTCTCCGAAATTTACGCGCCCGTGTCGTCCTCTTCCTGTACGGTATCTGGTCCTATTGTCGACGCAATGTCTGCCGGAGCGCTTTTAGGATACTTCAGGTCTTCCGCCGTAATGGAATTGTCCGCCGATCTGGTGTTGTTTTCGCAGGATACGGAGCTTACGCTCTTTTTTATCTCCGCATCGGTAGGCTTGCCGGGATTTTTCCCTTCTTTCGCTTCTCCTTCTTTTAGATTGATGTTCAGATCGTTGTTGATAAGTGCAAGGCCGTGTACAGGGAATATTTTATAGACCTTTTCGTTCATGTCGAAGATAACGTCCCACAAGTCGTCGCTTTTTGTCCACGCCCTGACCACGATGACTATGCCATTGGGGGTGAGCGAACTGAGCGCTATAAAGAATGGCGGGTTGTCGAGCACTCTGGAGTCCTGTTTCAACAGCTCTTCCAGCACTTTCCTGGCCGTGTCGTAATCGCTGCCATACGACAGGCTGAAGTTCCATTCCGCGCGGCGCGAGCCCGCCTCCGAGAAATTGTTCACGATACTCGTCGACAGCCCTCCGTTGGGCGCTATGATGGTTTTGTTGTCGGAGGTGACGAGTATGGTACTGAACAGCCTGATCTCCTTTACGGTTCCTTCCTGCGCCTGCGCCTGTATGTAGTCGCCGACCCTGAACGGTTTGAGCAGCAGTATCATAATGCCGCCGGCGAAGTTCTGGAGAGTTCCGCTTAATGCCATGCCCACAGCAAAGGCTGCCGACGCGAGTACGGCCACGAACGATGTGGTCTTTATGCCGAGTATGCTGACCACTATGATGGCCAAAATAATGTAGGCTATGATCTTGAGCATACTCCTGATGAACGTGTTCAGCGAAGAATCGACGTGCCTGCTGACGAATATTCTGTCTATAAGCCTGTCGATGCGTCTTATGAGCCAGCGGCATACGATGAAGATGGCCACCACCGCTACCACTCTCAGTCCTATATGGATCGCTCCGTCGATCAGTGTCTCGGCCTTGTCGCGCCATGGCATTTTAAAGAAGCTTTCCGCTTTTTCGGTGATATTGTTAAGTATGGCGCTGTCGGACGGTATGTCCACATTGGGTTTGGGAATTTGCAGGAATAGCATAGCTCTTGATTTTTTAACTTTGTGGATCGATGTGCAAAAACCATGCAGTTATAAAATTGAAAATGAAAAATTGGAAATGGAAAATGAGAAAAAAGCCTTATATTTGCACTGCTTTCGAAAAGAGAGAGGCTCGGATGGTGGAATAGGTAGACACGCCGGACTTAAAATCCTGTGACCAGCAACGGTCGTGCGGGTTCGATTCCCGCTCCGAGTACACAAAGCCCGCTCAAACCGATGTTTGAGGCGGGCTTATTTAATTGACAATTGACAATGAATCGGATAATAAGAAGAGAAGATCTTGCGGCTGCTAAGTGGAGCGGGGGTGTGACCACGCAGCTTGCCATATATCCCGAAGGGGCGTCGTATGCCGACAGGAGTTTCGTGTGGCGCGTGAGTACGGCTTCGGTGGATGCGGAGAGGTCGGATTTTACACTTCTGCCCGGCGTTTCGCGCATAATTATGGTGCTGGAGGGTAAACTGCGACTTATATACAACGGTTCGCGCGAGGTTACCCTACACCGCTTCGGGCAGAACAGCTTCTCAGGCGACTGGAATACCGAAAGTATCGGCCGTGCGAGGGACTTCAACCTGATGATGAAGGAGGGATGTACGGGGTCGGTCGAGGCGCTGGAACTTCTTCCCGGCACAGGTACGGCCATCTCACGCCTGTATACCGCCGATGGAGTTGTGAGCGGAGATTCTTTTACGGACATAGATAAGAACTTCGCGGCGGGAAACAGATCGATAAGCGAGGTCTATTACGCCCTTACGGGTGTTCGGTTGTCGGAGCGCGGGAGTGTCGAGGTAAGGCTCGAGCCGGGCGATGTGTACATAAGAAGCTGCCGTGACTACGAAGGGTCACACAGCGCCGGCGCAGAATGGGGTTCCGATACTCCAAGTCTTTCCGCTATTTCAGGCTATTCCGTAATTCCCGAAAAACTGCAGGCCGGTCGAATCACCGACTCTCCGACAGTTGTGATAAGGACGCTCATTATTCATGACTAATAATTCCATCTGAAAGCATCCCTGACAGGACGCTCATTATAGCTATAGGTCGGTCGCAAAGTCCAAACGACATATGCAAAATACAACAGAGCCCTTAAATAATCGAGCCCTCTTACGTACGTAAGAGGGCTCGATGTTATTGAATGTATACGAGATATTATTCAGCGTAATTGTAGCCTGTCAGACCGTTTGCGGTAACCTTTACAGCGTTGTCGATAACCGGCTTGCCACTCTCGTTATTATAAAGAGTATAGACCAGGATAGAGAGGTTTTCAGGCTTATAGTTGTCCGCTACGTTCATGGTGAACTGCTTTTCGATGGTTTGGCCGACGGTCATTGCACCTACGCTCTCTCCGAATAGAGAACGAGTACTGTCAACTCCTATTTCACGGGCAACATTGGTATGGTCGTACTGGCTGCCGCCGTTAGACTGTACCGCTATTATATGGTCTTCGACAAGGAATATACCGATAGCGTATTCGCCTTCCTCTTTTGCGCCGACGGTCACCGTGACATTCACTTCAGTATCGCTTAGCACGGAATTGACCATCACGCCCGTTTTTGGAGAGTTGCCGACACAGGCGTTATATGCCGAAATTATTTGACCTTCAGGTACTGCTCCGCTAAGCACTCTTTGGAAATCCACGACAGTATGGGGGTAACCCTGCAATGGGAAACGGCCGTCGGTAGATAGCTGGCCCTCGGTTCTGCGTACGGCCAACGGGCACCCTATGGCCTCGGGATATCCGGGAGTGTTGGGAGGAGTGGTATAGAGATACAGCTCGACGATATTGTCGCCGTAATCCTCGACGACCCCTTTCATCGTGCCTTTATAAACTCCACAATAGGGGCACCATGTACCCGTCCAGGTGAAGAAAGCAACGTTCTTTTTGATAGCCTTGCTCGGGTCGAATTCCGTAGGTTCGACCGGCTCGACTTCTTTGGCAGTGATGGTGATCTCGTTGCTCTGTATGGTCTCCCCGTTGAGTTCGTAAGTTGCGTGGAACTTGTATGCCCCGGGTTCGGCAGTAGTGAAAACGGGCGATGTGTAGCAAAAAACATCGGTGCAGTACTGTGAACTCGCCGTGACATCCTCGCCGTCGAGTGTGGCCGTGAAAGTGACTTCGTCGACACCGTCGGCGATCATCGCGTACTTGTCGGCGGTCAGTACGAATTCCGGTTCTGCGGGAGGTTCGGGTGTTTTCGTATCACAGGCATAAAAAGCGCCCGTCAGCAGCACTGAGGCCAGAAATAATTTAAATGCTTTCTTCATGGTATTAAATAATTAGTTAGTTTTTACTATCGGAGGTTATATTTGCGTTGCAAATATACTAAATAATTATGAATTACGTGCCTGTTTTTTCATTTTCCGATTATCTGTGCATGAATCTTCCGCCGTCCTGCCTTTGCACCCCTATCGGGCTGCTGCTCCGGTTGTCGAGGCCTTCGTAGTCCTTGCTGTTGCGCGACGCGTTCTTGCCGAAATTGCGCAGGTTGTAGATGAACTGAACGGCGAAGTAGCGGCCTATGGCGCGATTGGTGCTGTTCTGTATGTAGTTGGTACGCACCGTGCGGCGGAAATTCTCGTTTTGGTTCAGCAGGTCGTTCACGCCGATGCTTATTTCGCCCAGTTGGTTCCGGAATATTTTTTTGCCGATGTAGAGATTGCATATGAGGTAGTCCTCATTGTAGTCGTCGGTGATGCCCTTGTCCTGTGTGTATGTGGCGTTACCGGAGAAGGTGAGCCCTTTCCAGAAAACCCACTTCACCGATGCCGTGACGTTGTGGCTGAAATATTTGTTTGCAAGTTCCTCTACGATGGTTTCCTGTCCGCTCTTTTTGAAACTCATACTGGTACTTATGTTGTAGCCTCCGCGGTAGCGTACGGTAAAGTCGAGGTTTGCGCTGATGTTGCTGCTGAGGGTCGCGCCGCCGTTGTAATAACTCTCGTTCATGGCGTATTCCAGATCGTTGATCATGGCCGGGGTCCTTTCGAAGGAGCCGCCCAGATCGAGGTTTAGGTTGCTGAGGAGGAACTTTATCGGGAAACCGTAGCTGATGCCCGTGAAAAGCTGCCACCTGCCGCCCATATTTATGGGGCTGGAAAACTGGTTGCCTTCGCCGAGCAATATCGGCTCGGCGCCAGTATTGGGAAGCACGAATTGAGGCCGGTTCATTATTATCCTGTCGGTTATGTAACCTGTCTCCGCTTCGGCTCCCAGCATGACGGTGAGCGTGCTGCCTTTGGCCGTGTCGGAGTTTGTGAAGCGGGTCATTATACGGTGCTCGTAGGATGGTTTTAGCGAAGGGTTGCCGGCCGTGACGTACTGCGTGTTCGACAGGTCGGTGACGTCGCTCAGCTCCGATATGTTGGGATTGTCGGTACCCGAACGCGCCCGTATGCGCAGGCTGTTGGCCTGATCGAAGTTGAAATTGGCCGTCACGGAATAGACCACATTGTCGAACGAGTAGGAATTATCCTCCTCGCGTGGATACGACTGCGTATTTTCGAGCACGGCATTCTGGTACGACACATTGGCCGACAGGTTTGCTTTGCTGTTCGAGAACCGGTATCCGGGGCCTACGTTCTGCGTGATGTATCCGCTGTTGTTGATATTCGAAAGCAGGTCGTCGAATTGCGGGTCGAATCCGGGAGGAGCGAGGTCTTCCAGCCATCTGTAAACCTTCCTGTCCATATCGGAGTAGTTGTACCTTGCACGGTATTCGAGGCTTAGCTGTGAACTTTTGCTCAGCGGCTCGGTATAGGTAGCCCCTCCGGAGAGCCTGTATGAGTAGGAATTCGAAACGCTGCGCTGGTTGTAGGTCGAGTCCGCCGCCATGCCTGGAGCGTAGGCCGGGAAGTAGTAATACTGTTCGGAGATGCCCGTGTTGTCGTTCTTGCTGGCATTGCCGTCGAGGTTCACCGTTATCGTGCGCCCCGGTTTGCCGAGTTTGGCGCGATAGAGGATGTTCATGCCGCCGTTGAAACCGTCTCTTTCAGATTCGGTTTTTTGTTGGCGGCTCTGTATCGGTGTCGATGTACCGTCCAGCAGGTTTTCGATGGAGCTAAGCCCGTCGGATGTATTGGCATAGCTTTGGTAGCTGAACGAGGGACGTATCATCAGGTTGTGGTTATCGTTGATCTTATAGTCGAGCCTTGCGTTGAAACGGTGGTTATAGTTGCCCGACCATGTGTCGGACTCCGAAGTGTCGAAGCGTATGAGATCGGTGCCGGTATAGTTCCACCTCTGCGTGGAGTTCAGGTTCTCCGTATCGGTGTGGTTAAAGAAGTAGCTTCCCGTGAATTCAACCTTCTTGCCCCACTGGTCGCTGTAATTGACACCGAATGCCTGTACGGTGGCGATACCAGGCTGCGGGCGCACCATAAATCCGTGCATACCGCCTCCGCCTTCGCGTCCGCCGCTCCTTCCGCCCGGGTTGACCACGCCCAAAATATCCTCGAACGAGAAATTCTGCTGGTTGAGGTTGTTTACGAGCCCTATGAGCGACAGGCGGCTGGTACCGCTGAATATGTTCACGTTGCCTCCGGCGATGTATTTATCGGGGATCCCGTAGGCGGCATAGACCTTTCCGAACTGGCCGCTGCGCTTATTCTGCGCGGTGACTATATTGATGGCCTTGTAGCCTTCGCCGTCATCCATACCGGTAAATTGTGCCTGATCGCTGAGCCTGTCGTAGACTTCGACCCTCTCGACCACTTCGGCCGGCAGATTGCGTATGGCCGAAGTTACGTCGTCGCCGAAAAATTCGCGGCCGTCGACCAACACCTTCTGCACTGTCTCGCCCTGCGCCTGCACCTCCCCGTCCGTTATGGTTATGCCGGGCATTTTGGCCAGAAGTCCTTCGGTATCTGCATCGGCCGATACCTTGAACGCTTCGGCGTTATATACTATGGTATCGCCTTTCTGCGAAGTCCTCATTTGGGCTACCTCGACCTCGACCCTTCCTATCTCCGTTACGTCCGTCTCCATTCGCAGCGTACCCACATCGTTCGAAGGCTTGTTTACATTGACGGTCAATTCGAGGTTCTTGTAGCCGAGATAAGAAAAAACGAGCCTGTACTCTCCGTAGCTAAGCGAATTTATGTCGATAACACCCCCCACTCCCGTAGTGTGGTACTTTTTCGATTCCGGCGTCTTTATGTCATAAACCTCTATAACCGAGCCTACGACCGACTCACTTGTTTCGGCATCGGTAAGCCTGCCCGAAATACTTCCCTTGTCCTGCGCTTTCGCTACCGCCGCCGACAGAGCCAAAACACAAACTACCGCCGCTATTCTTTGTATCATCGTCAACTATCAATTAAATTATAAATCGTTCGCGTACCACGAAGCATACAGCATATAGTCATGCGCGGTACGTTCTATAATCTCCCTGCGCTGTTCGGGAGTGACGTCCTTGACCTTTTTGGCCGGAACACCCGCGTATACGCCCGGTTCGAGCACCGCTCCGCTCAACACGAGAGCGTTGGCGGCTATTATGCAGCCGCTTTTCACCACCGCGTTGTCCAATATCGTGGCGCCCATACCTATCAGACAGCCGTCCTCGATCACCGCGCCGTGGATGATGGCGTTGTGGCCGACGGAAACGTCGCTGCCTATGCTGGTTTGCGACGGATGAGGCGCGCCGTCGTACATGGTATGGATCACCGCCCCGTCCTGAATGTTGGTGCGGTCGCCGATCCTTATCGAATTCACGTCGCCGCGCAGCACGGCACCGTACCATATGCTGCAATCGCCGCCCACCTTCACATCGCCTATCAATACCGCGGTCTCGGCAAGGAACGTACCCTCGCCGACCTCAGGCATAAAACCCCTTACAGACTTAATTATTGCCATTGTATCTCAGTTATCAGCGAACAGTTATCAGTGAAAAATAGATAATTAATGACTGTCCGCTGTTTGATTATGTATTTATCTTTGCATTGTCTTCGCTTCCTGCCAATATTTTTCCATTTCGTCCAACGACATTTCGCCGAGGCTTTTGCCCTCCTGTCCGGCTCCGGCCTCTATGTGTTCGAAGCGGCGGATAAACTTCTTGTTGCACTTTTCGAGCGCCGTTTCAGGGTCTATGCCGTACAGCCGCGAGGCGTTTACGAGGGCGAAGAGCAGGTCGCCCATCTCGCTTTCCATACGCTCGTGATCCATGATGGCGATCTCCTCTTCGAATTCGGAGATCTCCTCGCGGACTTTCGCCCAGACATCTTCCCTCTTTTCCCAGTCGAATCCTGCCGCTGCCGCTTTCTGGCCGATACGGTACGCCTTAACCATGGCGGGTAGGCTGCGCGGAACGCCCGACAGTACGCCGTTGCACCCCTTACGTTCCTTCTTCTTTTTCTCCGCCAACTTGAGCATCTCCCAATTGTGGATAACCTCGCCCGCGGAGTTGGCCTCCACGGTGCCGAATACGTGCGGGTGGCGGTAAATGAGCTTGTCGCACAACGAATCGGCCACGTCGCCGATGTCGAACCGTCCCTGCTCGTCGCCCATCTTGGCATAGAACACTATGTGGAGCAGCAGGTCACCCAACTCCTCGCGAATACTGTCCATGTCGCCTTCCGTAATGGCGTCCGTAAGTTCGAACGCCTCTTCTATGGTATTATTGCGCAGCGACTGGAAAGTCTGTTCCCTGTCCCAGGGGCACTTCTCGCGCAGTTCGTCCATCACGCACAGCAGCCTTGCAAGCGCATCGAGTTCTTTTTCGTACATACAAAATATGTTATATAACAGGCAAAGATACGACCAATCGGTCGAAAAAAACCTTAAATTTGTGAGAATTATTATCTCAAAATTATGATAAGGAGACCTATTGTTTTGGTATCGCTGCTCTTAATGGGCGCCATATATGGCTACGGCCAGAATTTAGTTCCCCGGCCGGTGCATGAGGAATGGGGCGAAGGAGAGTTCGTACTGCCCTCCGGATTGAATATATATTATTCGGAGATGGAGATACAGCCGCTTGCCGCTTACCTCTCGGAAGAGCTTGGGAGCAATCACGGAATGGAGGGCGGAAAGCCTGTGTTTGTGAAAAAAGCGTTTTCGAAGCGAAAGAAGGGTGTACGCCTCGTACTCGACGGCCATATGGCGATACCGGCCGAGGGCTACGAGTTGACCGTCGCTCCCAACGGAATAACCGTGAAGGCGGCCTGTTACGGCGGTATGTTCAACGGTATACAGACCATGCTGCAACTTATGCCGCTTCCGGGGTCGGATCGACGCTCGGTCGTATACGGGTATGTGTATGATTATCCGCGGTTCGCCTACCGTGGTATGCATCTGGACGTTGCGAGGACTTTCTCCTCGAAGGAGGATGTGATGCGCTACATAGATAATTTTTCGCGCCATAAGCTCAACAAATTCCATTGGCACCTGACCGACGACGAGGGCTGGCGCATAGAGATAAAGAGTCGCCCTGAACTTGCCAGAGTGGGTGGTTTCAGGGGAGGCGATTCGCCCGTCGATGCCGTTTACGGTGAATGGGACAGGAAGTACGGCGGATATTTCACTCATGAAGATATACGCCAGATCGTGCGTTTCGCCGCAGTGCGCAACGTGGAGATAATTCCCGAAATTGATCTTCCCGGCCACAGTCGTACGGCCGCCAACGTCTATCCGGAGATATTGTGCGAAGGACCGGTCGATACAGCTTCGACGGTCGGCTACGACCGCCGTAACGTGTGGTGCGCGGCAAGGGAGGAGAACTTCGGGATACTCGACGACATATTGCGCGAGGTGGCGGCGCTCTTCCCGTCGAAATACATCCACATAGGCGGCGACGAGGTGGATATGTCGCAATGGAACAGCTGCCCTCGCTGCCGGGAACTCATGCTCCGCGAGGGGATAAAGGACGGTCACGGACTGGAATGCCACTTCATGTCGAGGCTCGAAAAGATACTTGAAAAATACGGCAAATCGGCGGGAGTGTGGAACGAGGCCATAGACGGCGGCAGCCTGCGCAATACGACCATGGTGTACGGTTGGGAGGACGTGGCAGCCTGTATCGATGCCACGAATCAGGGCTATCCCACGATAGTGATGCCCGGCAGATATTTCTATTTCGATATGAAATATACGGCCGGAGAACCGGGAATGACATGGGCGGGCATAGTAAGTACCGAAGATGTTTATTCGTTCGACTTTGCCGCACAGGGTATGCCCGAAAAGAATATGGAGAGTGTCGCCGGGGTGGAGGGAACTTTCTTCAGCGAGTTGTACCTCTATCAGGGTCGGCATTACGACGGCTATCTCGACAGGCAAACTTATCCGCGTATATGCGCCCTTGCGGAACTCGCGTGGACTCCGCAGGAGATGCGCGATTGGGGCGACTTCAGCGCGCGGATGGACGGCGGACATTACGCACGGCTCCGCAATCTCGGCATAAAATACCGCGTAGCACCTTCTCCGCAGCCGGATCCGGAGTTGCTCACGCCCGAGATGACCGTAACGAGTTCTATGCCCGAATATTCGAAGAATCCCTACTCCAATATAGAGAAATACAGATGCGGCAGTCAGTCGCGCACCACCCGCACGTGCAGGGTGGGTGACTACATTCAGTTCACATTCACGGAGCCTGTGGAATGCACTTCGATGGAGTTCGTGACGGGCTATTCCTATCTCAAGCGCTGCCACATCACATTCGGATACGCGGAAGTACTGTATGAAGGAGAGGAAGATTTCGTCCGCTACGCCGATCTCGACGCCGGAGCTGTCGTCATCGAACCCACGCGTCCCGTAAAGGCGGTCCGCCTCGTCTCCACGACCACGCGCAACGGAGAATCGACCGTGATCATACAACCGGTGAGGATCATGTAGTGTGGAGTTAAGCCTTACGGCCATTTAGAGCTTGTTTGGAATTTCCCGCTTTCGCTCTTTTTTGCTCTTTTCATCCCGTTTTTCACCTAAAACTCGTTACATAGGAACCGCTATGCGCCTCGTTTCAGGCAAAAAAC
>QMCE01001827.1_pt1 | contig 11762 bp, 13 predicted proteins | sample 1821851 | NCBI WGS metagenome assembly QMCE01 (sample SAMN09453174, study PRJNA476694) | Termite gut metagenome, whole genome shotgun sequencing project. | isolation source: worker | host: Odontotermes sp. | place: South Africa:Pretoria | collected 2016-01-28
TTTTCCCGTTTTTATCGATAGTGATTCCGCCGGCAGCCTCGATCAAAAACGCAGAATCGAGAAAATAGCGGAAAATATCCTCATAGCGTTCAGATATTATATGAAGCTGTTTGGTAAAATGAAGTTTTTGCTTTTCTTCTCTTTTTTACAATCGCTTTAATAATAAAATAGAGAATGCCGATGCCAACCAATGCCAGCAAGATATAGGAGAGAATGTGGCTATATTCGTCAATAATATCTTTTTGACCATGAGCGATATAACCCAAAACTGCCAAAATTGCATTCCATATTCCGGCGCCTAAGAAAGTATAGAGTAAAAACGGAGCAAATTTCATCTTCGCCAAGCCGGCAGGGATGGAGATCAACTGCCTGATACCGGGCACTAATCTTCCTACAAAAGTGGAAATGTTACCATGTTTTACAAAATAGTCTTCCGCTTTCTTGATCTTTTCGCTATTCAATAAAAACAGTCTGCCTAATTTACTATCGGCAAACCAATAGATAATCGGTCTTCCCAAAAAGAGCGCCAAAAAGTAATTGATTAAAGCGCCAATCATAGCGCCTAATGTAGCAAAAAGTATGACTAAAAGCACATTTACGATCTCGGAGTCGGTCATATAAAGTGTACTTCCGCTTGTCTCATCACAAGCTACGTATGCAGCCGGAGGCACAACCACCTCCGACGGAAACGGAATAAACGAACTCTCAATAGCCATCAATAAGGTAATCGTTCCATAATTAAGATGTGTTGAATACCAATCTATTACCTTTGTAAGAAGAGATGGCTTTTCTTTATCCGAAATTTGTTTTGTCAATACCGTATCAACGCTGTTTTCTTGAGCAAGGAGTTGAAATCCCAATAGTATCAATAATAAAAAAGAGAGAAATATTTTTTTCATGTTATAGGGTTATGGTTTATAGAGCTCTATGAGTGACAATATCGTAATATTTTCACTTAATGCGGGATCCATCACAAGAAACTCTTCATATCTTTCATAACAGCGACTCAAAGCTATTGAAAGATACTCTTCACCTTTTACGTAATTTCCTTTTAAATAATAAAATGCAGCGAAGTAATAATTTACGTCATCTGCAATCTCTTCTTCGTAATAATAATGCTGCAAAATCGAGATTGCATAATCATACAATTTATTCCGACAACAATGAAATGTAAAAAAACGGAAAAACATCGATTTTTCATCAACCTGAGCATAGATAAGTTCAAACAAGCACTCTAACTTCTCTAATTTCTGTTCACCGGGGTAATATTCGAGCATTTCAAAAAGGATGTCGAAACTTTGGGGAGCTATTTTAAAGAGACTCTCTGCAAAAGCAGGGATCTCATCCTGTTGTCCGAACTGTTCCAAAATAGAGACCATTCCTCTTATGGCGTCCGGCGATCCGGGATAGATATCCAAAGCGTTTCGATAATACTCTTTTGCTTTATCGTATTGAGATGTCATCGTATAGCAATCGGCGATGCCGGTAATCGCACTATCATCCATATTATCATTATCGTATACTGTTTGATAATAGGTTAATGCTTTATCATATTGTTTCAATTCGTAATAGGAATTTGCCATATTAAAATAGGCAGAAGACATCTCTTCGTCCAAGCTGATAGCTAATTGATAACAATCAATAGCATCGTAATGACGTTCCATCCAGCTATTTGCCAAACCGAATGCAAACCAACCGGTCTTCATCAAAGGATATTGCTCCGTAATCGTTTTATAAAAACGGTATGCCTCTTCAAGCATCTGGCGTTCTTCAAACAGAACTAAAAAAGATAGAAGTTGCTCCTCTATTTCATACCCTTCGTTAAAGATAATAGATATGTGTTGCAGCGCTTTATCTATATTTCCGTTTTTAATCTCTTCGGATGTAAAAAAGAAATGCACGTCAGGGTTTTGAGGATCTAACTCGTAGGCTCTGTCTAACAATTCCGATATATCTGCTTCCGGAGATAGGATACGATTCAGGAAAATCTTTTCAATATAAAACTCTGCGCTGATTTCATGTTGATTTTCAAGATCATCCAACTCTTTTTTGGCTTTATCAAACTCAAATTCCAAAATCAGTTTTTTCACTCTTTGAAGTTTGAAAAACGGTTGATCCGGATAGAAAGCAATGGCGTAACAAATCGCTTTTTCCGCATTATCCATCTCTGACTCATGAAGATAAAAATCAATAATATCAATGAGTTCATCCTGATCAAAAAAAATTGCATCTCCCGATACCAGCATTTTTTGGAATCGGGAGGTCAATTTCTTCAAAAACTTATAGTCGGAATCATTCATATCTGCGCAATATTATCTCGCGGTCTTACTGTTGTTCCGTAACTGTAACTAATTCCAATTCAAACAGTAGCGGAGTATGAGGAGGTATCATTTGATTACCTTGTCCGTATGCAAGATTTGAGGGAACTATAATGGTTGCTTTTCCACCCTCTTTCATTAGGGATATGCCTTCCATAAAGCCTGGAATAAGTCCGCCCATTCCATATTGGAACACAATAGGCTCTTTTCCGATAGAAGTATCAAACACTCTTCCGTCAAGGAAAGTTCCTTTATAATGCACGCTAACTTCATTGCCGGGTACAGGTGTTTTCCCTTTTCCTGTCGTTGTCTCAATAAAATAGAGACCCGACTCTGTCGGTCTCACTTCAATCTTATTATCAGCAATATAAGAAGCGATCTCTTCTACCTCCAACCTTTTACGCTCTTCCAGTTGAGCTGCATATTGCGCTTCCTGCTCCTCGATCTCTTCTTTGGTTATGTATATACTCATCAATTTAATATCGACTTGTATATCTTCAACGTCAAATACAAATTCATCTTCAAAATAGTGATACAATAGAGAGTCGGCATTCATCAAAAAAGAGATACTGTCGCCTACGTGCATTCTGCTTACGGCATAATAGATATCACCTTCATAGAACGAGTTAACCTCTTTATTAAGAAGAAAAGGCATCACATTAGAAAAGAAGACGCTATCTCCGGCACGCATTGCTACGTCAATAACTACGGCATCCCCCTCTTTAGGTTTTATCGTATCCTTATTTACAACATGTTCCTTATAGTAATAACCGGTTTTATCGTGTTTATAACCTTTATGTTTGCCACAAGCTATGACTAAAAATGCCATGGCGATTACCATGGTAATTGTTACAAATGTTTTGGTTGTTAATTTCATAAATGATTTCTGTTAAAATTGTTAAAAAAAATAGGTTAATTATTATTATCTAATATTAATTCTCTAATGATCAAAACGAATGGTGTACTGTTTGCAATTTTATCACCATCTCCTACCATACCGTATCCTAAATAAGAGGGAATAATAAATCCGGCTTTCCCACCCTCCTTCAACATCTTCACCGCTTCATGTAATCCGACAATATCGCCCGATTGTTCAATCCTAAAACAGAGCTCTCCTCTTTCATTGGAGTCATAAATTTTTTCTCCATTCAAAAGCAAAATCTCATAATCCAACTTCACTTGATCTCCTTCTTGAAGTCTCTTCCCATGCCCTTCTTCGATAATCCGGTACCGTAATCCCGAATTACTGATTTTCATATCCCACTCATAACGCTGCACAAAGAGGTCTATTTCATCTTGTTCTAACTGTATGATCTTTTTGTTACCCTCAATAAATGCCTCTTCCTCTGCTTTTTTTCTTTTATCTTGTTGAAAAACAACACTTCCTGTGGTCTGTTTCTCTTGGCACGAAAAACAGGCTACGACTAAAATCAGAGTTAGGGCAAGTACTTTCTTCATTGGCAAAATTCATTTTGATAAGGAAGTAACAACTCTTTTTGATACTGAGGAAGAAGCGCTTCGAAATATTTCAAAGTATTTTCCAATGTATCGTTATGGTAAGCCGCCGCCGCATTTCGATGCCCGCCGCCGCTAAAATGCGTTCTGGCTAAGAGATTTACATCAAAATTTCCCTTGGAACGAAAAGAGACTCTAATTTTATTTTTACGTTGAACAAAAATCGCCGCCAAGTGTATTTTTCGCATAGTAAGTCCGTAGTTCACAAATCCTTCCGTATCCCCGATCTGATAATGACAGTTTTGTAAATCTTCTTGTGAAAGATAGATATAAGCCGTCGCATACTCCGGCAGTATTTTAAGTCGTCGACTCAAAGAGAGACCCAAAAGATGTATTCTGCTCTCTTCGTAATTATCATAGACTAAACGATGTGCCATTTCTCCATTCACGCCTCTTTCAATAAGTTGAGAAAGAATAAGGTAGAGTTTCGGATCATTACATGAGTAGGTCAGGGAGCCGGTATCGGTAATAATTCCCACATAGATACAGATTGCCATCTCTAAAGTCAACTTCTCTTTCGATATTTTCAAATTCTCAAAGAGAAATTCATAAATCAACTGACAGGTAGAGCTGGCACCGGGCTTTGAAAAGATGACATTACAATCAATATCGGGATTAATATGGTGATCTATTAAGATCTTGAACGCCCTACTCTCTTTGATAGCCGGTTCGAGAAATTCACCCGCACGATGAGGAGCATTCATATCAACCACATAAAGAAGATCAGCCTCTTGTATGATATTTTTAGCCTGTTTAGCTTGTCGTTCAGCAATCACAATATTCTCACTACCGGGCATCCATGCAAGAAAAGAGGGAAATTGGTTGGGCAACAATACCTTGACATCAAAACCTCCATTTTTATAATGGTGATATAATGCTAACGAAGACCCCAAAGCATCTCCATCAGGGTTATAGTGTGTGACAATAACCACCTTTTCAACCTTCCTGTTTATCTCTGCAATAGCCTGAATATCTTCTTGTTTAATCATCAATAATGACTCTAAATAAAGACGGCAAAGATACAAAAATTCCGTTAAGTCCATTATTTTACAAACTTTCTTCAATTGTTAATACGTATTGTTAAACTTTCCCGATAAAACAAAATAACTTAAAATTGAAAGTTTATGCGTACATTTGCAACCTAATTTTTAAATATCAAAAAAGCAATGTTGATGAGTAAAATAAAGACGAAGTTAACAATCATGATGTTTGTCTCGACAACTCTCTTTCTTTCTGTGGGCTGCAACAATGATGCTACCCATAACCAATCCGACACGGAGATAGAAGAAGAAAGAGGCAACGATCTGTTTTCCGTTAATGAAGTAATCGGAGATGTGACAATGCCCTACCCCGAAGAAAATCTATCAGGAGAATTGATTGTACTTACGGAAGAAGAGTTTATTGAGAAAATTACGGTATTAGAGGACGAGAAAGGATTCCAATATAAGGGTAAAACGCCTTGTATTGTTGACCTTTATGCGGATTGGTGCGGACCGTGTGTACGATTGAACCCGATTTTGATTGAATTGGCAAAAGAGTACAAAGGAAAGGTGATTTTTTATAAAGTAAACACAGATAGAGCATTAAATGTAGTAGGAGCTTTTCAAGTTAACAGCATTCCGACTTTACTCTTTTTTAAACAAAGCGCTAAACCCGCTATTATGCAAGGTGCTCCGACAAAAGAAGAGTTAGTTCGAGCCATTGATGAAATGCTTCTTGCCGAAAATAGTTAACCTTTTGCTTTGATCAAAAAACTCTTCATACTAACCTTTTTGAATTTGCTGTTGCATCCCCTTTGTGCTCAAATGAGTTGCGATGCGATTGAGAGTTTTTTGTCGAAATCCGAAGCTAAAGTAAAGAAATTAAACCTTGAAGATCCCGAATTAATCCCGCTGCATTATCTTTTTGCTCTGGATCTTGAAAAAGAGCTGAACGACTTCTCTCAAAACACGATTCCTCTGATTTCAAACTGTAAAGAGTTGGATTACTACGCTATAGTTACACGTTTTGACGATATTATATTTAGACTTTCTCTTAAAAAAATGAAGTTGGAAACGCTCTCTAAACAGGTGGATTCCCTCTTTTTGGAAAAAGCAATTCGAGAAATACATTACGAGAGCCCTGAAAATGCGTCTTTTTATGTTGATAAATCATTACAATACAATCCTATACATCCGGACGCACTGATTTTAAAAATCAGGTTGCTTTTCGAGGAAGAAGCTTATGAAGAGTGTCTTGAGTTTTTGCATACGCTGTATTACGAAGCTCCGCTTAGACGCGAACATGAGATTGCGATTTCAAATTTTAACATGAAATATTATAATCGCCTCTATACGATGGCAGATTCATTAATAAAAGTCGAAAATGCCACGATGGCGCTGGAACTTTTTCAAACTTTGGAAACCTTTTGCACAAATATGCCGACAGAGTATTGCAATGACGACTATTATCATGGAATATTGAGGTCTAAAAAAGGGGTTTACGACTCCTATTTGACCATTGCGAAAGTGGCGCATGAGAGAGGATATATGGAGATTGAAGAGAAATTTTTAGAATATGCGGAAGAGTATCGCGAGGTAAATAGAACAGACTTCCCCATTTACGAGAGCGTTGAATTGCCGAAAACAGATCCGGAAACGGCTACCTTAAAAGAGAAAAATGAAATAGTGGATACTTCAAAAGAAGAGGAGAGTAAAACGACTCGTCAGGAGCATGTTGTTAACAATGAAAAGGTAACGATTGCAAATCAAGATCAAGAGATTATTGAAGAGAAGATTCAAAAAGAGCCGCTCTTTGAAGAAGAGGTAGACGCCTTAACTCGGAAATATAACCGGATTTTACTTGAAGCGTTAACGCTTGCTTCAAACGGAAATTTTATGAAAGCATACGAACTGTTGAAAGAGGCTGTAGAATTAGAGAAATGCGACTGCTTTCCCAAAGACGGGAGAGTACAACTCTTATACGACGCCTTGCATAAAGCCTATTCAAAGTAATCTATCGTTTATCAATACTCTGACTATAAATAGATTCCATTAACATTCCTCAAAACAGATTGAAGAATAAAACAGAAAAAATCACGATTTCAAACTCCCTTACAAATATTATACCTAATTTTGCAAACTTAAAACATTAATCTTTTTCATAATTCTGCTCATATAGATATGAATCATAAAAGCAACACGCGAAAACGTTCTTATGTAGAAGTTATTCTATATGTTTCTCTCTGGCTTATTATGCTCTCTTTGCCTTTATGGATTAACGGCGAATCTTTTTCATGGAAATTTACAATACGTGAATGGAAAAGATACCTCCCGTTTTTTATAATTTTTATCATCAACAACTTCTTTTTAGCACCTAAGTTACTCCTTAAATCGAAATATACGCTTTATATTGTCTTTTCCGTCACCATGGTAACCGGTATAGTAGTTCTTGACGCTTTTATTAAGCAGAAGTCATACAAATACAACAACACGGAGATAGTAAAAAAAATGCCTGAAGACACAGTACAGGCTCAAATTAAGAGCGCCGACATACAGACGCATACTCCGCAGAACAAGGCAGAGAAAAAGATCTACTTTTCCCGCTCTGTATTTTGCAAAATCGGGCTTTTTATTGTGGGAATACTTCTTATCGGCTTCAATTCGGGTTTGAAGATATTTATTCAATGGACTAATGATAAAGAGAAGTATTCGGAAATAGAGAAGCTGTATCTCGATTCGGAGTTGGCTTTTTTGAAACAGCAGATCAGCCCGCACTTCTTTATGAACACATTAAATAATATTCACATACTCATAGATCTTAATGCCGAAAAAGCGAAAGACAGCATTATCAAACTCTCAAAACTGATGCGCTACTTGTTGTACAACGAAGGGGAAGGGAATATATCGTTAACCGAAGAGATCTCTTTTTTAGAAAATTATATTGAACTGATGCGATTACGTTATGATGAGAAAAAGCTGACCGTTAAGACCACTTACGCCGGCAACCTCTCTTCAATCCGAATTCCGGCATTTCTTTTCCTTCCGCTTATCGAAAATGCTTTTAAACACGGTATTAACCCTGCCGGTAATTCGTTTATCAATATACTTATAGAAGAGAAAAAGAGACATCTTACTATTATTGTAACGAACAGCAATTTCTCGAAAAAAAGTGAAAGTATCTGCGAAAGTTCAGGCATTGGTTTGGAAAATATTTCAAAAAGATTAGATATTTTGTACCCTAGTCTATACGATCTCATAATTATGGATGAAGATAAAGAATTTCAAGTTTCACTAACTATTCCCATTCGATGAAATTAAACTGTATTGCCATTGATGATGAACCGCTTGCATTAAAACAGATATGCAACTACATAGAAAAAACACCCTTTTTAGCCCTGCAAGGTGATTGTACCAATCCGATTGACGCATTGAATCTCATTCGAGAGCAGCAACCCGATCTGCTTTTTGTGGACATCAACATGCCTGAACTGAATGGTGTAGAGCTGGTTAAAACATTATCTAATCCGCCTATGATCATCTTCACAACCGCTTACAGTCAATATGCCTTAGAAGGGTTTAAATTAGATGCGGTTGACTATCTTTTAAAGCCCATCTCCTACCCCGATTTTCTGAAAGCGGCGAACAAGGCGAATGATCTCTATGCACTCAAACACTATCCTGAAGAAAATCTCTCCGGAAATGACGAACATCTCTTCGTAAAATCGGATTATCGATTGGTGAGAATTCCTCTTAACAATGTCCGTTATATTGAAAGTATGCGCGAATACATCGGAATCCATTTGATTGACGGCACTCGAATCATGACTTTAGTCAGTATGAAGAGTATTGAGCATAAATTACCTAAAAATCGTTTTATGCGCGTACATCGTTCTTACATCGTTAACTTGGATGAAATTACGATCATCGAACGCCAGCGGATCGTCTTCGACAAAAAAATCTATATTCCTATTGGGGAGCACTATAAAGAGGAATTTGAACAATACGTGAAAAAAAACTTTATATAGCAACAGCGTACAATTTAAAGTTTACTTATTCACAATCCGTTTTTCACTATTATATATTTTCACCGGTCAAAAGTATATTGAATTTTGTATTTTTGTTTCCTAAATTAGTCGTTTTACGATTATGGTCAGTGTTAACAAAATACGATACGGGCTGTTTTTACAGCTTATCAAATAACTTAAACTAAAAATAGAAATTATGAAAAAACTAAAATCGGTAAAAATAGATTGTATCAATCATTTTAGAGTAGATTTTAACATCAATAATATTGTAAGTGAAAGATTTACTGAAAATATCGTACATTACAACGAAAACGGAAAAGTGATCAAAGAGGAGCAATATGCTATGAGTGACGAACTTGATTACGTTTTATTACATGAATATAACGAAAAAGGGCAACTAACCTCTACATCGCAATATAACGGCGAGCATCTTTTAATTCAGAAAACCGACTTTTCTCATGACGAGGACGGCACTGTAATTCAGCAAGATAATTATTATGGAGAGGATACGATTGCCTATACGCAAAAGTTTGTTTACGAAGGAAACCTATTCGTAAAACAGGATGTATATGAAAAAGGGCACTTCATCTTTACGGAAAAAAACTTTACTTACAATGATCAGAATTTAGTAAGTGAAGAGACCGAATTTGATGAGGATGGAAAGATCCTTTATATCACAAAATTTGAATACGGAGAAGATGGAGTTTTGTTAAAAAGAGTTCGCGAAGAGATGATTGCTAAAGATTTACGCACATACGAATATGAGTATGACGACAATCGTAACAAGACCAAAGAGTTAATCTACAATTTTGACGGTGTGCTTATTGCAAAAGCTTACTATTGCTATAATGAAGAGGGACAAATCACTGAAAAAGAGGAAGAAGATTTAGACAATTATCAAAAAATCGTTTATCATTATACCGATAAAGAACTATCTAAAATTGAGACTTTCAATCAAGCCGGAAAGATGATTTCTTGGACGGAATATCTATACGGGGAAGATCATCAGGTACTCTCTTTGAAACATTATGGTACGGATGAGACGGATGAAAACACTTACCGCATCAGAATGGAGTATCACTACGAAAGAGAGTATTACAATAACTGAACTATTCGTTGAGCAGGTCCGGGCGACGGCGTTGCGTGCGCTGTAGTTGCTGCTCTAACTTCCACTCCTTAATCAACTTCTCATTGCCGGAAAGCAGTACATCGGGAACCTTATGCCCCTGATAGTCGGCAGGGCGAGTGTAGACCGGCGGTGAGAGCAAGCCGTCCTGAAATGAGTCGGACAAGGCGGAGGTTTCATCGTTCAGCACGCCCGGAATAACTCGAACAATCGCATCTATGATAGCCATAGCCGCAATTTCACCCCCTGAAAGTACAAAATCCCCAATGCTGATCTCTTCCGTAATAAAGAGTTCACGCACCCGTTCATCCACCCCTTTATAGTGCCCGCATAAAATGATGACATTCCGCATCAGTGAGAGGCGATTTGCCGTGCCTTGTCGGAAAGTTTCCCCGTCGGGAGCGGTAAAGATAACGGCATCATATTCTCGCTCACTCTTCAATTGCTTGATACAACGGGCAATCGGATCAATCATCATCACCATACCTGCCTCACCGCCAAAAGGATAGTCGTCCACACGGCGGTGCTTATCGGTGCTGTAATCTCTGATATCATGCGTGCACACCTCCAAAAATCCTTTGGAGATAGCCCGTTTCAGAATAGAGTAACCGAAAATGCCTGAAAACATATCCGGAAAAAGTGTCAATATATCAATTCTCATATCACAATTTTTCAATGACCATCATACCATCGCGAAAAGGAAGCAACAAATTACGAACAGTCTGATCTTGTTGTACATAATCATTAAAAGCAAGAATCGCTTGCGTATCTTTATCATTTGCCTTGACCTCTTCCACCACTTTCCCGCTCCATAAAACATTATCTACAAAGACAATACCGCCTCTTCTGACTTGAGGAATGATCAGTTTATAATAGTCCGAATACTCCTTTTTATCAGCGTCAATCATCACAATATCCCAAACTTTACGGAGTGTGGGTAAGATGTCAAGCGCATCTCCGATATGGAGAGTCAGTTGCGCGGCACGGGGTGACTGCGCAAAGTAGCGACAAATCATCTCTCTTAATTCCGGGTCAACCTCAATGGTGTCTAATGTTCCATCCTCTTGCAAACCCTCTGCCAAACAGAGCGCTGCATAGCCGGTATATGTCCCGATTTCTAATACGTGCTTCGGACGCATCAACCTTGAAACGAGCGATAACAATCCCCCTTGCAACGGACCTGAGAGCATACGCGGACGAAGCGAACGAAGATGTGTCTCCCTATTCAACCGGTACAAAAGATCCGATTCCGGATAGGTGTGCTCTTCGCAATAATCTTCAATCAATTGAGGCAAAAGATCTATCATACAACGCGAAAACCTATTCGTTAATAATCGTATTAATCTCCTCTTCGGTTCGGAAGAGTTTATCTTTACAGATTTTAATCAAAAACGACGCTCTTTTAATCTTTTCGGAAAGCTCATCCACCGAAATATCCGCGTTCTCCATCTTTTTCAAAATCTCTTGCAACTCCTCAAATGCCTCTGTATATGTAAGATTTCTCTCTTTCATTTTTAAAGATTATAATTATAATAATAAATCGCAAAAGTAACGAAGTTTTTGTAACGATCAATTTGTCACGTCCTGAAATAGATTTACCCTAAAACAGGAACATCTGCGAAAATCCATCTAATCCGTGTTATCTGCGTGCTTATAATGACAGGCTTTTTTTAGCACGCTGATGACGTTGATTTTTCAAATTCCGAATCGCGTGAGCGAGGCGTAGGGCGGCGTAGCCGGTGCGAGCTTGCGAGCACGGAAGCGACAGCGTACCCCGAAGCCACCGCGACCCGAAGCG
>QMCE01001828.1_pt1 | contig 11760 bp, 12 predicted proteins | sample 1821851 | NCBI WGS metagenome assembly QMCE01 (sample SAMN09453174, study PRJNA476694) | Termite gut metagenome, whole genome shotgun sequencing project. | isolation source: worker | host: Odontotermes sp. | place: South Africa:Pretoria | collected 2016-01-28
TCCTCGATAACCGTAATGGCTTCCCCATGCAGCGCGGAATTGATGTTTACCTGCGACAAAAGCGAATCCCCAAAGCTCTCCGGCTCGTGCGTACGTACGATTACCCTGCCTTCAGCGTCCGTAATCGTACAGAACTCCGCTCCCGAATCGCTTTGGAGCGAGCGGGCGCGGGCCAGCAGCTCCTCGCGGTCGTTATTCACGAGCGCGTCGAGCAAGCCCGGATCCTCCGCGATGCCAATGGACGCCGCGGCCGCTTTCGCCTTCAAGGATTCGAGGCTGTCGACCGCGACCTTCGTCGCCACGTTTACTTCCTCTACCGTCGCTTCGTCGACAAAGCGCGAAAACAGCGCCGTATTGGAAATGAGGATTGCCGCCGTTACCAGGAGGGTCAGCGCGATCGTGGGAAGCAGTATCTTCGTTTTAATAAGCATGGGACGCATTCTCCTCGCCGATGAAAATCGCTATGATGTCCGAGGATCGGTCAAGTCAAAAATATTCATAAATGTAAAACTTTGTCATATCGCGACCATTATACTTTCAACAAGCTGGAACGTCAATACGCCGCGAAAAATAATGGTAAAACGGGGACGCTGTACTCAGCGCCCCGTCGTCGATTGATCGATTTTAGCGGCTAGTCAGCCCGTATACGCCAGGTTTTTATAGGGCGTATAGCCAACTTCCTCGCCGTAGAGGATCCTGGCCCATTCGCCGCGGAAGCCCGTTAGCGTAACGCCGCTCTCCTCGGGGAGCGTAAAGAGCAGGGAACCCCTGTTTTCTTTCGGCTGCCCGAATACCTTTGCCTCGCGGACGGTGATAAACGGCAGGTGATATTCCTTGCGTAAATCGACGTTGCACTTGCTCATGTCCACATAGCCGTACGTTCCGTCGTCCTGTTCGATCAAAAGCCGTTTGCCCGCGATTTGGTGCACGATAAACGTCTCGCCCTTTTTCAGGCTTTCGATGCGGTCGCCCTTGACCATCCTGTCGTAGACGTAGGCGCTCGCAATGGTCATACCGTCGCCGATAACGGGCGTCACGGGATTAACGAATATGGGCTGCGTGTCCGGCGCGAGCGGCCCGACCGTTATGGGCTGCGTGTCCGGCGGTACGGGGTTGACGAATATCGGCTGCGTATCCGGCCCCTGCGGATCGACGAACGCGGGCTGCGTATCCGGCGCTTGGGTGGGATAGTACGTCGCCCAGCTGCGCGCGCCGCGGGCTTCGGCGTGCTCCTTTTCCATCGCGCGCGCGCGTTCCTCATAGTTGTTAAACGTGCCGAAAACGGGTATTTCCGCGAGCGCCGCCGGGGTAAAAGCCGCGAGCGCCGCCGCGATTATCGCCGCTAACAGCAGCCAGCTTAGAGAACGCGCCAAGAGAGATGTTGTCTTAACCATGATGAAATCCTCCTTCTCTATTCGCCTATGGATGTTATTTCCATTATTGGTACAACAAGTGTAGCACACAACGATCGACAAAAAAAGACATGAAATGTGTATTTCGAAAAAATATTAATCATAAACTACGCTGTTGCAATAATGTCAATATAATATTTTCGATATTCGCCATATTTATTGTAGCGAAACCAAAAATCGCGAATTCTTGCGCGCGCCAGAACCGCATGCTATAATTTAGCGCATATAGACGCAATCATTATTCGGTATGGGGGGATTCTTCTGCGCCCTGAGGACATCGAAAAGCAAAGCATGGAGACGATCGTTCGCGAGCTTGGCGAAAGGGCGGGCTCCGCGCGCGTACTAGAGCAATACGCCGGCGACGAGATACCCGTCGTGCTGCGCGCTATCCATACGACGGCCGATTTCGACTTCGCGGAGATTATGCGCTTTTCATCGGGAGCCGTGGCGCTCGGGCGGGAGGCGCTTCTCTCGGGCGCTGCGGTCGTGACGGATACGAACATGGCGCTCGCGGGCATTTCAAAGCCCTGCGCGAAGCGCTTTGGCAACGAGCTCGTGTGCAAAATGGCGGACGAGGAGATAATAAGAGCCGCGAAGGAAGCGGGTACGACCCGCGCCGCGGCCGCTATGGACTTCTGCGCCGCGCGCTACCCAAACGCTATATACGCGATAGGGAACGCGCCGACGGCGCTTTTACGCCTCGCGGAGCATGTAAAGAGCGGGCTGATGCGCCCGGCGCTGGTCGTCGGCGTACCCGTAGGATTCGTAAATGTTGTGGAAAGCAAAGAAATACTGCTAACGCGCGAGGATACGCCATATATTGTTGCGTCGGGGCGCAAGGGCGGCAGTACGGTGGCCGCGGCGGTCGTGAACGCGTTGTACTACGGAATCGCGTAATAACGCGTAATAACGATGTAGGGGCAGATCTCGTGTCTGCCCGGAAACCGGGCGTCTTTGGGCGAACACAAGGTTCGCCCCTACAATTAATTATTCAACAAACGATGGTGGAAAGAAGGCGTTTTAGCGCGCATGGATAGTACGCTGAGAGAGGGCGTGACGACGGGCGTATGCGCGGCGGCGGCGGCGATGGCCAGCGCCCGCTACGTCTTTCGGGAAGAGATTTCTACGGAATCCGAGGTCGATTTAGTCGGCAGGGCGTCGATCGTACTGCCGGTTTTACGCGTCGAGGGCGCGCTGTTCGGCTGTATAAAGGACGCCGGAGACGATCCGGACGTTACGGACGGCGTCGCCGTTTGCGCGCTCGTGGAGCGCTTGGCAGCGCCGAAGGGGACGACGGTTTTCGTCGCGGGCGAGGGCGTGGGCACGGTGACGAAGCCGGGCTTGAAGGTGGACGTCGGCGAGCCGGCGATAAACCCCGTACCGCGCGGCATCATCGAGCGGATGACGCGGCGCTACGCGGGCGACGCGGCGATACGCATCACGATATCGATTCCCGGCGGCGAGGAGATCGCCCGCAACACGTATAATCCGCGCCTGGGCATCGTGGGCGGGCTGTCGATTCTGGGCACGACGGGCATAGTCAAGCCCATGAGCGAGGAGGCCGTTAAGCAGTCGCTGCTGCTGGACCTTAAGGTAAAAGCGAGGCACAGCAACCTGCTCGCGTTCGCGTTCAGCGAGACGGGCGAGATGATCGCCTCGAACGCGCTGGGGCTGGAGCTGGAAAAGTTCGTCGTAATGGGCAACTACGTCGGCTTCATGCTGAAAAAGGCGCAGGAGCTGGGCGTTGTGGGCGTGCTGCTGACGGGGCATATCGGCAAGCTGGTTAAGGTCGCGGGCGGGAGCATGCAGACGCATTCGGCGCACTCCGACGGGCGTATGGCGGTGCTGGCGGCGCACGCGGCGGCGCTGGGCGCTGAAGCGGAGCTAATCGAGGCCATACTCGCGGCCAACACGACGCGCCAGGCGAAGGAGCTTTTGGAGCGGTCGGGATTTGCAGGGGCGTTTTGGGAGCGCGTGGCGAAGGCGGCGGCGGCGAGCGCCAGGGCGCACGTCGGAGGCCGCATGGCGGTCGAGGCGGCGCTATTTGACGGAGAAGAGCTGCTGGCCAGCAGCGGGGATTTCGGGCCGGGGTTGTAGGGGCGATTCACGAATCGCCCGTGCGCATATTGGAATGATGCCGTTATGGCGGGCGATTCATGAATCGCCCCTACAATAGACGGGTATTTGCCGGGGAGGAAGAACGATGGGCAAGATCATCGTCGTAGGGCTGGGGCCGGGCGAGCGGGAGTGGATGCTGCCCGTGGCGGAGCGCGCGCTCGCGGCCGCGCGGCTGGTGGTGCTGGCGAAGCGAAATTTGCCGCTCGTTACGCAGAATCCGAATATCTACGTAATGGACAAGCTTTCGGACGCGATGACCGAGATAGCGGCGGTGCTGCCGGAGGGGGACGTGGCGGTGTGCTGTACGGGGGATCCGGGCATGTACTCGCTGCTCGCGCGCGTAAAGGCGCGGTTCCCGGACGAGGACGTACAGGTCATATCGGGGGTCGGCTCGCTCCAAATTTTATGCGACCGGATCGGCGAGGGGCGCGAAAAGGCGGCGATATTATCGGCGCACGGGCGGGAGCTGACCGACGGCAAGCTCGTCGGTACGATTCTGCACAACGAGCAGACGCTCCTCCTGCTGGACGACAAGCGCAACGTAGGCTGGCTTTGCGAAACGCTGCTGCGCTACGGCCTCGATTACGTCGAGCTGGCTGTGGGCGAGAATCTTTCCTATTCAAACCAGAGGGTCGTGCTCGGCAGCCCGCGCGCGCTGCTCCGGGAGCAGTTTTCGCCGCTTTCGGCGGTACGGGTGCTCAATCGCGCGCCGAATCCGGTCGCGGTCAATTTCGGCCTTAAGGACGACGCGTTCGCGCGCGGGGACGCCCCGATGACGAAGGCCGAAGTGCGCGCCGTCGCGCTGAGCAAGCTCTGCTTGCTGCCGGATTCGATCGTTTGGGACGTGGGGGCGGGGACGGGCTCGGTTTCCGTCGAGGCCGCGCGGCTGCTCGTAAGCGGGATAGTGTACGCCATCGAGCGGGACGCGGCGGCGCTCGCGCTCTTGGAGGAAAACAGGCGGCGCTTTAAGCTGGCGAATCTCAAGGTCGTGCCGGGGAGCGCGATGTCGGTTTTGGAGGATCTGCCCGCGCCGACGCACGTGTTCATCGGCGGCAGCGGCGGCGAGCTGCCGGAGCTTATCAACGCCCTGGCGGCTCTGAACAGAAGGATTCGCTTGGTCGTGGCGTCGGTAACGCTGGAGACGCAGGCGCTCGCGCTCGCGCTGCTCAAGGGCTCGGCGTTTTCGGAGCTGGACGCGGCGACGATCTCCGTTTCCGCCGCGAAGAGGGCGCGCGAGCATCATATTATGGCCGGGCAGAATCCAGTGACGCTGTTTTCGGCGTGGCTGAATTAGGAGGAGATACGCATTGATATATTTCGTTGGAGCCGGGCCGGGGGCAACGGATTTGATCACCGTGCGCGGCGCGAAGCTCATCGCCCAGGCGGGGATGATCATATACGCGGGCTCGCTGGTGAATCCGGCGCTGCTCGAGGGCGCTAAGCCCGGCTGCGAGATTCACGACTCGGCCTCTCTGACGCTCGAGGAGGTTATCGCGCTAATGCGCGAGGGCGCGGCACGGTATGAAACGGTGGTGCGGCTGCATACGGGCGATCCGAGCCTATACGGAGCGATACGCGAGCAGATGGACGCGCTCGGCGCGCTGGAGCTTGAGTATGAGGCCGTGCCCGGCGTAAGCTCGTTCTTGGCGGCGGCGGCGGCGCTGAAAAAGGAATACACGCTGCCGGGCGTGAGCCAGACGGTGATCGTTTCGCGGCTGGCGGGCCGCACGCCCGTGCCGGAGGGCGAGGCCCTCGAGGCGCTCGCGTCGCACGGGGCGAGCATGGCGCTTTTTCTTTCGTCGGGCATGCTCGAGGAGCTTTCGGAGCGCCTGATCGCGGGCGGATACGCGCCGGAAACGCCTGCGGCGATCGTCTATAAAGCGAGCTGGCCGGACGAAAAGCATATCGTGGGTACGGTTGGGGACTTGCCAAAGATGGGCGGGGTACTGGGCGTAAAAAGCACGGCGCTCGTTTTGGTCGGCGGCTTTTTGGACGGGCCGTACGACAGGTCAAAGCTCTACGACCCGGGGTTCAGCCACGGGTTTCGAAGCGGGAAGGATTAGGTGTTACTATGAAAGCGGCGGTTGCGGCGTTTACGAAGGCGGGCGCGGCTTTAGCCCAAAGGCTCGCCAAGTCGCTCGGCGGCGAGGCGTTCGCGCCCCCAAAGCATCTGCTCGAAGGTATGACGCCCCTCGCGGAGCCGATTGCCGATTGGGCGGCGAAGCGCTTCGCCGAAAGCGAGGCGCTGGTGTTCGTGTCGGCGTGCGGGATCGCGGTGCGGGCAATCGCGAAGTGCGTGGCGAATAAGCTCACGGACCCGGCGGTCGTGGTCGTGGACGAAAAGGGCCGCTTCGCGATACCGATACTTTCGGGGCACTACGGCGGCGCGAACGAGCTGGCCGCGCTTATCGCCGAAGCTACGGGCGGCACGGCGGCCATAACGACGGCGACGGACGTAAACGGACTCCCGGCGGTGGACGTTTGGGCCAGGGAACACGATGTGGCGATCGAGGACATGCGCGCCATAAAGAGCGTATCCTCGGCGGTGCTCGAAGGGCAGCGCGTCGGCGTGGCCGTGACGGACGAAAGGATCGAAGCGCCGTTTCCCGTAACGCTGTTCTTGCGCCCGCGCGACCTGGTGCTCGGCGTCGGCTGCAAGCGGGGCGTTTCGCTCGAGGAGCTTCAAGCCGCCGTGGACGAATTCCTGCAAACGGCTGGGTATTCTATACTATCGCTATGCGCCGTCGCCTCGATCGATATAAAGCGGGATGAGCCCGCGCTCGTGGCGTTCTCAAAACGCCATCTCGTGGATTTTTGCTGCTACAGCGCTAAGGAGCTCGCGGATACGCCGGGGCGCTTTACGGCCTCCGAGCGCGTCATGCGCGAAACGGGCGTCGAGAACGTCTGCGAGCGCGCGGCGGTGCGGTATTCCGGGGGTGTGCTGCTGCGCAGCAAGACGCTGTTCGAGGGCATCGCGCTCGCGCTCGCAAAAAACCCAGTTCTTAGGTATGAAATAAAACACGAAAGGATACCAACTTGATCAGCATTGTAGGAATTGGCCCGGGATCGGCTTCCGAGCTTACGCCCCGCGCGAAAGAGGCGCTGGACGCGGCGGATCTGATCGTGGGCTACGACAGATATATCGAGCTGCTCGGAGACAATTATTCGAGCAAGCGCACGCTCATGACGCCTATGCGCAAGGAGGCTGAGCGCTGCGCGCTGGCGCTCGAGGCCGCGAAGAACGGCGTGGCGGTCGCGCTGGTTTGCGGCGGGGACGCGGGCGTATACGGCCTCGCGGGCATGATGCTCTCGCTCTGCGCGCGCGAGGGAGTTAAGGCCGAGGTGATACCCGGCGTAACGGCGGCGACGGCGGCGGCGGCGATTTTGGGCGCGCCGCTGATACACGATTTCGCGGTCGTCTCGCTATCCGACCTGCTTACGCCGTGGGAACTGATAGAAAAGCGCCTCGAGGCGGCGGCGCTCGCGGATTTCGCGATTTGCCTGTACAATCCGCGCAGCCACGCCCGCAAAGGGCACCTTAAGGCCGCGTGCGAAGTGCTCCTTAGGCATAAAGCTCCTGAGACGCCCGCAGGATGGGTAAAAAACGCCGGGCGCGAACAAACCCAGTCTCGAATTTTGACGCTTGGCGAGCTTGGCGGCGAGGACGTCGATATGTTCACGACCGTCATCGTCGGCAACTCCCAAACGCGCGTGGCCGGGGAATGGATGGTCACGCCGAGAGGGTATAGAGAAGGGGAGCGTTAGGGGCGTATCAAAATTACGCGCGGCGCGTCCGGCACGCGCCCTACAAACGGGCGCATACCGTGATATGCCATAGGGCGCGGCATCCTTGACGCGCCGTGACATGATGCAGGGACGCGTTTATTGACGGACGCCATATATGGCGTCCCTACAGCGGGGAATAATTCGATGAAAGCCTGGATTTTGGGCGGCACGACGGAGGGCGTAGCGCTCGTGAAAAGCGGCGTGCCGTGCGTATATACCGCCGCGACGGAATACGGCGCAAAACTCGCGCGCGAGGCCGGGGCGGCGGACGCTCGCGCCGCGCGGCTGGACTTAGGCGCGATGCGCGCGCTTATTCGCGGCGAGGAAATCGCCTGCGTGCTGGACGCGACGCACCCCTACGCCCTGGAGGCGACGGAAAACGCCGCGCGGGCGGCGAAGGAATGCGATATACCATACCTGCGCGTTCTGCGCGATGAAACGGGCGAGAGCGCCGAAGCGGTTTCGTTCGAAACGGCGGCGAAGGCGGCGGAGTGGCTCGAAGGGCGTCAGGGCAATATATTGTTGACGACCGGTAGCAAGGAGCTCGAGGCGTTCGCGAGCGCAAGGCTTTTGCCCAGGATTACAGCGCGCGTGCTCCCGGCGTCGGACGTTATCCAAAAGTGCGAGGCGCTGGGGCTTTCGCCCGCTCAGATCGTGGCGATGCAGGGGCCGTTTTCGCAAGCGCTGAACGAGGCCATTATAAAGCATACGAACGCGAAGTTCCTCGTTACGAAGGAATCGGGCGCGGCCGGCGGCGTTTTGGAAAAGCGCGCGGCGGCTAGGGCGCTGGGCGTTACGCTCGTTTCGATCGCGCGGAAAAAAGAGAACGGCGCGTCCGTAGGCGAGGCCGTGGAATGGGCGCGGGCGATTTTGACGGAGGATGAGCGCGCATAACCGCCTGTAGGAGGGAATTCTTGCATAAGCTAGAAGTGAAGGACGTCGTAAATTCCTACGGCGGCCTTCTGGTATTGGATGGTATTTCGCTTTCGGCGGATACGGGTGAATTCGTCGGCATCGTGGGGCCGTCGGGCTGCGGCAAGTCGACGCTCCTGAACGTGATGTGCGGGCTGCTGCCGGCGGACGTGGGCGAAATTCTCGTCGACGGCGCTCCGGTCGTGCTGTCTAAGTCGGCGGCGTACATGCCGCAGGACGATTTGCTCATGCCCTGGCGCAGCGCGCAGGACAACGCGGCGCTGCCGCTCATAATCGCGGGCGCGGAAAAAAGCGCGGCGCGGGAAGAGGCGCGCAGCTATTTCGAGGCGTTCGGCCTAAGCGGCTTCGAGAAGGCGTATCCCGACGAGCTTTCGGGCGGCATGCGTCAAAGGCTCGCGCTGTTGCGCACGGTGCTGTGCAAGAAGGACATCCTGCTTTTGGACGAGCCGTTCGGCGCGCTGGACGCGCTCACGCGCATAAGGATGCAGGATTGGCTCAAGGAGCTTTTGGCAAAGCTGTCGCTTACGGTCGTGATGGTCACGCACGATATCGAGGAGGCGCTCTATCTGTCGGACGAAGTCGCGGTGCTCTCGGCGCTGCCCGCGCGCTTGGCGCTTAGCGTGCGTACGCCAAAGCAGCGGAGCCGCGAATGGCTCCGGCGCGAGGGAGCGCAGCTGCACGCCCAAATTTATGAGGCGTTGCGGAGCAAGCGGAATGATGATAAAATATAGCGATTAAGGGGAGGGGCGCATGGTCATACTCGGCATCGACCCCGGCCTCGCGATTTTGGGCTACGGGCTTATAGAAAAGCAGGGCGCGAAGCTCACGGCGCTCGATTACGGCGTCGCGGAGACTCAGGCGAGCATGCACATGCCCGCGCGGCTAGAGCGGGTGTACGACGCCGTCGCGCTGCTAATCGCCAGGTTTACGCCCGATTGCGTAGCGTTCGAGGAGCTATTCTTCTACCGCAACGTCTCGACGGCGCTGCCGATAGCCTCGGCGCGCGGCGTGGCGCTGCTGGCGGCCTCGAAGGCTGGCCTGCCCATGTACGAGTATACGCCAATGCAGATAAAGCAGGCCGTTTCCGGCTACGGGCACGCTAAAAAGCCGCAGGTTCAGCAGATGATAAAGCTGCTGCTGAATCTAAAGGAAACGCCGAAGCCCGACGACGCCGCCGACGCGCTCGCCGTGTGCATCTGCCACGCGAACATCGTCCCGGCGCGCTGGGAGGAATTCGCGATAAATTAAATAAAAATGCCGCCTGCGGGCGGGATCAAAACACCCGCCGGCTGTGGCCGGCACCCTCTTTGCTAAAGAGGGCAAGGATCGTTTTGAAGAAAACCTGAACCCCGCCCTCTAAGGATCGTTTTGAAGAAAACCTAAACCTCGCCCTCTTTAGTAAAGAGGGTGGCCCCGCAGGGCCGGGTGTTTTGTTGTTTGAGAGAAAATGCTTCGTGTTTCAGCCGCGATAGTTTTGAAGTAAAGGAGTAACGCATTGTATTCTTACTTTAGCGGCGAGGTCGCGCAAATCGAGGCCGACAGGGTGACGCTGGACGTTTCGGGCGTCGGGTACGAGCTGTTCGCGAGCTCGTTCACTCTCGGCAGGCTCGAAAAGGGCAAGAGCGCGAAGCTGCTCGCGCATATGGCCGTTTCTCAGGACAATATCGCGCTGTACGGTTTTAGCTCGGCGGAGGAGCGCGCGATGTTCCGGCGGCTGCTCTCCGTAACGCGCGTCGGCCCGAAGGTCGCGCTGGCGGCGCTTTCCACTTACTCGGCCCAGATGCTCGCCGCCGCGATAGTGCGCGAGGACGAGCGCATGCTCGCGAAGATTCCGGGCATGGGGAAAAAGGGCGCGCAGCGCGTTATCCTGGAATTAAAGGAAAACCTCGCGAAGGAGCAGCGCGGCGTTGTGCTGTTCGAAGCGCCGGATCAATCCGGCGCGCAGCCGGGCATGCGGCAGGAGGCCGTAACGGCGCTGATCGCGCTCGGATACGATTCGGCATCGGCCATGCACGCCGTCGCGCGGGTCGAGGACTGCGACAAAATCGAAACGATGATTATGCAGGCATTAAAACAGCTTGCGAAGTAAGGACATAATTAAAAAAGAGGTAACATGCCGGAAAACGACAGGCTGATCACGTCATCCCTCCGCATGGAGGACGTCGAAAGCGAATATAGCTTGCGGCCTAAGTTTCTGCGCGAATATATCGGGCAAAGCGCCGTGAAGGAGAACATGCGCATCTTTCTCGAAGCGGCGAAGCTGAGGGGCGAGCCGCTCGACCACGCGCTGCTCTACGGCCCTCCGGGCTTGGGGAAGACGACCTTCGCCAACATCATCGCCAACGAGATGGGCGTAAATATCCGCACGACGTCCGGCCCGGCGCTTACGCACGCGGGCGATCTGGCGTCGATCCTCTCGGACCTGGCCGCCGGGGACGTTTTATTCATCGACGAGATCCACCGCCTTAATCCCGCTGTCGAGGAGACGCTCTACCCCGCGATGGAGGACTTCACCATCGACATCATCATCGGCAAGGGGCCGGGCGCGCGCTCGATACGGCTGGAGCTGCCGCATTTTACGCTCGTCGGCGCGACGACGCGCGCGGGCATGCTGACCTCGCCGCTTCGCGACCGCTTCGGCGTGATCGAGCGGCTGGAGCTGTACGATCCAACGGACCTAAAGGAGATCATCACGCGCTCGGCGGGCATACTGCAAATCAAGATCGACGATAAGGGCGCTCGGGAGATCGCGAAGCGCTCGCGCGGGACGCCGCGCATAGCGAACCGCCTCTTGAAGCGCGCGCGCGACTACGCCCAGGTATTGGGCGACGGGGTTATCTCCCTCCAAGCCGCGCGCGAGGCGCTCGACCGCCTGGGCGTGGACGATTTGGGCCTCGATTCCGTGGACAGGCGCGTGCTTATGGCCATCGTCGAAAAGTTTTCGGGCGGCCCCGTGGGGCTGGATACGCTGGCGGCGTCCACTGGCGAGGAGGCGACGACGATCGAGGACGTCGTGGAGCCGTTTCTGCTGCAATTGGGGTTTATCGCCAGGACGCAGCGCGGGCGCGTGGCTACGCAGCGCGCTTACGCTCATTTAGGCTTAAAAGCGGTCGCGGAGAGCGGCCAGCTGTCGCTTCTTGATGATATCGGGCATGGATGACGCCCGGTCGAAATAATGTAGGATGACGATAGTTGAAAAGGAGTGCTGAGAATGGGCAGGCGAGAAAAAGAACGGGAAATGTTGGAGCAGCTTCACGCGCAGCAGCTTAGCGCGAAGGACAATGAGCTTGCCATGCTGAAACAGGAAAACGAGAGGCTCAAGCAGGAATCCGAGACGCTTTCGCAGCGCGTAAAGGAGCTGGAGCTAAAGGAAAGCGCCGTGCTGGACGCGATCGTGCAGGCGAGGCAGACGGCGGCGGAAACCGTTGCGGCCGCGCAGGAGAAGGCGAAGGAGATCCTCGAGAGCGCGTCGGAGGTGACGGGCCAGGCGCGCCAGATCTCGGATAGCGCC
>QMCE01001829.1_pt1 | contig 11758 bp, 8 predicted proteins | sample 1821851 | NCBI WGS metagenome assembly QMCE01 (sample SAMN09453174, study PRJNA476694) | Termite gut metagenome, whole genome shotgun sequencing project. | isolation source: worker | host: Odontotermes sp. | place: South Africa:Pretoria | collected 2016-01-28
GTGATTTTGTCGGCTTGTTCATCGGCATAAACATCCGTATCGGGAATTAATGTCTTGAAAAGAGGCAAGATCGTTTTCGCATCCAGACCGGCGGAAGAATACGCGACAAATTTTTCGGCCAACTCGGAATTCGGGTCTTCCTGTTTGTTCGTTTGTTCGACAATTTCCGCAACGGTAACATGTTCTTCAGGCGAGGCCCAGACAAGAATGCGGCGGGTTTGCGGCTCCGGCGTGATTTTCAGTCCCTGAAAAACGTCGTTAATCACTTTGACCAACGTTTCCGGCTTCGTTCCGGCCACGGGGTACGGAACCATCGTCCGGCTATCGAGACTGCCCTGCGTGTTGAGCGTCACGCGAACTTTTTGTAACTCGTTCTCTGTAGCCCAGACCAACAGGCGGTTGCCCTGCTTGTCGTCGAAGACCGTGGCGTCGGGATGCGAAACCTTCATTACCTCCTGAGCTGTAACAAGATCGCCGATGGACATTTGAAACACCGCGAGTTTGCGCTCCGGTTCGTTTTCCTGAGTGCGTTCCATTTGTTTCAAAATTTCGGCAATGAGTTTCTGTTCCGACGGTTTGGCCCAGACCGAAACCTGATGGAGCGATTTGTCCGGCACGACGGCCACGCCTTTAAGATCGCTGGCCACCGTTTTTACGAATGCTTCAAGCCGCTCACGGCGTTCGGGCGTGGCGGGATAAATGAACAGCATCGGCTCTTCCGGGGCGGTGAAGGTCGCGACGATGGTTTTAACGTTTGTTTCAATAATGCCTTGCTCTGCCGGATTGGCGATGACCATGATTTGTTTCGCCTCTCGATCCGGCACGACATGAGCATGGGGCGCGAGGCGTCGCAGACTTTGCACGAGAATTTCCGTCGGTTCCGCATTGAGCGCGTAGAAACGCACCACGGGCGCAAATTCAGACGGCTCCGCCGGGTCCAAGGTGTTAATCAGCTCGGCCATTTTTTCCAAAAGTCGCGTTGAACCATCGGCGATGACGGTATTGTCCTGCCAATCATACGTCGTTTGCACCGTCGGATACAGGCGATTGACGACCGACATCAAAATCCAAGGTTGCATTCGTCGTAACGAAAATCGCTGCACTTTTTTCGCGGTACCGCCGCCGGACAAGGCCGCGACGGCCTCGGTAACAATTTTATGTTCTTCTTCCGTTCCCCAAACAATCAGTTGCTGCGACGGGGCGTCGAAGGAAAGTTTGGCACGCGGCACAAGTTTTTGTAACTCATCCCAGATGTCGCCTCGGCGATTCACGCCGGAAACGATGTCCAGCGGATAGGCTTTGAAAACCCGCCGTTCCTGCTCCGGGTCGGCGGCATCCAGTTGAGCAAGCAATGTCACCATTTTTTCTTTCTGCTCCGGTCGAATTCGCAAAACGAGCCGAGCATTTTCTTTGTCGTCCGTGATTTTAATGCCCGCGAACATTTCCCGCAAAATCGCGGTCACGGTCGATGAATCGACGTGTTTGAGATGATGAATCAGCACTTCCTCCACCACGGGCACGGCGGTTTCCGCTTGGGCAAGGATTGTTTTCATGGTAGCGACATCCGCCGACGAACCTTGCAGCATCACTTGCGCATTTTCCGTATCAACAACAATTTTCGCACGAGGAGCCGCCGTGCGAATCGCCTGCAAAAGTTGCTCCGTCGGCTTTTTTGTTACTGTAACAAACTCCAGTTTGCCGTCGAGTTGCGTGAGCAACGACGTGACCGGTTCTTTGAGTTCGGCGTCCATCGTCATCACCAGTTGATTGTGGGCCGAATCGACGGTGACGCGAATTTCGGGAAACAAATCGTCCAAAACAGCTCGGGCGGTCGAAGGCGAGGCCGTTTGCAGAGAATGCACGACGACTTCTTCCGTGCTGGACTGAGCGGCGTCCATGTCGGTCAGCAGTTTTTTAATTTTTTCAACCTCACCTTTCGGACCGATGACGACGATTTGCATGTTGCGTCGGGCACGGAGAATGACGGACTTGGGCGCGACCCGATAAAACTGCCAAAACATTTCCCCCGGCAATTCTTTTTTCAACTTGATAAACGCCATCTCTTCCGTCAATCCTTTATCCAATTCTGTGACAGCCTTTTCAATCAAAATTTGCTGTTCGGGCGGCGCGACGGCGACGACGGCGTTGGTTCGCGGATCGTGCGAAAATTCCACGTCCGAAAACATGTTCGTGAGCACTTGGTACGCAGAATAGGCTTGACCTTGGAGCATCGGGTACGTGACCAAAACGGGCTTCTCGGTGGGCGCGTCCGATTTTTTGCCCAAAATTTCCTCGTGCAATTGCCGGATCACCTCATGTTGCTTTTCGGTGGCCCAGACCGTGACGAGGCCCTGTTTCGGATCACGTAGTTGAAACAGGCCCGGTAATTCGCGGCGTTCTACTAATTGGGACAAAAGCCGGGCAAAACGCTCGGTCATGGCCGAGGACATTTTGTACGAAATAATTTTTTTGTCCGGCTCCGGTGCGACGGCGGCCTCGATCTCCGTGAGTGTTTGCGTCAGTTGCTCCTGTTCCTTGGTGGTGGCAACCACGAGAATTTGGCCCTGTTCGGCATCAAGCGAAAACGTGGCGTCGGGCAGGATGGCACGAAATTGCTCCAGCGTTTTGTCCGTCATTTTTTTCGACGGCTCGGAAAATTTATACAGTTTGGCCGACCATGGCTCTTCCGGTCGCGGTTCTTGTTTCAATTGTTCAAACAGGGCCGCGATTTTCTCATGCTCCGCTTTCGAGGCCAGCACGACAATTTTCTGGCCCAGCGGGTTCTCGGAAACCACAGCGGTTGGAAACGATTTTTTGAGCAATTCGATGATTTCCTTGCCCACCGACTGCGCGTTATCGAACGCATTTTGACCGCCGCCGCCACGACGACCTCGCCGTTGCAGTTGCCAAAGTTGATACGGTGACGTGACAATCGGAGCCATCGAATAACCGACCAGTTCTAAATCAGCGCGGCTTGCACCGCTGTCGTCTTCGAGCATGTTGAGAATCGCTTCGAGTGGGGCTTGCTGATCTTGCGGCAGAAAAACGTGAATTTGGTTGGAATTACCCAGTTTCAGCAGTTTCGCGTCGGGGGCGAATTCGCGGAAAATGGTCTCGATTTTGGCCGGATCGTTATTGTTGACCGTATAGGTTTTCCACACGTTCGGCTCGTGTCGGGGCTGTTGCGGCTGATTGGACGGCTGCGGGGCAGGCGGATTCTCGACGGACTCGATGACTTTTTGCAGCACGAGCAGCGTGCCGGCGGTGTCGGTCAGCATCAGCGAATTGCCCGGCATGGGCACGACTTGGCAAAACGCTCCCTTGAACGGCTGAATGGTTTCGATGACATTGGCCCTGTTGCGGCGTTCCAGCGGGAAAATGACGGTCGTGTACTCAAATGTTCCACGCTGCACGAGGTCCTCCGGCTTGAGTTTCGGCAGAAATTGCACCGGAATCGGGCCACGTTTCAAGTCGAAGAGCATCAGCATCCGGTCATTGCGAACCAGCGTGAACCCCTTGGTTTGCAGCACGCTGTTGAGCACGTCAATCGCCTCGGACGGCGTGTAGTCGCGGTTGTCGGAGTAGTTGAACGTGCCCGGCGGCGGGGCATCCATGACAAGCTGCATTCCGACCTGCTCCGCGAACCACTGGAGCACTTGCGCCCAATTTTGCATTCGAAAGCTGATTCGGATCGTTTTTTCGGTGAAAACCTTGGGCCAAAACGCCAACTGTGACGGTGTGAGCACGGCCAAAAGTTCCTTGTCATTCTCCTCCGCAATCGTTCGCCACTGCTCTTGCGGGGCCGTCGCTAATTTTTGCGAGCGCAAGACCATGAGCCGCTGCACTTCCGCCCGCTGCGTGTCGGTCAAGCCGAGGCGTGCCGCCACGGACGGCAACTGGAGCCGCACCGGACTTTTTTGCGGGTCGTACGCTTCCACTGGCGACTCTGTCGGAGCCGGCGATTGTATTTCCGGCGGTGGTGTCGGCTCCTGAGACAGCGCAACGGTGTTGAAAAGCAAGGAGAAAATGCAGACTAAAAAAATAGGCTTCATATCCGTGAAACTGTTATCAACCATGGTGTTTACAAAACGCACCGTCACCTCATCGTATCGAACTTCTTTCTATTCTAACTGAAAGGATTGTATTTTTGTAAGGACGATTAACGCTTGCGCAAAATTTTCTTGCTGGGTAAACTGTTGCAGCCCTTGCAAACAGTAGGAAATGACGGAAAATGGACGGAAAAGTAAAAATGGATCAGGGAACAGGTTTTTTTCACACGGTTTTGCGATAAATCGAATCTGCTCCCTGCTCCCTGCTCCCTGCTCCCTCTTATGCGAATCACCTCACCGATATTTTGGCGAACGGCGGGCCTGTTGGGCACGCTGACGCTGCGCGGTTGGATGAGTACCATTGATTTCAAGTGGGCTTTTTACGACCCTGAAATGGACCCGGCCATCGAAAACCGGCATTATATTTTGATGTTTTGGCATGAGCACATTCTCTGCCCGCTTTTTTTTCGACGGCATAGCAAAGTGACCATGCTGCTGAGTCAGCACGGTGATGCGGAATTTGTCAATCAGGCCGCCAGTTTTCTCGGCATGAGTTGCGTGCGTGGCTCGTCGAACCGGGGCGGCTCGATGGCCATGAAGCAATTTCTGGAGCTGAAAAAACGTGATGTGCTCGCTTTCACGCCGGATGGACCGCAAGGACCGCGACGGATGATGGCACCGGGCGCAATTTTTTTGGCCTCGAAACTGCAACTGCCCATTGTGATGATGGGAATCGGCTATGACCGGCCGTGGCGGGCAAAAAGTTGGGACCGCTTTGCACTGCCGAGACCGTTTTCACGCGGTCGCATTATTTCGTCGCCGTTTTTGACCGTGCCCGGCAAGCTGAATAAGCCGGATTTGGAATATTTTCGCCGGAAATTGGAAACGCTGCTGAATGATCTGACCCTGGCCGCCGAAGACTGGGCGACGTCGGGCGAACCCGTGCTGGGCGAATCGACGGTCAGCATGGGCCCCAAATGTTCGCTGATGTATCACGGCTATCATTATTATGTGCCGACAAACGAGACGGCTTGAGTTTTATCAAACGCTCCCACACGAAGTCCTATGCAATACGCAGAACTGATTGAGAAATTGGAACGGAATATGGCCTTGGCCGTTTTTGGCAAACGTGATGTCATTCGACGTTGCCTGGTCGCCCTCTTTGCCGGCGAACATATTTTGCTGGAAGACGTGCCGGGCGTGGGAAAAACACTGATTGCCCAAGCACTGGCCCGAAGCGTGTCCGGTGAATTTCGCCGCATCCAATTCACGCCCGATCTGTTGCCGGCGGACATCGTGGGCAGCAGCATTTACGATTCGACCAGCCGTGAGTTTCATTTTTCGCGCGGCACGATTTTTGCCAACATCCTCTTGGCCGATGAAATCAACCGCACCACGCCGAGAACGCAAAGCGCCATGCTCGAAGCCATGAACGAGCATCAAGTTTCCATTGATGGTGAAACGTATCCGTTGCCCATGCCGTTCATGGTGATCGCCACGGAAAACCCGATGGAATTCGAGGGAACGTATCCGCTCCCGGAAAGCCAGCTCGACCGTTTTTTGTTGCGAATTTCCGTCGGTTATCCTGATCGCGAAAACGAGCTTCACGTTTTGCGGACGCACCAAATCTCGCGGCCCTTGGACGCCGTGAAACCCGTGCTGACCGGCGAACAGATTCTTGAAATCCAGCAGGCCGTGACCCGAGTGCGTGTGGAAGAATCGATCAACCGTTATATTTTGGACATGGTCGAGGCCACACGGACGAGCGAGGAATTGCTGGTGGGAGTCAGTACCCGCGGCGCGATCGCGCTGTGTCGTGCCGCGCAAGCGTTTGCTTTGATGGAAAACCGGGATTTTGTCGTGCCCGACGATGTGAAGTCATTGGCCGTGGCGGTTTTTTCGCACCGTGTCATTCCCAAAGCCTTTGGTCACGGCAACCGGCGAGAAACCGTCGAAGCGGTGATTGAGCGACTGATCGAAACCGTGGCGGTTCCCGTGTAAGCAACCGCGCACAAAAAGAGCCGGGGACGACTCGAAGATTCCCGCCAGAAGGCGGGACAGCTTTTTCGGAGTACCGATTAAACAATACAGGCTTTCGTCAATGTCGTAATAGGACAACCATTTTCTGGCGAAAGCCTTATTCTTTACTTTCGGTCCGCTTCCGGCACATACGCCGCCAATTTTTTCTCGGCGAAAATCGGCTGAAATTGCGTCATGCGTTGCCGGCCTCCGATCATGGGCAGCGACAGCATGTCTTCGCCGATCAGCGGTTTTGCGTATTTGACGAAATCGTCCGTCACGTCGCAGCCGCTTTCCGTAATCCACCGGGTCGGGAATGTCCGTTCACTGTTGGCCACGAGTTCCAGCGGCACTTTATCATAACTGACATTGTAAATCAGGCCCGAGGTCACGCCGGGGTCACGCAAAATCGTGGACATAAAACCGCCCTGTCCCGTCGCGGCCAGTTCCATCGCTTTTTGGCCCAGCCGGTACGCTTCGTCCAAATCCACCGCCGAGGCATAGCCCATCGAGTGCCGCTGATCCGTGCCCGGCACGTTGCAGCGAGCCGCGCCCTTGGCCGCCCCTCCGGCCATCACGCCTTTTTGATTCAAATAATTGATGACAATCTGAGCGACGGTCATTTGGCTCGAACTAAAACTCGTGTGGCCGAAAGAATCTTTGACGGCTCCGACATCGCCGACGTTAAAACCTTCGCTGATGACCACCACGCAACGGCCTGCCTGCTTGAGCGTGTCGTTGACCTGACCGGCCAATTCGTCGAGTGTCCGAGGACTTTCCGCGAGGTAAATCAGCAGCGGCAATTCCCGTTTTGGGTCGGCCAATCGGGCCGCCGCCGGGATAAAACCAATTTTCCGGCCCATCGCTTGCAACACGAGCACCGGGTCGGCGGGGCAGGAACCCTTGTTTTCCTCGTTGGCGTACTGGACGGCGTACATCCAGTATTTCGCTGTCGAGCCGTAACCGGGCGTGTGGTCGATCAGCTTGAACTCGCCGTCGCCGACATCGTTGTCAATCGTTTTCGGCACGCCGACGGCCTGAAGATCAAGGCCTCGTTGTTGGGCGAGTTGGGCGATTTTGTGGGCGGTGTCCATCGAATCGTTTCCGCCGTTGTACAGGAAATAGCCGACGTTGTGCGCTTTTAGAACTTCAATAACCCGCTCGAAATCTCGCTGCTGATGCGATTTGAGTTTGTAGCGGCAAGTCCCGATGGAGCCGGCGACGGGCGTGTAACGCAAAAGAGCGATTTCGTCTTCCGGTTGGGCCGAAAGATCGAGCAATTCCTCTTTGAGCACGCCTTCGATTCCGTGGACGGCCCCGTAGACCGTGCCCACGTTGTCAAATTCCCGTGCCGCGTCGATCACGCCGCGCAGCGAACTGTTAATCACACATGTCGGGCCGCCGCTCTGGGCGATGATCACATTTTTTTTCATATTTGCTTTGTTGTCACTGATTCTGTCGATGTCGGTCCACGTGGTTTTGTTACTGGTTCAAGGCCGTTTCAAACTCTTCCAGCGATTGACAGGTTGCCGCTTCGGCCGCCCAAGTGTCGAGAGCCGTCGAATCCGTCATTTGACGAATGGAATTCTCAATCGACGTGGGAACCTTTTTGAATCTTGCTCGCAAAAAAGTCAAGACCGACTCAGCCTTCCCTTCGGCTTTCCATATTTCCAGCATGGTTGGCATTGATTCTACCTCTACTACTTTTTTAATCGTGTTATGCAGGACACCATAATCCTGCTTCATGTGTTTTGCGCTACTCACCAAATACAGCCAGACCAGACGAATCAACCGCCTGATCTCGGGATCATCCGACAAGGGTTTGAGTTCCTGCAAGATTGTTTTAATTGTCGTTCCAACATTTTTTCGGAACACTGTTTTCAACACCATGAGTACCATTTTTAACTCAGGGGCGTCCTCCGCCACCGGCACGCGGCATCCGAAATGGCACTCAGGTCTACCAAAATCGCCTGCAATTGCGGCAAAAAAGCGTCGATGCCCGGTAACGGAGCGAAAAGGTCCGAAAGTTGCACCTTGCTGCGGAATCTCGATTCGCCATGATGCAAAATGATCGCAACCACTGGCGGTAAGCGGTATTTGGCCTCCACTTGGTTTGCCGCTTTGGCTTGCCGAAATTCTCGCAGGCATACATGAAAAACGTAGCTCCACACCTGAAAAATGGTCAGCCGGTCGTCGAAACTTTTATGCTCCACGACGACAAAAAAATCAACATGCTCTCCGGTTCCCTTCACCGGCACGCGGTAGACGACATCGGTGATGAGTTCTTTGAAAACATGGTCTGTCAGGTGACGTGGCTCGATGGTCAGGCCATTCAAGTCAAGACACATAAGCGTTTCACCTGGCAACCAACTTCGCAAAAAAGCCCGGGCCAAGCGTTTGGTCTGAAACGTTTCGATAAAGAACCGATCATGCGTCAGCGGAAGGATATCCAGCGGCAGCATGGGGTCTTTGTCCGCGCTCATGGAGGCCATTGTATCCGAAATGGCGAGAAAAGCAAGCGGAAAACGCTACCGCCAGTCTTTCGCCTCGACGAGCCGCTGGACGTATTTGGCCAAAATATCCGTTTCGATATTGACTCTGTCACCCACTTTCCGACTGCCCAGCGTGGTCACTTGGAGCGTATACGGAATCAACGCCACGCTGAACAGATTTTGGTCGCAGCGAACCAACGTCAGTGACACGCCATCCACCGCCACGGAGCCTTTCGAGGCCATCTGGACCGCCAGCTCCTCCGGAATGGCAAAATAATAATCTTGATAATCGCCCAGATCGACAATGTTCGACAGCACGGCTTGACCATCAATGTGCCCGGAAACAAAATGCCCGCCCAGCCGGTCACCCAAAGCAAGAGCGCGTTCGAGATTGACCGGACTGCCGACCACCAGTTCGCCGAGATTCGTTCGCGACAAACTTTCCGGCCCCACTTGGAAGGCCACCGTTTGGGTGCTTGTTTCCACGACCGTCAGACAGCAGCCGTTCACGGCCACACTATCGGCAATTTTTGTTCCCGCCGCAAGAGTCGGCTCTTCAATGACCAGCCGAATGCCGGGTGCTTCGGGAATGACGGCAGCAACTTTTCCAAGAAATTCGATAAGACCTGAAAACATGGTATACTTCACACCGGACCAAATTTCTGAATCAACGCCACTCAACTCTGTGGCCGGGTTTGTCCAACGCTGGATGGCTATTCAACATGACGATATGCTACAGGAGGTTTCCTACCCTGCCGCCGTTCTGGTTTGCGGGGCTTCAAAGCATTCGGCCAAACGTCCCAAGGCTTCGGCTTCGATCTGGCGGACTCTTTCCCTCGTGAGTCCGAGGCGTTCGCCGATTTCCTTGAGCGTTTGCGCTTCACAGCCGTCGAGACCGAATCGCATTTTCAGGATGGTCGCGTCGCGCGTGTCCATCTGTTCAAGCTGATCCATGACAAAGGTGCGATTGTCATTTTCGAGCATGGCCTCGTCGGGACTGCGTGCGCGGTCATCCATAATCATGTCGTTCAGCGTCCAGCCGTCTTCCGCCTGATCCGTCTTCGGCATCAGATTGTTAATCATAATCGCCTTTTTGATGATCGGCAACTTTTTTCGCGGCAGGCCCAAAAGCCGCGCCACTTCCTCCGAGGTGGGCGTGCGTCCCAAATCATCGGTCAGACGAATGCTGGCCCGACGCCATTTGGCCAACAGTTCCACCATGTAGGCCGGTATGCGAATGGTCTTCGCCCCATTGATGAGCGCACGCTTGATCGACTGCCTAATCCAGTAACTCGCATACGTGGAAAAGCGGGTCCCCATCGAAGGGTCGTATCCCTCGACGGCCCTGAGGAGACCCAAATTTCCTTCTTCAATCAAATCCTGCAAACTGAGGCCCTTCCCAGAATAGCCGCGGGCGATGTTCACCACGAGCCGCAAATTCGCACGCACCATGCGATCTCGGGCTTCCATGTCGCCCTGCTCGATGGCCTCCGCGAGCCACTGCTCTTCGTCGGAGGTCAGCAGCGCCGTCGTGTTGATCTCTCGAAGGTAAGTTTCCAAAGGAGAGAGAACACCGAGAACAGGCGTGCCTTCGCATTCGCAGCAAATTTTCGATGAATCAAACATGGCCCGTCGGTGGAAAAGGTCAAGGTTCCCCAGTACAATGTCGCCGGACGGTTTCTCGTCCGCATGTTGAATATCGACCCTGCCACCGGGCTTCTCGAAGAAAGCCGTCAATCATCTCTTTATTCACTCTGTCCCCAATGGCACGGCTGTATCTCGCGAAACGCCTGTATCTTGCAAAGCGGCTGTGCCCGACATGCCGGTTGTTTCGATGGAAACGAACAAACGTAACAAAACGACGAGCCGCTTATCAGTACGCCTTTCTCAATGCATTTTTTTGGGGATTGGGCAGTGCGCTGGCCAGTGCCCATCTGCTGCGTTATCTGGTGCGCGATTTGTGTCACAATCAGCCCCAGTCACAGATTACCATCACCATTGCTTGGATTATCGCGGCCCCAAGATTGATCGGCGTACTGCGGCTTTTTGCGCCGGCGTTGATGGCCCGGGTCGGACACCGGAAAAAGTTTTGCATCAGTTGCCTCGTCGCCGCCCCGGTCGCCTTGGCCGGTCTGCCGCTCCTGTTGCCCGGCATGGTTCAAATGGCACGTCGCACGGAGCAAATCGTGCCGGCCCTCGTGATGCTGGTGACGTTTTGGTGCGTTTATCATTTGATCGAGTATTGCGGCGGCATTGCGTTGATGTCTTGGCTGGGCGATCTTGTGCCCCAACGTGTCCGGGGGCGATTTTTGGGACGGCGCGAAGCGTGGCTGATTGCCGGCATGACCGTGGGCATGGTGACGCTCGCCGGCTGGTCGCATTTTGTCATCGACACGATGGCCGAAGCGACGGCGAAATGGGAAGGGTATCTGATTCCGGCTCGATGCGGCACGTTTTTCCTGCTCTGCTCCGCAGTGCCCCTGCTTTTCGTTCCCCATGTCACGACTCGCAACAAAAAAAACACACAAACTATAAGCGGTGATTGCAAGTCTATATTCTCAGATCGCCGTTTCGCTTGGTTCGTCTTTTTCGGCTGCTGGGTTCAGATGAGCCAAGCCCTGACCCAAGGCGTGCAGTACGGTTTCAGTATGCAAGTCATCGGCATTTCGCTGCTGTTTTCCATGCTCATGTCCACGGAAACTCGCATCGGACAGTGGCTTTGTGCTCCGCGGACCGGGCGCTGGTCGGACAAACTCGGCACGGCCCCGGTGATGATGGGTGCGCTGATTCTCGCTGCGGCCGGTTCGCTGTTTTACTATTTTGCCGAAGCGGAAAGCTGGTGGCTGCTTTTCGGGGCGTCCACGGTCTGGATATGCTGGGTCGGCGTGAATATCGGCATTACGAAAACGATTCTCGATCTTGCGCCGCCGGGAAAGAATGCGAATTATCTGGCCGTCTATTTTGCGTTGTCCACCCTAACTTTCGGCCTTTTCACGCTTTTCGGCGGTCATTGGACGCCCGACGGTTTTGAGCGGGCCAGCTTTTTGTGGAGCTATGAACTGCGTCTCCTAGCCGTGCCGCTGCTCTGGCTGGTCTACCGCCGATAACCTGCCGGTTCACTGAACGTCGCCCGCGTCCTCTTTTTTTTCCTCGGGCCGATAAACCAGCGGTCCGTCGATGGCGTCAAAAATCGCCAAA
>QMCE01001831.1_pt1 | contig 11746 bp, 7 predicted proteins | sample 1821851 | NCBI WGS metagenome assembly QMCE01 (sample SAMN09453174, study PRJNA476694) | Termite gut metagenome, whole genome shotgun sequencing project. | isolation source: worker | host: Odontotermes sp. | place: South Africa:Pretoria | collected 2016-01-28
GCCCTCGGCGCGCATGCGCAGGGCGTCCGGGACATCCTCATTCTCGAACGCGATTACAAATGCCTCGGCGGCATTCTCAACCAGTGCATCCACAACGGTTTCGGCCTCCACCGCTTCGGCGAGGAACTGACCGGCCCCGAATACGCCGAGCGCGACATCGAACGCGTCAAACAATGCGGCATCGCCGTCAAGCTCGGCACCATGGTCATCCATTTCTCCAAAGACCGCGTCCTCACCGCCGTGAACGAGAACGGCATCCACGAAATCGCGGCGAAGGCCGTCATCCTCGCCATGGGCTGCCGCGAGCGGCCGCGCGGCGCGCTGAGCATTCCGGGAACCCGGCCCGCCGGCATCTTCACCGCCGGCACGGCGCAGAAATTCGTCAATCTCGACGGCTACATGCCCGGGCGCGACGTCGTCATCCTCGGCTCCGGCGACATCGGCCTCATCATGGCGCGGCGCATGACGCTGGAAGGCGCGCGCGTCAGGGCGGTCGCCGAGCTCATGCCCTACTCCGGCGGGCTGAAACGGAACATCGTCCAGTGCCTCGACGACTACGGCATCCCGCTCCACCTCTCCTGCACCGTGACGCGCATCGCCGGGCGGGAACGGGTGGAGGGCGTGGACATCACGGATGTCGACGAAAAGCGCCAGCCCATCCCCTCCACCACCCGGCACATTCCCTGCGACACGCTGCTCCTGTCCGTCGGGCTCCTCCCGGAGAACGAACTCTCCCGCGAGGCGGGCGTGGCGCTCTCCCCCGTCACCGGCGGCGCGATCGTGGGGGAAAGCCTGCAAACCAGCGTCCCGGGCGTCTTCGCCTGCGGGAATGTCCTGCATGTCCACGACCTCGTGGACTTCGTCTCCGGCGAGGCGATGCTGGCGGGGGAAAACGCGGCGAAATTCATCCGGGGGCAGGCGCCGGCGGAGGGCGGGCTCCCCGTGCGGGCGGAGGGCGGGGTGCGGTACACCGTGCCCTTCACCGTCCAGCCGGAGAACATCGGGGAGAAGCTGGACATCCGCTTCCGCGTGGGCGCGGTGTTCCGCGACAAATACGTCTCCGCGTACATCGGCGGCGACAGGGTGCACCACAAAAAGGAGCGCATCCTCACGCCGGGGGAAATGGAGACGGTGACGCTCCCCGCGTCCGCGTTCGCGGAACGGCCGGGCGCGGAATGCGTGACCATCACGACGGAGGACGCGTAGCCATGGAAACCATCAGCATGACCTGCATCAACTGCCCGATCGGCTGCGCCCTCTCGGTCGGGGTGGAAGGAGGCGAAGCGGTCGCCGTCGCCGGCAACCAGTGCGCGCGCGGCATCGCGTACGCGAAGGCGGAGGTGGCGAACCCGACGCGGATGATGGCGTCGACGGTGCGGCTGCGGGGGGGCGTCGTGGCGCAGCTTCCCGTGAAGACGCGCAGCCCCATACCCAAGGGCCTCGTGGGAGACAGCGTCCGGGCGCTGGCCGGCGTCGAACTGGACGCGCCGGCGGCGCTGGGGCAGGTGGTTGCGGCGAATGTGTGCGGGACGGGCGTGGACGTCATCGCGACGCGCTCCGTGGCGCGGGGTTGAGTGCAAGGAGAACACCATGGCGCAGTACCTGATGGCACTGGATCAGGGCACCACCAGTTCACGCTGCATCCTCTTCGACAAGGGAGGCGCCATCAGGAGCGTGGCGCAAAAGGAATTCCGGCAAATCTACCCGAAGGCGGGATGGGTCGAGCACGATCCCATGGAAATCTGGTCGGCCCAGGCGTCCGTCCTGGCGGAAGCGCGCGCCCGCGTCAACGCGGCGGCGAAGGACGTCGCCGCCATCGGCATCACGAACCAGCGCGAAACAACCGTCGTCTGGGACAAAAACACCGGCGAACCCGTCCACAACGCCATCGTCTGGCAATGCCGCCGCACCGCCGAATACTGCGACGAGCTGAAGGCGAAAGGCTTCGACAAGGCCATCCGCGCGAAAACCGGCCTCATCGTCGACGCCTACTTCTCCGGGACGAAAGTCCGCTGGATTCTCGAAAACGTCGACGGCGCCCGCGCCCGCGCGGAAAAGGGCGAACTCCTCTTCGGCACCATAGACACCTGGCTCGTCTGGAAGCTCACCAAAGGCAAAATCCACGTCACCGACCATTCCAACGCCAGCCGCACCATGCTGTTCAACATCCACACCCTCCGGTGGGACGCCGAGATCCTGAAGGAACTCGGCATCCCGGAATCCATGCTCCCGGAAGTGAAGCCGTCCAGCTGCGTCTACGGCAACGCCGACGCCGAATTCCTCGGCGGCGAAGTGCCCGTCGCCGGCATCGCCGGCGACCAGCAGGCCGCCCTCTTCGGCCAGTGCTGCTTCGAGCCGGGAATGGTCAAGAACACCTACGGCACCGGCTGCTTCATCCTCATGCAGACGGGCGAAAAGGCGACGGCGTCGAAGAACGGCCTCCTCACCACCATCGCCTGGGGATGCGACGGAAAGGTCGAGTACGCGCTGGAAGGCAGCGTCTTCGTCGCCGGCGCGGCCATCCAGTGGCTCCGCGACGGCCTCCGCATGATCGACAGCGCCGCCTTCACGGAAGCCTACGCGAACAAGGTGGAGGACTCGAACGGCATCTACGTCGTCCCCGCCTTCGTGGGGCTCGGCGCCCCGTACTGGGATCAGTACGCGCGGGGCGCCGTCCTCGGCCTCACGCGCGGCGTGCAGAAGGAACACCTCATCCGCGCCACGCTGGAATCCCTCGCCTACCAGTCCGCCGACGTCATCAGGGCGATGCAGGCGGACGCGGGCGTCACGCTCAAGGCCATCCGCGTCGACGGCGGCGCGTGCGTGAACGACTTCCTCATGCAGTTCCAGTCCGACATCCTCGACACCGAAATCGTCCGGCCGGGGATGATCGAATCCACCGCGCTCGGCGCCGTGTACCTCGCGGGGCTCGCCGTGCAATTCTATGCGGACAAGCAGGATATTGTGAACAATGTCGCGGTGGACAAGGTGTTCAAACCCGCGATGGATCCGGCGAAGCGCGGGGAGCTCCTCGCCGGCTGGAAAAAGGCGGTCGCCTGCACGCGCGACTGGGCGCGGTAGGGTATGCGCCCCCTGGGAGGATTGAAACAATGAAAAAGCTGATCAATGCCCCTGAAAACGCCATTCAGGAATGCCTGGGCGGCTTTCTCGCCGCGCACGGCGATCTGGTGTCGGTCTCGTTCGACCCCTGCTTCATCACGCGGAAAACCCCGGACAGGAACAAGGTCGCCCTCGTCTCCGGCGGCGGCAGCGGGCACGAGCCGATGCACGGCGGCTATGTCGGGAAGGGCATGCTCGACGCCGCCTGCCCGGGCGACGTGTTCACCTCGCCCACGCCCGATCAGATGGAGGCGGCGGTGCGCGCCGTCGCCGGCGGGAAGGGCGTGCTGTTCCTCGTGAAGAATTACACGGGCGACATCATGAATTTCGAAATGGCCGCCGACATGGTCTCCGGCGACTTCCCGACGAAGAGCGTCGTCATCGACGACGACGTCGCCGTGAAGGACAGCCTCTACACGGCGGGACGCCGGGGCGTCGGCGCGACCGTGCTGACGGAGAAAATCTGCGGCGCCGCCGCCGAGCGCGGCGACAGCCTCGACAAGGTGGCCGACATCGCCGCCTACTGCCGGGAACACGCCCGCTCGATGGGGATGGCCCTGACGTCCTGCACCGTGCCGGCGGCGGGGAAGCCGACGTTCGCCATCGGCGACGACGAGATCGAAATGGGCGTGGGCATCCACGGCGAGCCGGGCCGCGAGCGGATGCAGCTGCTGCCGGCGGACGCTCTGGTCGACAGGATGTTCGAGGCGGTCACCGCCGACCTCCCCTACAGGCAGGGCGAGGAAAGCATTGTCATGGTGAACGGCATGGGCGGCACGCCGCAGATGGAGCTCTACATTTGCTACAACCGTGTCGCGGCACTGTGCCGGAAGAAGGGGATACGGATTGCGCGGTGCCTGGTGGGGAATTATATTACAGCGCTGGACATGCAGGGGTTTTCCTTGACGATGCTGAAGGCGGACGCGGAGGCGCTGTCGCTGTGGGACGCGCCGGTGCACGCGCCCGGGCTTCGGTGGGGAGTGTGAACGATGCTGACGCTGGAAGCGCTTGCGCGGTGGGTGGATTCCCTTGCGGACGTGTTTGCGGAGAACAGGGATTTCCTGACCGGACTTGACTCGGCCATCGGCGACGCGGATCACGGAATCAACATGGCGCGGGGGTTCGGCGCGGTGCGGGAGGCGCTGCAAAAGACGCCGCCGGCCGACGTTCCCGGGCTGTTCAGGACGGTGTCGACGACGCTGATCAGGACGGTGGGCGGCGCGTCGGGGCCGCTGTACGGGACGTTTTTCATGAAGGCGGGGCCGCTCCTGTCCGCGTCTCCCGTGGACATTCCCGCGCTGTGCGCGGCGTTCGGCGCGGGGGTGGAGGGGATCGGGAAGATGGGGAAATCGACGACGGGCGAGAAGACGATGCTGGACGCCTGGGTTCCGGCGCTGGAGGCGCTCCGCGCCGCGTCGGGGGGGGAGGTTGCGGCGGCGCTGTCTTCGGCGGCGGCGGCGGCGCGCGCGGGGATGGAGAAGACGATCCCGATGGTGGCGACGAAGGGCAGGGCGAGTTACCTGGGCGAGCGGAGCGCGGGGCACCCGGATCCGGGCGCAACGTCGACCCTGCTGCTGCTGGAGGCGCTGCGGGATGCGGTATGTGAAGGCGAATAATCCACGCATCGCTTCAAAAAACAGCCCCTTCCCCGGCGGAAGGGGTTGTTTTTTAAATGAACGGGGATACTATGAATGTATACCCGAATGTAAAGGAGGCAGGCTATGCCGGACACAACCACTCTCAAAACCCGCAGTGACAAACAGGTGAGCAAGAGCACTGTCGAAACAGCCGACGACCCGTTCTACAGCCCCGAAAACATGCGCGCCCTTGATGAATCATTCCGGCAATTGCGCGAAGGAAAAGTTGTTGTCAAAACCTTGGACGAACTGAAGGCGATGGAAGACTGAAGCTGATTTTCACAGAGGGCGCTTGGAAAGAGTACGCAATCGAAATCATCCAATGCCGTGGACACTACGGCGATAAATAGGAGCATGCAGCCATGGCCGCCGAAACCCACCCCTGCTTCGAACCCGGCATCTTCACGGACGATCCGGATCAGAACCGCATCATCAAGAAAATACGCCACTCCGACGTCATTGTCGAACTGCAAATCCACGCCCCCCTCATCGCCCGCGCCGCGCGGCCGGGGCAGTTCGTCATCGTCCGCGGAGACGACCGCGGCGAACGCGTCCCCCTCACCATCGCCGACTTCGACAAAGACACCGGACTCCTCACCCTCGTCATGCAAATCGTCGGCCTCGCCAGCCACAAACTCGACGATTTCCGCGAAGGCGACAAACTCCGCGACATCGTCGGCCCCCTCGGACACGCGTCGGAAATGCAAAACTTCGGCACCGTCGTCCTCGTCGGCGGCGGCCTGGGCATCGCCCCCGTCTACCCCATCCAGCGCGCCATGAAAAACGCGGGGAACACCGTCATCTCCATCATCGGATCCCGCAACAAGGATCTCCTTTTCTGGGAAGATAAAATGCGGGAAACGTCGGATACATTGTACATCATGTCCGACGACGGCACCGTCGGCGAAAAGGGACTGGTCACCGTCCCGCTCCAGAGAATGATTGAAAAAGGCGAGAAAATCGACCGCGTCATCGCCATCGGCCCCCCCATCATGATGCGCGCCGTCACCGAAGCCACCCGCGCGGCGAACATCAAGACCATCGTTTCCCTCAATTCCATCATGGTCGACGGCACCGGCATGTGCGGCGGCTGCCGCGTGGAAGTCGGGGGCGAGACGAAATTCACCTGCGTCGACGGCCCCGAGTTCGACGCGCACCAGGTCAACTGGCCCCTCATGTTCACCCGCATGGCGGCGTACAGGGACAAGGAGCAGAGCGCGTTCTCCCTCCACAAGGACGAGGATCACAAGGACATCGCGAAAGCGCCCGGCCGCACCCCCATGCCGGAGCAGGAGCCGAAGGTCCGCGCGAAAAACTTCAACGAGGTCGCCCTCGGCTACACCCCCGAAATGGCGCGCGCCGAAGCCATGCGCTGCCTCCGCTGCAAAAAGCCGCTCTGCGTCGAAGGCTGCCCCGTCAACGTCAACATCCCCGCCTTCATCGGCGAAATCGCCGACGGCCGCTTCCTCTCCGCCGCGAAAATCCTGAAAACGACCAACAACCTCCCCGCCGTCTGCGGCCGCGTCTGCCCGCAGGAGACCCAGTGCGAGGCGAAATGCGTTCTCGGCAAAAAGGGCGAGCCTGTCGCCATCGGCCGGCTGGAGCGTTTCGCCGCCGATTTCGAAGCCGCGAACGCCGCCGGCGACGCCCCCGTCCTGCCCGCCCCGACGGGCAAGCGCGTCGCCCTCGTCGGCGCGGGGCCGGCCGGGCTCACCGCCGGCGCGGATTTGGCGCTCATGGGGCACAAGGCGGTCATTTTCGAAGCGCTGCACGCGCCCGGCGGCGTCCTCGCCTACGGCATCCCCGAGTTCCGCCTGCCGAAGGCCATTGTCAAGCGCGAATGCGACTACCTCGAAAGCCTCGGCGTGGAGATACGGCTCGACTACCCCGTCGGCCCGACGATCACGGTGGAGGATCTCCTGAAGAACGGTTTCGACGCGGTCTTCATCGGTTCCGGCGCGGGTCTGCCGTGGTTCCTGGGCATTCCGGGCGAGAACCTGAACGGCGTGTATTCGTCGAACGAAATCCTCACCCGCATCAACCTGATGAAGGCGTACCGTTTCCCCGAGTACGACACGCCCGTGCTGGTGGGGCGGAACGTCTGCGTCTGCGGCGGCGGGAATGTGGCGATGGACGCGGCGCGTTCGATGCTGCGCCTGGGCGCGGAGACGGTGACGCTGGTGTACCGCCGCACGAAGAACGAGCTTCCCGCCCGCGCGGAGGAGGTGCACCACGCGCTTGAAGAAGGGGTGAAACTCCTTGAACTGACGGCTCCGATTGAAGTTTTGGGCGACGACAAGGGCTGGGTGAACGGCCTGAAGTGTCTCCGCATGGAGCTGGGCGAGCCGGACGCGAGCGGGCGCCGGCGTCCCGTGGAGGTGGCGGGTTCGGAGCATGTGGTGCCCTGCGATCAGCTTATCGTCGCCATCGGCAACGGGCCGAATCCGATTTTGACGAAATCGTTCCCCGCGCTCGCGCTGAACAAGCGGGGGAATATCCCTGTGGACGGGGAGATGATGACGAACATCCCGGGCGTGTTCGCCGGCGGCGACATCGTGACGGGCGCGGCGACGGTGATCGAGGCGATGGGCGCGGGGAAGAAGGCGGCTGCGGCGATGGACGGGTATCTTCGGGCGCTCTGAGGCACAACAATCCACCATTCGTCATCCCGGCGAAGAGGAAAAGCGCCCCACCATCGTCATCCCGGCGGTGCAGCGTATGCAGCACCCCGAACGCATTCAAGCCGGGACCAAGTTGTAAAGCCTGTGCTGCATCACGATCTCCCCCGCATTGCTGCGTTTTGGATCGTGTTACAGCACAGGTTTCACAACCTTGTCCCGTCCCGGCTCAACCACACACCGGGATGACGGTATCACAATCGGGGCGCTGCACACGTTTACACCGCCGGGATGACGAATGTTGGATTGCTGATCTCGAAATTGGAGACGACCGATGGCGCGTAAACGGAAACCGAAGGAATTCCACTTTGATTTCAATGAGGACGCGGATCCTGTGGAGGAATTGCATCGTCTTCGCGAGGCTACGGTGCGGCATTTTAAAACGGTGGACGCGCTTATTGAGTATCATCTTTCGGAGGTGCCTCCGACGGAGGTGATACTTGCCCGCTTGGACAGGGAGATAGCGGCGAAACGGGCGCGTGAGGCGCACGGGGCGGGGAAGAAGGCGTCTGTCAGGCGGGGGAGAGGGGGGAAGAAAGCGGGGGAAAAGGCGGTGAAGCCGTAGCGGAAGCGCGTTCACGCCGGGATGACGGAGGGTGAAATGTGTATCCCGTGCAATGGACAACTGCGGTACACCGCGTTTTCTGGTTGTTTTTCGGGAGTGTATTCGACGGATCCTTCGATAAACTTTCAAAAAAATCTTTTTTTTTCTTGCGAAGGGGGAGGGGTTGTTCTATAATTGGCGGCGTGCGTGATCGTGTCGAATGGGTGTTTTGCGGGGCGATTGCGTTTGCGGGCGGGGGTCGATATCCTGTAACGTAATCATGCTTATAGGAACTCCTCCCCGCCATCTATGTAAATACTGCTAAATTTTCGATTTAATCAAAGGTTGCCGCTTCGTTCATTCGGGGCGGCAGCCTTTTTTTATTGCTACTCTTCGCAGCTCCCTTCCCCAGCGCGGCCTGAGCGCCCGGAAAACACGTAATCCTATAAGCATGATTATGTTGACTTTTCAATTTTACTTGGGGTTTTTTTAAGGGAAATGCGAGGAGGAATGCAATGCGAAAGAAATTGTTGGCTGCGATGATGTTACTCGCAGTGACGCTCATGGCCGGTGAGGCATGGGCGGGGACAGATTATGTAAGTGATGGCTCATCTTGGCAGAAGGCTGGTACTCCGCTGACGGATGTTGATGCGGCGAATGAAGATGTCACTACTGCGAGCACTAATCCGGTTGGTGTCTATGTATCGTCTGGAACGGATGAGCTTACTCTTAAGTCAATTACTACGGATACGGACGTGTTTTTTATTGGTGCTGAGAATGACGGCACTGCCAAAACGGGTGGCACGGTTTCTGTGACGGCTGGTGATGTCACTTTGACGAGTGGCGGTATTACGATAAAAGGCGCGAACTCTCTGACGATTACCGGAACGCTGGTTTATACTGCGGATGGTATTGTGACTAATGAAAATGCAACCATTACCTTAATGGGTACTGGTGCCAATAACGCCTCCGCATTGGCTTCGGCTTTAGCCGAGGGAGCTGCGACGAACGTCGGCACTATCAACCTGAATGGTGTTATTGACGCATTCAATATTAGTGCTACAGTGGGGCTCGCTGGTGGTACAGTGAATGTCGGCGGTGCGACCCGGACTGTTGGTGGCGCGATTAATCTTGGCGCTGTTGTTGATCTTGTGTCGAACTCTACTGGCGCGGTGATGTATGGCGCGATTACCGCCAAGAGCATGACTGTCGCGGCTGGTGAGGCGATTTTTGCGAACTCGACTCTTGTTCTCAATGATAGTGCGGCTGGCACATTTGAAGTCAAGAACGGCGCGACGGGCACATTCAAGACGGCTGCGATTGACCTTTCCGGTGAAACGGTTGTCAATGACGGCACTATCAAAATTGATGCTTCGGGTGGTGATCTCACGCTGAAAGCATATTCTGGTAGTGGTTCTATCAGCAATGCGGGTACTCTGACTATCGCGACAGGCGCCGCGGCGAATACCGCGACCATTCTCGCCGCCACGACTGCCGGCGCGAACAAGAATATCGGCACTGTCGAAGTCACGGATGAGCTCGAAGCCGGCGATATTGACATGTCGGCCGCTACGGGCGGCACGCTGTCGCTGACTGCAGCGCAGGATAACAATGTGGTCAACATTCTTGCGGGCGCGGCGGATATTGACGCCACTGCCGGCGGCACCAAGTTTGGCAACATCACGGCAGGCACTTTCATTGCCGGCGGTGCCACCGAATTCACCGGTGCTGTTGATGTGAATACGGTGAAAGTCGCTGCGGCCACTGGGTTCAAGGCTGGTTCGTCTTTTGAAGGCGCTCTTGATTTTACGGGTACTGCCACGGCTACAGTCGAGACAGGTGCCGATGTTGCTGTCACCTCTCTGGATGTTCAGTCCACCAAAACGGGTACTTTGGCGAACACCGGCGGCAAGCTGACTATCGAAGACGATGGCGTTATGGCTGCTGGCGGCACGTTTGCTCTGGATATCAGTGATGCCGGCGCGGCTGGCGCCATGACAGCCGAAACCACTCTGGCTAACGATGGTGCCGCGAGTCTGGTGGGTCTTATTACCACATCAGGCAAAATCGGCACGCTCAACATCGAAGGCGACGTGACAAGCAATGCTCTTGCTCTGGCCGCGGCTACCAACGGCACCATCAACTTCAGTGCCAAGCAGGCCAGCACGGGCGCTCACGACTTTGGCGCGGCCACGGTCAATATCCTTGGCAATGGCAGCACCTTCACCGGTGCGATCACCCACGCCGGCGTCATCAATATAGGGAGCGACGCTACTGCTGCTAAAGTCACCTTCGGTGAAGCAAACGTGAGTTCTTTTGCCAGTACAGGTGCGGTTAACGTCAACTCCGGCAGCACCATGGTCGTCGGCGTGAGCGGCGTGACCGCGGGCGCGGGCGGCATCACGGTGAAATCCGGTGCCACCATGCAGGCCGATGGCACTCTGACTCTCGCCGCGAACAAGCTCGCCCTTGCCGATGGCAGCAAGTTCACCAGCAACGCTACTCCCGGTACGGCTCCCGTCGGTGTGACACTTATCTCCGCCACCGACTATAAGAGCTTCTTGCTCGGTGCGGAAGATGATCTGCAAGAGGCAGGGAACGATGATGAAGTTCGGGACTACTTCGACGCCATGGCCAACGACGGCTTGGTGCTGAAGGAACAGTTCCTCTGGAATGAGCAGGATGCCACCATTGTGACAGGCGGCACGAACAAGCTCATGTACGTTGCGACAGTGCAGGCTGACTCGGCTGAAGGTCTCATGGCCGCGCTCCGGCAGACGGCGAACGAAGAGCTCGCCTCCGGTCTCAACCAGAGCGTTGCGGATGCTTGGTCTGACATCGTCAAGGAAGATCTGGGCGGCTATGGCATCACCTCCGACAAGGTTTCTGTCGACAAAAACAGCAAGATCGGCAACGACACACAGGGCTTGATGACGGAATACCTCCAGAAGAACGGCGGCGGGTATACGACACCCGAAGCCCGCTCTGTCATCACCACGCTGGCCGGCCACGACGTCGCGAAGTCCCTTGACGTCGCCATGCTGACAGCGAACAACATCGCCGGCCGCATCAACGCCCGCGTCGCGCAGAACAACGTGGCCCGCGCCAAGGCCGACAGCTTCAACGGCAACGACGCCTTCGCGTCCACGCTGCTGAACAGCAACTTCGCGAACCGCATGTGGGTCAGCGGCTTCGGAGTCTGGGAAGATGCTGACGCCCGCGGCTTCGACGCCGGGTACGAGTACGATTCCTACGGCTTCATCGCCGGTTACGACCACGTCTTCGGCGACATCACGGCAGGCGGCTCCTTCGCTTACACCGCCGGCGACTACACGGACAAGAACGTCCTCGGCAGCGACTCGGACATCGACACCTACGCGTTCAACCTGTACGGCACGTACAACCACTGCTCCGGCCTGTTCGCGACGCTCATCGCCGGCTACGCCTACAGCGATTACGACATGAACAACCTGGTCACGCAGAACACGAACTTCCAGAACTGGGAACGCGCGAAGTTCAACACGAAGACCTGGACCTTCGGCGGCCAGATCGGCTACGACTTCCGCCCGGTTCAGAATGTGACGATCACCCCGAGCATCGGGCTCTACTACTACACCGCGTCCTCCAACACCTTCAGCACGACGAGGAAGAACGGTATCGAAGTGGAACGCGACTCGACGGAAATGCCGATTGACGTGACCTTCGCCTACGACGTCCCGACGTCCTCCGGCGGCAATCTGCGCCTGACCGCGAACGGTGGCTACGCC
>QMCE01001832.1_pt1 | contig 11746 bp, 8 predicted proteins | sample 1821851 | NCBI WGS metagenome assembly QMCE01 (sample SAMN09453174, study PRJNA476694) | Termite gut metagenome, whole genome shotgun sequencing project. | isolation source: worker | host: Odontotermes sp. | place: South Africa:Pretoria | collected 2016-01-28
ACGATCGGTGTTGTCCAACAGTATTTCGGGAATTTTACCTATGTCGAGCTTGATGCCGGTTTTCTCGTCCGTGGAGAGCGATTTTTTGCTGATCCGGTTCTCGATCTCGTCCAAAACGCCGCTGAGAGTGCGCCCCACGAAGACCGAAAAGATGGCTGGGGGGGCTTCGTTGCCGCCCAGACGATGGGAGTTGCCTTCGGTGGAGGCCGATGCCATGATCATGTTTCCGTGGCGTGCGGCGGCGCTGAGGGCACACACGAAGATGGCCAGAAACTGCATGTTGCCTTTGGGGGTTTTGCCCGGAGCGAGCAGATTCTGCCCCGTACTGGTGGCGAGCGACCAGTTGACGTGTTTGCCCGAGCCGTTGACCCCGGCGAAGGGCTTTTCGTGGAAGAGAACCTGGACGCCGTGACGCAGCGCCGCGCGACGCATCACGGTCATTAGCAGCGTGTTATGGTCGACGGCAATATTAGCCTCCTCATACATCGGCGCACACTCGTATTGGTTGGGCGCGGTCTCGTTGTGGCGCGTTTTGAGCGGAATCCCGAGCCGAAAACACCGTTCCTCCACGTCCTTCATGTAGCCGATGACGCGCTCGGGGATCTCGCCCCAATAGTGGTCTTCGAGCTGCTGATCCTTGGCCGCGGTGTGTCCCATGAGGGTTCGGCCGGTCTGCGCCAGGTCGGGCCGCGCCTTGTACAGCGCCTCGTCGACCAGAAAATATTCCTGCTCCCACCCGAGGGTCGGCACCACCTTAACCGTCTCTTTATCAAACATTTGGCATACCTCCACCGCCGCTTTATCGAGAGCCGCTATGGATCTCAACAGCGGAGTCTTGAAGTCCAGCGCCTCGCCGGTGTACGAAATGAAAACGCTCGGAATACACAGCGTGTCGTCGATCAAAAACGTGGGCGACGAGGGGTCCCAGGCGCTGTAACCCCTTGCCTCAAAGGTATTTCGCAGCCCTCCCGTCGGAAACGACGACGCATCGGGCTCCTGCTGAACCAACAGATCGCCGCTGAAACTCTCCCACGACCCGCCGCCCCACAAAGGCTCGAAAAACGCGTCGTGCTTCTCGGCCGTGGAGTCGTTCAAAGGTTGGAACCAATGTGTGTAATGTGTTGCCCCTCTGTCGATTGCCCACGCCTTCATGCCCGCCGCAACCTGATCCGCCACCCGACGGTCTATGCGCCGGTTCTCCTCGATAGCCTCGATAACGCTGCCGAAAACATCCCGCGGCAGGTACTGCCTCATCTGCTCGCGACCGAAAACGTCGCACCCGAAAAAATCCGATACTTTTTTACTCATAGGTCCCAAAATTTAAGGGGGTATACGCCGCAAAAATACAAAATTTTCAGACATACCCCCAAAAATCAGGGGGTGCACCCGAAAATAATGCAAAAACCACCGAAAAACCACCCCAAAATCTCAACCCACGCTCCAACCCACCTCACGGTACCTCCGGACCCACCTCACGGTACCTCCGGACCCACCTCAGGGCCCGGTAAACCGAAGTTCGTTCACAACCTGTTTTATCTCCTGCTCCTCGCCTCGCGGCCAAACCAACAACGTGTCCGGAGTGTCGACGACAATGTAATCGTTCAGCCCGTTCACCACCACCATTTTCCCCTCGGGTGCGCTCACCAAAGTGCCGCCCGAATTCTTGAACCGAACATTCTCACCGACAGTAGTCCCGAAAGCAGAATCTCCACCCGCCACAACACCCCCATCACCCGCCACGGCATTCCCCTGCTCGTTCTTGGGCAGATATTCGTACAGCGCCCGCCAAGTCCCCATGTCGCTCCAACCAAACGACGAACGGCGAACATACACATTGTCGGCCTTCTCGATCACCCCGAAGTCGATCGAAATGTTGCGCGTCTCGGGATAGATCCGGCGCACGGTGTCGGCCTCGGTCGGGGTGCCAAAGTGCTGCTGCTCAGAGGCAAACAGCTCGTACGTCTCGCTCAGATGCTCGGCCAGCGCGTCGAGGATCACGTCGGTTTTCCAAATGAAGATGCCCGAGTTCCAAAAATACTCGCCGCTCTCGACGAACATCCGCGCCACCTCGGCACTCGGCTTCTCGGTGAAAGTCTTCACCCTGGCAATGTTCGCCGGCCCGCAGTCGGAAGTCGATCCGCCCGCAACTGCCTCACGGTCAACAAGTTGACCGGAGCCGGATAAACCCACACAATTATCGCCAGAACCACCCTCCGCCACCTGGATATACCCGTACCCCGTGTCCGGCCGCGTGGGCGTGATCCCAATAGTCACCATCGCTTTACGCGCCGCAGCAAACTCCACCCCGTCCGTGATCGCAGCCCGAAACTCCGCCTCACCCGTAATGAAATGGTCCGCCGGAGTAACGATCATAATCGCATCCGGATCCGTCGCCCTCAACCGAAAAGCGGCATACGCGATACATGGCGCGGTGTTCCGCCCCAACGGCTCGCCAAGTATCTGACTGTCATCCAATTGCGGCAGCTGCTCCTTTACCAGTTCCCGATAATTCTCGCCCGTGACAACCAAAATGTTTTCCGGCGGAACCAACGAAACAAACCTCTCACAAGTCTGCTGCAAAAACGTCTTCCCAACCCCCAATATGTCCAAAAACTGCTTCGGACGGCTCTCGCGACTCAGCGGCCAGAAGCGCGACCCCACGCCGCCAGCCATTATAACAAGGTACACGTTGTTGTTCATAGACGTAAAAGTACGGATTTTTTTCTATATTTGCGAATATTTCCTCCGGAAAAGTTGGCGAAATAATTGCGGAAAACGATGTTCACTCTACCCAATATTATCACACTGATGAACCTGGCGTGCGGCTGCGGGGCGGTTGTTATGTCGTTGGTATACGGTGATTTAGTTGTTGCTTTCGGGCTTGTTTGTGTGGCGGCGGTGTGTGATTTCGCGGACGGCGCGGCGGCACGGCTCCTGAAGAAATTTTCGCGCATCGGAGTGGAACTGGACTCGTTGGCGGACGTGGTGAGCTTCGGGGTGGCGCCGTCGGCCATTTTGTGGGTCATGTTTGGGCGTGCGGAGTGTGTGTTTAATCTGCCCGATTGGGCGGGTTGGGGGGTGTTTGTGGTGGCGTTGTGTGGCGCGCTGCGGTTGGCGAGGTTTGGGGCTAATGCTGTGGCTGGGGATAATTGTGCCAGTGTTATTGAAGATAGTGGTGTGTCGGGTGGTCGTAAGTCTGTTAGTGCCAGCGATTTACCAGCTAAGGATACCGACTTCAGGGGGTTGCCCATTCCGGCGGCGGCACTCGCCATCGCGTCGCTGGGAGTCGTGGGCGGTGGTATTCCGAAGTTCGGGGTGTTACTGGTGGCGGTGCTGCTGGGCGTGCTGATGATCAGCAACTTACGGATGCCGTCGCTGAAGTTCGAGGGGCTGGGGTGGCGCGCGAACAGGACGAGGTATATTTTGGTTTTGGCTGCTATTTTTGCCATCGCTCTATTTGGGGTTGCGGGGGTTGCGGTGGCTGTCGGGTTCTACATTGTGGTGTCGCTGGTGTTGGGTGTGCGGAGTCCGAAATCCGCGGCTGTTGTGATTGCTGTGTTGTGCTGCTCTATGTCCGTGAGTGCGCAGAACGTCACGCCGTGGCAAGATGGGCGAAGTGTGTCGAGACCTATTAATGGTCAGGCGACTACTGCTGCCGGGCATGACGGGCATGATCATGAACACGACGAGGCTGCGACCGCCGAGAGGCCCGCGACGCCCTTTTTCGGTGAAGGAACCGAAGCGCCCGAAGAAGACACCGTGAAGAAAAAGCGGCCCAAAAAGCCGCTCGAGTCGTATCATTTTGACTATGAACAAAGGGCGCAGCTGACCACCGTGTGGAATGTGGATGAGTTTGCCAATCATCTTTATATCCGTGAAATAGATACACTGCAGGCCGACTTTCAGACACGATATCCCTTCATGCGACAGGGCGTGGGGAGTGCGTACCTCGGTAATCTCGGCGCGCCGTCGATACCGCTCAGCTTCTTCGACCGCGTGCACAGCCACCACCCATCCTTCGTCAACGCATGGAGCGCCTACCTGCGCAAGCCCGAAGACGTTCCTTTTTATAACGTCAAAAAACCTTTCACCCAGCTCGGCTACGTGTGGGCCGGTCAACGACAGCAGCAGGAAGAGGATCTCACCGTGATTCATGCTCAGAATATTAATCCCTCCACCGGATTCAATCTCGATTATCGCAGTCTCGGCACCCGCGGCATCTACGACTGGCAGGCGACCAGGGATAAGACTCTGTCTTTAGCTTTCAATCACACCGGCAAGCGTTACACCGTTCACGCCGGCTATATCCATAATCAGGTTTACAATCGTGAGAATGGGGGTATCAGTGATGACGACGAAATTCTGGTCAACATCAACGAACACGAAATGACCCAGAACATCCCCATGCGGATGTCCGACCCCAGGAACAGGGTGAGGAGTAATACCTATTTTCTGGTTCAGTCGTATGGCGTGCCTCTGAGGCGGGTGCGCGAGGAGGATTTTACCATTGCGGACAGGCCCGCTTTTTATCTGGGGCATTCCATTGAATACAGCAGGTGGTCGAGGCGGTATGAGGATACGTACGACGGAACCGTTTTCAGGCCCATCGAAGGTGGAGAGGCGCCGCGGCCTTATTACGACCACTGGCACTACAACCCGACAGCCTCGCGCGACTCGCTGTTCGAAGGACGGCTGGCCAACCGCGTGTTCGTGCAGCTCCAGCCGTGGGACCGGGGCGGGGTCATCGGAACCATCGACGCCGGAATCGGGGTCGATGTAAGGAATTATTATCAATTTACACCAGATCAGTATCTGACCGGAGTCGAGGGACGCGAGGTGCGCGAAACCGAATATTATGCCTACGCGGGGGCTCAGGGCAATTTCAGCAGGTACTTCAGTTGGGGAGCCGACGCGATGTTCCACCCCTTCGGCGACGCAAAAGGCGACATGGAGATCGGGGCCGAGGTGTCGGCACGGTTATTTGTGAAAGGGCGGCCGATGACTGTGTCGGGTCGAGTGAGGCACTCGTCGCTCACGCCAAGCTTCTGGGAGAGCACGTTTTCGACCAACCACTTTATTTGGAATTTGGACCTTGAGCGGGAGAACGAAACCCGCTTCGACGTCGGACTGGAGATCCCGCATATCGGACTCGAAGCACGGCTGTCGCAGAGTGTGCTGGGCAACGCTTTTTATTACGGGGCCGACGCACGGCCTGCGCAAAACGATGAAACAGTGAGCGTTACGGGATTTTACGTGAGAGAGGACGTGCGTATTCCGGTGCGAAGTTCGTCGATAAATCTTAATCACAGGGTGATGCTGCAACACAGCAGCAATCAGAGCGTCGTGCCCGTGCCGTCGCTCGCCGCATACGTGTCGTACTTCTTTGAATTCAACGTTGTGCGCGACGTCATGCGGATGCAGATCGGGGTGGATGGGCGGTACAATACCATGTACTATGCGCCGGGCTATAATCCGGGGACCGGACAGTTCTACAACCAACGAGAAAAACAACTCGGCGACTACATCTGGCTCGACGCATTCGTGAGCGCCAAGTGGAAACGCATGAGGATCGCCCTCAAAATGGACCACCTGAGCGACGATATGCTCGGCTCGCGGAACTATTTCAGCGTGCTACACTACCCTATGAACCGCCGCGTGTTGAAACTCGGGGTGTCGTGGAATTTCTATGATTAAAAGCCTGCTGGTGTTGACGTTCCCCATCTGGAGCGCCGTGTGGCAAGCTCCTTTCGTGCCGTCCCATAACACTGTGTGGATGCCGCCGTGGGAGGTGAGGACCAGTCGGTTCGACCCCGTGTTTCGGTATGTCGCGAGGTGTGAAGGGTACGACTGGAGGCTGGTGTCGGCTATCGCGCGGGCCGAGTCGAGGTACGACCCGGAGGTTGTCTCGCGCGCCGGAGCCGTGGGACTCATGCAGGTGATGCCGCATGTCGCTCTTCGTTTAGGCGCCAGTGTCGATGAGGCTATGCAACCTATGGTCAATGTGGAGCTGGCAGTGGCGCACCTCGACGAGATCGCCGCCGTGCTGCGGTTCCCGCCGAGGTTGGGGGAACGCGATCGACTATCTATTATTATGGCGGCGTACAACTCGGGGCTCGGGCACGTGTTGGACGCCCGGCGGCTCGCCGTGAAGTATGGCGAGAACTACAATTCGTGGGCTGTTGTCGCTAAGTATCTGGAGTTGCTGGCGTTGCCGGAATACTTTGAAGACGAGGTGGTCAGGGCCGGACCGTTCCACGGCGCCCGCCAAACCCGTCGACTCGTCGGCCGAGTGTGGAGGTTCTATAACGAGATCTGCGCGTCGGGGTGTTGAGTGCTCTTTGTGTTGTGTCTATTGCGTTGTTGTTCTCTCTCTATCTATATATATCAGGAACGAACACAACGAATAGAGTAAGCATAGAGCTTAGAGTTGTAATTCATGCGGCCGGAGGTTAAGGTGCTGGCGAATGTAAGATCCCAGGCATTTGTGGTACTGGTAGTATGCTGATCGGCGGACAAGTAAAAACCACGCGAGCCGTAATAGCCGGCAATGCCACTTTGGCGCCAACCTGCATTAGGGAAGAATAGTGTCTTACCAGTATCACCTCCATTGGGTGTAACCGTCAAGCCATCATCCGCAGAGCCGTTCGTAGTATCAGCCCACAACACACCCGTGTAACCACCGGCAGCTCCATCAACACCAACATCACTGCTGCCAGTCCACGAAGAAGCATCGATCAAATCCGCGAATAAAAAGAGCGGCTATCGGCGCATGAGGTCGCACAGGGCGATGGCCAGGGCAGCCTCGCAAACCACCGCCGCACGCAACGCAATGCACGCATCGTGCCGACCGCCGATCCGCAACTCCTCCATGGCTCCCGTCGCGAAATTCCATGTCCGCTGCGGCCGCGAAATGCTCGCCGTGGGCTTGATAGCCACTCGCACAACCACCTGATTACCATTCGTTAATCCTCCGTTCACACCCCCCGCATGGTTCGTCGCGGTAGTCCCGCGGGCATCCACGATCGGATCGTTGTTCTCTGACCCGCGAACCCGCGAACCCGCAAATCCGCTCCCAAATTCCACCCCCTTTACGCCCGGAATGGCGAAAAACAGGTGCGCCGCAACGCTCTCCACCGAGTCGAAAAACGGTTCACCCAGCCCCACCGGCACCCCGTCCGCACGACACTCCACAACCCCGCCTATCGAGCCGCCGTCCGCCATCGCCGCCGCAATAACCCCCTCGAAACGGGCGGAATCGCTCTCGCCGCCGATCTCGATGATCTCCGACGACACACGGATGCCCAGGTTGCGTTGATCGTCGCCACCACCTCCGGCTGAATCGCCGCGGCCGTTGCCGCCGCCGATCTCTGTGATTACAGAATTAATTGACACGCTTTTAGTTACGTCCTCACACGCAAGCATCTTCTTAGCAACCACACCCGCCGCGACCAACGCAAGCGTCAACCGGCCCGAGAAATGGCCTCCGCCGCGCGGGTCGTTCCAACTGCGGATCTCACCACCGGTGTCCGTACTGAACTTCTGCGCCGCCACCCAATCGGCATGCGAGGGGCGCGGATGGGAGGTAAATTGGTTGTAATCAGACGATCGGGTGTTGTCGTTGCGGAACAGGATCGCAAGCGGCGCCCCGGTCGTGTGGCCCTCTAAAACACCCGACACGATCTGCGGAATGTCGGCCTCTTGTCGCGGCGTCGTACCAATACCGCCACCGCCTTGCCTGCGCTTCAGATCCTCCGCAAAATCACTGACGCTCAACGCCATACCCGCCGGCACACCGTCCATAACCACTCCGATCGCCTCGCCATGAGACTCGCCGAAAATCGTTATCCGAAAATTTTTACCGAAACTGTTCATCTGACACAGAGTATGATCACGAATTTTGAATCATGAGGTAAGGCACGCTTCGCGCGTAGTTTTATGCTAACGCAACGATTCAGTTATTCAGTGCAGGCAGACCGCCAAGCAAGGGCTGCACTCAGCCCGCCGCTGGGGCTGGCGGCTGGCTGACGACTCCTTGCGGAGTCGGAAATTCTTAATTCTTAACTGACGCCAACGCCCGTGCGCAAATCGCGGCGATGTCGTCCCACCGTCCGGCGGCGACAAGTTCCCTCGGGAACAGGTTCGACCCGATGCCCACACACTTAACACCCGCCCCAAACCACGCCCCAAGACTCTCCGCCGTAGGCTCCACTCCCCCCGTCACCATCAACCGCAGCCACGGCATGGGCGCCAAAACACTCCGCACAAACGACGGTCCGCCCAACTCCGCCCCCGGAAACACCTTCACCATCGCCACCGACCTAACCGGTTCGCCAGCAGCCTCGCCGTCAGTAGCAGTATCGTACACAGCCGACAAACCACCCCCCTCGGCACACGCCCGCGACGCGTTGAATATCTCGGTCGGGGTCGCCGCCCCGGGAATATACGGCACTCCCGACTCACGACACACATCCAGCACCTCCGCCGCAAAAACCGGCCCCACAACAAACCTCGCACCCGCCTCCACGAACCGCCGACACGTCTGCCCGTCCACGATCGAACCCACTCCCAACTCTAACTCAGGACACTCCACAGCCACAAAATCGACCAACTCCGCAAAAACCTTGCCCGCCGCCGGACCGCGGTTCGTGAACTCGAACACCCTCATACCCCCCCTGTAACACGCCCCCACCACATTCCTGGCCACAGCCGCATCACCACTATAAAACACCGGCACTATGCCCGTGCTCTCCATCAATTGCAGCACGTTCATAACTATGGTTGACGTCCAATATAAGCCAATATCCCTCCATCGACATACAACACATGGCCGTTCACGAAATCGCTCGCCGACGAAGCCAAAAACACCGCCGGACCGGCCAGATCTTCAGGCGTACCCCAACGTTCGGCCGGGGTCTTCGCAACGATGAACGCGTCGAACGGATGGCGGCTCCCGTCTGCCTGCGGCTCACGCAACGGTGCCGTCTGAGGCGTGGCGATATAGCCCGGCCCCAGTCCGTTACACTGTATATTATACCGTCCATACTCCGACGCAATATTTCGCGTCAACATCTTAAGCCCCCCCTTGGCAGCCGCGTAGGCACTCACCGTCTCGCGCCCCAGCTCACTCATCATCGAACAAATGTTGATGATCTTCCCCCCACCCCGCTCGATCATTGCCGGAATCACCGCCTTGGCAACAATAAAGGGTGCGTTCAGATCGACGTCTATCACCTGCCTGAACTCCGCCGCCGACATCTCGGTCATCGGCACCCGCTTGATGATACCCGCGTTGTTCACCAGAATATCGACCGGCCCTACCTCTTTGGCGATCCGCGCCACCATTGCCTCCACCACCGCCTCGTCCGTCACGTCGCAAACATAGCCATGCGCTTTTATGCCTACAGCCTCATACGCCGCCACACCTCTGGCAACAAGCTCTTCATTAAGATCGTTGAACACGATATTCGCCCCCGCATTATGCAACGCAACAGCAATAGAAAAACCAATGCCATAACTGGCACCCGTCACCAGCGCCGTCTTTCCATTTAATTCAAACATATATTTAACTGTAATCTATAATAATTCTTCTACCCCCACACCCCCCCCCTTGGGGGCGCAGAACGACTTCCTGCGGAAGTCGGGTTTAGCGTTGCACCCGGCCCGAAGCATCGCCGCCCATCAGGGCTTCGACCTCGGCCACGGTCACCAAATTAAAATCACCCCCAATCGTGTGCTTGAGCGCCGAGGCCGCAGCCGCGAACTCCAGCGCATAAGCGTCGTCACCCGTAAGCAACCCATAGATCAGCCCGCCCATGAACGAGTCGCCGCCGCCAACACGGTCCACAATGTGCGTAATGTCGTACCGCCGCGACTCGAACAACCGCTCGCCGTCCCACAGCACCCCGCCCCACGTGTTGTGATTCGCATTAATGGAGCCCCGCAACGTGACAACCACCTTGCGTGCCCGCGGAAAACGCCCCTGCAGCTGCCGGCAAACACTTTCAAACACAGGTCCACACACCTCGCCCTCCGTACGCGCCACATCAAACCCTTCCGGCGCAATTCCGAACACCTTCTCGGCGTCCTCCTCGTTGCCCAGGATCACGTCGCACCCCGCCACCAGCGCAGGCATAACCTCACTTGCCGTCTTACCCCAGCGCCACAAATTCTTACGGTAATTCAAATCACACGATACCGTCACGCCCAGCTCATTCGCCACCGCAATAGCCTCGCCGCACACAGCCGCCGCACCCTCGCTCAACGCCGGTGTGATGCCCGTCCAGTGGAACCAGTCAGCGTTTTTCAAAACAGTCCGCCAGTCGATCATCCCTGGCGTAATCTCAGCAATAGCCGAGCCCGCCCGATCATAAACCACCTTCGACGGACGAGCCACCGCCCCCGTCTCCAAAAAGTAGATCCCCACCCTTTCACCGCCACGCACAACACTATCGACACCCACACGACGAGCCCTCAATTCACCCAAACACCACTCGGCAATATCATTCCGAGGCAATCTTGTAACAAACTCCGCCCGCAGCCCGAAATTGGCCAAACTCACCGCCACATTCGCCTCGCCGCCCCCGAAGCTCGCCCCCAGGCTCTTCGCCTGCGCAAACCTTTCATACCCCAGCGTAGCGAGGCGCAGCATCACCTCTCCAAAAGTCACGACTCTCATGCCACACAACTAATTACGAACAGCTTTAACAACCAGCGGCGTCTGCATAGCCAGCGCAAAGTTGTCGAGGTACGCTCTCCACTTCGCACCGTCCCAATCGCCGAAGCGCTCCCAGCCGAAACCGGTGTAATATGTCAACGGCAGACCGGGCGTGTACTCGGAAATAGCCAACACATGGCCTTGCTCCTCAACAACCTCTCCTATCTCCCGCGGCATCACAAGCCCCAGATGAACGCCCGAAGACTTCCCCGTGGCGGGCTCGGCCACCGTCAGCACACGACCCTCGGACGAGTACTCGACCCCTTCGGCGTGCAAAGGATAGCCCACCGCCACCCGCATCGGCTCGGCGGTGGCGTAAAACTCCGTCACACGCGTAAGTTGACTGCCCGCGTCGAGCGAAAAAGTGCGCGTTTCGGGCACTTTCGTCCCGTCCGGCAACACGACATCGGGATAGACGACACGAAAAGTCGTCCGCAGCGGTCCGTTGTCCAACACCCTGGCATACAAATAGTTGCCATTCAACACCAATCGCCCGTCGACATAAGGAGCCGCAGCCCCCGCCCCAAGCGTCGGACCCACCTTGTAGTCGTCGAGACCCGTGCCGTTGTCGTCGTGATAGGAAATCCCCCGCTCCGTCGAATCAGCGTACCACTTATCGAGCACCAGCTCCCCCGTGCGCTTATAGAGCGCGTCGATGCCGTTCGAGGGACCGTCGATGGGCTCCAGCGCCGCGCCGTAGATGCGGAACCCCACGCGGTCGTTCTCCCAAATGAAGTCGTCGTAACGCTCGGGAGCCACCCTTCCGGCGGTCAGAGGCGCGAACTCCTTCGCCGGGCCGACCGTGACCGCAAACTCTGCACTCCCGCCCGCGGTCGCCAGACTCGGAAAGATCAACTTCCCATCATACGTCACCTGCGACGGCACAGTCACAGACCCCTCGCCGCGCGTCGACACAACATAACACTCGCCCTCCCCGGGCTCGCGCAACCCAAGCGCCCCCACCGGCACCTCAACCATCTCGGCGCTGCGGTCGACCTCAAGCGGATTCTCGACCACCAACCACACCTCGCC
>QMCE01001834.1_pt1 | contig 11743 bp, 13 predicted proteins | sample 1821851 | NCBI WGS metagenome assembly QMCE01 (sample SAMN09453174, study PRJNA476694) | Termite gut metagenome, whole genome shotgun sequencing project. | isolation source: worker | host: Odontotermes sp. | place: South Africa:Pretoria | collected 2016-01-28
CGCGATTATTTTATGGACATTCCTTTCATAAAATCCATATTCAATGACAGCTTTTACCGCTTCTGTTGCAAAACCATTTCCATGAAATTTTTTATTGAAAATATACCCTATTTCCCATGTCATTAATTTTTGAGGTTCTATTTGACAAAAATAAATATGCCCAATTACGGTATCCTTTAATTGTACGGCAAGAAAATGATCGTTTTTTGACCTTTCATCGCAGAGAGTTATTGCTTCCTGCAATGATATTGGCTCGCCGGGTTCGTATATATATGTTTCTTTATCCGATAAATATTCAAAAAGGTCATTGTGATCATTTTGAGTAAAATTTCTTATGATAAGTCTTGCGGTTTTAAGAAGTATTTTATTCATTTGTCTTTACCCATGCTATCTGACGCCTCGTAGCGGCGCTGCTTCTTATTCATATATTCTCTTCTCTTGTTATTTTTTCTTCCATTGCTGTAGTCAAACAAGAGGAAATTGAGAGGTGTTTCCAAAAGTATGATAGCGCCTTGATATTTATTTTCGAGGAATGCAAACTCGCTCATCAAACCTAAACCCATACCGCCGCAGCCTGAGAACAGCGAATCAACAGTTAGTAGTTTCTCCATCCGCATCCTCCTTTGCCGCTTTTTTCGCCGGTATCCAAGTTCGTACCTCCGTCTTTTATGTTCATAAGTCCTATGTTATAGTCAAAAACATCGTATTCCTAATTTGGAACTCCGATCACCCTATTCAGAACTCCGAATTCCTTGCTCAGAACTCCGATTACCCTGTTCGGAACTCCGATCACCGAGTTCAGAACTCCGAATTCCTTGCTCAGAACTCCGATCACCGAGTTCAGAACTCCGATCACCCTGTTCCGAACTCCGAATTCCTTGCTCGGAACTCCGATTACCTTGTTCCGAACTCCGATCACCCTGTTCCGAACTCCGAATTCCTTGCTCAGAACTCCGATTACCCTGTTCGGAACTCCGATCACCGAGTTCAGAACTCCGAATTCCTTGCTCGGAACTCCGATCACCCTATTTTGAATTGCTATGTGCGAGGATACTTCTGATCGAAACCCTATCTAGTAAAACTCATTATAATACTCGGAAATTAATCCCACCCTTAGCCATGTATACCAACATCGGTGAAGCCCTCTTCCAGACTGCCTTCGACGCAGATGGAATGCCCCAGAAACAGTTCGCCATCATCAAACCACAGTGCAAACTCCCCATCGCTGCTGACGCTTATGGTTTCTAATGTTATTCGTGCGGCGAAGCTCTCTTCAGTGATTTCATATTCGTCTTGCGCCCAATCGTTCGCAAGCTCTGTCAGCCATTTCGCCGCGTAGGCTGAGGCGTCTTTGATGAGCTTTTGTACATCCGAGCAAAGCTCACGGGCGGTGACGACATCCTCTTTCGTATCAATTGAGACGGCTATATTGAGCTTCCCTGCATTGATTGAGCCATAGAAAAGGTCGATTGATTTATCCAGCGCAAACTCGCCCAAAATCTCATCGGTGAAGGTCACAGGTCTTTGCGCCTCTTCGAGAATGGCGTTAGCTTCTGCGTTGTTTGTGATTTTTGATTCAAGGATATCGCTGATATTTTGAAGCGTGATGTGATCTTTTTCCTTCACTCCGGTAACAACAGCGACAGAATAAACGGGAAGTAATTCTCTAAGCTGCTTTAACCTTTCATCATCCGTTTTTATGCTGATCCGTCCTGCTTCTTTGATGAAAGCGCCGTGTGTCCGGTAAGCTATGTAGTCGACAGAGGACGTCCATAGCTTTTCATCAGGGGATTTCCAGCCACCAACGCCCTTAGGTCCAATGACTACTGTATATTTTTCCATAAAATAACCTCATTTAACGGAAGAGCTGCGGACATATACCGGTAAGCCCAATGTATTAGTTTTTTGCCTTATCAACGATTAAAAATAGAATTGATACATTTCACTTGATACCCTTATCTTCCGCTCTATAGATTTTCCCTCTAATAACTTTATATCAGATACCTATCCTCTTATTACTTCCAAGACTATTTTCTTTTTCTGTCTTTTCAATATACTCCATGATTTTTCTATTATTCTTACATTATTCTTTAATTTTGTCAACAAATTTTTCTTTAATTATTTACAGAGTTTATACTGGCATAATGTATGCGCTGAATCTTCACAATAATATTTCGTTTGACAACAAGAATTTTCCGCAATATAATTTTATCATATTTATTATAGAGGGATTGAAATGGAAATTGTAAATACGCAGACCCTGAATCAAACGCAACGTACACAGGCGGCGCAAATGCTGACTGACGAGCTGCCTATAGGATGGCCGACCTTAGCCGATGCGGAACGGGAAGTAAATGAGCGTTGGAGCGGCGCGCCGAATACCTTGGCTCTTGCCGCCATTGACAACGGCGAGCTTGTCGGTTGGTGCGGTCTTCTTCCGTTTTCCGGCGGTAATGTTTTTGAACTTCGTCCGCTTGTTGTGAGGAATGACCAGCAGAAAAAGGGCGTCGGTTCTGCTTTGGTGAACGAGATAGCAACTGCCGCCCGGAATTTTGGTGGACTGACCCTTTTGCTTGGTGTAAGCGACGAACACCCCGGCGGTGAAACCTCTTTCGCAAATGTGGATCTATTTGATAATCTGCCAAAGCGAATACAAGAATTTGTCCCCGGATCGCACCAGTCCGCGTTTTATCTGAAACTCGGATTCAAAATTATCGGCGTAGTGCCCAACGCGAAAGGTCGGGGGAAACCGGATTTCTTACTGGCGAAGCCTTTATAGCGCATAAAAGGGAATTAAGGAAAAATCGCATACTGACATTTACGGCGTTTACGCTTACACTTCTCTTTTTCTATCCGGTTCAAATAAAATTCTTTGATAATCCAAATCCCTATTGTCCATGTCTCCAAGGTACATACGCTCATGTTCGGGAACCGCTTCGTATGCTTCGCGGAGCGATTCACGGTTTTCTTCACTGGGGTATGCGAGATATTTGTGATACTGATTGACACAACATTCATGTACGGTTGGCTTTTTTCCGGTTCTGCTGGGGAAATCCAATATCTCTTTCAATTTCTCGGACGGTTCGGCCGCCCAGTCAATTTTTGAAATTTCGATTGTAGCAAAATCTTGTATATGCACGGGAACGTCCAAAGGAGGCGCGCAGACTAATATATTCCGCTCAATCATTTCGCTTATCTCTTGGGCGGTGACATTGGACTTATTGTCGACTTGGTAGATTCCGTCCGCGAATCCTATGATATGAACCAGATAAAACGCATTGTCTTTTTGCATGAACATCTTAGTTGCGTCGCCATTGATCGTATCATAACCAAAATTACCCTTGACTTTGTAGGGCGTTCCGTTTGCCGTCCATTGAACTCGCTGAGCCGCCCATTTTTCTTTTTGCTCATCTGTTTCGCTGAAAAGTCCTGTCATTTTGCGGTTCATGCTCTTAACAATATCATGAAGATACTTTTCATAGCTTTCGTTTGTATGATTCCACTGAGAAACGTTTATGGTAAAAGAGCCTAGCCCATGAATGGATATGGCTTTGCCATTGGGGATGGATGTTACCAGCCATCCGCGTTTTAGCTGTACGGACACTTCATCAAGCGGAATCCTTTTCCAACAGTCAAGGGTACCGTCTTCATACACAGACATATCAATAAGATAATAGTTGGAATTATGAATGACAGCTGGGGTGGTTACGCCCTCTATAAGGCGTTTATAATATACATGCACTATGTGCGCTCCTCTATAAACAACATAGTCGGAAATGCGACTGTATGAATGTGTCCATTAGTTACAGTTTTCGTAGCTAACTATTCTAATATCTATATACTACTACCGTCAAGTTCAAGTGTCAAGAAATTTTGTTATATATTCAATAATAGCAACATTGGCGTGAGTAAAACTCTTGACATGCGGATTTTTTAATGTAATAATCAATAGCACATTACAAGCGCTTTATCAAAATTTGTAAAGTTTTAAATTCAGCTGATTCGAGGCGCGTCTGAAAAAGGCGAACAGCGTTCATAGTTAATCATGAGGATAGTACACTGATTTTTTATTCACTTATGGCAACAGCAATGCGTGAAATTCTAATCTGTTCTAAGGGGGCTTGTGTGCAAACATTTAACCGGACTGCGCTTGTAATGATTGCCATATTTTTTGTGGCGTCTGTTTTTTCATCGTGTGAAAAACAGTCTGCTCATCAGCAAAGTGAAGTTGTGACGTATACTTCGCTTCAGGATATTCCCGGTATAACAGAGGATGACATACAAGCTGTTGAGGCGCTGAGGGAAAAATACGATTCTTTTTCTTATGGGATGTATTTATCCACCGAAGCGTTTATAAAGGATAATGGCGAGCCCGGCGGATACTCTGCGCTGTTCTGTAATTGGCTGACTGAACTTTTAGGTATTCCGTTTGAGCTTGTATTATACCGGTCAAATGAGCTGTCCGATAAACTGCTTTCCGGCGAGATTGATTTTTCCGGCAATTTGGTTCCCACCGACAATCGTATGAAAATGTTTTATATGTCCGACACGATTGCCGAGCGCGCGTTTATCATTGCGTGGCTTGAGGGCAGCCGCAGTCCTGACGAAATTTTGTATGAGCGTCCAATACGGTATGCGTTCAGCGAAAACACTCCTTTGGAAGAGATAGTAGACAAGGTAACCGCCCCCGGAACATACGAACCTGTATGGGTCATTGACGCTGACGAGGGCTATCAGGCGCTTGTAAACGGCGACGCCGACGCCTTTGTTTCAATCAGCCCGACTGAAATGGCTTTGAGTCAGTATGATGATCTCATTATTGAAGATTATTTTCCGCTGCTTTTCCATCCTGCTTCTCTGACGGCTGCAAAACCGGAATTTGCGCCTGTGATCTCCATTGTAAACAAGGCGATACGCAGCGGCGCGCGAGCGTATTTAAACCAATTGTACGGTCAAGGGTATCGAGACTACAGGAAATACAGTATTTACACGAAGTTAAACGACGGAGAACGCGCGTACATACAAAACAACCCTGTTATTCCGATTACGGCTTATAACAGCAATTATCCTGTATGCTTTTATAACAAACAGGAACAGGAGTGGCAGGGAATTTTTTTTGACCGGCTTGACGAAGTAACCAAGCTGATCGGGATGAAGTTTGAAGTCATCCATGATGCGAATGTTAATATGCCGGTACAAGAACAGATGCTTTTGGACGGGGAAGCGAAAATGATCCCTGGACTCATCAGAACCAAAGAACGTGAAGACCTTTATCTTTGGTCATCTATTATGACGCTTGAAGATTATTATGCGCTCGTGTCCAAATCGGATTATCCTAATATTACGATCAATGAAATTCTGAATGTAAAAGTCGGTCTTGCCCGCAGCACAGTACACGCCGACATATTTAAGCAGTGGTTCCCGAATCATAGAAACGTTGTGGAGTATGACAACATAGATATTGCCTTTGAGGCTTTACAGAAAGGCGAAGTAGACATGGTGATGTCCACGCAGAGAAAGGTTATGGAGCTTACCCATTACCATGAGCTTGTTGATTTTAAACCAAATATCCTGTTTAAACAAGCTTTGGAAACGCCGATTGCATTCGGCAAGAACGACGGTGTTCTGCGGTCTATCATTGAGAAAACGTTCAAACTGACGAATGTCGACGCAATCACTTCACAATGGATGCAGAGGACTTTTGATTACCGGCTGAAAATAGTCGAAGCGCAGCGCCCGTGGTTTATAGGCGCAATAGTCATGGCTTTAGTTGTGATTGTTCTGATACTGGTTATATTCCATAGGAACCGTCAAATGACCGCCGATCTGGTGATCGCCAAGAAGCGGGCGGAAGCCGCAAACGAAGCGAAGTCAACTTTTTTAGCCAATATGAGCCATGAAATCCGCACTCCAATGAACGCAATCATCGGTATGACCAACATAGCAAAATCAACCGATAACATTGAGAGAAAAAATTATGCGCTGGGTAAAATAAAAGACGCTTCGCATCATCTGCTTGGGATAATAAACGACGTGCTTGACATGTCAAAAATCGAGGCAAATATGTTTGTATTGGCTCCGATTGATGTTGATTTTGAAAAAATAATTCAGCGGGCGGTCAATGTCGTTAATTTCCGCATAGACGAGAAGGATCAGAATCTCACATCGCATATCGACAAGCATATTCCTAAAAGAATCATCGTCGATGACCAGCGGCTCGCGCAAGTTATTACAAATCTGCTGTCAAATGCCGTAAAATTTACGTCCAAAGAAGGTTCCATAAGCCTTGACGCGTCTTTTGTAAGCAAGGACGAGAACGGCGTCTGCACAATAAAAATCAGCGTAACTGATACAGGAATCGGAATAAGTCCCGAACAGAGCGCTAAGCTGTTCAAGTCCTTTGAACAGGCTGAATCCGATACGTCGCGCAAGTATGGCGGAACGGGATTAGGACTTGCGATCTCCAAGAACATTGTTGAGATGATGGGCGGCAAAATATGGGTAGAATCGGAAATAGGTAAGGGGTCGACCTTTGCTTTTGTATTTAAGGCTGAGCAAGGCTCGGATAAAAATGAGAACCAGTTTGCCTTGAATATCGATTGGAACAGCGTTCGGTTTATGGTTATAGACGACGATCCATCTGTTTTAGTGTATTTTACGGAATTCATGCGCGAAGCCGGTCTGTACTGCGATACGGCTTTACGCGGCGCCGAAGCTCTTGAGATGATTCGTCGCAACGGACCTTATTCTGTCTATTTTGTAGATTGGCTTATGCCGGACATGGACGGTATAGAACTGGCACGTGCGCTTAGGACGAAAGAAACCAGAACCGACAGTTCTGTAGTACTCATGACTTCGGCGACAGCATGGAATGAAATCGAACCGGAGGCGAGGAAGGCAGGCGTTGAAAAATTCCTGTCCAAACCCCTGTTCTCGTCTGTGATCATGGACACTATAAGCGAATGCCTCGGCAAAAGAGAATTTTCTTCACCGGAAACAAAAAAGGCTGTTGTCTCATTTGAGGGCTATCGGATACTGTTGGCGGAAGACATTGAAATTAACTGTGAAATCGTGACTTCGATGTTAGAGCCGACACAAATAGAAATAGACTGCGCGAAAAACGGAGAGGCGGCTGTGCGTATGTTCAGCGAAGCGCCCGACAGATATGACCTAATATTCATGGACGTACAGATGCCCAAGATGGACGGTTACGAAGCCGCGGTTCTCATACGGAAACTGAATAAGGACATACCGATAATTGCTATGACGGCGAATGTATTTAAAGAAGATATTGAAAAATGCATCGCGGCCGGTATGAACGACCATGTCGGTAAACCTTTGGATTTTGACGACGTTATGGAGAAACTGTGCTTTTATCTAAAAAGAAAATAGACGCAAACGCTTAATGCCGCCACGTTACGTTATATTTCTCTGTATAATTGAGTTTTTTCTCATTTACAAACTTATTTTCATAGTAATTTCCTCTTTTGTCTGTATCTCCACCAGACAAAAATGACATAGTTTATCTCCTGTATGTATTTTTTATCTCTCAGTTATCATCAAAGTACTTACTATATCTTAATCGCATAACAGGATTCTTGTGACTTGTTTGTAATTTACTATTTTTGCTATTCTCTTGTGCTTGTTTTATCGCTGGCAATAATCTATCGTGAATTGAGGCGTATTGTTCCAAAACAATATAGTCTTTGTTTTCTGCAAGTTTAGTAGAGAAGGTGTTGTAATCAATGTTGTTTTTGTTATCACCACGATTCTCAAGCATAACAGCTACAATTCCTTTCCTTACGCCAATACCGCCTTTTAATGCACTATGTATTTCAATATCAACATGCGGTCGTGAAAAGGTATTTTGCCCCACAATGCACAGCAATACATCACATTTATTGAGTTCTGCCCCAATTGAAGTAACAATCTCTTGGTGATTGCAACCATCAAAACGACGGTCTTCTGGTACAGAATAATAACTAATATTATTTTTTTCTAACAATTCAACAATATTATCCTTTTCTGCTGTATCGGCTCTATGATAACTTATAAATACTTTCATTTGTATATTCCCTCCTATATGAATAGTAGTATTACCGGCAGAACGATTACCGCCACATAAAACGGCCAAATAGACCAGCTTATTAGAGTCTTGAAATAGTTCACCTTAAACGATAGTGTGTTCATCGAGAAATCAATAGTCGTTTTAGACCTAACATCGTCATAGAGTTTTCGATATTTCCTTTCAAGATATAAATAATAACAATCAAGAAAACAGAAAATCAATGTAATTGCTAACAAAAGCAAGTACTGTTCTACACCAAAGTCCACAAAGGTCAATGCAATAACCGCCGCCAAAATTGTGACCACGAGTCCCTTTATAGCAAAGGAATTCGTTGCTATTCTATTGATTACATTCTGAATCATTTCAAGGTATCTTATCTTCTTTTCGTCGTTATCCACAAGTTTCTCCTCATTTTGTATCGTTTAGATAGTTCATTTTACTGCCTATTGAATACTATCTATCTACATTACATTTAGATAGTATTATTATATCACATGTTAGTCTGATGTCAATATGATGAACAAAAGCCAATTTACACAATCTTCAAGACAGGCTCCACCGCGTTACGTTATATTTATCTGTATAATTGAGACTTTTTCTCATTGATATATTGATATTTTTAAAAATATGCCTATAATATAACTATAGGAGCAATTATAATAATGCTTATTCAATTTAATTTTGAGAACTATAAATCTTTCAGAAACGATACATCTCTCGATTTGACAGCCACGAAAATATCTGAACATAATAATCGTATTGTTTCTATAGCGAATGACCGATTGCTTCGTGTTGCCGCTATTTACGGCGCTAATGCTAGCGGGAAATCTAATGTACATGACGCATTCCGATTCATGGCTAACTATGTATTGCAATCATGGGGATTTGGGGGCGAAGGTACAAACAAAAAACGTCGTCAGCTTAAAGTTAAGCCTTTTATGTTTGATAAATCCAGTCAAAATGAAAAGTCCACTTTTGAGGTATTTTTTATTGACTCAAGTGACTCTACGCAGAAATCGTATCAGTACGGATTTTCGCTGAAAGGAAACAGCGTTGTTGAAGAATGGTTGTACTATAAAGCTAAAACCGCAAAGGAATATAACACGATATTTTATCGTAATATGGAGAATAATAAATTAGAATTTGAAAAATTTGCTCCCATACAGGCGGAAACCATAAAATCGGCTCTGGAGGCGGAAACACTTATTGTTTCTCTGGGGGCAAAATTGAAGATTCCTAAACTTAAAATGGTGTATAACTGGTTTTGGAACAATGAAGTCATTGATTTTAGCAATGATTTTGAAAGTCTGTTCCGCTCCAATACGCTTCCTAAGAATTTCGTGGAAGATAGCGATGTTCAAAAACTGGTGGTACAATTCTTCAACTCTTTTGATGAATCCATAATAGGATTTGATATAAAGAAAATATCTGTTGAAGGAAATAATGACGATGAAAATGAAAGTTATACCATCAGCGCCAAGCATAAAATCATAAATTCCGATGAAGTCGCTTTGATCCCTTTGCAAGATGAGTCCAAGGGAACACTTGAGATGTTTTCACTCTTTCCGTTTATGCAGCAGGTTCTGAATAATGGAAGCGTTTTGTTTGTGGATGAATTAAATACTAAGCTTCATCCTCTATTGGTTAGAAATGTAATCCTGACATTTGCCAATCCAGAAATAAATACGAAAAACGCACAGCTTATTTTCACTACCCACGATTCATGGCAGCTTTCTAACAATCTGTTACGAAGGGATGAGATTTGGTTTACTGAAAAGAATTCTGACAGTATTTCAAGCCTCTATTCTCTGGCGGACTTTGTGGACGAAGATGGCGTTAAAATCCGCAATGATGAAAATTACGAGAAAAATTATCTCTTAGGCAAGTATGGCGCGATTCCTTCCTTGAAGACAATCGACTTTTTGAGGGAGGAGTAGCGAATGGGAAAAGACGAACGCAGAGGCGCCCGCCATGACCGAAACCAGAGAGTTTCCAAACGTATTCCTGAGTTGGGATACTATATTGTTGTAACCGACACGCAATCAACAGAAATTAATTACCTCTACGGGTTCAGGGATTCTATTCCTGATTCAGTTCGTGATAGGTTAATTATTAAGGTAAATAAAGCGCCGACAAAGGAATTACTGGCAAAATGTCTGGAAATAGCATCGGTTGAGCCGCAATACCGCAAGCCGTGGATTGTTTTCGACAGAGACCTCGTTCCTAACTTTGACAAGATAGTTTCCGATGCCGAAAAGCAAGGCGTGAACGCAGGTTGGTCTAACCCTTGCATTGAGATTTGGTTTCAGGCTTATTTTGGTACAATGCCGATGCTTCAAACCTCAACGCAGTGCAATACGGAATTTGAAAAAGCTTTTCGCGGTAAGGTTGGTCAAAACTATACTAAAACCGACAAAGATATTTACCAGAAGCTATGTAAGTTCGGCAATGAGAAAAGCGCAATCAAAATTGCTGAATTGAGGTATAAACAGCAATGTAAGGTATATGAGAAACCCTCCGAGATGCTTTCAACAAGTACGCTTTATTTACTGATTGATGAGATACAGCAAAAGATAAACCTGTCTTGAAAATCAGACAGCCTCGGTTTGGGATATCTTACATTTCCATTTCTGAGATTTCCTTTTCTAATATTTGTTTATATTTATCTTGAAAAAAGAGATTCCCAAATAGCAGGTAATTCCTGCTGCACCCTTCGTCATCTAATATCAGTTTCAGAAACAAACTGTCAGTGTCATTTATTTTCCACGTGGTAATGGAAATTTCCTTTATGGTTTTTGGGTCCATGCTGCCTAATATAATCATTTCTGACATATTTTTTATTTCATCGCTGTCTATTAATCGATTATCAATTTCCAGTCCTTTTCCATATCTGGTGTTTATTGCATCTCTTACATAATTATATATTTGTTTATTTGTTTCATAACTATTTCTTTCTTCCATACCATAATAGATTGGAAAATCATCATAAAACGCAAAACTTATTCCCACTAATGTATTCTCATAAAAATAATATTCCGAAGCTGATATTAACCCAAGTATATTTATAATTCCGAAATCAAAAATGGAAGTTGTTTCTAATTCCCACCCCCCACGATAACTGTCTTCCAATTCAAACTCGGTAATAACTTCTTCCATATTCATTCCTGTGCGTACATTGTCAAACATGAAAACATCACAACAGCCCACAAACCGGATTCTGGTCAGGGCGCACACCGACAGCGAATGGGACTTCTGCGACTTCGCGATAATCGACTGCGGCAAAGAGTGGGCGGACCGGACCGCTAAACGATTGGATGCCGCACGCACCCTTTACGACGACACCGACTTTTTCTCCTGTTGCTATTTCGACGGCGGAGTGTCGTTCTGTGTGTCGCGCGAAGAAGACCTCGACGAACTGTTGCCCGACGGCAATGTATGGACGTTCGTGGAACTCGAAGATGGCGAACAGGAGCGGTTCGCCGTGCCCGAGAGTCGTCTGGAGTGCTACCGGCAGGTTCTGTACAAGAGCGACTACGGCCGATACACGGCATTGGGGAAGCACACCGGCGAGGAGTTTTACACGGAAGACCTGCCGCTCGGGGAGATCACCGAGGCGATACCGAACCGACCGTCAGAAACTACTCAAACCCCTAAATCCTGAAATCATGTGTGAAA
>QMCE01001836.1_pt1 | contig 11741 bp, 6 predicted proteins | sample 1821851 | NCBI WGS metagenome assembly QMCE01 (sample SAMN09453174, study PRJNA476694) | Termite gut metagenome, whole genome shotgun sequencing project. | isolation source: worker | host: Odontotermes sp. | place: South Africa:Pretoria | collected 2016-01-28
TGCATCAAATACAAATGTCGGCTCGCCCCACGCGTAAAACACCAGACTCATAATCAACAGAAAGGCATTTTTTAATGGTTTCGCATGATATATGAAACAGAAAATTTTGATTGTAAAGTAAAAATTGTTATTTTTGTGCCTTAAATGACGCATTTAAAAAATCACTAAAAGATATTATCTATGAAGAAATTGTTTTTAACCTTAACTGTGACATTAATGATTTTCATTACGTCACCATTATCGGCATGTACTAATTTTATTGTAACGAAAGGGGCTAGTGCTGATGGCTCTACGATGGTTACTTATGCGGCAGATGCCCACACTCTGTATGGCGAGCTCTATTATCGTCCCGCCGGCACCTACGCGCTCGGCACCATGATGGATGTGGTTGAGTGGGATACCGGCATTTTAAAAGGACAAATTCCGCAAGCGCCGGAAACTTATTCCGTAGTGGGAAATATTAACGAGTATCAGTTAGCCATTTCGGAGACTACATTCGGCGGACGCGGAGAGTTAGAAAAACCTAATGGAATTATTGATTACGGCTCACTGATTTACATCACTTTACAAAGAGCTAAAAGTGCTCGCGAGGCAATCAAAGTGTTGGATGAACTTTTGAATAACTACGGCTATTGCAGTTCCGGAGAGTCTTTTTCAATTATTGATCCGAACGAGGCTTGGATTTTTGAATTGATAGGAAAAGGTGAAGAGATGAAAGATAGTAAAGGGAAAACTTTGAAAGGCTGGAGTAAAGGTGCGGTTTGGGTAGCTCGGAGAATTCCCGACGGCTATATCAGCGGTCATGCCAATCAGGCGCGCATCACGACTTTCCCATTGAGAGACGGTATAAAATCCATCACCAATAAAGAGATGGCAAAAATTTTTAATCCTGAAATTGAAACAGTCTATTCTCATGATGTGATCTCTTTTGCAAAACTGAAAGGTTACTATAAAGCAACCGCTCCGGATGCCGAGTTTAGTTTCTGTGACGCTTATGCTCCGCTCGATTTCTCTGCAGCACGTTATTGCGAAGCTCGCGTATGGATGGGCTTCTATCGTTGTAGCCCCACGCAAATGGCGAAATATGAAGATTATGCACGTGGCGATAATCTTAAAAACAGAATGCCGCTCTGGATTAAACCGGAGCAAAAACTTACCGTATTGAATGTTATGGAGTTGATGAGAGATCACTATGAAGGTTCTTCTATGGATATGACAAAAGATTTGGGCGCAGGTCCGTTTGCTTGCCCTTATCGTTGGCGTCCCATGACTTGGGAACTTAACGGTAAGCAATATCTGCACGAGCGCGCCACCGCCACACAACAGACAGGATTCTCTTTCGTGGCACAGTGTCGCGCAGGGCTTCCCGATAAATTCGGCGGCATTCTTTGGTTCGGTGTTGACGACGCTGCAAGTTCTTGCTATATGCCGATGTTCTGCGGAATTACCGATATTCCCGAACAACTTCGCGTTGGCAACGGATCTATGGTAGACTATTCACCTACAGCCGCTTTCTGGATATTTACGAAAGTGAGTAACTTCGCCTATTCAAGATACGGCGATATGATTGTACATATCAAAAAGAGACAACACGATTTTGAGCAAAAATTTGTGGAAGAGATCAAAAAGATGGAAAAAAGTATAGTGCAACTTTTCAATGACAATCCGCAAGGAGCACAAGATGAGCTTAATAAATACTCTAAAAAAGTTGCATACGATGTTTGTAAAGCATGGGATGAGCTATTTACCTACCTTCTTGTAAAATATAATGACGGTAATGTGAAAGAAGAGGAAAACGGAAAGTTCAAAAAGACGGATGGTGTTGTCCCTCATGCCGTATCGCCAAGCCATCCGAAATATCCCGACCGTTGGTATCAGATGATTATTGATGATTGCGGAAATAATATTGAATATAAAGAGACTAAATTAGAGTTAGAAAACTATAACTAACGACCGTTGTCATTAAAATTTGCAAATTTTTATAAAGAGCTGTTTCCAAGAAGCGGCTCTTTTTATATGCAGGCAATTTTTACAAAGTTTTCCCTATTTCATAAACCAACTCTTTGTATCGCTTTCCTCGCTCTTCAAAATTTTTGAACTGATCGTAGCTTGCAGCGGCGGGCGAAAGGAGACAAGCTCCGTTTTGTTGAGTAATTTTGAATGCAATAGCTACAATCTCGGCAAAATCATCTTCAATGTAATAGTTTGGCAATCTCTTTCTCCACTGTTTCCATTCTCTGAGGATACGTCTTCCTGCTTGTCCGGTAAAGATCACATTCCGCACCCTACCCTGTGACAAAAAATCGATCAATTCCCCATACTCAATACCTCTATCGAAGCCTCCCAAGATCAAAGTATCCACCTTCTTAACAGTATTAATGGCGGCTATGGCAGCTTCGGGTATGGTAGAGATGCTGTCATTATAAAAACGGATTCCCTGAAAAGTTCCCACAAATTCGATTCTATGTTCTAAAGACCTGTAGCTTTGTAATGCCGACAAAATGTGATTTGCCGGAACACCTTTCTGCAAAACAGCCAAAATCGCTGCCATCACATTGTAATAGTTGTGCTGTCCGGGTAGATTATCTAAATTTCGTGTCTCAAAACTCTCTATCACTTCGCCGTTTTTCACCCGATAAATTTCACCGTTCATAAAATAAGCACCTGTAGACAAAGCAATTTTATTACTAAACGGCAAAAATTGACGCTGATACTTCTCTTGCTGTAACCATTTCGGAATGTGCAAGTCATCGGCATTGTAGATTAGTATATCCTCTTTCGCCTGTCTGTTCGTAATGTTCAATTTCGCAATTTGATAATCGTTGAAAGAGATAAAATGATCTAAATGTTCTTGAAAAATATTGAGCAGCACGGCAATATGCGGAGGCTGTGTGATATACTCAAGTTGGTGCGCCGATAACTCCGCCACGACTGTTGTCTTTTCGGTAATTTCGTCCCAAATATCAAAAAAGGGAACCCCGATATTTCCTGCCGACAATACGGGATAGCCATCTGTTTTTAAAAGGTGCGAAATGAGCGAAGCGGTCGTACTCTTCCCTTTCGTTCCGGTAACTCCGATCACCTGTTGATGAAAAAATCTCAAGAAAATATCCGTTTGAGAAGTGATTTTCTTCGGCTCTATCAGATAGTTGATTTTGGATAAATTTACCCCCGGTGACTTAAAAATCAGATCATACCGATTGAGATGTTCCAAGTAATCTTCGCCCAACGCGTAAGTGAGATGAGGGTCATTGCTTAGCTCATCAAGTTTTAACATTCCGTTTTTATCCGCTATGGTTAACGGCATTTCCGGAAAGTATTTTCGAATAAAACGATACGTCGAAACACCTTCTCTACCAAAACCTAAGATTACAATTCTGCGCCCATGCAAGAGCTTTTCAATAGCTGTATTCATTTTGCAAAAGTAAAAAGAAAAAAGACCTGAGAATAACCTTTTTTCAATAAAACATCTGCAATAGCAGAAATTTTCAAGTCGGTTAATCAATGGTTCGGTCAATATAAACTGCTTATTGTCAATTATTAGTTGTTAACTGTTAATTATTAACTGTTAACTCTCAATTGGTTTTTGTATTTTTGCACTTCATTTTTAAAATAAGATAAATAATGGCGAATTTTTTAAGTAGATTATTTGGGACAAAGGCAGATCGAGATTTAAAAGAGTTAATGCCCATCAAAGATACGGTTTTAGAAGCATACGAATATGTCAAGGAGTTGAGCAACGATGAATTGAGAGCGAAAACCATTGAATTTAAGGAGAAAATCAAAGAAGCTATTGCGGAAGAAGAGGAGAAAATTGAAGAGATTAAAGCGCTTTTGGATAAGAATTATGACATGGATATTGCGAATAAGGAGGCGTTGTATAAAGAGATCGAACAATTGGAAAAGAGATCTTACAATAATACGCAAGATATTCTGAAAGAGATTCTTCCTGAGGCATTTTCGGTAATGAAAGAGACAGGGCGCCGCTTTAAAGAGAATGAGACCGTAGAGGTTACGGCAACCGATATGGATAGAGATATTGCAGCTCGCAGAGATTGTGTGGATATTGTGGGTGATAAGGCGATTTATCACAATAGCTGGTCGGCGGGTGGAAATGTGATCAAGTGGGATATGTGCCACTATGATGTGCAGCTGATCGGCGGTGTGGTACTACATCAAGGGAAGATTGCGGAGATGGCGACCGGCGAAGGAAAAACTTTGGTAGCCACACTTCCCGTTTATTTGAATGCTCTTCCCGGAAAAGGGGTGCACGTAGTAACCGTGAATGACTATTTGGCTAAGCGTGACTCGGAGTGGATGGGACTGCTGTACGAATTTCACGGATTGACGGTAGATTGTATCGACAAACACGAACCCAATTCCGAAGAGAGACGCCAAGCTTACCTTGCCGATATTACATACGGTACTAACAATGAGTTCGGTTTCGACTATCTGCGCGATAATATGGCGAGAAATATCTATGAGTTGGTGCAACGTCCTCACAACTACGCTATTGTGGATGAGGTTGACTCCGTATTGATTGATGATGCCCGTACCCCTTTGATTATCTCCGGACCTACACCTCGCGGCGATCAGCAAGAGTTTGGTATCTATAAGCCTATTGTAGAACGTCTCTATAACGCTCAAAAAACGTTGGTATCGGAAATATTGACTAAAGCCAAAAAAATGTTGACCGAAAATCCGGATCCTAAACCGCAAGATGAAGCGGCTCAGCTTTTGTTGAGAGCACATCGTGCACTTCCCAAAAACAAAGCATTAATCAAGTTTTTGAGCGAACCGGGAATGAAACAAGTCCTTTTGAAAACGGAAGGTTTCTATATGGCTGACCAAAACCGCAATATGCACATTATTGATGATGACCTCTATTTTGTGATCGAAGAGAAACAAAATACGGTAGATATTATGGAAAAAGGGATTGAGTTGGTCTCTAATAATGCGGAAGAGGCAAAACTGTTTATCATGCCCGACGTGGGTTCCGAAATTGCGGAGTTGGAGAAATTAGACCTTGATCCGAAAGAGAAATTGAATAGAAAGAATGATATTTATCGCAACTTCTCAATTGCCTCGGAAAGAATCCATACTATTCATCAATTATTGAAAGCTTACACAATGTTTGAAAAAGATGTTGAGTATGTGATTATTGAGAATAAAGTAAAGATCGTAGATGAACAGACGGGGCGTATTATGGAAGGTCGTCGTTATTCGGACGGATTGCACCAAGCTATTGAAGCAAAGGAAAATGTGAAAGTGGAGGCGGCAACGCAGACCTATGCCACGATTACGCTACAGAACTATTTCAGAATGTATAAGAAGTTGGCAGGTATGACCGGTACCGCCGAAACGGAAGCGGGAGAGTTCTGGGATATCTATAAATTGGATGTAGTGGTCATCCCGACCAACCGACCTATCTCTCGTAAAGATGAAGAGGACTTGGTTTATAAAACGAAGAGAGAGAAATATACCGCTGTAATGGATAAAATTTTGGAATTGCACGAAGAAGGAAGACCCGTACTGGTAGGTACTACTTCTGTAGAGACTTCCGAATTGCTTTCAAGAATTTTATCAACAAAAAAAATTAAACATAATGTATTGAATGCAAAACTGCATAAGAAAGAGGCGGATATTGTGGCGGAAGCCGGACAAGCGGGCATGGTGACCATCTCTACCAATATGGCAGGTCGTGGTACCGATATAAAATTGGGACCCGGCGTAAAAGAGAAGGGCGGTTTGGCGATCATCGGTACGGAAAGGCATGACTCCCGCCGTGTGGATCGACAGCTCAGGGGGCGTGCGGGACGTCAAGGAGATCCGGGAAGCTCGCAGTTTTTTGTCTCTTTGGAAGATGATTTAATGAGACTCTTCGGCTCGGATCGTATCGCTAAGGTAATGGATACAATTGGCTTAAAAGATGGCGACGTGATTCAGCACAGTATGATCTCAAAATCTATTGAAAGAGCACAGAAAAAAGTGGAAGAGAATAACTTCGGCACTCGTAAACGACTGTTGGAATATGATGACGTTATGAACAATCAGCGAGAAACGATTTATCGTAAACGACGTAATGCGCTCTTTGGCGACCGTCTCGCCATCGACCTTTCGCAAATGTTTCAAGACGTATCTCTTTCTGTGATTGAAGAGAATTGGGAAAATAAGGATTATGAGGGATTTAGCGCCTCTACTATTACTACTTTAGGCTTGGAATCTCCTTTTGAAGAGAACGAATTTTTACAAGAACGTCCTAAAGATCTGTTTGAGAAGCTCTATCCTTTGGCGTATGAAAATTATAGAAGCAAGATATTGCGTATTTGTGAACAGGCATACCCCATCGTAGAGAGAGTCGCGTTAAATGATGGACATCGTTATAAAAATATTGCAATCCCGATTACCGATGGCATCAAGACATTAAATGCGATTACCCCGTTACAAAAGAGCGTAGAAACCGAAGGACGCGAGATTGGTCTCTCCATCGAGAAGGGAATTACGTTAGCCGTTATTGATAATGCTTGGAAAGAGCACTTGAGAGAGATGGACGACTTGAAACAGAGCGTTCAGAACGCCTCTTATGAACAGAAGGATCCCCTTTTGATTTATAAATTGGAATCTTTCGAACTCTTTACGGCATTGTTATCAAAAGTAAATGAAGAGATTGTCTCTTTCTTGAACAAAGGAGCTTTAGATATTGCCGACAGTTCGCAAGTGAGAGAAGCAAAACTCCCCGAATCGGAAGCGAAAAAACTCAATGCCGGAAGACAAGAGGTAGGTTCGGGAAGACGAGTGGGCGGAAATGTCTCGAATACTCCCATTAAAGTGGAGAAAAAAGTAGGGCGAAACGATCCTTGTCCGTGCGGAAGCGGAAAAAAATACAAAGCTTGCCACGGTAAAGAAGAGTAATCGCGATTTTTATGAACAGAAAGAAATCGGATAGAGAGCTCTCTTTTGACTCTTACTTTGGAAAATCAAAGCGATACCATTTCTTTTTGATTAAGTCGCCATTAGATTTTTATCCTTTTGCCTTATTGTTAAACCGGCATTTGCATTGCTCTCTCGCTTATCGCGGCAGTTTTTGCCCTGAAAAAGAGTTAAATGCCGTATTCTCTTTCTTGTCATCACCCATTGTCGGCATCAATCAAGGAAATATTGCCGTTATTGAGAATAAAACGACCAACTATAATTCGGGATTTTTGAATAAATCGAAGAATGAAGCTAAACTCAATTTTCAAACGCTGACACTCTTTAAAGAGTATTTTTATCTTTTGGGAAACAGCTCTTCCGTCTTTTTAAAATTTCCCAATAAGATGGAAAAACCGGTTAAAGAACTCTATGATTATATTATGATCATCTCTCATGAAAAAGAAGATGAGTCTATTGAAGATTTTTTAACCACTCTAAAAACACACACATCTTACTCTATTTTTGATCTTACCAAAGATATAAGATCTTACATTATGAATGATAATCAAGAGAAAACGGATTCCTCAGAAAATATTAAACCGAAGAAAACAAGAAAAAAATCAAAGCGAGATGCAATAGATTATCTTTTAGAGTTATGCCAAATAGTTGAAATAGTTGGGACGGAATTTGAAGAAGAGTATGCAAAGAAGTTATTAGGAAGAGTTAAAAAGATTCCCGATAAAAATTTGATCTTTAAATTTCAGTGTGATCTGCCTCTTCAACTTGAAAATAAGTATCTAACATTATTAAGTAAAGATATTACATTTGAGTAAACTATTTTTTTATATCTTTGCAGCCTCAAAAAAGCCACTTTAGCTCAGTTGGTAGAGCAACGCATTCGTAATGCGTAGGTCTGCGGTTCAAGTCCGCAAAGTGGCTCTAATTTCTCAAACCTTTTTGTTTACGATATAATAATCTCTTTGCAGATATGCTCAAACTGTGCCGTCGAAAGTTGTTCGGGACGCGAATTAAGCATAGAATCTGTTTTTAGTTTTTCTGATAACGTAAAAGTCTTCAATGAGTTGCGAATTGTTTTCCGGCGTTGATTAAAAGCCGTTTTGACCACTTTTTTGAATAGTGCGTCATCACAAGCCAATTTTTTGTCAAAGTTGCGAGTAACTCTGATAACTGCCGATTTTACCTTAGGCGGGGGAAAAAACTCATTTTCATTAACGGTAAACAGATACTCAATGTCGAAATAAGCTTGAAGTAATACACTCAAAATGCCATAACTTTTACTGCCCGGAGGTGCGGCTACCCTTTCGGCTACCTCTTTTTGAAACATTCCTATCAATTGAGTCGACAGATCTTTGTTTTCTAACAGTTTAAATAGAATCTGCGATGAAATATTATAAGGAAAATTGCCAATAATGGTAAACGGTTCTTTATAAATCTCATCTAACGACAATGCAAGAAAATCGCAGGAGATAATGCGTGGCGACAGTTCGGGGTAATGAAGGTGAAGGTATTTGACAGATTCTTCATCCAATTCCACAACAGAGAGTTTCCACCGGTCATCTTGTATCAGGTATTTTGTAAGTACGCCCATGCCCGGACCAATTTCGAGTACATTGCGATTGGAAGAAGTTACGGAATTGACGATCTTTCTCGCAATCTCTTCATTTTTAAGAAAATGTTGTCCTAATCGTTTTTTTGGTTTTACCGACATAATCAAAGGTGCCTTAAATGGAATCGCCTCGCAATTCTCGAAATTTTTTACGAGCATCTACTACATAAAGACTACCCGGATAGTTTTTCATTAATGCTTGATAATACTCCATCGCTTTAGAGAGGTCTTTCAAATAATATTCATACAGTTGAGCCATCAGATAGGTTGCATCATCGCCTAAAATATCGGATTCATAACCATTTAATATTTTCAGCAAATACTCTCCCGCTTGGATGTAATTGGCTTGTTTGATCAGAATTTGAGCTTTCTGGAAATAGACGTCATCCACCAACGATCCGTAAGGCGAGACAATGAGAACAGAGTCTAACATCTTCATCGCCTCTTCATCTTTTTGTTGAAAACGGTAAAAATCGGCGCGTGCAAAATATTGCAACCCCAAATTTTTATGATTTCCGGAGAAGAGCGCTAACACATCTTCCTCTTCTTCCTCGTCCTCTTCATCCTCTTCATTATCGGAAATTAATAACGAAAAGTACATCGCATCATTGGCAATTAGTTTTGATGTAGCTGCCCTCAACACATCCAACTGGCTTTTCGCCCAATTAAATTCTCCTATATAAAATGAAAGTTTTGCATTTTTATATTTTGCCAACTGCCCGATAGTGTCATTCGGATACATCTTTTCAACTTGAGAATAGAGTAGTGTAGCATCCCAAACGTTTCCTCTATACAATTCTATGTCAGCCAAATCAATTTTGTAAAGTGCCCGTTCCATCGGATTTCGGGTAGTAGCGGCAACGGCATCGTTCAAAATGTTGACCGCATCTTGCGACCTGTTCACGTAAAATGCCAGCAGATGCGCATATTTACGAACCCACTCAATTGTTCCCGAATGAAGTCCGTATTCATCCAAAATTCTCTTAAAATCCTTTTCGAGCGCTACGGCATCAACCAATTTCACCGGACTTACCGAAGTTAATTTAAGATACTTAACATTCAACCATGCAAATTGAGCCGATGTATAAATATCCGATTTTTCTCCTTTTGCAATAACATACTCCAAAGCCTCAATGGTGGTCTCATAATCGCGATTTTGAGCGGCTTCCGTTGCCAAATGATAGATGATTGTACCGTCACCCTTCTCCCGCTTATCCATCGCTTTAGCCAACAATAATGCGTCGGAATACTCCTTATTGATTCGATATACCCAATAAAGCAACGAAAAATACTGATTATTAGCCGGATACTTTTGAAGATTTCGTTTTAAAACAGACGTTATAGAGATATAATTTTGCCCTGTTTCATCATTAAGTAACAGATTTTGAAGAATATCTTCCGCTTGATTTAGATAAAGACCGCTATTATCCGCTACCAACGACATCGCTTCTTCAATTGCTTTTTCCGTTTGATTAAGTTGTAAATATATATTACTCAATTCTTTAGAGAATAATTTGGGATCTCCTAATAATCTTCTTCCTTTCAATAAAGTTTCAATCGCATAATCTGTCAATCGCTTTGTCAAAAAGGCATTATAGAGCTCCGTAACCGCTCTTTCATTAGGTTGTAACTCTTTCAGTACCAAATTGTACTCTTTCTGTGCTTTCGTTTGATCATTAGAGAGTTCATAGATATAGCCCAAATCCACCTTATATCGTTGTACTTCTGGTTGAAATTTGATCTGTCTCTTGATCAGCTTCTCTGCCTCTTTATAATCTTGCAGATTAAGTAACGCCTGACAATAATAGTAGTAGATATAGGAGCTGTTGTTTTTATCATAAATTTTTTCAAAAATAGCAATAGCCTTGTCATACTCCTTGTTTTGGAAATATTGAATACCTAACTGCTCTTCAGATTGCTGTTTTTGCGCGAAAGCGGTAAGCCCGAACGTGAGTGTGAGTAAAATAAAGAGTATTTTTTTCATCTATTTACATTCATTAATCATATCAAACGATGTATATTTTTGCAGCGCTTCAGGAATAACAATCCCCTTATCGGTTTGATTGTTTTCCAGCAAAGCAGCCATGATACGAGGTAACGCCAAAGCGCTTCCGTTTAGTGTATGCGCCAATCTCGGTTTTCCGCTATTATCTTTAAATCGCAACTTCATTCTATTCGCTTGATAGTTTTCAAAATTGGATACAGAGCTAATTTCGAGCCACTTCTGTTGCGCTTTTGAGTAGACTTCCAAATCAAAAGTCAAGGCGGAGGTAAAACTCATGTCACCGCCGCACAACCTCAACACCCTGAAAGGCAGTTGCAATTTCCGAAGCAGAGAGATCACATACTCTCTCATCTCTTCCAAAACCTCGTAAGAGCGGTCGGGGTGACTAATTTGAACGATCTCCACTTTATCAAACTGATGCAATCTGTTTAGACCTCTCACATCTTTGCCGTAAGAGCCTGCCTCTCTACGAAAACATGCCGAGTAGGCACAATGCTTGATCGGAAAATTGCTCTCTTTCAGAATAATATCCCGATAGATATTAGTTACCGGAACCTCAGCGGTGGGAATCAAAAACAGATTATCTTCCGTTATATGATACATTTGACCTTCTTTATCAGGGAGTTGCCCTGTTGCATAAGCAGACTCTTCGTTCACCATATAGGGCGGTTGCACCTCTTGATAGCCGGCATCAATCGCCTGATCCAAAAAGAAGTTGATCAGCGCGCGTTGCATTTTTGCTCCTTTTCCTTTGTAAACGGGAAATCCGGCGCCGGTCAATTTGCTTCCCAAGTCAAAATCTATGATATCGAACTTTTTCACCAGATCCCAGTGAGGCAACATATTTTCGTTTTCGGAACAGTCGCCCTCCTGAAAAACAATCTCATTATCTTCGGCGCATCTTCCCTTAGGTACCGATTCATGCGGAAGATTGGGAAGTTGTACCAATAGTGCCGAAATATCTAATTCTTTCTCAGCAAGAAGGAGTTGCATCTCCTTTTCAGCTATCTTCAGATTCGCAATTCTTTCTTTCAAAAGTGTCGCTTCATTCGCTTTTCCGTTCTTGAACAACATTCCAACCTCTTTCGAAGCACTGTTCTGTTCCATCAAATTATCATCCGATTTTTTCTTCAATCCCCTGATCTCTATATCCAAATTGCTTACATTTCGGATAATCTCCTCTGCATTAAAATTCTT
>QMCE01770627.1_pt1 | contig 11740 bp, 8 predicted proteins | sample 1821851 | NCBI WGS metagenome assembly QMCE01 (sample SAMN09453174, study PRJNA476694) | Termite gut metagenome, whole genome shotgun sequencing project. | isolation source: worker | host: Odontotermes sp. | place: South Africa:Pretoria | collected 2016-01-28
TCACTGCGGGTTCCGAAAACTTTCTGTATTAAACTCATATCGGGCTCCTATCTGCTGCATCTGTAAGGTATTTCCAAAATAAAAAAACTTCAAATCCTATTTTAACAGATTTAATGCGGAGATTCAACCTTTTGACTATTATCAGGAAAAATTTAGTTTGATATGGCTTTTTGCCCCTGTGCATGGCATAATGACAGTGTCACTTATTCATCATTATTAAGAAAGCCGTCCATTGTAAGAGGAAGCCTATGTCTGATATTACCATTATAAACGCCAGCGAGGGGAACCTGAAAAATGTCTCGCTGACTATCCCTAAAAACAAACTTGTCGTAGTAACCGGGCTGTCCGGCTCTGGCAAGTCCACCTTGCTGGTTGATGTCCTATATCATGAATGTCAGCGGCAATATTTAGAGGCTATGGCATTTCAGGGTATTCACAAGCCGAAGGTGGAACGCATCAAGGGTGTTGCGCCTGCCATTGTCATTACTCAGGAAGACATGAATAAAAATCCCCGCTCTACCGTAGGGACGGTGAGCGATATTTATACGGATCTGCGGATGATATACGAAAAAACCGGCGTCCGGACATGCCCGCACTGCGGCGGCGTGATTTCTGCCGCGGACTGCAAAGAAGAAACGCAGAAAGTAAATGACCAATTTTTCGTCTACATGTATTGCTGTAAGTGCGGCAAGCGGATGGAGAAGCTTACCCGGACGTTTTTTTCCTTTAATACCCAGGAAGGCGCTTGCCCTGTCTGTGAGGGGTTAGGACGAGTCCATAGCCTGAATAAGGAGAACGCGGTAAACGAAAGCCTGACTTTGGAAGCGGGTGCCATAAGCTATTGGGACGGCCGCTACGGGGAATATCAGATAAGCACATTTTATGCGGCACTTAAGCATTATGGCGTGGCAGTAAAGCCGCATACGCCTGTGTGTCAGTTCGATGACCGGCAAAAGGCTATCTTATTTGAGGGAACTGACGGTGAAGCCGTGAGAAAAGCTTTTTCTATGATTAGTCCGCCTAAAAGCGTTGCGCAAGGGAAATTTGAGGGGGTGTTCCCGATCCTATGGCGAAAGCTGTCAGAAAAAGGAGGCGACCTAAAGCATCTGGAACATTATTTTGCGATGTCGCCTTGTCCGAGCTGTAAGGGGGAACGCCTCGGAGAATTGAGCCGTAGTGTCACAGTGCAAGGGATGCGGCTGCCGGAACTGGCCGCTTATTCATTGGCACAGCTTAACGGCTGGATGAAGCTACTGCGGGCGGCGATGCCGGTAGAACAGTCCGAGCTGGTCGCAGCATACTTACTGGACATTGAGACAAAGATCACCCGTTTCATCAATGTAGGGCTTGGATATCTTACCCTTGACCGGCAGACCATAACTTTATCCAGCGGCGAGCTGAAGCGGCTAAGGCTGGCGGCGATCTTGGATTCCGACTTGTCGGGGATAATCTATATCTTGGATGAGCCGACGGTCGGCCTTCATCCCAAGGATACGGCAGGCATGGCTAAGATTCTCTATAAACTCCGTGACCTAGAGAATACGGTGCTGGTAATCGAGCATGATCCGGATATTATGGCGGCAGCTGATTATATCATAGACATCGGCCCCGGCTCCGGCAAGCATGGCGGCGAGATAGTCGGCCTAGGAACATTAAAGGACATCGCCCAGAATCCGGCTTCTATGACCGGCGCATACCTTCGTAGCAATCAAGCGGGTAAAATGGTGTTCCGGAAAGGTGACGGGCGGCGGCTTACTGTAAAAAATGCCGATAAATATAATCTGAAAAACGTCACAGTCAGCTTCCCGGTCAGCTGCCTGACAACGGTAACCGGCCCTTCCGGTTCCGGTAAATCGACGTTGATCTTTGAAGTCTTGGCCAATGGCAGCTATGACCGACTGTCACGGCATAACCTTGTCGAAGGGATGGAAGCCTTTTCCCGGATTGTCCGGATCGAACAGACAGCTATCACCAAGATGAAGCGCTCCAATGTGGCGACATATTCGGAAGCTTATGCCGAGATCAGGAATATTTTCGCGCAGACAGAGCAGGCCAAAAAATGCGGCATGACAGCGAAACATTTTTCATTTAATGTGCCGGGGGGAAGATGTGAAAACTGCGGAGGGTTAGGTTATGTGGACAGTAATATGCTGTTTTTTAAGGATATTGAGGTTACCTGTCCCGTCTGTAACGGCAATCAGTTCAAGGATGAAGTACTTGCCATAAAAGTTGCGGATCTATCTATCAAAGATGTGCTGAGATTGTCGGTAGAAGATGCGGCGGGGGTTTTTGCCGGACAGGATTTTAACGGGGATGGCAAGCTAAGGCTAATCTTGGGATTGCTGCTGGATGTCGGCTTGGGTTATCTGGCGTTGGGACAGACGCTTCAGACCCTCTCCGGCGGAGAGGGGCAGCGTCTGAAACTGGCCAAAGAACTGATCGGCGGCACTTCGGGCAAAGCAAGCCTGTATCTGCTGGACGAGCCGTCAACAGGCCTGCACCCAAAAGATGTAGCGAATTTTCTTATCTTGGTCAACCGGCTGGTAGACAGCGGAAATACCGTAATCGTTGTGGAACATAATCAGCAAATCATCCAAATGAGCGACTGGGTTGTCGATCTTGGCCCGGAAGGCGGTGATCAAGGCGGCGAGGTCATTTTTACCGGCACCCCGGAAGCTTTAAGGAGCAGTGACAGCGTGACGGCAAAATACCTGTAAGCCAGCATCTATACTTCGTTGCCCGGAAACTGCGGTACGCCAGCTAAGCCTTTGCGCAGCTCCTCATCCGTGGGAACCGTATCATCCATCTTGCCGTCATGATATTTTTCATAGGCGGTAAGGTCAAAATATCCGGTACCGGTCAAGCCGAACAATATCGTTTTTTCCTCGCCGGTCTCCTTGCATTTCATCGCCTCATCAATTGCTCCCTTGATGGCATGGGCGCTTTCCGGTGCCGGCAGGATGCCTTCTACTCTGGCAAACTGCTCCGCAGCGGCAAATACTTCCGTCTGCCCTACTGCCCTGGCTTCCATCAGGCCGTCAGCATAGAGTTGTGACAGGATTGAGCTCATGCCGTGAAAGCGTAAGCCGCCGGCATGATTGGGCGCTGGCATAAACCCGCTGCCTAAAGTGTACATCTTAGCCAGCGGACAGATCATGCCGGTATCGCAGAAATCATAGACATACTTACCTCTGGTAAAGCTGGGACAGGAGGCCGGCTCCACGGCAATAATCTGGTAATCGGCTTCGCCCCGCAGTTTTTCACCCATAAACGGCGCAATCAGGCCGCCCAGATTAGAACCGCCGCCGGCACAGCCGACGATCACATCGGGACGGATCCCGTATTTATCCATGGCTATCTTCGTCTCCAGGCCGATGATCGACTGATGCAGCAGTACTTGGGACAATACCGATCCCAGCACGTAACGGTAGCCTTCATTAGTAACCGCCATTTCCACCGCTTCCGAGATGGCACAGCCCAGGCTTCCCCCTGTTCCGGGGAATTCCTCTAATATCTTCCGCCCCACCGCGGTTTCCGACGAAGGCGACGGCGTCACACTGGCGCCATAGGTACGCATCACTTCCCGGCGGAAAGGCTTCTGCTCGTAAGACACCTTGACCATATAGACCTTCAGATCCAGATCCAGATAAGAACAGGCCATGGAAAGTGCCGTGCCCCACTGTCCGGCGCCGGTCTCGGTGGTAACTCCCTTAAGCCCCTGCTTCTTGGCATAATAAGCCTGGGCAATAGCCGAATTGAGCTTATGGCTCCCGCTGGTGTTGTTTCCCTCGAATTTATAATAGATCTTGGCCGGGGTCTTAAGTTTTTCTTCTAGGCAATAAGCCCTTACTAAGGGAGCCGGCCGGTACATCTTATAAAAACTAAGGATCTCCTCCGGAATATCAAAATAAGCCGTGCTGTCGTCCAGCTCCTGTTTTACCAATTCAGCGCAGAAGACTCCTTCCAGCTCCGCGGCGGTCATCGGCTGTAACGTACCGGGGTTCAGCAGGGGCGCCGGCTTGTTCTGCATATCAGCACGGAGATTATACCATCTGCGGGGCATTTCATGTTCCTCCAGATAAATTTTGTAGGGGATCTGTCTTTCATTCATGTTCTCACTCATCTTTTCTCCTATCCGCACGTTTAAAACGTGCTATCCTTATTTAGTATGGGATAAAAGAACACAAAAAAACCCTTATCCCAAAAAATGCTGGGACAAGAGTAAACTCCTGCGGTGCCACCCGGCTTGATGCAATACACATCCGCTCATAGCATACTGACATATGCTTGTGTTGTTAACGGAGTACCTCTCCGTCTCATCTACTAGACCTTACAGTCATTCAAATCGCCCTCGGAAGCCCATTCCTACCCGTCATCTATACCACATTCACACCCACTGCGGCTCTCTGAAATACATGTTACGGGAAGTACTTACTCTTCTTCACAGGTTTTAATCATTATATACTTTAAAAAAGCGGCTGTCAATATTAAAATTAAAGAAATTGTTACTGTTCAGCAAAACACCTCGCGGCATACTACCTGTGAACAGTAACGGAGAAATTACCACATCAGCGATCAAGGCCTTGAGTCTATTGATTTTTGTACAAATAAATGTTATTATTTTAACGATAAGATCTCACAAGCTGAAAGAAAATAAAACAAGGGAGCCATGCAGACATAATTCTTTCAGCCATGCTAAAATCTGTGATATGCATGGGACAAAAATGAATAAGACATTCGACGATCTAATTGCCGGGCTAAACGGCAAACCTATGAAAAAGGTAGCCGTAGCGGTTGCTCAGGATTCTGCTGTGCTAGAAGCTGTACAGGCTGCTAAGGAAAGGGGAATTGCCAATGCCGTTCTAGTCGGCGATGAAACAAAAATAAGTGTAGCCAAGTCGCTCGGCAATATCAATGATTTTGAGCTTATTCATGTGGCAGATGATTATGAAGCCGCCCTCTCGGCCGTTAAACTGGTACATGACGGCAAAGCTGATATGTATATGAAAGGCCTGATTGACACAAAAGGTTTCTTAAAAAGCGTTCTTGATAAGGATGTCGGCCTGAGAACCGGCAGCGCCTTATCGCACGTATGTGTCTTTGACATCGAAGGCATTGATAAACTTCTTTTTCTGACCGACGTAGCCTTTATACCTTATCCTACTCTGGAGGACAAGGTAAACATCATAAAAAACACTTTGGAGATCACTTCTGCCTGCGGAATCGAACAGCCCAAGATCGCCCCCTTAGCTGCCGTGGAAGTAGTGAACCCCAAGATGCCCGCTACCGTAGAAGCCGCCGAACTCACCCAGATGTATAAAGACGGACAGCTTACCGGCTGCATCGTGGACGGCCCCCTCTCACTAGACCTGGCCATTGATCCCGATGCCGCCGCTCACAAAGGTGCCACGGACCGGGATATCCAGGGCGATGCCGACATCCTTCTTTTTCCCGACATCCATGCCGGCAATCTGGTTTATAAGGCTCTTGTTCATACTGCCAGAGTAAAGAACGGCAATATTATTACCGGGACCAAGGCACCTGTTATCCTGACCTCCCGTTCTGATGATTTTGAATGTAAGGTAAACTCCATAGCCCTTGGCGCCGTAGTTTCAGAGGCTATGAAAAATAATTAATGTAGCTAAAGATAAAATTCGATAAAGAAAGGCAGCATACATGTCAATTAAAAGTCTTGTAATCAACCCTGGCTCCACCTCCACCAAAATCGGCGTCTATGACGACGAGAACCTTCTGTTTGAAGAGACCTTGCGGCATACCACAGAAGAAATTGCCCGCTTTGCGTGCATGGCAGATCAAAAGGATTTCCGCAAAGACATCATTATAAATATGCTCCGGGAAAAGGACTTTGACCCTGCCTCCCTCAGCATGATCGTAGGACGCGGCGGCCTGCTGAAACCGATTGTCAGCGGTACTTACGCGATTAATGATGAACTGCTAGCTGACCTAAATAAAAGCGAACGTGGCGAACATGCCTCTAACCTAGGCGGCCTGATTGCCAGGGAAATAGCTGATTCCCTACATATTCCTTCCTACATCGTCGATCCGGTGGTCGTGGACGAGCTGATTCCAGAAGCAAGGCTTTCCGGCATGCCGGACATACCCCGGGTCAGTATTTTTCATGCCCTTAATCAAAAAGCGATAGCCAAGCGCTATGCCAAAGAAACCGGACGGCCTTATCCGGAACTGAACCTGATCGTCGTGCATATGGGCGGCGGCGTATCGGTAGGCGCCCATAAAGACGGGCGGGGGATCGATGTTTTTAATGCTCTGGACGGTGACGGCGCGTTTTCGCCCGAGCGAGCCGGCGGCGTTCCTTCGGGAGCCTTGGTCAGGCTGTGTTTTTCCGGTATGTACACGGAAACAGAAATGCTTAAGAAAGTAACCGGGAACGGCGGGCTCAATGCCTATCTGGGAACCAATAATATGCAGAACGTGGAAAAAAGGGTGGCGGAAGGCGACCCCGAATGGTCGTTAGTCAGAAATGCTTTTATTATGCAGGTCAGCAAAGATATCGGCGCCATGGCCTGTGTGCTGGACGGCAAGGTGGATCAGATTCTTATTACCGGCGGTATTGCATATAATAAAACAGTGATAGATTCGCTTCGCGAGAAAACCGGATGGATTGCCCCCATAACGGTTTATCCTGGCGAAGATGAACTGCTGGCCCTGGTACAGGGAGCCCTGCGGGTATTTCATGGCGAAGAGGAAGCTTTAACGTATGTATGAGGCCATAGCCGTTGCCTTCTTAGCTTGCTATTTGGTCGGTGACCTTTGTAAGCTATTGGATATTACCAAGAAATATGTCCGGTTTCCGGTATATTTGCTGATGCCTCATATCGTTTTGCTTTGGTCTGAATCTATCCTTATCAATATTTTAGTTGTAGCTTGTTTCTTATATGTTACTGCTAGGCTGCATTTTTTTACTTTCCGTGCCGGCAAAAGTAACAGTCTGCGGATTAATATCCTTTACGGAGGACAACTATTGATCCGCTTTTCACTTTGGGGCATGACTGCGCAAGGCTTGTACTACTTACTGATTCTAATTCTTAGCCGTAAGCTGCCGGAAGCCGCGTGGGGTTCCTTGGGGTCGTTGCGAGAATTTTTATCAATCAATCATATCGGGGTTTTGTTCTGGACCGACGCTTTCGTGACATTATTCTTTTTCTTATTCTTGCTGGCCAACGGGACATTGCGGCTGCTGTTTACCTGCTACCGGCTCGGTATCCTGCGGCGGATCTTGATCGCCGTTAACCTGTGGATTCCAGTCGTCAACCTCCTTTTAATGAATTATATCTGCAACAAGGCCATCGAGGAATATGACGGGGAATGTTGCCGCTTAGACAGCCGTTTGACACGATCGTCGCAGCGCACCTGCCGGACGCAGTATCCGCTTATCCTGCTCCACGGCATCGGGTTCCGTGACCTGAAACATCTTAATTATTGGGGGCGCATTGCCAGAGAGCTGACAAGGAACGGAGCCGAGCTATATTACGGGCATCAGGAAGCATGGGGGACGATCGAACGAAACGGCGCGATGATCCGTGACACAATCAATGAAGTCATTGCCGCGACCGGCTGCGATAGGGTGAATATCATTGCCCACTCTAAAGGCGGCCTAGATGCTCGCTATATGATCTGCGAGCTGGGCATGGCTGCCAAGGTGGCAAGCCTGACTACGATATCCACGCCGCATCGGGGATCTGAATTAATTACATTTTTGAATAAGCTGCCGGACGGCATCTACCGCTATATCGCTTCCGGGTTTGACCGGACATTTGCCCGCATCGGCGACCAGAAGCCGGATTTTTATGCGGCTACCAAACAGCTCTCCCCGGAATATTGCCAGGAATTCAACCTAAAATATCCTGATGCGCCGGGAGTGTATTACCAAAGCTATGCGTCTGTCATGAATAAAGGAAGCGCCGACAGCCTGCTGGGCATCCCCTATCTGCTGATGCGCCTTTCCGGTGCTGGAAAAAATGACGGCCTTGTCAGTGAAGTGTCCGCCAGATGGGGTGAATTCAAAGGTACCTTTGTCAGTACCGGGAGAAGAGGCATATCACATGGTGACATGATAGATCTGAAAAGGGAGGACTACCGGGGTTTTGATGTGCGGGAAGAATATATCAAAATTGTCCAGGGGCTGAAGGAAAAGGGTTTTTAAGCTCCCGGAGCGATTGGCTAAAAGGCGGCCGGGCTATTCCATGCTCGGTAATAATCGCGGTTATCAGCTCATGGGCGGTCACATCAAAAGCCGGATTAAATACTTTGATCCCTTCCGGTGCCATCCGTGTTTCATACCACATTTCCGTCACTTCCTCAGCCGGACGCTCTTCGATATGGATAGCTTCCCCGTCGGGGGTATCCAGATCAATCGTCGCAGTCGGGGCGCATACGTAAAAAGGCACCTGATAACGCTGTGCCACGGCCGCCACCACTGAGGTGCCGATTTTATTGGCCGTATCGCCGTTGGCCGCCACCCGGTCGCAGCCGACCAAGACTGCTTGGATCCAGCCCATTTTCATTACCATAGCCGACATATTATCACAGATCAGCGTCACGTCAACGCCAGCGGATAAAAGCTCGTAGGCTGTCAGCCGGGCGCCTTGCAGCAGGGGCCTGGTTTCATCGGCAAAGACCCGGAACCGGTAGCCTTTTTCCTGTCCCAGATAAATCGGCGCGGTTGCCGTTCCGTATTTGCAGGTTGCCAGCTGGCCTGCGTTGCAATGTGTCAGGATGCCGTCCCCGGGCTTAAGCAGGGTAAGGCCGTATTGGCCGATCGTCCGGCATACCCGGATATCTTCTTCTTTGATGGCTAGGGCCTCACGGCGTAATGCCTCTTTAATAGCCGCTATCGGCTTATCTTGGCGGCCGGTACATATTTGCTCCATTCGGTTCAGTGCCCACAGCAGATTCACAGCCGTAGGGCGGGATGAATTCAGGTAGTCTTTATATCTGACAAATTTATTATAAAACTCTTGATAATCGTCCGTTTCGATGCCTTTGGCCAGCACATAGATACCCAAGGCAGCGGCTACGCCGATTGCCGGGGCTCCTCTGACCTGCAGCAGATATATGGCATTCCATATTTCCTCAGCACAATAAAGGCGCCGCTGCTCTATTGCCACAGGCAGCTTAGTCTGATCAATTATAATGACACAGTTGTCATCATCGTCCAGCTCCACCGTTTCATAATCCAATATTCCACTCATAATAACTAATCCTCACAAATATGCGCAACATATCCGTGACTTAGGTATTACCAAGAACCCCTTCCGGGTCGATACCCGCTTTCCGGCAGGCGATCTCGATCTGCTCTTCCACCGTGTCAACACCTTCTAGGTTGGGAAGCAGAAGCCCGCGTCGGTTCCCTTTGGAAACGATTACGCCATATCTATGACAGTCCAAAGTTCCCCGATCCATGACCGGTTCTGGTTCGGAAAGGATGTCCACGCTATATGTCAGTTCGGGAAGTTCTGCGGCGGTCACAGCCATGAAACGGGGATCCCGCGTTCCGGCCGATATGGCGTTATACATGATTTCCATCGCGATATTATCTTGAGTCGCCATGATGGTGCCGATGCAGCCCCGCAGCTCTCCGCGTTTTTTGATAGAGACAAACGCCCCCGCCTCCGTCTTCGTCATTTCTGCCGGCAGCCCTTCCGGTAGAGGCATCAAGCGGTCATGCCGGATATAATGTTCCAATGTTTCTCTGGCAAGCCGCACGTAACAGTCGCCGGCTTTTTCACTGGCTGGCTCTTCCAGCCGGAAAAGACAGACTGCATAGCCTACGCCAAAGGGTCCCTCATAGGACAGGAACTCCGGTGTCACGGCGGATCGATGTAACATTCCCGCCATTATTATAAAGGAACCGAGGCCACATTCCGCGCCCCGCCTGCTTAGCTTGGCATCGACCTCCATAAAGGCTTTTACGTCACCCGTTTTCATGATCCCTGTCAAGATGCTGTCAAGACGCGGACCCTCCGGGGCAAAGCGGTAGGGACCGCTTTCTTTTAACTTGTGGGAAAGATCGCCGCTGGCGATTACGGCGGTTTTTCTTCCCAGTGCTTCCGCCGCTTCCTGTACATAGACACCGAAGCGGTACATTTTCTCCTTAGAAAGACCGGACAAAGAGCATATGACCAGGCGGTAACCGGTGTAATACTGGTTTACATAATATAAGGGGATGAACGTCCCATGATCCATCGGTACAGACGCTCCTCCCTCTGTACCCGCCGGAAAACCGTCAGCCCGGCATCTTTGCTCGACAGCGGCAATGAGTTCCTCATCAAGCACCGCACTTATCTCGCTGGTACCGCCGTACGCCTTCAGGTCTCCCAATATCCTTTGACCGGAAGCCATACAGATATAATCGGAATAAGCCGGCGCATGCGGCGAGATCACGATCAGCGTCTCCGGCTGCTCTCCGGCGATAAAGCGGGCGGCTTTATGATAGCTGTCCACCGTATCCTGGATTCCTTTTTCCTGTCCTCTGCCCACCTCGGGAACAATCAGGGGCGGATGCGGAACAATGACTGCTGCTGTTATTGACATAATAAACTCCGTTAATCAAACTTGATATTGGCAAGCAAGCTACCCAAAGAAGTGGTCAACTCCCCATCCGACTTATATTGCAGCTCCTCAATCACGTCGGCCGCCTGGTTCTCTGCTAGGCTTTTCATGCTTAACGATATCTTGCCGTCTTTGGTATGAAGAACCTTGGCTTTGATCTTATCGCCGATGCTCAGTACCTCCGACGGTTTCTGGATCCTTTTTTCACTGATCTGGGAAATATGCACCAGCCCGCTTAAACCCTCGCCCAGATTAATAAACGCACCATAGGGAGTGAGGTTTTCCACCGTTCCTTCTAGGACGCTGCCAGGCACGATCATGGCAATCCGTCTGTCCCGGCTGGCCCTTGCTTCTTCCTGCAGGATCACCTTTGCCGAAAGAACCAGCTTTTCTTTGCTCCGGTCAACCGTGATGACGCGGACCTTGATCTCTTTATGGAGCCATGGATTCACATCCTCTACATATTCCAAGGATAACTGCGAAGCCGGGAGAAAGCCTCTGGTATCCTCCAGATAACAGATGGCACCGCCGTTGGTTATCCCGCTGATCTTAACCGTAACATCCCGGCCTTCTTCTTTATACTGTTCGAGCTTGTCCCATGCCAGTATCTTATTGGCTTCGATACGTGACAGCAGGATATTGCCCTGGCCGTCATCCATTTTGACGACGGAAGCTTCCACGACATCCCCGGCCTGAACGTCACGCAGGATGGAAAAACCGGGATCCCGGCTCATATCCTGTGCTTTGATTATGCCTTGCGCATAATAGCGTAGATCAAGAATCACTTCCTCTTCATTGACCGCGATGACCGTCCCCGTGATAATATCTTCTTCCTTGATCTTACGGAATGACGCTTCCAGTTCTCTGGCATAGTCACTCATAGTTTCGGTGTTCATGCCTTCCTTTTCTTCCGTTTCTGATACTGCTATTTCTCTCATGGTTTCCTCCTGATAATTAATACAAATGTTCAGCTAGGCTAAGCGTTTAGCCTTAAAACACTTTGTACCTGTTTATTATTACCAGTATACGAAAAATCATAGCATATTACAATATTGAGTTGTAATCTGCATACAAAAAATTATCAATATAACCGCCTAATTGAAATATATCATTGGCAATATAGCTTTCGCCAAGCGGAAGTTCTTTT
>QMCE01001837.1_pt1 | contig 11739 bp, 7 predicted proteins | sample 1821851 | NCBI WGS metagenome assembly QMCE01 (sample SAMN09453174, study PRJNA476694) | Termite gut metagenome, whole genome shotgun sequencing project. | isolation source: worker | host: Odontotermes sp. | place: South Africa:Pretoria | collected 2016-01-28
GGCGTCGCATATCATCAGGTCATCTGCCGCGAGTGTGCGTTCCACTCCGTCCAGAGTGGTGAATTTAGTGCCCTCGGGACACGTACGCACCACCACGCCCCCCTCGATCTTATCGGCGTCGAACGCGTGCAACGGCTGCCCCACCTCGTGCAGGACATAATTCGTAACATCTACGATATTATTATGCGGCGTCAGCCCTATCGCCCGCAGCCGCTTCTGGAGCCACTCGGGCGACGGTGCCACACGCACCCCGCTTATCGTCACACCGCTATACCGCGGCGCACCCTCCGAGTCCCGCACCTCGACATTCACCATACGCCCACCCATGGGCTCGAACCCTTCGACGTTCGGCAGATGCAACTTCACATCCCTGCCGTGCACCTTCGCCCACGCCGCCAGGTCGCGCGCCACACCCCAATGCGATGCGGCATCGACCCTATTCGGCGTCAGCCCTATCTCGATAATATGGTCTTCCTCAAGCCCCAAAACCTCCTTCGCGGGGGTACCCGGAACAGCCTCGCCGCCCAGCACCATGATCCCGTCGTGGCTCGACCCCAGGCCCAACTCGTCCTCGGCGCATATCATCCCCAACGACTCCACGCCGCGTATCTTGCTCCTCTTGATCTTGAAATCCTCACCCAACTGCGTGCCCACAGTCGCCACCAACACCTTCTGCCCCGCCGCCACATTAGGCGCGCCACACACGATCTGCAAAGGCTCACCCGCCCCCACATCCACCGTCGTGACGCTCAACCTGTCAGCATCGGGATGCCTGTCGCAAGTCAGCACATGGCCCACTACAACACCCGCCAGACCTCCGGCCACCGCCTCACGACGCTCGAACCCGTCGACCTCCAATCCGAGATCGGTCAAAATAACGGCCATCTCCTCGGCAGAGATGGCGAGATCCAGATAGTCGCGAAGCCAATTAAGAGAAATGGTCATGGAATTACATATTTTTAGAGGGCAAAAATACGAAAAAATTATGAATTATCACACATCTCTTTAAGCGTTTCCACGGCGGCTTTTGTGTCGGCGACCTGCCGAACGGTAAGGCCCAACCCGCCGTCACGCTGCTTAAGGACAAAGCGTTCGGGGCGTTCGCTTACGTATTTGAGTATACGCATAAAAAGGCCGCTCTTGTAGTATGGCGAGTTCTGTTCGCCAACGAAACGCAGGATCAGCAACCCGTTTTTAACCTTTGCTTTCTCGAATCCGAGGTGCATCATTTCGCGGCGCAGCCGGATCACGTTCAGCAGCTCGGCGACGGGTGGTGGCGGTGGGCCGAAACGGTCGGCCAGGTGTGCTTCGAACTGCACCAACCCGCGTTCGTCGGTAGTATTGTCCAGCTCGCGGTAGAGGCGGATCTTCTCCATCGCGCTCCCCACGTAGTCGTCGGGCAGCATCGCTTCGGTGTCGATGTCGATGTGGGCGTCGGAAATAACAAAATGAGGCTCATTGGAATTTGCGGGAAAATTAGAAGCGGACGCGTCCACAAGGCCTTCGTGCCGTAGTTCATCCATCGCCTCGTCGAGTATCTTCTGATAGGTCTCGAAACCGATATCTGCGATAAACCCGCTCTGCTCGGCCCCCAGCAGGTTGCCAGCGCCCCTGATGTCGAGGTCCTGCATGGCGATATTGAATCCCGCACCGAGGTCAGAGAACTCCTCGATAGCCCGCAGTCGCCGCCGCGCATCGCCGTTCAGCATCTCTTCGGGCGGTGTGAGCAGGTAACAGAACGCCTTGCGGTTCGACCGCCCCACACGCCCGCGCAACTGGTGCAGGTCGCTAAGCCCGAAGTTTTGGGCGTTATTGATTATTATGGTGTTTGCGTTAGCGATGTCGATGCCGTTCTCGATGATTGAGGTGGCGACCAGAACGTCGTACTCGCCGTAAATGAAGTCCATCACACGGCGCTCCATCTCCTTGGGTTCCATCTGCCCATGCGCCACCACGACGCGCACCCCGGGCACCGCCTTCATGACGACCTCGGCCATGCGCCCGATATCCTCCACCCGGTTATGTACGAAATAAGCTTGCCCGTGGCGCGCAAGCTCGAACTCCAGCGCCTCTTTGATTATCTCCTCGTCGAAGAGGTGCGATTCTGTCTGGATCGGGTAACGGTTGGGCGGCGGGGTGGTGATCACGCTCATGTCGCGCGAACCCATCAGCGAGAATTGTAGCGTGCGCGGTATGGGAGTCGCGGTGAGTGTCAGCGTATCGACCCCGACGCTCAACGCGCGCAATTTCTCCTTTGCCGACACACCGAATTTCTGCTCCTCTTCAATGATCAGCAAGCCCAGGTCTTTGAATTTCACCTCCTTGCCGAGCATTTTGTGTGTCCCGATAAGGATATCTATCTTGCCTTCGGCGAGCAGTTTGAGCGTCTCGCGCACCTCGGCGGCCGACCGTGCGCGGCTGAGGTGCTCTATGCGCACAGGAAAATCTTTAAGACGCTCGTTGAACGTCCGGTAGTGTTGCAGCGAGAGTATGGTGGTCGGCACGAGCACCGCCACCTGCTTGCCGTCGTTCACTGCCTTGAACGCCGCGCGTATCGCTACCTCGGTCTTGCCGAACCCCACATCGCCGCACACCAGCCTGTCCATCGGATGGGGGCTCTCCATGTCGGCCTTCACAGCTTCGGTTGCCTTCTGCTGGTCGGGTGTGTCCTCGTAGATGAACGACGCCTCCAACTCTTGCTGCATATAGGTGTCGGGCGAGAAAGCGAATCCGGGAGTGGCTTTGCGCCGCGCGTAAAGGGCGATAAGCTCGCGGGCGATATCTTTCACGGCCTTCTTGGTAGCCGTCTTCATGCGCTGCCATGCGCCGCTGCCGAGCTTGTATACCTTCGGCGGCTCGGCGTCGCCATCTTTGTATTTGCTGATGCGGTGCAGGGCGTGTACGTTGACCAGCAGAACATCGTTGTCGCGATAGACCAGCTTCACCGACTCCTGCACGCGCCCGTTCTCGACACTCTTCACCAACCCCCCGAATTTTCCAACCCCGTGGTCGATGTGCACCACGTAGTCGCCAACCTTCAGAGTATTGAGCTCGGCAATGGTGAGGGCCTCGCTGCGGTCGAGCTCCTTGTCGAGGCGGTAGCGGTGGTAGCGGTCGAAGATCTGGTGGTCGGTATAAACCGCGGCGTGCATCGAGGCGCTGACGAAACCCTCGTGGAGCGTCATTTGCACAGGAGTGAATTCCACCGCGCCGTAGCCTATAGAGTTGAAAATATTACGCAGGCGCTCTATCTGCGCCTTGTTCTCGGAGAGTATATAGGTGGTATACCCGCGCCCGGCATTGGCGTCGATATCCGCGGCCAGCAGGTCGAACTGCTTGTTGAACGACGGCTGGGGCGTGGCGTCGAAATTCACCGTGCAGTCGGGTTGTCGCTCCTTGCCGGGCGCGCGCCGCAGCACGAAACGGCAATCCTCGGTCTCACTCAAAAAACTTCGCGAACCTATCACCGTACGTTCGGCGTGTTCGGGGTCTTCCTTGAATATTTGAGTACGGATGGCGGTGAGGCGCTTTAGAGTGTAATCCAGGTCGTTTATCCAATATGCCGCCCCCGCACCGGCGAACGTGGCCAGCGATACGCGCCGATCGGCAATTTTCAGGTTAGGCACTATCTCGGCCCGCTCCAGCCGCTCCACCGAGAGCTGCGACCCCACCTCGAACGTACGCACCGACTCCACCTCGTCACCGAAAAAGTCGAGGCGGAACGGACGGTTCTCGGCATACGAAAAGACGTCGATGATACCGCCGCGCATGGCGTACTGCCCCGGTTCGTGGACGAAATCGACACGCTCGAAGCCGTACTCCACCAGAGCACCCTCGACGAAACTTTGCCCCACCTTGTCGCCCGCCGCCACGGTTAGCGTGCTGTGGCGCAGCTCCTCCATATCGACCACCTTCTCTACCAACGCCTCGGGATAGGTGCAGATGACAAGATAGCCATCGGTGTGGTTCTTAAGGGCGGTGAGCGTCGCCGTACGCTGTACGATCCCCGAGGCGTCCTCCTGGCCGTACTGTATCGAACGCTTGTAGCCCGTTGGCAGGAACATCACCCGCTCGCGCTCCAGCACCTGGTAGAGGTCGTTACACAGGTAGGCCGCCGCGTCCTTGTCGTCGGCCACGAAGATGTGGACTCCCCCCTCGGCGCGCACCATAGCCGCTGCGGCCAGCGAATAAGACGACCCCGCCAAGCCGTCGGCCTGAACGGTGCGGCACTTTTTCCACGCACGCGCCAATTCGCCGAACGCCGGCAAAGCCGTAATCTCTTTTTGAAACATATTCACAAAATTAACCATTTATCATTAAACATTAACCATTAATCGCTATTTTTGTGGAATGAAGACACTTCCTGTCGTCGAACGCGACGAATGGCTGGCCCCCGACCTGGGCGAGCTACTGTACAGGTATGACCGCTACTGCGAGAAATTGGCCGCTTTCGGGCCGCTGGTAGATTTTGCCAATGGCTACAGATTCTTCGGTTTCCAGCCGTCTGACGATGGCGGTTGGGTGTTCCGCGAGTGGCTGCCGGGAGCGCATACGGTGCACCTGACCGGCGATTTCAACGATTGGGCGCGCCCCGGAGTGGAACTTACGCGCGGCGAGGAGGGCGTGTGGTCGTGCCGTATGCCCGAATCGCTCAAGCATGGCGACAGGATGAAGATGATCGTCGACGGCCACCACGAACGCATACCCTCCTACATTCGACGCGCCGTGCAAGATCCCGTGACCAAAGACTTCAGCGGACAATTTTGGGCATCACAACCATTCGAATGGCGCGCACCCGCATCAGCTCCCGATGAACCACTTCTCATCTACGAAGCCCATCCCGGCATGGCGACCGAGCACGAGCGGGTGGGAACGTGGCGCGAGTTCGCCGACGATGTTTTGCCGCGCATAGTGCGTTTGGGATACAACGCCGTGCAGTTGATGGGTGTGGCCGAGCACCCATACTACGGCAGCTTCGGCTACCATGTCTCGAATTTCTTCGCCTCCTCGTCGCGCTTCGGCACACCGGAAGACCTGAAATATCTGGTCGATAAGGCGCACTCTATGGGCCTGCGCGTGATCATGGACCTCGTGCACTCGCACTACGTGAAGAACACCCACGAGGGCTTGAACCGCCTCGACGGTACCGACCATCTCTACTCTCCCGCGGGCGAGGCGGGAAACCATCCCTATTGGGATTCTAAGATCTTCGACTATGGCAAAGACCAGGTGTTGCACTTCCTGCTCTCGAACGTGAAATACTGGTTGGATGAGTTCCGCTTCGACGGTTTCAGGTTCGACGGCGTGACATCGATGATCTTCAACCACCACGGCTACACCGAGTTCGACGCCCGCGAGAAGTATTTCAACGACGATGTGAACCGCGACGGACTGCGCTACCTCACGCTGGCCAATACGCTTGTTCATAGTTTCCGCCCCGGGGCGGTGACCATAGCCGAGGATGTGAGCGGTATGCCGACCATGTGTTCTCCGGTTGCGGACGGCGGCATCGGGTTCGACTACCGGTTGGCAATGGCCGTGCCCGACTTCTGGATCAAGATGCTCAAGGAGGTGCCCGACGAGCAATGGAACATCTGGGATATATGGAACATACTCACCGACCGCCTGCCCTACGTAGGTACCATCGCCTATACCGAATCGCACGACCAGGCGTTGGTTGGCGACAAGACGATCGCCTTCCGCCTGATGGACAAGGAGATGTACCACGATATGGCGCGCGACCACCACAATATTATAATAGAGCGCGGGATGGCGTTGCACAAAATGATTCGCCTCGTGACGCTGTCGCTGGGCGGACAGGGCTATCTGAACTTTATGGGTAACGAGTTCGGCCATCCGGAGTGGATAGACTTTCCGCGCGAGGGTAATGGCTGGAGCTACGCCCATGCGCGCCGACAATGGAGCCTCGCCGATAACAAACTATTGCGATACTCGTTCCTCGAAGCGTTCGACAAGGCTATGCTCGCGCTGGTGCGCGACGCCGGGATACTGAGCGACGGCTACGCATGGCGGCTACAGATGGACACCGAGAACCAGACTATGGCGTTCTCGCACGGCGATGTGGTTTTTGTCTTCTGCTGGCACCCGTCGCGCAGCGTGGCCGATTACGAGCTGCCCGTCCCCGCGGAGGGTACTTACCGGCCCGAACTCTCCACCGACGAGGAGCGTTTCGGTGGCCAGGGGAGGCACAGTATGTCGGGGCGGCATTTTAGTAAGGACGGTAAGATAAAGATCTACAACGTCTGCCGCACGGCGCTGGTACTTAAGATGGAAAGTGCGCATACCTGATGAACCTGATAATCGATATAGGAAATACGCGAACCAAGGCGGCGGTTTTCGACAGGGAGAGGCTTGTCGAGACGGGCAGCGTGGAAACCCTTATGGCGCGCCACCACATCGAGAGAACTATCGTGGCATCGGTGCGCGGCGGTGTGCCCGAAGGATTGCCGGGGCGTGTACTTGTTTTCGGCGCCGACACCCCGATTCCGCTGGCGAACCATTACCGTACACCTGCAACACTGGGCGCCGACAGGCTTGCCGCCGCGGTCGAAGCCCATGCGCTCTACCCCGCCGACGACGTTTTGGTGGCCGATATCGGCACAGCGATAACCATCGACCTCGTTACACGTAACGGCGAATTCGCCGGAGGCAATATCTCGCCAGGGCCGGAGATGCGGCTCAGTGCGCTGCATGAATTTACAGCCTCGCTGCCGCTCGTGGGGCTGCCAGCGGGCAATGTTCCGATACTGGGCAAGACTACCGGCGAAGCGATATCGGCAGGGGTGATGAACGGTATCCTGCACGAGATAGAAGGTTATGCGCGGCAATGGCCGCAAGCGAAAATTATTTTTACGGGAGGTGGTGCAAAATACTTTGCCGAACGGACAAAAAGCACTACTTTTGTCCACGAAGACCTCGTATTATGCGGGTTGAACCGAATTTTGGAATATAATGAATAGGATATTTCTGATGCTCGCGATGGCAGCCACGGTGATGGCATCCCATGCGCAGGGCAGTATCAACACTTTTTCGCCCTACACGTTCTACGGCCTGGGCGACCTGCGGGTGCAGGGGCCGACGTCGATGACAGGTATGGGAGGGGTTGGCGTAGCGGGCCGCGAGGTTATGGATTATGTCAATCCGGCGTCGCTGTCGGCGCTGCCGCGAAACTCGTTTCACTTCGATTTCGGCATCGAGGGAGACTTTTTCTACCTCAAGGACGGCAGTAAGAAGTCGAGTTACAACTCGTTCAACCTCAAGGACCTGGTGCTCCGTATGCCGCTCGGCAGCAAAATCGGCTTCGGTGTGTCGCTGGCGCCATACAGCAGCGTAGGCTACCGGGTGAAAGCCAAAGAGGAGCGGCCGGAAGTGCTCGCGAACCTTTACCAAATGGGGGCGATGGGGGCCGATTATCTCCACAACGGGTCGGGCGATGTGTCGCAAATCAAGTTCTCGCTCGGCTGGGAACCCGTCAAACGACTTTCGATCGGCGTGGACATGGTCTATTATTTCGGGAAGATCGAGCGTGATTTCCGTAGCGAGATCCTATCCCTCAGTCCCGATATTTCGATCCCGTCGGCTTTTATGTCGCAGGCCGACGAGGTCTCACGTATCCGATGGGGATTCGGGGCGCAGTACAATATTATCGAGCAATCTGGCGCTACTATACAGAGCTACCGTATACTCACAGTGGGGGCTACATATTTGCCCGAGCTGTCGCTGAATGCCTCGTCGTCGATCATGGCAAGCAATGCCACGGATACACCTCAGCCTCTCCCGAATGCCTTGGGAGGGGGACTGAAACTGCCGGAAACCTTCGCCGCCGGGCTTTTCTACCGCACATGGAGGTTCGGTGCAGGTTTCGACTACGAACGACATAATTGGGCGAAGGCAAACAAAGGCACCACCGAAATGGCGTTCCGTAACACCGACGCTTTCAGGGCGGGCGCCGAATTCACACCGTCTCGACACGATGTGCGCAGTTTGTTTAAACGCATAACCTACCGCGCAGGCCTACGCCGGTGCAACTATTATATGAGTTTCAACGGCCACGAGATCAACGACACGGCGGCCACCGTAGGGCTGGGCATTCCGCTGAAGACCGACAAGGAGTCATACCTCGACCTGGGCTTGGAGTATGGCAACCGAAAAGGTAAAGATATGATACAGGAGAACTACTTCAAGGTCTCGATAGGTTTCAGGCTCTCCGGCGACGGCTGGTTCCAAAAGAGGATGTACCATTGATAGAAAAATTAAAAAACAGATAATACGATGAAGAAATTACTTTTGATGGCGCTGGCACTGGCTTTTGTAGTGCCCGTCTCGGCACAGGAGCAGCAGTGGGGCCCGGAGTGGGGAGAAGACCCTGACGGCCGTACGGCAAACGTAGAGGCATTCAACCTCTACAATGCGGCGGTACAGCGCGACGACTGGGGCATGGCAGCGGCGAACCTTCAGAAATTGCTGAAAAACGCACCCACGGCACATCCCGCTATCTATTCGCTGGCGATAACGATGTATAATAAACGCGCCGAAGCAGCTTCAGACCCAGCGGAAAAACTCATGATGGCCGACTCATTGATGCTCATGTACGACAAGTTCTTCGAGCTCTATCCCGACGTTCCCCAAGCACCGCAAATGCAGCAGAACAGGGCGGCATACATAAGGCAGTATTACAGCCACGATAGCGAGCGCGTTCTGGAGGCTTTCCGCAAAGGCGCCGAAGCCGCCGGGGAAAAGATGCCCTCATTGCTGGTGGGTTATTTCAACGAGTTGACTGCCGCTTACAAGAACAACGGGATCACGGCCGACGAATACCTGACGGAGTATGACAGGCTGTCGACCCAATTGGCAGCCGCTAACGCCACAGAACAGCAAGGCCAGTTGGAGGGCCTGTTCGTAAACAGCGGTGCCGCGGATTGCAACAATATCGAGAATGTGTACGGGGCGCTGATCGAGGCCGACCCCGAGAACACCACCCTGCTCAACCGCACTATCGCCCTATTGAACAGGGCCGACTGCAAGAGCGATTTCTATATGTCGGTGGCCGAAAAACTCTACAAGGTGGCCCCCACGGCGATGATCGCACGTATAATAGCCGCTTCATACAAGTCTAAAGGCGATACCTCTACAGCGTCGAAATTTATCGACGAGGCTATTGCGTTGGCAACCACACCCGAAGAGAAGGCCGAGGTCCTGCTGGGCGTCGCCAGCGACGAACTATTCGCGCAGAATTATCGTAACGCATATAACCGCGCCCACGAGATTGCACAGATCAACCCGCAAAATGCAACGGCACACTACCTGATGGCACTCGCTACGGGAAGCGGCGCAGCGGGTTGCAGCGACGCTATGGCAAAGCGTTCGGTATATTGGCTGGCCTACGACAGAATGTTGGAAGCACGCCGTCTGGCAACGGCCGATCCGAATACCAAACCCGAGATGTTGCGCGAAATGGGAGACCGTATAGCACAGTTTGCCGCCGCATTTCCCACCGCGGAGGAACTCTTCCTCCAAGGCATACAGGAAGGCTCCGCTTACACGGTGAATTGCGGATGGGTCAGCGGCCGCACAACCGTCCGTCGCAGGCCGTAAGCAGATGCCCCCGCAGGGTTGCGCGCGCTCGCGCAGAGGCGGGTGCTCGCGCAGGGCAAATATTAGGTTAGTTCATCTATGAGGGTTCGTTTATTTAGTATAATCATGGTTGCAGCGTTCACTGTTGTGGGCGCTGCTTCGATGGTTTCGTGCAAGAAAGAGAGCGCGCCGACAGTACAAGAGAACATCATGACCGCACGCAGCGACACCCTCACAATAATCCAAAGCGACAACGGGAAACTCAAAGGCCGCTTCTATACCCCTCTGATGGAGGAATACGCCTATGCACCGGAGCCGTACCGCGAATTTCCACGCGGGGTCGACCTGATAGGTTACGATAGTCTGGGTAACACCGAATCTACGATCAAAGCCAACTACGCACTGTTCTGGATAGCCCTGCAACGATGGGACCTGAAGGGCGACGTGGTGTATACAAATGTGGATGGCGACAAGTTGGAAACACAGCAACTCACCTGGAACCAGAAAAGCGAACAAGTCTGGTCGAACGTCCAAACACGGCTGACACGTAACAACGGCGCCGATGTGCAAACCGGAACAAGTTTCACATCGACACAAGACTTGCGCGAGTGGCGTTTCAGACGAGTGGACGGCGTGCAGAGTTTTGTCGCCGAGCCCAACCGTAAAGACTCCGTGAAGTGATTATCATAGTAACCATATTGGTTTGCCTGTTGTTCTCGGCATTTTTCTCGGGGATGGAGATCGCGTTCACCTCGTCGAACAAACTCAAACTACAGATCGAGAAGAAACGCGACCCCGTTTTCGAACGAATAATCAGCCTCTTTTTACGCGATCCCGGGCAGTACATAACCACCATCCTGGTGGGGAACAACATCTCTCTGGTCATCTACTCGCTGGCGATGACGCAACTGCTGAACGCACTGTTAGGTGTGCAGACCACGGGATGGGGAGTGCTTCTACAAACTCTGGCCGCCACGGTGGTGATCATTTTCGTGGGCGAGTTCATTCCCAAATCGCTGGTGCGGGGCAATCCGAATTTCTTTATGCGCGCGCTGGCAGTGCCGATATACCTTATATATATAATACTGTGGCCGGTGGCGAAATTTACGACCTGGCTGTCGGTATTGCTTCTGAGGCTGTTCGGGCTAAAGATCAGGAACGGGCTGCACGCCGAGAGTTTCGACCGTGAGGAATTGGAACACCTCGTGGGCGAAGCGGCAGAAGGCGACAAGGTCGAGATCGAGACCAAATTGTTCCGGAACGCAATGGATTTCAGCGACGTGAGGGTCAGGGACTGCATGGTGCCGCGGGTAGATATCGAGGCTGTGAATGTCGAGGAGGGTATCGAGTGTCTGGTGCGGCGGTTCGTCGAGACGAAGTATTCACGTATTTTCGTCTACGAGGAAAGTATAGACAACATAATAGGTTACGTCAATACGAAGAGCCTGTTTACCATACCGAAGACTATCCGCGAAGTGTTGCGCAGTGTCGACCATGTGCCGGAGAGCCTGCCCGCCCAGAGCGTTCTGGAGCTGTTCACGCGCAAGAACATGGCCATTGCTGTGGTGGTCGACGAGTTCGGCGGGACGGCCGGGATAGTGTCGATGGAGGATGTTCTGGAAGAGATATTCGGCGAGATCGAGGATGAACACGACGCGCCCGACCTTAACGAAAGAGTGGATAAAGACGGGTCGTATGTGCTTTCGGGACGTCTCGAGGTCGACTACCTTAACGAGAAATACGGCCTCGGCATCCCCGAATCAGAGGATTACGATACTTTGGCGGGATGGGTAATATTCTATCATGAGGGCATTCCCTCTCACGGCGAGGTGCTGAATATCGGCGGCATGGAGGTCAGGGTGCTGAAAGTCGATAATTCGAAGTTGGAGCTGGTACGCGTGCTCGTGCAGAATAATTAGGCGCCAATAATTAAACATTAACCATTTTTTTACTATCTTTAACTTCGCTTCGCTCGTTTTATATAGGCTACACCTCGGAACCGACGCTGCGAGCGAGGGCAGAGGCTGTCAGCGGACTATGCCGAGCCGCGAGAAGGAAAACAAAGTTAAAAACTCAAACATCGTTTGGTTTTTCTCTCGGTTTGCACTATCTTTGACAGATTTTTAATAAATAGTATTATGGCAA
>QMCE01007528.1_pt1 | contig 11738 bp, 9 predicted proteins | sample 1821851 | NCBI WGS metagenome assembly QMCE01 (sample SAMN09453174, study PRJNA476694) | Termite gut metagenome, whole genome shotgun sequencing project. | isolation source: worker | host: Odontotermes sp. | place: South Africa:Pretoria | collected 2016-01-28
TCCATAATTGCCTTGAAAGACTCATTGATAATCTTATCCGTTTCGGCGGTGTTTTTCTTTGCTCCGAAAATGTAAGCCGAAATTGTGGATAAGATTCCGATGGTTATTTGTTCTAACATTTTTTATTCCATATTTGATTCAGCTTCAAGAATCTCTCGCGAGCTGCTTCCGGTTCAATATTTTTGCTTTTTATTTTACGCTTATCAGCCATATTACCCCCAATGCTAAAGTCGATGAATTTTATAAACACAACGACAAAGGTCATAAAAAACCTTTGTGTTCTTTGTGTCTTTGTGGGAAATAATTATTGTTAGGGGTAATATGGCTGATAAGCATATTTTATTTTACCTTGTAATTGTACTCCCCGGCATATTCCGGTAGAAAAACCAAGTTTATAGCATAAATCACCAAGCGATGTATCTTCAACACCCCACCACTTCTCTACATCCGTTAAAAGCTCACCATATTCGTTAATTATCCGGTCAATAACATGTCTTTTAAAGAAGATTCCGCACGAATAAAAACCGTTGTTAATTGTCCGGTAATATTCCTGGTAGTTGATAATGCTATTTCTAAAGTCTTTTTCTGTTAAAAAAATGTTAAGTCCTTTTACAGGATACCTGTCGCCGTCAAGAAATAATACATCCGCATTTTTATCACATAACGATAAACGAACCAACGGTCAGCGAAGCTAAAGCCTTGTTTATTCCAGCGCAGGGCAACGTTCTGTGTATTTGATAACGATAGCAACCTCTTCCTACCTTTTAGGGTTAACTGTCGGATAACTCAAACAGCCTTAATTATCAGTCTCTATAATATCCGGGGTATTGCAAGAAAGTAACTTAACTCTTCCGGATTTCCTACGGATTCTAAGTTATACGGCCTAAATACTGTTTAAATAACACGGGAAAGATAAAAAATGACACTTATTATTATTGTTTCCAATTCTTTTAAAACAAAATATTTTGCCTTTTTTACAAACTTTGTTACTTTTGTAAAACTGTCGTTTAAGTTAAATATAATGAATCGAATAATAAGTAAAGAAAATCTTTCCGAGCACGTAGTAAAGTTGGAGATTGAAGCGCCACTGATAGCTAAAGCTCGCAAAGCCGGTCATTTTGTGATTGTGAAAGTCGGACAAAAAGGTGAGCGTATCCCTTTGACTATTGCTTCTGCTGATGCGGAAAAAGGTACTATAACACTGGTGATACAAAAAGTAGGAGTATCTTCGACAAAATTGTGTAATTTGAATGTCGGGGATGAGATAACCGACCTTGTAGGTCCGCTTGGAAAAGCTACCCATATTGAAAAAGTAGGAACCGTAGTTTGTGCCGGAGGTGGGGTAGGAGTTGCTCCGCTGCTTCCGATTGTTGAGGCATTCAAGAAAGCGGGAAACAGGGTGGTAACCGTCCTCGCTGCACGTACCAAGGAGTTGATAATCTTGGAAAGCCAAATGCGGCAATTTTCGGACGAAGTAATTATTATGACTGACGATGGCTCTTATGGTAGAAAAGGATTAGTAACCGAAGGAGTTGAGGAAGTGATAAAAAGAGAAAAGGTAAATCTCTGTGTCTCAATAGGTCCTGCAGTTATGATGAAGTTCGTTTCACTGCTTACTAAAAAGTATGATATTCCTACGATTGTTTCTCTCAATACGATCATGGTGGACGGTACGGGTATGTGCGGAGCATGTCGTATCACGGTGGGCGGAAAAACCAAGTTTGTCTGTGTTGATGGTCCCGAATTTGATGCTCATCAGGTAGATTTTGACGAAATGCTGTTACGTCTTAATGCATACAAAGAGGAAGAAGCGGCAGACCATTATAAAATTCAAAAGTAAAATTAGATTTAAATGATACAGGAAGATAGAAATCTTGCATGGCGCGAAGAGTTGCGTAAGTCAATGAAGACTAAAGACCGGACGGATATTGCCCGCGTACACATGAATGAATTGGAACCTTGTTATAGAGCACGGACTCAGGAAGAGGTAAATCAAGGATTGACGGAAGAGCAAGCCCTTAGTGAATCCCGGCGTTGTTTAGATTGCGCAAATCCGACCTGCATGGAAGGGTGCCCGGTAAGCATAAACATTCCCGGATTTATCAAGAACATTGAGCGCGGCGAATTTTTAGAAGCCGCTAAAGTATTGAAAAAGACAAGTGCCTTGCCGGCGGTTTGCGGACGTGTTTGTCCGCAAGAGAAGCAGTGTGAATTATATTGCATCTATACACAAAAACTGAAGAAAGAAGCCGTTGCCATTGGCTATTTAGAGCGTTTTGCTGCCGATTATGAGCAAAAAAGCGGTCAAATATCCATTCCTGAAATTCCTCATAAAAATGGTATAAAGGTAGCTGTCGTTGGTTCCGGTCCTGCCGGATTATCTTTTGCCGGTGATATGGCAAAATTGGGCTATTCGGTAACAGTCTTTGAAGCACTGCATGAGATAGGCGGTGTATTGAAATATGGAATCCCTGAATTTCGCTTGCCAAACAGCGTGGTGGATATTGAAATTGAAAGCTTGAAAAAAATGGGCGTCCATTTTGTGAAAAACTGCATTGTTGGTAAAACGATTTCCATACAAGCGTTGGAAGAAGACGGTTTCAAAGCTGTTTTTGTCGGAAGTGGAGCGGGATTGCCTCGTTTTATGAATATCCCTGGAGAAAACTTGATTGGCGTGATGTCGTCTAACGAATACTTGACCCGTGTTAACTTAATGGATGCCGCTAATGCAGAGAGCGATACTCCGGTGACAAAAGGAAAAACGGTTGCCGTAATTGGAGGAGGAAATACGGCAATGGATTCCGTCCGCACAGCATTGCGTTTAGGAGCCGAGCGGGCAATTATTGTTTATCGCCGTTCGGAAGAGGAGATGCCTGCCCGTGTAGAGGAGGTAAAACATGCCAAGGAAGAAGGAGTCGAATTTATGACATTACACAACCCAATAGCCTATATGGGCGATGAGAAGGGCCGTGTTAAGACAATGCGTCTGCAAAAAATGGAGCTTGGCGAGCCGGATGCTTCAGGCAGAAGAAGTCCGGTTGAAATATCCGGAGCAACGGAGGATATAAATGTAGACGTTGTTGTTGTCAGTGTGGGAGTTTCCCCGAATCCATTAATCCCTCAGTCTGTCGAAGGATTGAAAGTGAGTAAATGGGGAACCATTGAGGTAAACGAAAATATGCAATCAGCTATCCCGATGATTTTCGCTGGTGGCGATATTGTACGCGGTGGAGCTACTGTGATTCTTGCCATGGGCGATGGTCGTAAAGCGGCTGCGGCGATGGATGAATATTTGAAAAGATAAACAAGACGAAAAAGTATACTCGCTTCACTTTATTAAAAACAAGACAGAGTGGTGTGAGTCTACACAAATTATTTAGGGACATTCAGTAAAAGAAAAAAATATAAACTCATATTTTTTACATTTACTGAATGTTCCTATTTTAGGTAAGTATGTCTTCTTAATTAGTTTATATTTAGAAAAAAGATAGATGTTTCCCACAAAGACACAAAGAGCACTAAGTTTTTTGCGGGCTTTGTGTCTTTGTGGGAAATAATTAGCTAATATTCTTCCGGCTCAAGTGCCGCATATAAATCAAGAAGATACTACAAAAAAGTCTATATTATTGATTATTATGACGTAAATACATCCTCCTGATTTTTATATTCCTGATTTTTATATTATTTCTGTTTTACAAATCCTTTATTCATAAGGATTTGTAGAACTCAATAGTATAAACTAATTTTGCAGAGGTACTTATGCGAAATAAACCTCTTGTAACACTCTGCCTTGAGTACCTTATTTTGGTTTATATTTTTCCAATCTCAATAACCTCCAAATTCCGGATTTCCTTGTCTGAAATTTCAAAGCGAAGTAATGTACGTACCGTGTGAAATCCGTATTTTCCCGCTGCCCCTGGATTCATACAAAGCGTTTGCAGGCGTTTGTCGTAAGTTACTTTTAATATGTGAGAGTGTCCGCAAATAAAGAGTTTAGGCGGATTGTTGTAAATTTCAGGTTTTACGTCAGGTGCATACCTCCCCGGATAACCGCCGATGTGGGTTAGCCAAACATCCACTCCCTCACACATAAAACGTTGATGCTTAGGGTAAATAATGCGTGTTTGATGTCCGTCAATATTTCCGTGTCCGCCAATGTCGCCGGCATGCCATATTTCATCACATCCGGCAAAATATTGGTAATACTTATCATCCCAATATCCGTGCGTATCTGATAGTAAGCCGATTTTTCTCATCTGTTCATTGATTCTTTTCGGATAACTCCTTTTACAAAATCCTTAAATTCAACATCATAAATCGAACTTAGGATTTTTCCGAGATGAATCATTGTGGCTACCGATTTGAAATCACGTCCGTTAACCAGTGTTTTAAAGGTCAAATCGGGATAGACTATGCGAAGTTCAAACACCGTATCCGTTACGTTTTTGTTGTATAACCCCCAGTAAGTGTAGTGCACATTTTCTTCGTAACGCTGAAAAGCAATGTAAGCACGCTTAATTTCCAACGGCTGCCATTCTCCCAGTTTCCATCCGGGTAAACGGAATCCTTTTCTGTATTGCTTAGTGTCGGGATTAAACTCAAAAAATTTTTTTGAAAACCACACGAATGCAGAAGCAACTATATTGCATGCTGCAAAAATGAAGACAAGTAACTGTTCGATGAAAGGCGGTTTGTAAGCGATAAATATCTGATAACCAATTCCGAAAACAGACAAGATTACTAAAACAAAAACCAAGGCGAATGTCCATGCAGGGAAAAAATCGCTTGAAATTATTTCTATGTTTTTATTTGAACTGTTCATTTTGATAATTTATTAGTATCCCAAAATCTTCAACATTGACTTGTAACTCTGTTCTTTAGCAAAAAGTTTGGTAAAATACTCACCATTTTCATCAACATCAATAACCACCATTTTCGGAGCCGGCAGTAAGCAGTGCTGGATTCCGCCGAATCCGCTCAATGATTCCTGATAAGCCCCCATGTGGAAAAATCCAATATATTGCTCACGATCATCGTGCATTTTCGGAAGGAAAATTGCATTGGAGTGAGCCTCGGCATTATAAAAATCCTCGCTGTCGCATGTCAGTCCGCCAAGATGTACCCGCTCGTATTCCGAATCCCAGTTGTTAATGGCGAGAAATGGAAAACGCTGATTGATAGCCCATGTGTCAGGTAGCGTTGTGATAAACGAGCTGTCGATCATATTCCATAACTCGCGGTCGTTTTGTTTTTTCTGATTGACAATAGAATAGAGCATAGCACCGCTTTCGCCAACTGTATAGGAACCAAATTCGGTAAAAATATTTGGTTCGGGCACGCCTTGCTGTATACAGGTATTTTTGATTTGTGCCACAATTTCTTCAGCCATATACTCGTAATCGTAAGTAAAATCCAAGTGCGCCTGTATCGGAAAACCGCCGCCGATGTTCAAGCTATCCAGTTCGGGGCAAACTTTTTTCAATTCGCAATAAAGATTAACGCCCTTGTTTAACTCATTCCAATAGTATGCTGTGTCTTTAATTCCTGTATTGATAAAGAAATGGAGCATTTTCATTTCCACCTGGGGATTCTCTTTAATCTTTCTCAAATAGTAAGGAACAATATCATTGTATCGAATACCGAGACGCGAAGTATAGAAGTCAAATTTCGGTTCTTCTTCCGATGCAATACGAATACCTATCTTAAATTTCTTATTAAAATCCTTTAATAAGAGATCTAATTCAAAAATATTGTCCAATATAGGAATCGTATTTTCAAATCCAAGTTCGATAAAACGCTGAATATTTTCGATATATTGCGGACGTTTAAATCCGTTACATATTATATATTTATCCTTTTTAAGATGTCCCGATTCAAATAAAGCCTCCAATAAATTTATATCAAATGCTGAAGATGTTTCCAGATTTACATCATTTCTTAATACTTCTTCCATAACAAAAGAGAAGTGCGAACTCTTGGAACAGTAACAGTAATTATAATCGCCGTTATAGTCAACTTTAGCCATCGCTACATTAAACATGCGTCGTGCACTCTGTATATTTTGCGCAATCTTAGGCAAATAGGCAATCCGGAGTGGGGTTCCATACTGTTTAATAATATCCATTAACGGAACATTAAACCAATACAGCTCATTTCCGTTGATGCTAAATTCCTGATTGGGAAACTCGAAAGAACTTGTTTTTCATTCCAACGATGATTAAACTTATTAAATAATAAAAAAACAATTAAATGAAATCTATTTGACTTACATTCGTCATTTTTATTTAATCCGTCTCGGTTGGATTTGTAAAATAATTCCGTTCAGTCAAAAATAGATGCAAATGTATATAATAAAGGGATATAAAACAAGAACGTAAGTAATTTTAATAACTAAAAGATTTCATCAATCAGTAAGAGTTTATTTTGATGTTATGTTTCTATCATTTTTTCTTCAGAATCAATTTTTGATTTTAAACGTAATCAATTTTTTGTTTAAGTGCGATATTAGCGTAAATTTGTAGCAAAGATTGAAGATTTGGTAGAAAAAAGAATAGATATGATTTATAATAACATACAATTAACTGTACTTCCCAGGCAAGCCTGTTTGGAAGAGTTGCTGAAAGAAGTCATTGCCGGCAAAATCAACGTTTCACCCAAACGAATATCGTCTGTCCGCATTATCCGGAAATCCATTGATGCGCGGTCGAAAGTGCAGGTAAAGGTGAATCTTACGGTAGATGTTTATACCGATAAATCGCAGCCGGAAAATATCGTGTATCCGTTTTGTTATCAAAATGTTGCTGATAAAAAGCCGGTTATTATTGTCGGGTCGGGACCTGCCGGGTTGTTTGCTGCTCTGCGATTAATTGAGTTGGGATTTAAACCTGTTATTTTTGAGCGCGGCAAAGAGGTCGGTGAACGAAAAAAAGACATTGCCCAACTGAACCGGAACAACGGATTAAATATGGAATCCAACTATTGTTTTGGCGAGGGCGGGGCTGGTACGTTCTCTGACGGAAAGCTATTTACCCGTTCCAAGAAAAAAGGCGACAGTTTGCGCATTTTGCTTAATTTTCATCAGCACGGGGCGCAAGATGCCATTTTATACGAAGCGCACCCGCATATCGGAACGGATAAACTGCCCGGAGTAATAAAAAATATGCGGCAGACCATTTTGAAATATGGTGGTGAGATTCATTTTGAAACGAAAGTAACAGAACTGCTTATCGAAAATAATGCTATAAAAGGTGTAAAAACGGAAAACGGAAAAGAGATTTTTGCCAATGCCGTCATTTTATCGACCGGACATTCGGCAAGAGACGTTTATGAAATGTTTCAAAAACAAAATATTCCGCTTGAAGCAAAAGGGTTTGCCATGGGCGTGCGTGTCGAGCATCCGCAAGGATTAATTGATAAGATACAGTACCATGCCAAGGAGCGAGGCGAATATTTGCCTTCCGCTACTTACAATTTGGTAACGCAGGTGGATGGGCGAGGGGTGTATTCCTTCTGTATGTGTCCGGGTGGTTTTATTGTTCCGGCATCTACGTTTGAAAAGGAGACGGTGGTCAACGGGATGTCTTCATCCAGCCGTAATTCGGAGTTTGCCAATTCGGGTATTGTGGTCGAAATCCGGCCCGAAGACATTCCTGAAGAGTATGCTCAATACGGTGCATTGGCAGGGATGAAATTTCAGCAACATGTTGAAAACCTTGCATTCGTAAATAGCGGCGGCAGACAAACGGCTCCGGCGCAGCGATTGTCCGATTTTGTTCGTGGACGATTATCGGTCGATTTGCCTGAAAGTTCCTACTTGCCAGGATTAATCGCATCGCCAATGCACTTTTGGATGCCTGAATTCATCAGCAAGCGATTACGTGAGGGATTCAAGGATTTTGACAAAAAAATGAAAGGCTTCCTGACCAATGATGCGTTGATTATTGGCGTAGAATCGCGTACTTCTTCGCCGGTACGGATTCCGCGTAATCCGGAAACCTTGCAGCATGTATCTATCGCCGGACTCTATCCTTGCGGCGAAGGTGCGGGATATGCGGGCGGAATCACTTCTTCTGCAGTAGATGGAGAGAATTGTGCCGAGAAAGTGAGTGAAATGTATCTTTCTATTTCCAAAAGGGAAATTCAGTAAATGTAAAAAAGAGTTTTTTAGCATTAATTATTTTCCGAAGAATTCTAATATAGCCCAACGGCAACGCCTTGGGATTATTTTATTTCCGGTAGATGATCTGATGTTGTCCCGATTATAATAAAACTACCCCGGTTTCGCCTGTTTATGGGCGGAATCGGGGTAATGTTCAGGGGAATAGGGGATTATGAAAAGCTTATTATAAGTACCTCTGCAAAATTAGCTTATACATACATACTATTGAGTTTTGAATTTCCCACAAAGACACAAAGAATACTAAGTTTTTTGTGGGCTTTGTGTCTTTGTGGGAAACATCTATCTTTTTTCTAAATATAAACTAATTAAGAAGACATACTTAATTATTATTCATTTGCCGGATATCCCTTTGTATTCTCTCAAATTATCCATAAATCTCTTTCTTTCCCGCCAGCAATGTATTCTTCAGCAACGAGCAAATCGTCATCGGACCCACGCCGCCCGGAACAGGAGTAATGAAGCTGCATTTGGGTGCCACTTCTGCAAAATCAACATCGCCGGTTAACTTAAAACCGCTTTTAGTTTCGGCAGAAGGAACGCGCGTGGTTCCTACATCGATAACAACGGCTCCTTCTTTTACCATGCCGGCTTTTACAAAGTTAGGCGAACCGATGGCGGCGATGATAATATCCGCTTGCAGGCAAATTTCCTTGATATTTTTCGTGCGGCTGTGGCATACCGTTACGGTCGAATCGCCCGGATAACCTTTTTGCATCATCAGCGAGGCAACCGGTTTCCCTACGATATTGCTTCTGCCGATCACAACACAGTGCTTACCGGAAGTTTCGATCTTATACCGTTTCAGCAGTTCCAGAATACCTGCCGGCGTAGCCGAAACAAAAGACGGCAATCCGATAGAAGTACGTCCGACATTAATCGGATGAAAGCCATCCACATCTTTACGGTAATCAATTGCCTCAATTACTTTCTGTTCGGAAATATGCTTTGGCAAAGGAAGTTGAACTATAAACCCGTCCACATCCGCATCATTGTTCAACATTTCGATTTGCGCTAACAATTCATCTTCCGTAATGTCGTCTTCAAAACAGATTTTGGTTGATTTAAACCCTACTTGCTCGCATGATTTTACTTTATGTGCCACGTAGGTTTCGCTGCCTCCGTCGTGTCCGACAATAATTACTGCCAGGTGTGGTGTTTTTCCGCCTTTCGATTTGATTTCTGCGACCTCTTGTGCTATTTCTTGTTTTACTTGGTCGGCGATGGCTTTTCCGTCTATTAATTGCATATTTTATTGTATAATTAATTTTGTACAGGGAACAAAGGTAGTAAAAAATATAACAACAAATTCCTCCAAAACTACAAAAAATCCTTCATCAGAAGTCCCCGGAAATGAAATTCTTTTCTTACTTTTGTAACAATTCCAATCGGGCATAACGTTGTCGGTGGAAGGACATTTTAAGATTTAACGTAAAGCGTTTAAATTTATCCTCATTCAAGAATTTCGGCAAAATTTTACCACAAGAGGATATGAGTAACGTTCCCGCGTCTGTATTTATAGGCGTGGGGATTGTTGCTTATCTGTTGTGGTGGGTATTTGCCGATACCTTTGAATCAGATAAGTTAAACAATTCCCCACGCTTTTCTTATTCTATAAAATCAAAATTATTTATTGCTGGTTGGGGAGTGTAAGGTGAAAAAATGCTATTGCCTTTACGGATAATTTAGAAGTCTTCAAAGGTAATATGAAAATACATGTCAATTTAAAAATTGGCAGTAATACACAGATATACAACAAAACTAACAGGATTTTATAAACATTAAAAAATGAAAATTATGGATTTGAAAGACCAAATTAAAATTATCGGAGATCGGGTGCTAAAATTAAGGGAGCAAATAGCTACCGAAGAAGCAACAAAGAATGCATTTATTATGCCGTTCATTCAGTCGTTAGGTTATGATGTTTTTAATCCAATGGAAGTTATTCCCGAATTTACTTGTGATATTGGAACGAAAAAAGGAGAAAAGATTGATTATGCCGTATTCAAAGATGAAGTTCCAATAATTTTGATAGAGTGTAAACATTGGAAAGAAGATCTTGATTTGCATAACAATCAACTTTTGAGATATTTTCACGTTTCAAAAGCAAAATTTGGTTTACTTACTAACGGAATTGTTTACAAATTCTACTCAGACCTCGTTGAGTCGAACAAAATGGATGAAAAACCATTTTTTGAATTTGACATAACTGCAATAAAGGACAATCAAATGGAAGAACTTAAAAAATTCCATAAATCGTACTTCGATGCAGAAAGTATCACGAATACGGCAAGCGAGTTGAAATATACGAGTGAGTTAAAACAACTGATTAGCCAAGAATTGAATAATCCGAGCCCGGAATTTGTCAGATGTTTTGCAAGGCAAGTTTATCCAGGTAGTATTACAGCAAAAGTACTTGAACAGTTTACTAATTTGATAAAAAAATCGGCACAAATACTTATTAGCGACTTGATAACCGAAAGGTTAAATTCCGCACTTAACAAAGAAAAAGAGACTAATGCTGCACAAGAAGCAACCTCAATTCAAGAACACAAGGAATCTGAAACAAAAATTGAAACGACAGAAGAAGAACTTGAAGCGTTTATGATTGTCAAAACGATTTTAAGACAAAAAATAGATGTGAAGCGAATTGCATACAGAGATACACGATCTTATTTCGCAATTTTACTTGACGATAATAATAGAAAAACGATATGTAGGTTGTATTTGAGCGGAAACAAAAAATATTTTGTAATCCTTGACGAGAATAAAAAAGAAGTTAAGACCGAAATAGAAGCACTTGATGATTTGTTTGGTTTTTCTGACAAATTACTTGAAATTATTGAAAATTACGACTAAAGTACTGCCTCAATCCTTTATCTCATGCAGTAGAATAAATAATAACAAAACTGTCGTATTTGAACAACAAAAATTGAGACTATTCCAAACTAAAATTTCCGCAGATGATATTCATTTATCTTTTGCGAAAATTTTGTTGTTTTATCACATATTTCGATAGTTCAGCAGTTTGATATTTCCGGCAGGATTTTCCAATTCGCCACAATAGATTATTTGCTTGCCGGTGACGCGATTTTTGAATATTTCGGAAAATTTCCTTATTCCGGTTTCAAAACCGGGATGGTAGGTTGACGATGATTTTATTTCGGTAATGTCAAAATTATTTCCGTTTCGCAACACTAAATAATGATAAAAAAACGACAAAACCCATTCCTGAATTTTGTCGTTTTATTTGATATTAAAAAATTTATCTTTTTCCAAACTTCATTTTCCCCGGACTTTGCGTCACCATACGCATCATTTTGCGGGTGTCTTCAAACTGCTTTAATAAGCGGTTTACTTCCTGAACCGTAGTACCGCTTCCTTTGGCAATCCGCTGGCGGCGCGAGCCGTTTAGAAGTTCCGGATTGGCGCGTTCGGTTGGAGTCATCGAGTAGATAATCGCCTCAATTCCCTTGAACGCATCATCATCAATATCAATATCTTTCAAGGCTTTGCCAACGCCCGGAATCATGGATGCCAAGTCTTTCAGATTACCCATTTT
>QMCE01001839.1_pt1 | contig 11737 bp, 7 predicted proteins | sample 1821851 | NCBI WGS metagenome assembly QMCE01 (sample SAMN09453174, study PRJNA476694) | Termite gut metagenome, whole genome shotgun sequencing project. | isolation source: worker | host: Odontotermes sp. | place: South Africa:Pretoria | collected 2016-01-28
ATGCCGCTGTTCAATATTTCTGCTGGAGTTTTTGCGAACGCAAAAACTCCGAGGTTAAAAATCCGCAAGGATGCGGATTTTTAACCCACCCCCTTACGGCGCAGGTGACAGACACTGTTTTTGCCAAATTCACACTTTCAAAAAGACTTGAAATCCTTAACTTGTTGACATTGAATATAAAATTGCTAATTACTACCACTCACAGCCGACAGCTTGCCAACTTTCTGCCAGTAATGTTACAATATGATCATGTTTTTGTTGCTTCGCGCAAAAAAAGTAATAAAACCGCAGGGCTTTGAGACACATACCCGCGATTCTCAGCGGTGCTTAATAAACAAACAGCCAAGCCTTTCTTCACAATCAAAGCTAAGCGTACCCTGCCTTATGGCAGCACCCCACGCAAACTTGGTTATCCATATTGCGGATACCGCCGTTATGAATTCTTTAGCTGGCGTTTGCGAAGCGAACGGCGAGGCAATTTGGCAAAGCCAAATTGCCCGACCCAGAACCCAGAACCCAGAACCCAGAACCCAGAACCCAGAACCCAGAACCCAGAACCCAGAACCCAGAACCCAGAACCCAGAACCCAGAACCCCTGCGCGTCAAACCTATAACAGCCTGTAACAGCGAATCCCCCTCTATTTTACCTCATAAGCCTAACAAACAGCCTAAACATCCGCAGGCAAAAATATGTCCGAAACACGGCATATACGCCGCAAAAACACATTACGGAATGTCGTTCCCTTAAATATCAATATAGGCGGAATCATTCCGCGCAAAGAGAGGCTATATGAGGCGTTGTTTATTAATCTTTCTAATGTTCCCGTTGCTTTCCCTTTTCGCGCAAGAACAAAACCTTACAACAGATTCGGAAGGAACTATCCCCATCTACGTAGGCAGCGCGTCAAAATTCCTTGAGGACGGTATCCAGCAGGACGGCACATTCGGCGTTTTTTATAACAAGAAAACCCAGAAATTGGCGGGAGAGATAAGGCTTCGGTATATCGAAGGTTCGGAAAACGGCACGGTCTGGGATACAAGCGACTCCCTTGTAACCCGCAGCCGGCAGGTGTTCGAATTATTTCTGCTGCCCTTGAGCTATCATTTTTTTAGAGACATAAACGGTTTTTCCCTGTATGCGGGAGCCGGAGTTTACTACGATTACAACAAATTAAACGAGAACGGCTTTTTTTATGATGGTGATTTATACGATCCGCCCCTGCAGGAGCACTACAGCGCGTATACAAACGATTTTACCGGACACGCCGTGGGCCCCCTTGCGGACATCGGGATAAAATATTCAAAAGCCTTTTTCAACGGGGCGCTCTCTTTCGGCTGTGTCCCGGTTTTTTATTTCAACCGCAAGCAGACATGGAAACTCGCGCCTTTCATGAGCCCGACCCCTTCGTACACCGTTGAAAGCGAAAGCACCCCCGGACCGTATTTTTATACGAACCTTGATCTGTCGGTAGACATAAAATATGTTTCACTGTCCGCCTCCCTTTTATACGAGTACAGCAATTTAAAATACACGGCGGCTGGTTTCGACAATATAACCGGCGATTGGGCGGACGTAACAGAAGAACTGGAAAACAACAACCTCGCGCTTGAAATAGCGCTTCAACTTAATTTCAATAATTTTACCCCAAAGATAGGGTACGGCAGGAAATTTGACACCGTAACCGGTGGAAGCAACTATTTTATTTTAGGCGGTGTATTCAACGGATCAAAAGGAGAAAATGATGAAAAACGTATTAATTTTTAGCGCGGTTTTAATACTGCTGTTTTCAGGCTGCCCCGTTGAGCCAAGTCAGGGCAATAACGATCAACCCGGCGGCGACCCTGTTACGCCGGGAAAATATAATGCGGAGTTCCGTGGCGAGTGGATACGCATAGACAACGGCGACCGCTGGTACATAAGCGGAAACACCATAACCGTAAACGGCAACAATTCAACTCTCAGCGTAACGCTAAAAAGGACATCAGACAACGTAGCCTCGGCAACCGACGGGACAAATGAATATACCCTTTTCGCGGCGCGAACCGCAAACGCGAGTTTCAACGCGCAGGTTGTGCTCCTTGACGAAATAGGAGGAGCGATAACACAGCGTTCCGCCCGTGATATTATCGGTAATACCGGGCGCAAACCACCCATAAAAGTTATCAATCCTAAACAGCCCGATTTACCGCCTATTGAAGTAACACCCAATGAAGACACCGGAGAATTTGAAGTTGAAGGCGTAATCCCCGGAGACGCGATAGAAATAATCCCCGACGATACCGAGTGGGAAGACACGACAGTCAGCCTTACCCCCGGCTTCGGCGAAAACCAGAATATGGGCGCTATCCCACTCACGCACGGTGACAATTTTAAAGTGTCCATAGTTCCTTTATGGCGCAGTCCAACAGAGGGCATGACAGATATATACGCGGATGAAATACCGCGACAGTATGTATTACAAATCGAAAATATTGGAACAAGAAACAGCGGGGACGTGGGGATAACCAGCGTAACATGGGATGACATCGATTTTTCATTAAGCGAAGGAAATGTAAATAATTTAACATACAGCAATATCCCGCCAGGAGAAAGACAAGAATTGTTTTTTTCTCTTATCTCCAAATCCATTGAAACCGAACAAAAAAATAAAGAATTAAAAATTAAATTATGGAGTTATAACTCGGTATTAAAGCAAGTAAATGACTGGGAAGACACGGTTTCTATCAATTATTATAATACGGCAATTCCATTCCGGTTCAGATCGAGAAAACAAGTTCAAGGCGTGGTAAAAGCAAAACAAGGAAAAAGTTATTATTTTAAAACAGAACAGGCGGGCATAGCTAATTATTATTCAGCGGAGGTGCGAGTCCCGTGGTCAACCGAAGAATACACAGTAGCGTTTCTGGGCGCGACAATAGAATCAGGAGCCGCGACAGAATATTCATTCGGGGTAAACGCCTTCCCGTCTACGGACTGGACTTCCGTAAGCGCGAGAGACTTTTTGTTTGAATACAAACCTCGCAATGAATCAGAAGAAACAGCGCCGATAATTGATCTTACAGAAGAAGGCAATCAAACATTTATGGGTTATCTTGCCGGAGACAGCATAGATTATTACAAAGTCAAGCTCGGCGACACCCCTCCCGCCCATGATCCCGACGATCCTGATGATCCCGACAATCCTGTTCCGGTAAGCCTAGCCGACCTCAGTGAGCGGCTAGCGGCTCTTCCCGCCAACAGCGCGGACACTCCCGCGACAATAAGACTTCAGGCGCTTGCCTTTACCAACGAAGAACCTGCGGACGGTATGCCGGAGGGTATGGTCGGCTGGGAAGAAATACACGATGTTGTGCAATCTGCCGGGAAGTACATTGTTCTTGACCTTACAGACTGTGCCGCAGACGGAAACACAATAACGGGAAGTTCTTCTCAATACGGCAATTTCATGAACATCATCCAGTATAACCAGTATATCAAAGGTATTATCCTGCCCTCCTCCTTGGAAACCGTGGGGAACTACGCTTTTTACAACTGCTCCTATCTTGAAAGCGTAATTATTCCATCAAGTGTTACTTCGATAGGGAATAATGCTTTTCAAAATTCTGGCGTTACCCGCGTAACATTCAGGAGAAGTGGTCTTGAAATAAGTTCCGCCGCTTTCCCTGGCAACCTGCGCGAAGCATATACAGCCGAAGGAGAAGGAAGTTACATAAGGACTTCAGGCAGCAGCAATGAATGGCTGAAAGATGACGGGATTATCGCGGAACTTATAGAGCGGCTTAATAATCTTTCCGGCACAAGCGCGGAAAGCCCTGGCACAGTGAAACTTGAATCGGGCATTATAAACAATATATGGGGAATAATTAACAGTACCGTACAGAGTAAGGGAAAATACGTTGTCTTGGATCTTTCTGATTGTACGGCAACAAATAACACGGTAATAGGCAGTGCTTCTCCAAGCGGCAATGATATGAATATCTTTCAGTATAACCCGTATATAAAAGGACTTATCCTGCCTTCCACACTGGAAACCATAGGGAACAACGCTTTCTATTACTGCCAATACCTTACAAGCATAGTAATTCCCGCAAGCGTTACCACTATAGGAAACAACGCGTTCTATTCCAGCACACAGATTGAAAGAATCACCTTTGGAGCGGGCGGCATGGATACAAGCGCGGCCAATTTCTACGGCAACTTAAGCGAAGCATATACAGCCGGAGGGCAAGGAACCTACATAATAATATCTGGTGGCTCGTGGATAAAAGAAGACAGTAACCTTGCCGCCATTATGAATCAGCTTGCGGCTTTGAACAATACAAGCGAGAAAAACCCCGGAAAGGTAAAACTCGCGGCAAACAATATAAGCGGAATGTGGAACGCGATTAACTCCATCGTCTCAAGCGCTAGAAAATATGTTATCCTCGACCTTTCCGATTGTACATTTGATTTAAACGCGGCAAGAGGAAGCGCAAGCCCAAGTGGTAACGACATGAATGTTATTCAGTATAATTCGTATATAAAAGGAATTATACTGCCTTCAAACCTGACGGCAATAGGGAACAACGCTTTTTATAACTGTTCCAATCTTACAAGCATAAACATTCCCGCAGGCGTTACTTCCATAGGGAATAACGCTTTCTATGGCTGCGGTAATAACTTTACAAAAGTCACCTTTGAAGCCGCCGGCGTTGACACCAGTTCCGCTTCTTTCCCCGGCAATCTGAGCGAAGTATATGCTTCCGAAGGGGCGGGAACCTATATAAGAATTGTAACAGGCGGAGCCTACGGAATATATAACGACACAGGCTGGGTAAAAGATGACGGAACCGCCGCCGATCTTACAGAAAAGCTTGATGCCATCGTAAGCACAACAGCGAACAACCCCGCAACTGTAAAACTTTCCCCAACCAACATAAGCGGCAACTGGAAAATAATTCACGCCATTGTCTCGGTTGCCCAAAAACACGTAATCATAGACCTTTCAGACTGTGCCGCGACAGGGAATACGATAACAGGCGCTGATACATCTAATTATGTCAGTCCAAGCGGCAATGACATGAACATTATCAGCGGTAACGAATATATAAAAGGTCTTGTCCTGCCTTCCGCCCTGGAAACCATAGGGAACTATGCTTTTTCAGGATGCGGTTATCTTACAAGCATGGTAATCCCCGAAAGCGTCACCGTTATAGGGGAGCGGGCTTTCTATGGTTCCGAAAACCTTGCGAAAGTCACCTTTAACAGGAGCGGCATTGATGTAAACGCCGCTTCTTTACCCGGAAACCTGCGTGATGTATACACAGCCGAAGGCAAAGGAATCTACACAAAAGCGGCGGACAGCGAAAACTGGGCAAAAGAAGGCGGAATTATCGGCATCCTGAGAGAACAGCTTGCCGCCATTATAAGTTCTTCGGCAAACAATCCCACGACAATAAAGCTTGAGGGAATCAACATAAGTGGGATATGGGGCGAAATCAATACCGTTGTCCAGAATGCCGAACAATACGTTATCCTTGACCTTGCAGACTGTGCCGCCGAAGGGAATACGATAGTAAGGGCCGAATCTTACCCTCCACACAGTAATGGCATGAACGTTATTAAGAACAATCAGTATATTAAAGGCGTTATACTGCCTTCTACACTGGAAACCATAGGATGGCAAGCTTTTTCGAGCTGTGCCTATCTTACAAGCGTAACCATTCCCGCTGGTGTTACTTCCATAGGAGATGGAGCTTTCTACGGTTGTACCGGACTTACAGAGATAATTATTCCCGCAAGCGTTAAGACCATAGAAATACAAGCATTTAGAGACTGCTCTAGTCTTATCAGTGTAACCATCGAAGGAAGTGATATTGATGATTCCTATTGGCACTCTTGGCTCCCCGGTAATCTTGCTGAAGTGTATGTAGGCAAAGGAATTTATAAAAGAACAACGGGAAGCAATAATTGGTATATTGTGTCTACAACAATACCAATCGCAAACAAAAAAACAACATTGGGGTTAATAGGAACATCGGCAGTATCAAGCAATACAGGCGTGGCGACAGTTAAAATAACAGAGGGGGAAATTGTTGTTACTCCTGTTGGAACAGGTTCCGCCATAATAACTGTTTTTGATAGTTCTGAAAACAGAGCAAGGATAAATATAACCGCCACACAAGCAGGTGTCGTTGCGGCAATAGAGAAGTTTTCCGCTGACACTTTTATAGAGCAGTTTGCTGAGCGGCTCGCGGCTGTGTCAGGCGCGACAGAGAGCAGCCCCGCGATAATAAAGCTGGCGATAGACTTTACCAACGCGGCTTCCGTACCGCAAGATATGATTGGCTGGGGCAGAATTAATGACACCACGCAGTTTGCCGGGAAGTATGTAATTCTTGACCTTTCCGATTGTGCCGCCGATGGTAATACAGTAACGGGTGGTTCTTCCCCAAGCGGTAATGACATGAATATTATTAAAGATAATCAATATATTAAAGGCTTTATCCTGCCTTCTGCTTTACAAGCTATAGGGGATTACGCCTTTCGCGCTTGTACCTATCTTACCAGTATAACCATGCCCGGCAGCGTTACTTCCATTGGGAGTTCCGCCTTTGACGGCTGTTCAGGCTTAACAACCGTTACCTTTGAGAGAATCGGAGTTAATTTCAACTATGATCCTTTCCCCGGTAATCTTGAAGAGGTATATGCAATCGAAGGGGAAGGAACCTACATAAGAAATGCGGGAGGCGATGCCTGGGGGAAAGTAGGCGGGGTCTTTGCCGCCCTTATAAAAGAACTTGACACCCTTACAGGCACCGACGCGAACAGCCCCGCAACGGTAAAGCTTATGGCAACAAACATAAGTGATAAATGGGGCATTATTAATTTTACAGTAAATTCCGCTGGAAAATATATAATTCTTGATCTTACTGACTGTACTGCGGAAGGGAATACGGTAGATGGTTATAATGGAGCTTGGGGTGACCCAAGCGGTAATGACATGAATATCATTGGGAAGAATCAATATATGAAAGGCGTCATCCTGCCTTCAACACTGGAAACTGTAGGGGGAGGTTCTTTTAGGCGCTGTACCTATCTTGCAACCATAACAATACCCGCCAGTGTTACTTCCATTGAGTATTACGCCTTTGAAGGCTGTACCAGCCTTGCCAGCATAACCATACCCGACAGTGTTACTTCCATTGGGGATTACGCCTTTGGTAACTGTTCAAGCTTAATAACCGTTAGCTTTGAGAAAAGCGGCGTTAGCATAGCTTCAAATAGTTTCCCCGGTAATCTCGCAACTGTATACGCAAGCGGAGGAGCCGGCCTCTACACCAGAAGCGCGGGAAGCGACAGTTGGGTACAAAAGACCAATTATTTCTTTGCTGCTTTTGAGGAAACTCTCGCTGCCCTGTCCGGCACGAGTGAAGGGAATCCCGCAACGATAAAACTTATGCCAACAAACATAAGCGATAAATGGGGCAAATTTAATGATGCCGTGAAATCCGCAGAGAAATACGTTATTCTTGATCTTTCCGCCTGCACTGCTGAAGGGAACACGGTAACAGGAGGTGGAGGCCTCAGGGATCCAACCGGCAATGACATGAATATCATTAATGATAATCAATATATAAAGGGCGTTATCCTGCCCCAAAATTTGGAATCCGTAGGAAATTATGCTTTCCAGGTATGCTCCTATCTTACCAGCGTAACCATACCAGACGGCGTTACTTCAATTGAGGGTTCTGCTTTTTATATGTGTGAAAGTCTTACCAGCATAACAATACCCGATAGTGTTACTGAGATTGGGGGAGGCGCTTTTTACAATTGTCCAAGCTTAATAACCTTTACCTTTGAGAAAGGCGGAGTCGAACTTAACCCAAAAAAGTGGAATTACCAAGTTTTCGATGGAGATCTCTCAACTGTCTACGAAGCCGGAGGAGCCGGAACCTACACCAGAACTGCAGGAAGTTACACCTGGGTAAAACAACCGTAACCCAATATTACCCGCCCTTACGGGCGGGTAACTTGAAAAAACACCGTTGGCGTTCATCAACAATCCTACCTTATTGAGAGTGCATAAAGGAGGTAAACACTATGAGTAAAAAATTACTTATCGGCTTATTTATTATTTTGACAGCGGTTTCAGCCCAAGCGCAGCAAGCAATAAACATATCACTGGTTACGCCTCCAAGCTGGGAGACAGCGCTTTCCATACCGCTGAATGATATTATTACAAGATACCGCGAAATGGAAACAGCCAATGAATTTGTTATTACTCAAATTGATGACCAAGTAATACAGCTTTTTGATAAAACTGCCGGTGATTATATAATTAAAGAACTCAAAACTGACATTAATTTGCGAAACGCAAGGGGGTATAAACACCAGTTTTTACTTTTTCTGGTCTAACGGCGGAAATATGCAGGTGCACATTGAACGGACGCTTACAGACAACAGAACATGGAGAGACGGCGGTAAAATATGGAAAACCGATTACGGTTTTAATGACGTAGAAGCAGAGGACAAGTCGGATATGGCGCGGACGCTGTGCGTTACATATCTCCCGGACAAAGATATGATACAGAAGTCCGAATAGCGTTTTTACAGGCCATGCAAGACCCCAAATTTACGTCAGTCGCCAGAGATGTTCACAATGTCGCGTGTGTTATAGATTATGATCTTGCGAAAGCTTACGGTTTGCGCGCAAGACACCGCAATAACGGACACAAACGAGGCGTATGCGAAGATTACGCAGATACTTTATTTTTATTGCTGCAAGAAAATCCCAATGTAAAAGAAATCCGTAAAATCACGGGACAAAATCACGCATGGATAGAATGTGATACCGTAGTTTCAGGCAAAACAATTTATTGTGACGCGACATGGTATGACAGTAATTATGTGGACAGTCAGGGATTTGTAGTTGATATTCCAAGAGAATCTCTGGAAAATATAACCTATGACCAAAACACATTTCAATATAAAGGAACATCTCCAAACACCGGCGCGGACGTTATCGAACATATAGGAACCGTAGTCCAAACATGGACAAGAGAATAATATTAAAGTTACCCTTATTGATTTTTCATTTCTAACTTACGATAAAACTTGTTTGATAACTAATCAAATTATCAAACAAGTCTATTACTATATCACTCTGTTATTTTGGACATAAACGCTTCTTCTTCGTTTGAAAGCATGGAAAGTATCGTATTGATGTCCTTTTCTTTTTCTTCATGTTCTATCAGATATTCTCTTAATTCATTCAGAAAAATATCATAGGTAAATTCTGAAATAGGCTCGCTGAAATATCTAGAAGCAAAATCTATACCAGGATCGCCATATTTTTCAAAATGACCTACAATAGAATTATATTCACTTTTTTTGATAAAAACTTGGAAGAAATAGAACAAAGTTTTATCAGCCCTGCCGTGAAAAATATCAAAAACAAGAATGTATTTCTCATTTTCATATTTTTTATATTCAATTACAATACTGCCTGATTGCGCCCGGCGGTATTCCTTAATATATTCATTATACATATTATCAATCGTAAAAACCCCATAACCATCAAGATAACCGTCAAAAACCCACCCCTCAATTTCACCGGAACGCACAAAAGCCCAGCGCCCGTTTATGCCGTCAATCTCAACCATTTCTTTTGAAAACTCAATAACTTCAACAGGTTCTTTATCCGCCAATTTATTGATAATATTGCCATCTAGCCCCGGACTAGAGCGGACTCGCAGACCCTCAGGCACGTTGACATGTATATTTGCCCCCGGCAAACGTATTACATTCTCCGCTGTTTCCACAACAGTTTCTCTGCTCGTAACCGTATTGATTCTTTCCTGAACAGCAACAATCTCTTTCTCATCAGGCACAACATCGACAACGATTTTCTTATTACAAGAAATTAACAACACCGCCGCGCAAATTAAAAAGATATAACTTCTCATAAATCACTCCCGCAATAGAATACACATAGAAGAAAAGAAAAATCAAGAAAAATATTTCTTGAAAATAATCCAAGCGGGGGAAGCCTCCCCCTCGCTCCAGCCTTGCTTCAATTATCGCCTGGAGTTTTCGCGCCGCGAAAACTCCGAAAAGACTTGCGGAGGGCTTTCAGCCCGAAGCAAGTCTTCCGCTCCCCCCTCTGCGGGGGCACGCCCCCGCAACGCCCCCTATTTCGTAATCTGCCGCTTTTATCTGCTCCAACAGGGGCATAAACTCCGTAAAACCCTTTGTCATAGGTTTTGCTTACGCGGCGGTGAGCGCCGCGCAAAACCTACGCCAACCCTTCGGGGCGGGCATTTTTATTGTCTAAGCTAAAGCATTTCTTCGCTTGTGTGTTACATCGCGCATTTTTCCCAGTTATGGCGCATTTATCGGCTGGTGGTTTTTCCCCGGTCGGGGGCAAGCCGGCGGGCGCGGCAAGTGAGCCCCCCGGCCCGCCCCCTCAATCCGGGGAAAAACACAAGGTGTCCGCAGGACAACAGGGCGGGGTCTGCGCTCATGGCTGGCCTGGCTCCGGCCATATCCGCCCGCTCACATAGCGGGTTCTATTAGGAGGTTTGCGGATGCAAACTTCAAACGTCAAGCGGTTCTATTCTCCGCGTTTTTCAGAACAGGCGGCGGTTTCCGTCAGGCGGTTCGCGTGGGCTATCAATCAGCCCATGCCCGCCGCTGTGGACATCATTGTCGCGTTATTGGTGGCTTGGTAGGGAGGGATATGGCAACTCATTATCAGGTTATAGCGGAATTTTCATTTATTCGCTGTAAACTGTCTCTTTTTGCCTTGTCCCTGCATTCCACCTTCGCGGCGTGTACATCATTGCCGTTCAGCTTGCCGGAGCGTAAAAAGTTTAACATTTCCCGTATTTTTCACACCTTACAGGAAGCGCGTTCATACATCGAGTATTTACGCGGAGTATACGCGCATTGTGACGTTCCGTTCCCGCCTCTTGATGGCGGGCAAATCAAATTATTTTAGGAGTTCCAAAATGAATTATTTCCAGCATTGCCAGTCTATCGAAGAAGCAAAAAAAATATATCGCGCTTTACTATTACAGTACCACCCAGATCACGCGGGGCAAGAGGGGGAATCTATCACAAAAGATATAATCACCCAATTTAACGCCTTTTTGAATAGTTTCATGTCTCAGTCTTTCAATTCATATTACGCCGATAAGGATTGGAAACCAGACCCCGAAAACGTTACGCCGTTTCAAGACATCTTGCAAAAAATAATCAATTTCGATTGTGAAATCGAAATTATCGGCTACTGGATTTATTGTTTTAATTCAAAAGAAGTCAAAGAACAGTTAAAAGAATTAGGCTTCTGGTTTTCCGGCAAACATAAAGCATGGGTATATTCGGGCAAACCTAAAAGAAAAATATTTAGCCATGAAACGCTAGACGAAATCAGAGCAAGAAAAGGCAGTCAAAAAGTGGCTAAAGAAGAAGAAAAAACAAACAAAAATTATCCGGTGGCAGTAGCTGTATAACGCGCAACGCCCCCGCTTGCGCGGGGGTATTTCTCTAAAGGAGAAAAGAAAATGAAAAGTAAAAAGAAAATCGAACGCTGTGATCATGTCGATAAGGCGATTTTTGATTTGATTCAAAACATCAATCCAACAAAAGAAGAAATCGAATGGGACATTCAAGCAATCTCTGAAATCAGGGAAATACTCAGAGATTTTTATGTCAATGTATGGAAAGTCTGCGCGGACGATAAATTCTATCCGT
>QMCE01001842.1_pt1 | contig 11729 bp, 6 predicted proteins | sample 1821851 | NCBI WGS metagenome assembly QMCE01 (sample SAMN09453174, study PRJNA476694) | Termite gut metagenome, whole genome shotgun sequencing project. | isolation source: worker | host: Odontotermes sp. | place: South Africa:Pretoria | collected 2016-01-28
GTGTGACGAGTTTCATGTAAAAAACGGGATGAAAATAGCAACAAAGAGCGATAGCGGAAAATTCCAAACAAGCTCTAAATTTCGCTCATTCTTTCAAATACCGATTCTATGTTCCCTTTTGTCGAAGTTGTGTTCCCGTTCGCGTCCGTTATGTCCCACTCGAATACTATCTCGTCCGTTTCGTCTCCGTAGTCTACGCGGAACCGGCCTTTCCGGTTACCTAATTTTTCGGCCGTATATGTACTTTCGATCGAAAAGTTCTCTCCCTTTTTGCCGGTGCCGGCATGGAAGAACCAGAAGGTGTCGGACGGGGCTACGGTGATCTGCCTGCCGAGTAGTTCTTTGGAAATCTCGACTGTCATTCCCGCTCCGGTATTTTCTCCGTTCAGTGAAAATTCGAGATGCAGGCATACGCACTCTTCCCCTATAAACTCGTAGAAGCCGTCGAAGTATTTGGCAGACCTCAATTCGTATTCCATGCCTGTCATTTCGATATAGTTTTCTTTGTCGACCGGCTGGTTGCCGTCGTCCTTTGCACATCCGCAGAGCAGTGCTGCCGCGAGCATTACTGTTACATACCGTTTCATTGCATTTATTTTAACGTGAGTTCGACTAATTCGTCTGGCTCACGCTATTTTATTGTTCTGTCTTTCGATATATCCACTATCCGCCGTATCACCGCCGGATCGGAATAGGTGGTTTCGAATTCCGGCAATCCCGCCGCGCACATCGGCACTTCCGGCCTGCGGAACTGCATAATGCTCTCTCGTACGGCTTTTGCACTGAAGTGAAGCGCATCGACCCCTGTGTCTGCCAAACGGGCGGCATTCGACGGATCGACCCCGCTTCCCGCCATGATCTCTATGCGTCCATCGGCCGCGGCGACTATTTTACGCAGTGTATCGATGGCATCGGCGGCCTTGTTCCGGTGTCCGGAGGTGAGTATGCGGCGGCATCCCGCCTCTATAATGTCTTCCAATGCCTCGCTCCAGTCTTTGGCGACATCGAAAGCGCGGTGGAAAGTCACCTCCATGGGGGCGGCCAACCTCACGAGTTCCGCAGTGCGGCTCCTATCCACACTGCCGTCGGGCAGGAGTATGCCAAGCACCACGCAATCGGCTCCGGCCTCCTTGCAGAACGCTATTTCGCGTTTCATCTGCTCGAATTCTACGTGTGAATAGAGGAAATCGCCTCCGCGCGGCCGTATCATCACGGCAAGTTCCAACCCAGCGATCTCCCTGGCCATGATTATCGCCCCAGCAGAGGGGGTGGTGCCTCCCTCGGCCGGCGACGCACACAACTCCACGCGGGTCGCCCCCGCCTGCGAAGCGTTCAGGCACGACTCCACCGAATAGGCGCAGACTTCGGTCTCTATTTTTTTCATGGATGCAAAGTTAGGAAAGAATTATGAGTTCTGCGAATCCGGGTTATTATATATTGATCTGTTATCTGTACAATTATACGTGCGAAGCACACCGCAACTCCACACTCCAAACACATTGCCGTCTACTACTTAAGCACAAACGTGATCCGTCGTGTATTGCCCTTTTCGTCGGCGATCGTAAGGAGATGTTTTCCCGTGCCCATGCCCGTTGCGCCTGCATCGGCGTCGATAGACATCGTGTGATGGGTCTGCGTCATCCCGATGTATTCCTTGTCGACATACCAGTACAGGGTGGCGTCGGTGTCCGTATGGGCGGCGCGGAAAACGAGTTTCTCGCGCACACCCGAAAACCCTTTGGGCAGAAACAGCACCTCGTTGTGGGAGGGATAGATTATCTCTATTGCCCGGCTTTGCGGCGGCGTACACCCCGGCTTGAATTGCGGCAAGGGCTGGTAATCTGTATTGTAGTCGCGGTAGTAGTATTCCTGTGCGGGGGACAGGACAAACCATGGCCGGGTAACTATTTTGCCCACATCTTCGCACGAACTGTTGACCTGCCACCGCCCGTCGCCGGATAGATGCACGAGGCGGTGATATGGACACGGGGCTGTCGCAATGCCTGCCGCGGGTACGTAGAGCGAGTCGACCTCAGGGCATATTTCCGACGCTTTGTGTCCGCTTTTGCGGCATACGGCCATGACCTCCATATCGTCGTAAGGTATCCTGAACCAATCCCCGCCTGGCAGCATCGAGAAGAGTTCGAACAGCACGGGCGCGGCGTAACCAACTCCCGTAAGTCCCGCGCGCCCCTCACCCGAAGCGTTGCCTGCCCAAACGCCTACCACGTAACGCGGCGTAACCCCTATAGCCCAACCGTCGCGGCTGCCGTAGCTCGTGCCTGTTTTCCACGCTATCCGTTTCATCGAGCGGAACTGCTGCCAATCGGCCTCTTCCTCCGGGCGGTTGAGTCCCGACATGGCTTCGAATGCGAACCATAGCGAGGAGGCCGAAAGAACGGGTTTGTCAGTAAGTCTCCCATCGGATGGCGACACCACAGGTGGGGTTTCCGCAGCCGGACGGAGCGTCAGCGGGTGTATGTCGGCCGGATCGTAGCGGCTATTGTAGGCCGGAAAATGCGAAAGGGTGCGTGCCATGGAAGCGTATATGCCTGCCATATCCCACAGCGTGCCTTCTGCGCCGCCGAGTATCAGCGACGCCCCGTAATGGTCGGCCGGAAAGCGGAGCGTGGTCATGCCGCAGCGCCGGAGCAGGTCGGTGAACCTTCCTGTGTTGTACTGTCCCAGCATCCTCACCAGCGGCACGTTGAGCGAACGTTCTATGGCGCGCCGTGCGGGTACGGCTCCGTAGAACCTGCGGCTGAAGTTCTGTGGCATGAAGCCGCCGATGTTGAGCGGAACGTCCGATACCAACGTGCCCGGGAGTATCATGCCGTCGTGGAGCATTCCGGCGTAAAGAATGGGTTTCAGGATGCTTCCCGTGCTGCGCGGCGCGGTTATTATGTCGACGCTGTTGCCATTGTCGCCTTCGAAACCGACATTGCCCGCATAGGCGATCACCTCGCCGGTTTCGACGTCCGCGATCACCGCAGCGAGATTATAGATGTGGTTCGACGCGAAGTCGCGGGCGTAACGGTCTACGATCTCCTGTGTGCGGCGTTGGAGGGAGGCTTTGACCGTCGTGTGTGTACGCTCTCCGGGCGCCGATGCCGCCACTCGTTCGGTAAGGTGCGGCGCATAGTCGGGCAATGGGAGTGGTGCTTCTGGTAGCGGTTCCATGCAGGCGAGCTCGTACTCCGTCGACCCTATGACTCCGTTGTCGCAAAGTTTGGCCAGCAGGCCGTCGCGCTTGGCTTTCAGTTGTTCGCGATTGCGTCCCGGATGTATCAGCGACGGGGAATTGGGCAGCACGGCGAGCAGCGCGCTCTCCGCCCACGAAAGGTCGTCGGCGCCGCGTCCGAAGTAACGCCACGCGGCCGTCTCGACACCCACCACATTTCCTCCGAAAGGGGCGTGCGAGGCATACGTGTTGAGTATCTCCTCTTTGGAACAGATGGTCTCGATATGGAGCGCCCAGAGTGTTTCGACGATCTTCTGGCCTACGTTCCTTTCGCGGTTGCCGCGGGCTATCCGGGCGAGCTGCATGGTTATGGTACTTCCTCCGCTCACCACTTCGCCTCTGCGGATGTTCGACACCAGCGCCCTTGCCATTGCCAGCGGATCGATTCCCGGGTGGTGGAAGAAACGCTTGTCTTCGAAGGCGGTAAGGCACGTCACGAATTTGGCCGGCAGCGAATCCGGCGGCGGGAAACGCCACTGCCCGTCCCCGGCTATTCGCGCGCCGAGCAACTCTCCTTCGGCGGAATAGACCAGCGTGGAGTAGGGGGCGGAAAAGAGCCTGCGCGGAACGAGAACGAACATCGCGCCCCACAGCAGCAGGACGATCGATAGTATAATGACCGGCATCCGTAGCCATACGCTCCGGATCCCCGATCGACCGAACGACTTATTCAATGCCATTACTTTCCTGTATATTTCTTACTTGCCTGCCGTTCGTGTTTTATTGAGCATTCATAAAGTTTTCCAACTGTTTTAAGTTGTTCGCAGCAATCTCGTGACCTTGCCCGGCTGCGGCACGGAACCATTTCATAGCTTCATTATAGTCCTGCTCTACGCCGGTGCCAAAATAATAGCAACAGCCTAAATTGCATTGCGCTTCCGGATATCCCTGCGCAGCGGCCGCGTAGTACCATTTCGCCGCTTCGGTATAATCCTGCTCTACGCCGGTACCATAATAATAGCAAACCCCTACATGGTTTCGTCCTTCCGCAGACCCTTGTTCGGCTGCTTCGCGGTACCATTTAATCGCTTCGGCATAGTCCTGCTCTACACCGTAACCATTGTAATAACAAATACCCAAATTGTCTTTCGCGTGCATATTGTTTTGTTCGGCGGCTGCACTGTACCATTTCACGGCCTCGGCATAGTCCTGCGTTACCCCGTAGCCACAGGCATATAAGGTGCCTATGTTGCTTTGAGCATTCGCATTACCCTGCGCAGCAGCCTTGAGATACCATTTCATAGCTTCGCTATAGTCTTGCTCGACGCCGGCGCCAGCCTCATAACACCAACCCAAATTGTCTTGTGCATACGAATTGCCCTGTTCGGCGGCTTTACGGTACCATTTCACGGCCTCGGTATGATCCTGTGCCGCGCCGAGGCCGATCTGATAACACCAGCCCAAGCTGTTCTGCGCTTCGGCATTGCCCTGTTCGGCGGCCTTGCGGTACCATTTTATCGCATTGTCGTAATCCTGCCCCACGTCCGATTGGCCTGACCAATAGCAGTTTCCCAACTCGTACTGCGCTTCCGCATCGCCCTGTTCGGCTTTCGCTGTCAGCTCTTCGAATGTTTGCGCCGATGCAACGAGGGTGCCCGCCAGGGCGAAAAACAGAATAAAAACAATCTTTTTCATAGACCGTACTTTTTATGGTACCTAATATTTCGTACCTGTAAATATTAATTATACGCCGCAGTTCATGCCGAAAATAGCAATAAAAAACCATTCGGCCAATTTTAATTCGAATCTCAATGAATTTTTACGTATATTTGTTACTTATACAGACTCATTGCAAGAGACTCAAAACATAAAAATATGAAAAAATACCTTTACTTTCTGTCCATGCTCGCGGCCGTTGCGATGGCCGGTTGCGCCGGAAACACGGAAAAGAGCGGCGAGGCTGCCGCGGTTGCTTACAATCCGTTCGTCGACGCTTTTACAGTAGGCAGGGTTTCGCGCTTCGCTCCGGTTTACCTGGTGTTCAACCAGGATATTCCGGCGCAGTATGCCGAAGACGGCCGCTGGTCGAAACAGATTAAGATATCGCCCTCGGCGCAGGGGGAATTCGTGCTGGAGAACCAGCGCACGATAGTCTTCCGTCCATCCGCACAGGGGCTCAGGCGCGACACCGAATACAAGGTCACCGCCGACCTGTCGCAATGGTTTGACACGGGGCGTGACAGCCGGAGCTTCACGTTCTCCTTTTCGACCTTCCCGATGGAACTCCGCGCGAGTTTCGAGTCGATAACCACCTCCGGCGACGGCGATGGGTTCACGGTAGGGGTGTCGATACTCACTCCCGACAGGGAAGAGGGTGCCGATGTCGAGGGTTTGATGGAATTTTCCGAAAAAGTCTCTGCGTCGTGGGAGCATTCGGCCGACGGTAAGAGCCACTTCCTTGTCCTGTCGGGCATAGAGGCGCGCGACAAGAGGCGGTGGTTCGACATAGGCGTCGGGCAGAACAAGCTTGGCGCGACACAGGAGCGCCTCCTGCAGGTGAATATTCCGGGGAGCAACGATTTTATGGTCTACGGTGTGGCTTTCCTCTCCGATCCGGTACGTTGTGTGGAAGTTACGTTCACCGAACAGTTGGACGACAGCCAAAACCTCCACGGCATAGCATTCATCGAGAACAACAAGTCCGAGATAGTGACCGTCGAGGCCAACAAGCTCCGGCTCTATCCCGACGACGGCCGCGAGGGTGTGCTGAACGTCTTTCTGGGCGCCGCGCTCCGCAGTAAAAGCGGCCTCAAACTTAACGAGGACGTGGTCAGGCAGGTCGATGCCAACACCTCGAAGCCGTCGGTGAGGTTTGCAGGCGAGGGCGTCATAATACCCCGGTCGGGCAAACTTGCCATTCCTTTCCAGTCGGTCAACCTGCGTGGCGTCATAGTAAAGGTGATCAAGGTCTACGAGGATAACATAGGCCGCTTCCTTCAGTCCAATACGCTCGCCGACGAATCCGGCCTCGCCCGTGTGGGGCGTCTGGTGGCCAGACAGGTGGTGTTCCTCGACGGCGAGGGCGACAACCTTTCGCAGTGGAACACTTTCGCCCTCGACCTGGGCAGGTTCATGGAACCCGAACCAGGAGCTATATACAGGGTGGAGTTGAACTATACCCGCGACCTGTCGGTATATCCGTGCGACGAGCCTTCGACTAAAACCAGGGAGCAGATCGTCGCCGAAGAGGAGGAGATGTTCCGCAGAGAGCTCGAAAGCTATGACCGCGACGACTATTACTACTACTATTACGACAGCTACGACTGGTGGAACGATTACGACTATCGCGAAAGGGAGAACCCCTGTTCGCACAGTTATTACCGCTACCGGAGCGTCGGCCGCAACATCCTCGCCACCGATCTGGGCATTATAGCCAAACAGGGCGGCAGCAGCGACATGACCGTCATGGTGCACAACCTTCTTACCACGCAGCCCGAGAACGGTGTGGATGTGGTGCTTTACAATTTCCAACTGCAGCCTGTCGGACGCGGCGTGACCGACGTTCACGGCCTCACGACCATAACATACAGCGGCGGCAAACCTTTCTATGTGATCGCCTCGCAGGGACGGCAGCGCAGTTACCTCAAGGTCGACAGCGGGAGCGCGCTTTCGATGAGTACGTTCGATGTCGCGGGTGCGGTGGTGCAGCGCGGCATAAAAGGTTTCATCTATGGCGAGAGAGGAGTGTGGCGTCCGGGCGACACCATACATCTGGGCTTCATGCTTAACGACAGGGAGGGAAGACTGCCGGCCGGACATCCCGTGACCTTGGAACTCTACAATCCGCAGGGACAGCTATACGCAGCCCTCACCCAGACCACCAACGAACAGGGGCTTTACACCTTCGGCCTGGCCACCGAGCCCGACGCGCCCACCGGGGCATGGAACGCCAGGGTCAATGTCGGCGGCGTGTCGTTCACCAAGCCCCTGAGGATCGAGACCGTCAAGCCCAACCGCCTGAAAATAGAGCTTAAAGTACCCGAAAAGCCCATAGTGGCCGGACAGACAGCCCTTCTGCCCCTTCACGCCGAATGGCTGCAGGGTGCCACCGCGCGCAACCTCGCCTACGACCTCGAAGCGAAATTCTCTTCGACGGCGACGCGGTTTTCCGGCTATCCGGGCTACACGTTCGACAATCCGGCGCGGATATTCGACCAGGAATCCATACGCATAGCCGAAGGTACGCTCGACGGCGAGGGCGACGCCGAGGTGAGCCTGAAACTCACGGCTGGCAGCCGCGGGCCGGGCATGATGAGGATCGATATCGTGACGCGCGTATTCGAGGAATCGGGCGATTTCAGCATCGACGGCTCCACGGCAATGTATTCGCCCTTCACCTCCTACGCCGGCGTCAAGTCGCCGCAAACCGACATGGAGCAGCTCGATACGGGCACTTCGTATATCTACGACCTTGCAGCTGTTGACAGCAACGGCAAGCCGCAGTCGGGAGTGGAGTTGGAGGTGGAAATATACAAGGTGGAATGGTACTGGTGGTGGAGTTCGTCGGGCGGCGCGCTGGCCAACTACATATCCAACTCCTACAACAGGCCGGTGAAGACCATGACCCTGACCACCAAATCCGACGGCAGCGCGAGTTTCAACCTGAAATTCACCAACGGCGAGTGGGGTACCTACTTCATACAGGTCAAGAACGGCAGGAGCGGCCACACGGCCGGCATTATGAGCTATTTCGACTGGCCTAACAATTGGGGACGGCGCGAGATGGAGGGGGCCGACGCAGCCACCAAGCTCAGTTTGACGGCCGATAAGGATACTTACAGGCCGGGTGAGAAGATGACGGTAACGTTCCCCTCCTCGGAGGGCGCCCGCGCCGTGGTTAGCATCGAGAACGGTTCGAAGGTGGTATCCGTGAACGAATATGATTGCATGGACGGTGAGACCTCCGTGCAACTCGACGCGACCGCCGAGATGATGCCCAACGCTTATGTGAATGTCACCCTCCTGCAGCCCCATGGCGCTACCAGGAACGACCTTCCCATACGACTCTACGGTGTCGTAGGGGTGGCGGTCACTTCGCCCGAAAGCCATTTGTCGCCCGTGATAACCATGCCCGACGAACTGCGTCCCGAAGAGAAGTACGAAATAACTGTATCGGAGTCCGGCGGGCGTTCGATGGCCTACACCATAGCCGTGGTCGATGAAGGCCTGCTCGACCTCACGAAATTCAAGACACCCGACCCGTGGAGCGCGTTCAACGCCCGTGAAGCCCTGGGTGTCTCCACGTGGGATATGTACGGATATGTGGTTGGCGCCTACGGAGGCCGCATAGAGCAGATATTCAGCATCGGCGGCGGCGACGAAGCGGAGAGCGTGTCGCACGGCAAGACCAACCGGTTCGCCCCCGTGGTCGAATTCAAAGGCCCGTTCAGGCTCGATGCTGGCGCCAAGGCCAAACACAGTTTCGCTATGCCCAACTACAATGGCCGCGTCAGGGTCATGGTGGTCGCGGGCGACGGCAAGGCCTACGGCCGGGCTGATAAGAGCGTCATGGTGCGCAAGCCGGTGATGCTGCTCGGCACGCTTCCGCGTGTCATAGGCGTGGGCGAGGAGATGGTTGTCCCGGCGACCGTGTTCGCCACCGAGAAAGGCGTAGGCAATGTCAGGGTAACCATAGAATGTTCGGACAACATGAGCATATCGGGAACTTCGGCCGCCACCCTCGATTTTACTGATACCGGCGACAAACAGGCCATGTTCCGCATAAAGGTCGGCAATAAGCCCGGAACCGGAACGGTGAAGCTGACCGCTTCGGGCAAGGGCGAGGTATCGGTCTACGAGACCGACATAGAGATACGTTCGGTGCGGCGTCCGCAGGTGAAGGTAGTTCCGGTGACACTCTCTCCGAGAGCATCGTGGAAAGGTACGGTTGAAATGCCCGGAGCCGACGGCACCAATTCGCTGTCGCTGGAGATGTCGTCCGTCCAGCCCGTCAATCTGTCGTCGAGGCTCGACTACCTCCTGGGATATCCTCACGGCTGTGTGGAGCAGATCACCTCGAAAGCTTTCCCGCAGCTCTACCTGTCGCAGTTCGCCTTCCTCACTCCGGGGCAGGAACAGGTGGCGCAGGAGGCCGTCAAGGAGGTTATCCGCCGTCTGCGTTCATACCAGACTGCCGACGGTGCGTTCTCCTACTGGCCGGGTAGTTCCGATGTCAACAACTGGGCGACCATTTACGCCACCCACTTCCTCTGCGCGGCCGAATCTAAAGGCTACCTCGTTCCCGACGCCATGAAGCGTGGTGCGATACGCAGCCTCGGCCGCACGGCCAAAAGCTGGAGGCCCGGCACCGGTTATTACGTCCGTTCGGAGGAACTTACGCAAGCCTACCGTCTCTATGTGCTGGCTCTGGGCGGCAATCCCGAATTGGGCGCCATGAACCGCCTCAAAGAGAACGGCAACCTCTACGGAATGACCGAGTGGGTGCTGGCGGCGGCTTACGCCAAGGCGGGACGTACCGATGTGGCGAAGGAACTCACGGGCAGGGTGAAAGATATCGACGCACCGGGCAGCGGTTACGACCGCACGTTCGGAAGTGATACCCGCGACAAGTCCCTTCGACTGATAACCCTCTGTCTGACCGGCGACAGCGGTCAGGCGGCCGAGCTTGCCGGCGAGATATCGCGCGAACTCGGTTCCGACGACTGGATGAGCACCCAGACCACCGCTTTCGCCCTCATGGCCGTATCGGAATACACAAAGCAGTTCCATGTGGCGGGAGATATGAATTTCACATACCGCTGCGGAGCGAATAAAGGCAATATTAAGACTTCCGGCAACGTCTGGACCGAACCGATGTTCTCCGGCGCAGGCCGCTCGGCGGAAGTGGAATTTACCAATAAAGGTGCCGCGACCATATTCGCCCGGATAATAACGGAGGGCACGCCCGACCAGGGTGAAGAACTCGCCTATTCGAACGGCGTTTCGCTCGATGTGGAATACACCTACCCCAAAGGCGGCAGTGTGGACGTGGCCGAGATCAGGCAGGGTGAAACGTTCACCGCTACCGTTACGGTTGCTAACACCACTTCGAAGGGCATCGACCACCTGGTCGTATCGCAGATATTCCCTGCAGGGTGGGAGATAATCAACACCCGCTTCATGAACGAAGGCGGCACTGAAGTCGTCACTAACTCCGATTCCGGAGCTGTGGGCGTAAGCTATCAGGACTACCGCGACGACAGGGTTTACAGCTACGTCGATAACCTTCCCGCGGGACGCCGGGTGAAGGTTTCCATAACTCTAACTGCGGTCTATCCCGGTGTGTTCTACCTGCCGCCGGCCTGGTGCGAGGCCATGTACGACAACCTTATCCGTGCCAACAGCGAAGGACGGACTACGGTGGTGAATTGATAATCGATAACGGACGATCAATGGAAACACTGAAAAAACTGTTGGACGCCGAGTGCAGTTACCGCATGAAGGATGAGACCATGGACAGGTTCCTCGGATCGATGACAGAACTGAATTTCAAACGCAACGAACCCGTCATCCCTTACGGCGAATGCGACAACAATATCTATGTCATTAAAAAAGGCATAGTGAGGATCGCATATTTCGATGGGTTCAAAGAGATGACGTTAGCTTTCGGCCAGCCGGGTACGCTCGTCGTTTCCTATTATTCGTTCGTTAAGGGCGAGCCCTCTTTCTACAAGTACGAGGCGTGCTGCAATTCGGTCATAATGAAGATACCCAAAGTTAAATTTAACGACCTTATAAGGCAGTCTCACGATTTTGCGCAGTGGATGCTCTCCCTCTCTATGGAACAGTTGTGGGGACACGAACTGAAGGCGCAGGTCGTTAACGGCGATGCCAAGGAGCGTTTCGAAGCGCTCATAGAGAACCGCCCGGAGATAATAGAAAATGTATCTTCCCGGATTATCGCATCCTACATAGGCATCACGCCGCAATATTTAAGCAAACTGAAACGGATGTTTTCGCTAAGGAATCAGAAATTATCCGAGCTTTCCTAATGATTCCCAATACATTAACGTGAGTTCGACGAATTTTTCGAACTCACGTTATTTAACCTGAGTCCGGGATAAACGCAGCTTATCCCGGACTCAGTCCTATCCCGGAGCGGCCGTAGGCCGCGACCACTGAGGCTGTCTCTCAACTCTGAAGACAGCCTCATTTCTGTCGATTTTATCTGTATTTCCCCTGCGAGAACACTTTCAAGTACGCGATTCTCAGAGGGGCAAATTTCATTTTGAGACAGATTCTTTTTTAAATTTTTTTTATAACTTTTCCCAAACATGAATGTAGATTCATGCTTTATTTTTTTGTTCGGTTATTTTTGCAAATAGATGAAGTCTTATCGACTTGTTTTATTAACCATAAAACTTATCTTTATGAGAAAATCCAACTACATTGCTCCCGAGGTATCGATTCTTTCGGTCGAGCACGAGCACGGCATCGCGCAGAGCGGCGGTGGTGCTCCCGCAGGTTACGGTTCTGCCGGAGAGGCCGG
>QMCE01001843.1_pt1 | contig 11721 bp, 10 predicted proteins | sample 1821851 | NCBI WGS metagenome assembly QMCE01 (sample SAMN09453174, study PRJNA476694) | Termite gut metagenome, whole genome shotgun sequencing project. | isolation source: worker | host: Odontotermes sp. | place: South Africa:Pretoria | collected 2016-01-28
TGTTGATGTTCAATACCGGAAGGTCGATAGTTGGCAGCGTAATCGTTATCGTGCTCAAAAGATTGAAAACGGGATCCACTATATCTTCTCCAATCGGCAATCCGCCAAGAACGCCATCCACGATATTGTGCAGACCCGCAACCTGGGTAAGACTAAGGCTCACATTTAGTCCGTTCTGAGCATCGGTGGTCATGTCGTTCAGCGTGAGGTCGATCAGCGAATAGTCGGCCTGCCACTTGGTGTTCATAGGCGTGGTTGCGGTAATGGGGTTGACCACGTCGATAAGCGATCCGGGGATCAGCATGTCGTCGACTATACCGCCCACAACCATATCTACCACTATCTCATTGAGCAAACCGCCGTTGTCTTCGATCACGTTGATCTTCTGAACAGTGTATGGAGTTGCCTCGGCGTCCGACCCGTGGAGACCCACGATATGCACCTCTTTCATCGAGGCCATGGACTGATTGCCGGTGAAAGGCAGCAGGAATTGCTGTCCGTTGGCATAGTAATCAACTACAGCGCCGTCGAGGTTCATCGATTTCGGGAAGCCGTCGATCGTCACCACAGCCACCGCATTAGTCCAGTTCCACGGATTGAGGATCATGCCCAATGCACCGGTAATACCGAACTGCTGATCGGCATTGGCTTCGAGAGTGGTCTCCAAACGTTCGAGGAGCGTAGATAACAACAAGTCGTCGAGCGCCAGGATAATAGGACTGATCAACGCTGCGCGCAGAGGGTTGATGATGTCGTCGGTCACATTGATAAGTATTCCCGCTAAACTTAGCAGATCTCCGATAATCCCGTCGCCGGTAATCATGGTAGTAAGAGCCGATGTGCTAAGCACGTCGTTTACAGTGGTCGAAATCAGGTCGGGAGCCACGAGGGTTGCGACCAGATTATCACCCAAATTGGTGAGTGCGTCGTTGGTGTCGATGGCGTTGCGTCGCAGAGCGAGCATGCCCACTATGCGCTGGAGCGTCACCGTAGGACTCGGCGTGCCGTCGGAGAAGGCGACTTTGTCCATATAATACATAGATGTCTCGGTGAACGGTGTCGAGGGCATGGTTATCCGTGCGTCGGCATAGTTGGGCGTGGCATCGAGCCCCGTGGCGAGGTTACCGGCGAAGATGGCTGTGTAACTCCCCTTGGGCAGAGTGTCCCTGAATTCGGTTATGGGCCAATCCGAGAGCTCCACGTCCCTGACCTTGACCAGATTGCCGGAGGCGTCGTAGAGTATGTAGCGCAGTTCCTGCACACGAGGGTCGGCGCCTGTGACAACGCCGCGCGTTCCGGCATCGCCGCTGAATCGGGCCACGAAGTATCCCTCGGGCACTTCGTCGGCCCCGACCTCTGTTTTGGGGCCGTTGGGGGCAGCTTTTTCGTCCCTGTCGCACGCGACGGAGAGCAGTAACAGAGGCAGTATGATATAAAGGTATTTTCTCATAATGGTAATCTGTCTTAGTTGATTCCGTCCCATGCGGGATCGTCGAGGTTGATCGCGCCCCCCGTACCCATCACGAAGCCGAAGTTTATGGCTGTGGTGTAGTCGCCCGAGAGATTGCTGGCTTGATTTGCGAGTACGGGGAATGTAGTCGCGCCGCCTGCCATAACCGTGTAGGTCTGCGTCGAGCTAATTCCCAGATGTACTACCAGTTGATAGCCTAAATTGGCGCTCGAAGGGAGGATATAGCCGTTGAAGTCCACCGTCCCGGTGTCGGGCGATGCACCACGTACGGGCGAGAGGGTTGCCAGCGTGCGACTGAGGTCGTCGCCGGGGGATTGTGTTCCGGCTGGGGTCCCGGTGAGCATAATGCTGGTAGTAAGGTCGCCCGTAGCCACAAGATCGATGCCGGTAACGAAGTCGGGAATAGCGGTCAGCGAGAGGCTTACGCCGGCGACCATACGCATGAGCGTGCCTTCGATCTGTAGCGCATTGGCAGCTACGAATTCCTCGGCGCTGTTGACCGAGCATACGTCCATATACACCACAGGTGCCTGAGTGGCGTCCGGAATCCAAAAGCCTGTGTCTTCGAGCGAGTAGCCGCCGATAGCGAATTTTCCCGACTTTGTGCTCCAGTCGTAGTCGGCGCTCTTGTATCCCAGTGCCACGATCTTATAGGGGTTGCCTCCCGACAGGTGCATTATTATTTCAGGTGTCGGGAACGAGGCCACATCGACTTGTATGGCGAGATTTTGATCGAACCTAAAGTCGGCATCGGTTCCAGCCGAGCCTTCCTTGACGAACGGGAGCAACAACACACGGTCGATATCCACCGGCTGCCCGTTGGAAAAGGCACGCGTGAGCTCCACTGCATCGAGGCTTAGCTCCACGGCAACCAGGCCCTCGTCAGAGGGCGCAGGCTGCTCCGTGTCGCAGGCGGCGAACATAGCCATGCAGACCGCCAGCATCAGTATATTAGAGAATAGTTTCATAACTATCTGCTGTCTATCAGGGGTTTGACTGAAGAGTCATGTCGTTGACAGCCCCCCAGTTAGTAGAGATGTTCACAACCACGTTCTGGCTCAATGCGAGGTTCTGCGTCGCGTCGTCGTCAGAGGTATCGCCCGTAGTGCCGCCGTTGGTCGATCCGGTGGCCACCTTGCGGCCTATCGAGAAGAGTTGGTTGGGTTCGAGACTAAGGCTGCTGCTGCCGGAGGCTGCATCCTTCACCGTCCATGAACGCAATGGAGTAGTGCCTCCTTCGGCGAAGAGAGCCAATGTGAGAGTTACGGGCGAAACGGGGATCGCATAACCGGCCGCGAGTTGTGAGTTGGGAAGCTGCACGGCACCGGGATTATCGGCCGCGTTACCTGTCCATACTTCGACTCCGTCGACAGTAGTCTTACCCTGACCCGAGAGAGGGATATTGAATATCTGGTAGTCGTTGACCGTCGGGCCTTGCCCCTCGGGCACCGAGAGATCGAGTTTGGTGTTGTCGACACTCGCTATGAGGCGCAGATAAGCAGTCGGAGTGCCGTTGATCTCGGTGGGGACATTCTGGAAATAACCGAGGAAACCGGCCACCTGACGATCCATTGTGATGGTAACTTCTTCCATATCGGAGGTGATGGTCTTGTTGGCCCAGCCCGAGAAGAGCTCCTTTACGGCGCCGTCGCCAGTGGCTACGGTGGCTATCATCTCCTGGAAAGTGGTCGTTCCGGCAGTCAGCGAGGGGAACGAGTAGTCGGCCGTAGCGACCAGACCCACGGCAAGGAAACGGTAGTTGCCGTCGACGAGCAGTTCGTCGCGCGAGACGCTATAGGAGCCTTCGACCTGCTGGCTATCCCATGTGGCGTTCCATGTTGTCAGATACTTGTCGTTGGAATCGAAGACGTATACCTTAACGTCGGTCAATGCCGGCACAACATCCTGTTGGCTAATACCGCGGGCGTCCATCGAAGTGGCTGCTTCTACGCGCACGCGCACGGTGTTGCTCACCTCTTTGTTGTCATTTCCATCATTTTTGCATGCCGCGAAGATTAGGCCGCATGAGACAATGAACATAAATAATTTTTTCATGATCGTAATAGTTATTTAATTAGATATTTGCTATTTATATAAGGTCGAGAGTTTTGATGGTGCTCCACGTGCCATCGCCGAGCAACTGTTTGATCGCCCAACCTCCGGTCACGGCATCCCATTCCTGGAGCAGGGCGGTGATGTGATTGCGCTCAATGGTGGTCGAGATATCTTCTATCACAGAGGTGCTGTTGTCGGTGCTGGTGATTGTTATGGTGAGCGTCGATTGTCCGCCGGTCACGGTGGGAGCCACAACCATCCTTACGGGCACGAAGCCTGTGGTCGTCATGTCGACACTTTTCGAGACAGTGGTCGTTCCGCTGTAAACGAGCGCCGGGGTTACCGATGCATAGACATTGTCGATGCTAACGGCGATGCTCTTCAGGTCAGTGGGAACATTGTCGGGATTGAAATCGACGATCAGCATACCCTTCGTGCGCTGGAGCATAATGCTATGGTCGTCATCTGTCGGGAAGGTGATCTGTTTGGCTCCCACATAGACGTCGTTATACTCCACGCCGCCGGGATGTAGTGCGATCGACTGGTTCGAGGAACTGTAATTGGCCGCCGCCGTGGTCTCGTTACCGATCACCGCAACGTTGTTCACCCCGTCAACAAAGATGGCGGGATTGAGAGTGTGGGTCGTTGCCGTCCTCGACATCGACTCTTGGAACGACTTGTACTGCGTGCCTGTATTATCCCATGTGTAGAGCGACGTTACATAAGAGCTCAACGGAAGATTCTCGTCGAGAGGATCGACGAGCGCGGCACGTGTAAAAAGGTCGACATTGTCGTAATTCTTGTCCTGAACACCTACGACCACGCGACCGCCTACGTAGGTGTCGCAATCGTCGGTATTTTCATTTACGCACGATGCTGCCGCAAACGGCAGGATCAGCAAACCGAATAGAAATGTTTTCGCTTTCAATGTTGTATAGTTTTATTGATTATAATATATTATGAATATCGAACCATTCGACAGAATGGTATCAATCAGTGTGCCAAAGGCATTAAGTTATTTATTATCAGCAGATAACCGACGTTGCGATGACCCCGACTCGCCGAGCAAATATTGCCCCACAGACAGCCTCGAATAAAAAAACCGCACCAAACGGTGCGGCTGACAATTCATATTTTTCTGCCTGATCAAGCGGGCAAACCCCGAATTATAGATCGTCCAAAATCCGCAATATTATCGCGGCACTTTCCCGTATCTGGTCGTCGGTGATTATCAGCGGAGGCGAGATGCGGAACGCCGTGTCGCAGAACAGGAACCAGTCGCTCAACACGCCGGCCCCTATAAATCCACGCATGGCGGCGTACATCTTCCCGGCAGAGCCCAGTTCCACTGCCAGCAAAGCCCCGCTCCGCCGTATTTCGACCACTGCGGGATGCTCCGTAAGCAGTTGCTCGTAGAGTGCTCCGATAGGCTCGGCGCGCTCCGCCAACCCCTCCGACACCATAAAATCCAATGCCGCCAGCCCCGCCGCGCAGCACACAGGGTGTCCTCCGAAAGTGGTGATATGCCCGAGCACGGGGTCGACTGTGAGCAGCGACATCACCTCGCGCGGGGCCACGAAAGCACCTAACGGCATCCCTCCGCCCAGAGCCTTGGCCAAACACACTATATCGGGCACGACCCCCGTGTGCGAAAGCACGAACATCGCTCCCGTGCGCCCGAAAGCGGTCTGTATCTCGTCGAAGATCAGCATGGCTCCCACGTCGGTGCAACGCTGCCGCAACACCTCGAGCCATCCCTTGGCCGGCAATCTCACCCCGCCCTCGCTCTGAACCGGTTCGATGATCACTGCCGCCGTGCGCTCCGTGATATCGTCCAGCGGCCCGTTCCACTCCAGCAAGCGCGTGTCGGGCAACAGCGGGCGGTAGGCATTTTTCAACTCCTCGCCACCCAGAACGCTCAGGGCCCCGTGTGTGGATCCGTGGTACGACCCGCGGAATGAGACCAACTCCGTGCGCCCCGTGGCACGTTTGGCGAGTTTCAATGCTCCCTCGACAGCCTCGGCGCCCGAGTTGACGAAGTATACCGAATCCAACGGTGAGGGCAGTAACTCGGCAAGACGTTCGGCAAACTTCACCTGCGGTCGCTCGACCATCTCGCCGTAAACCATCACGTGCATATACTCTGCCGCTTGGCGCTGTATGGCCTCGACGACAGCACGGTTCGCATGGCCCACATTATTGACCGTCACACCGGCGATCAGGTCGTAATAGCGCCGTCCGTCGGGCCCGTAGAAGAACACACCCTCGGCGCGGGCTACCTCCACCATCAGCGGCGAGGGCGACGTCTGACCCACATGGGCCAGGAATTTCTGTCGTAAAGTGCTCATAACCGTTTCAGTATCTTATCTGCCTCGCGCACCGACCGCCGCATCCACAGCAGCAGTTCCTCGGCCTGCTCGTCGGGCGGCAACCGCCAATCCACGCCACTTGTGCGCACTTTCTCCGACAACATATATATAAGTATAGCTGCCGCGGCCGAGACGTTGAGGCTCTCGACGAAGCCACACATCGGGATGCGGATGAACTCGTCGGCCGCGGCGATCATCTCGTCGCTGATTCCGGCGTGCTCGGTGCCGAATACGAGTGCGAATTTCCCCGCCGAAACGTCGAAATCCTCGGGTCGACAGTCGCCGCTGTGGGGCGTGGTGGCCACTATGCGGTAGCCCCGCCCGCGCAGATCCTCGACGGCTTTGGCAGTAGACCTGTGCCTGTGGAACGTCACCCACTGGTCGCACCCGCGCACGATATCTACGTTCGGCTTGAACCTGCACAGCGTCTCGACAGTGTGCAGGTCCTGCACCCCGAACGCATCACAATGCCGCACAAGGGCCGATGCGTTCTGGGGATGGAACGTATTCTCCATACATACCGCCATCCATCGCGTGCGCTCTTCGACTACCTTGCGCAGAGTCGCAAAGCGCTCCGGGAGCATGAATTCGGCGAGATACTCTATTTTTTTATCTACCAGCATCTATTTCCGGTATTTACTATCTTCCTCCAGGGTCTTGAGGTAGCTGATGTAGCGGCTTTCGGCGATCTCGCCTGCCATCACCGCCTCGCGCACGGCGCATCCCGGTTCGTGTGTGTGGGTGCAATTTGGGAAACGGCAGTCGGCTACGCGCCGTATCATCTCGGGGTAGTATCGTGCGAGTTCTTGTGGTGTAATATCTATCAGCCCGAAACCCTTGACTCCCGGAGTGTCGATCACATAGCCTCCGCCGGGAAGCTCGTGCATCGAGGCGTGTGTGGTCGTGTGCCGTCCCTTGTGATGGGCGTCGGAGATATCGGCGGTGCGCACGCGCGCCGAGGGGATCAGGGCGTTGATCATGGTCGACTTGCCGACTCCCGAGTTACCGGCTATGAGTGTGGTCTTGTCGCGCAACAACTCGCGCAGTGCGTCGATGCCCTCGCCCGTGAGTGCTGCGGCCTCGAGGACGTCGTAGCCCGCAAGTTCGTAGGTGCGACGAAAGTCTTCGGCAGGGGCGCCCAGATCGCTCTTGTTGAGCACTATTGTGGCGGGAATGCCGTAAGCCTCGCAGGTGACAAGGAATCTGTCGATAAACTCGGGCTTCACCTCGGGTTCTATAATAGTGGCCACGAGCACGGCCCGGTCGACATTCGCAGCGAGGACGTGGGACTCTTTCGAGAGGTTCGATGCGCGGCGGATAATGTAGTTGCGGCGCGGTTCGATGTCGGCTATAGTGCCTCCGTCGTCGAGCACTACGCGGTCGCCCACAGCAACGGGGTTCGTGGTGCGCACTTCGCGCAGACGCAACTTCCCTCGCAGGGTTGCCTCCACCGTCTGTCCGTCGTCGGTGAGTACCGTATAGCCGCTGCCCGTCGATCGGGTTACAACGCCCCGCATACCTTAAGTATATAGATCGCGCTGCTACGGAGATAGCCGTAGAGGAACGATCCGTCGGTCCACCGTTCGGGGAAATCGATAAATGCCACGGCGGCGAACAGCACACCCAGCGCCAGCAGTGCCTTGATGATCGAAAACAGTGCCACACCGTTGCTCAACAACACCCACACCGCGATCACGAGCGGCAAGGCAAGCAGTATGTCGAAAAGATTCATGGTCGCAAGTTAGGTATTTTTTGTAAATTTGCCGACATGAAACGTTATATTCTTCTACTGATACTCCTCGTAGCCACCCCGGCGGCGGGGCGCGACATATACACTCTCGATGCCGGATGGCGATTTTTCGATGGCGCGGCCACTTCGTCGGACGGGGCGCAGAGCGTCACCCTGCCCCATACCTGCGACGGAACCGGCAACTATCTCAAAGAATTAGACGTCCCGGCCGAGTGGGCCGACCGCAGGGTCTTCGTGCATGGCTATGGCGGCGGCCCGGTGTTGGAGATGTTCGTGAACGGGCGTTTGGCAGGCGAGCACCGCGGAGGCTACACGGCATGGCAGTTCGAGATCACCGGGTTACTCGAACCGGGCGGACGCAACTATATACATATTATATGTAGTCCTGCCGCGAGATTCGATCTCCTGCCCGCGGCCGGCGATATGGAGATCACCGGCGGGTTGTTCCGCGATGTGGAACTGGTGGTAACTGGCAAGAATGCACTGGAGGATATGGTTGTGGTGCCGCGCCGTGTCAGTCGCGAGCGTGTCGAGGGCGAGGTGGTGGTTCAGGGAGGCGGCATGGCGAGGGTCGAGATTACCGATCCAGACGGTAATGCAGTGGTCTCGACGAGCGGCAGTGGGACTGTCCCTTTCTCGATAGACGACCCGCAACTATGGCATGGACGCCGCGCGCCGAACCTCTACCGCGTCACTGCCATGACCGACAGCGATACCCTAAGCGTAACGACCGGATTCCGGAATTTCGAGGTCGATCCGGTGCGGGGCTTTCTGCTCAATGGCGAGAGCTATCCGTTGCGTGGCGTGGTGGTGCATCAGGACAGGCCGCTGGTCGGCGCGGCAATTACGCGTACCCAGGTCGAGGAGGACGTGGAGCTGATCCTGGAGATGGGAGCCAATGCCGTGAGGGTCGAAGGAGTGGTGCACCACCCGGCATTCTACGAGATGTGCGACCGGGCGGGGGTCGTCGTGTGGAGCGACTTTCCCCTCGTCGGCGAGACGTTCCTTACTGACAAGGCATACGTCCCCACAGAGACATTCCGCAACACCGGGCGTGCGCAGTCGATGGATGTCGTCGGGCAACAAAGGAATCATCCCTGCGTTGCGATGTGGGGCGTGTTCTCGAATCTCAGTGGGCGCGGCGACGATCCTGTACAATATATCAGCGAACTGAACGACCTTGCCAAGAACGAAGATCCCATGCGCCTAACTGCGGCGTCGAGCCAAGCCGATGGCGATATAAATTTCGTCACTGACCTGATCTGCTGGGCCCACCATTTCGGGTGGACGGGCGGACTCCCGGAGGAGATCGTGACGTGGAAAGAACACTTCTTCCGTGAGTGGAGCGGCCTGAGGTCTGCGGTTAGCTACGGTGCGGGAGCCTCGGTGATGCATCAGGAGCCGTCGCCGTCGCGCCCCGACTATCTCGGTCCCCGCCACCCGGAGCGTTGGCAGACCCGTCTGCACGAGGTGTACTACTCCGCCCTGCGCGATGAGCCGCGATTCTGGGGAGTATGGCTGTGCAATATGTTCGACTACCCGGCGCCGCGCCGCACCGAAGGCGAACGGGGGATGAACGACATGGGGCTCGTGACCTGCGACCGCAAGGTGTGCAAAGATGCATACTATTATTATAAAGCGCAGTGGAATACCGACGACGGATTTGTCTATATCGCCGAACGGCGGTGGAATGCGCGACCTGGTCGTGAGCATAATTTCAGGGTTTTCTCGAATCTTCCCGAGGTCGATCTGGTGGTCAACGGCGTGTCGGCGGGGGTGCTTACTGCAACCGACGGGGTGTTCGTGTGGAATAACATAGCGTTGCGCGAAGGGGCGAACAATATCGAAGCCCGTTCGGGCGACAGGCGCGACGGTGTCCGCATCGAGATCACGAGCGGGCGGAGGCAGTTGTAGAATAAAATCTACGATATCTCTCGCGGTTGTGTAGATTACGAACTATTAATTTAAGTGTGCCGGATTGACTCCAACCACGAAATTTTTTGTAACTTGCCCGCCATTAACCAAATTATGATTATGAACAAAGATAAAGCGATTTTCGATCTGATAGGCAAGGAGCGCAGCCGTCAGACGCGCGGACTGGAGCTCATCGCCTCAGAGAACTTCGTCAGCGACCAGGTGATGGAGGCCATGGGGTCGGTTCTTACGAACAAGTATGCCGAGGGGTATCCCGGGGCGCGCTACTATGGCGGGTGCGAGGTGGTCGACCAGGTGGAGCAGTTGGCTATCGACCGCCTGAAAGAACTCTACGGCGCAGAGTATGCAAATGTGCAGCCCCATTCTGGCGCACAGGCCAACATGGCGGTATTCCTGGCGTGTATGAAGCCCGGCGATACGTTCATGGGCCTCGATCTGGCGCACGGAGGCCATTTGTCGCACGGCTCGCCCGTAAACTCGTCGGGTATATTATACAAGGCCGTGGGCTATCAGGTCGACGAGAAGACGGGGCGCATAGATTACGACGCCATGGAGCGACTGGCAAATGAGCATAAACCCAAGATGATCATCGGCGGGGCGAGTGCATACAGTCGCGAGTGGGACTACGCCCGCATGCGCAGGATCGCCGACGCGGTGGGTGCCATATTTATGGTAGACATGGCCCACACGGCCGGTCTGATCGCCGCAGGATTGCTGGAGAACCCCGTGAAGCACGCCCATATCGTCACCTCGACCACGCACAAGACTTTGCGCGGACCCCGTGGCGGCATCATTGTCGTGGGTAAGGATTTCGACAATCCGTGGGGATTGACCACTCCGAAGGGCGAGATCAAGAAGATGTCGGCAGTGCTGAACTCGGCAGTATTCCCCGGGATCCAGGGCGGGCCGCTGGAGCACGTGATCGCAGGCAAGGCCGTGGCATTCGGCGAGGCGCTGGATCCGTCATATAAGGAGTACCAGCGTCAGGTGCAGAAAAATGCGGCAGCTATGGCGGCGGCATTCGTTGCGAGGGGATACAACATCGCCTCGGGAGGCACCGACAATCACCTTATGCTTATCGACCTGCGCTCGAAATTCCCCGAATTGACAGGCAAGAAGGCCGAAAACGTACTCGGAGAGGCCGAGATCACGGTCAATAAGAATATGGTGCCGTTCGATAGCCGGTCGCCGTTCCAGACTTCGGGCATCAGGGTGGGTACGGCTGCGATCACTACGCGCGGACTGAAGGAGGCCGACATGGAGCCCGTGGTGGCGCTTATCGACCGCGTTCTGAGCGCTCCCGACGATGCTGCAGAGAAGAGTGCGGTGGCTGCCGAGGTGTTGAAAATGATGGGGCACAGGCCACTTTTTGCATGGTAAAGCTAAAAATATTGTTGAAATTTGTTTGGTGAATAAGAAAATGTATATATCTTTGCGCCAAATTATGCTACAACACAACCTGTAACAGGGTATTTAAAATTGTAAAACCTAATTAAAACTAAAAAGCAATGAAGAAAGTACTTTTGGCAGCCGTAGTTTTCGTACTCGGCACCTCGGCGCTCAGCGCTCAGACCGCTACTCCCTGGTTTATCGCTGGTAGCGCAACTGCAGCATTTGAGAAATTCGGCGACGACAAAGCCGGCGTATTCGAGATCAACCCGCAGGTTGGTTACATGTTCAACGATAACTGGGGTGTTGCTCTCGACCTTGGGTTCGGTTACGCTAAGAATAACGACAACAAGTTGACTACGATCGGTGTTGGTTTGAGCGGTCTGTATTCGATGAAGATCACCGACAAGTTCTTCTACACTCCTTCTTTGCGTGTAGGTTTCGAGAACGAGACACCCAAGATGGGTGACGTTAAGGGCCTGAAGACCACCAATATCGGTGCAGAGTTGGACTTCCTGAAGTTCGAATTCCGTCCGTCGTGCCACTGGGGTATCACCGCTGGTTTCGGCACGTTGGCCTTTGTATCTTCTAAGGTAGAGGATGCTGATGACAGCACTATTTCTGGCGGACTTGACCTCAGCAACACAGAGGTAGGTTTCAAATACTATTTCTAATAAATAGAGTTTAGTATCGTAGGAAACGGGTCCCGATCGGGACCCGTTTTTTGTGGTTTGTTTTTTGTAGTTGTTATT
>QMCE01769934.1_pt1 | contig 11721 bp, 4 predicted proteins | sample 1821851 | NCBI WGS metagenome assembly QMCE01 (sample SAMN09453174, study PRJNA476694) | Termite gut metagenome, whole genome shotgun sequencing project. | isolation source: worker | host: Odontotermes sp. | place: South Africa:Pretoria | collected 2016-01-28
CTGCCTGTACATCTGTTCGAATGGGAAAATTCCGTTCCTACTGGAGGGATTTTCACGAAATTTGATATTTGAGTATTTTTTTAAATGTCAAGAAAATACACCTCTGATAATAATCTTACAAGAATAACAGGTACTTGACATGAAGAGCCAAGTACATTTGTAATAGCTCGCTGAATTCTTCGTAGAAAGAGAAATCTTTCAGACAAACGTCTTAGAGAAAATAAAAACAAATATTATGTTAAATAATTTTTTTCTCTCGAAAATCGTGCCATTTGAGATAATGTCGAAAAATACGGTACAGCCGGACAAGCCACAGACGACAATACAATAACACTGTGAATATGCTACACATGTTGGGTAAATAAGGCCACAAACACACATCCAGAACATGCACTACTTATTGCTTTTCCATAACAACAGTGGTCACACAAAGACGCCTCAAATTTGTCTGTCTTTTCGCTGTGTATTAAACACAATGAGCATCAAACATCCGAAAACTGATAACTTAGTGTTTGTTGCGGAGATTAACAGTGTAATCCCTCTTGAACGAACGTAATCAAATTTTCGGAAATTCCCACCCAACTGATATTTAACGGCACTATATCAACTGTCTTTTAATGGAAGCAAAACAAAACGCTTTGCCAGTACGGACCGTGAAGTTTTCCTGCACTTCACCTGGACCTGCAGGCAATAACTAAGGATCACAGTTACGGTGATCATCTTCAGTCACTCCACACCGTCAGTCTATGAAATTGCAATGAATGCTTTCCAAAATCGCTGTACTACGCTGTAGCAAATTACCTAGAGCAGAGAATCCCACGGTGTGCACATCGCATCCCAACGAATTCACCACCGGTTCCTAGGGGATCCGTGGATATTTTTTTTTGTAATGGCTGCGTTTAAGTTTACTTACTTTTTAATTAAAGGAATAATGTTTTGTTAAAAATTATGGCGGAACTTCTTTAATTGGGGCGATACTTTTATTTGGTATGGCCGTTAGTATAGTTAATTCAGAAACCCCTTGCAGCCAGCCACGACGGCCGTCAGTCAGTTTAACTAAGGTCCAATCCTGTAACGTACCGTTATGTATGCTTCTGCTACGTGATCGTAGCTATCTGAAATCATTTCTGAGATATAAATCTTTAATTTTGGATGTCTACCATCCGGACATCCTATATTTACGCGAGCAAAGATTTCAGGATCCGTGTGTATTTTTCTAATCCAAAAAGTGGTCCACGATCAAGAGAGTCTGCGAAACACTGCCCTGTAGAGACACTGCGGTATATCGTATGGGAAGTAAAACGCTTACTGACAGTCACATTACATTATGGTGTGTGTATAAGAGAAGCCGACCCCAGTGGCCATGCGGTCTAAGGCGTAGGTCTGCGGCCCCTTGATTGCTGCAGACACGGGTTCGAATCCCCCTGAGGTAATGGATGTTCGCCTCTTGTTTTTGTTGTGTGTTTTGTAGGTAGAGACCTCTGTTACGAGATGATCACGCGTTCAGAGGAGTCCCACCGGGTGTGTGTGTGTGTAATCTAGAAACACCAAAAATGAGGGGGTCCAGACCGTGTTGGGCTGTTGCGCCATTGAAATAAGAGGAAAAAATATGAAGAGCATCTTGTTAGAAGACACTCATTGAGACTGAGAATTGCTGAGTGCCTCGCTAAGCTCCAGCTGAGTGTCTGCTGCATGATCACTGAGCAGTGGTACAACCTGCTCCATAAACGGTTCTCACATCAGCAAACAGCTGTTCCCGGGTATTTCTTGTAATCACAACCCGATAAATGGCAAGGCTTGCGTGCTACATGACGGATAGTACATGCAACCACTTACAATTTTTCGTGAAATACGACCTTTGAGATCACAATTGGGTTGATGATTCACTTGGCCAAGGTTTGGTTGACAGTGCCATAGAAATGTGTTGCCAGCTTTGTGTCGCCTCGTTTCCATACCGACTGCAATACTGGCTGAAATTCCATATAGGGAGATTAGGACGGGACCCACAGGGACACGTACCCGCTCGACCGGGTTTAAACACCTACTGGACTGGCAGCAGCCATTATAGTACCGGCAACAATGATCGCTCATTAGTTACTGCTACTGGCCACCAGGAGCGCTGCGTGTCACAAGAAAAGTACGGCCTCCCCTGTGCCGATTGTCACGAAACTCACCAACGCTCAACACCAAATGTGCAGAGCGGTTTTATCGAATGGCAACCGAAATTTGGCAGTAAATGTGGAGAGTTCTGATAGAAATTTATTTACGCACGTTAGTGGAGGGTGACTTTCACTGCGTCGTTTTCCATGGAGCTGACAGTCACTTGAAAAATGATTGTGGATATTCCCTGTGACGTAATTTCTCCAAATCGAATGAAGAAAAATGTTGGAAATAAGAGAAAAATTTAAATGTACACCCCTAAGTAGCCTATGACTTTCACTGCAATGGTTTTTTTCAACAAAATGACAGTTAAGTAATAACGTTATGTGGGGAGCTGTACCTAATTTCAGCCAAATCGGTCAGACGATATGGAACGTAAGATTGGAAATTCATTTACGTCTGTAAGTAAAGTCTGTCACCGTCTCTATTTTCACGAAACTCTGGCCAACTCGGCAACTGTTTGTGGAAAACTATCATACCGAATTTCATGAAAATCCAGCGAACTCTATAGTCGCTGATACCAGGACGCAGAGGGAGAAAGGGACTTGGTCTCCGCCGAACTCTTTCATTTTTGTCTCATAAAGAACTTCTAATAATAATTCAATTTAATTCTTTATTTATTTACTTATGTGGTGACTTGAAGGACGTACTGGTCAGTCTCACTGTAAGGCTGTAAGTATCTATGTGGCAGCATTGGGCTCCACTGTTCGAGAGGCCGCTAGCAGATGGTTGGATTTGTGAATCTGTGTCACACATGGTTTGTGTGGCACGTTCTTACACTGCTTTGTTACATTATCACTTCAGGAATACCCGTAGGTAAAGTCCCCAAATATATTTTGGTACTGGGCCCCCAAAATTGGATAAACTCACCCAGCTGAAGGCCAGTTACAAAGACAGCACAAGTAAAAATAAGATACAAAAAGAAACAAAATCAAAATTGGCAAAGAAAAATAAAGACGTAGCAATTAAATTCAATTTAAAACCGAAAGTTAAGAATGGAAAAAAAAAGAGACAGACAATGTACATATTACGTAAGATTGAGGAGCGTTCGCGTAACCACTTTGCGGTGGAAGAGCATTAAGTATTACGTATTCTGCGTTTGTGTCTCTAGCCGTAGTTATCCAGCATGCAAAGCGCATGCGCCATATTGTCATCTGTGGCCTGCCGGCTCTACCATATTTTTCCATATTATGTCATAAACTGTACGGTTTTCGGAAAAAAGTTACTGAACATACAATGTGTGTTTTGATTTTCTCTACAACTTCTGTCTGAAACATTTCTCACTGCAAGAAGAATGCAGCGATATATTACCATAAATGTACATCGGTCTTCATGTGAAGTACCCGTTATTCTAGACAGATTTTGATGAAACTTCAATTTTCTCAACAGATTTTCGAAAAATACTCAGATATCAAATTTCATGAAAATCCGTCCAGTAGGTGATGCGTTGTTCCATACGGACAGACAGACAGATAAAAATAATGTAGCCAGTTGTCGATTTCCGAGTTTTGCGAACCCCCCCCCCCCCCCCCACATAAAAAAGATTGGATGCTTCTTGATAACACAGTACAGTTTATTGGTTTTGTGTATACACAAATAATAAAAATTATAATTCATATTAATTACTGACATTCCGAATTGTCATATTAATTAAGCAAATTTAAACAAAGTTAGTTCAACAATCGGTGTAATGCAGCAGAGTTTTTTTTGTAGCTTTGAGGGAGGCAGGCGTTATTCTTTTCAAGGATTGAAAACAAATTCAATTTATAAAATTTAAAGGCAAATGTCAAAAAAGAGAACTTGTCACTTTCCATTTCATTGCAACTGCGACTGAACATTTGAACCGTCTGAATTGTCCTTTTAAAACAGTTTTGGTCTTTTGTGGAATGAAGGGGACAGCCAGGGTGCCGAGTTTCAAACCCTGCTCCGGTGCTGCGCATGTTCCTTACGTCACCTCATTTCAATCACTTTTTGCTTTACGTCGACTCCGTCTCTTATCTCCACTCACTCCATTACTTAATTCCCGCTGTCTCGTCACGCATTTGTCTTCTTGCCTGCTGCTTACCTTTCGTCAGTTCCCCCGAATTTTGAACAATTTTTTTCCCCTTTCGTCTCTCTTGCCAGACAAGTTTGAACCTCGCCAGCCCTGTTGCTAATACATCCATAGAAAGAATGGAATGATTACGAACAGTCAGAACTTGGGTCACTGCCCGTATGATGGAGTAAATACGAGGGCAAAAGCAGAGGAGAAGTAGGTGCAATAAATGAGGAAAAGATAATATTTATTGATAAACACTTCAGTCGACAAAACCAGCTAACTAACTCCGTCAAGCACAGCAGCCAACACTTTCTCAGCTTGTCAAGAAATTTCCCACATTTTTGGAACCAGAGTGTTCATCACCGTGTTCACAACAGCCCGTCCGTTTCCCTTATTTGGAGCCAACTTAAGGCAGTCCGTCCCAACCGTTTTGCTTTAGCCCATGTGCGTCCGAACCTTTTATGGCAAAGGCCACACCCGCTACTGTGGCCTGGTTCGGAGGCCGCACGAAAAAAATACCAGTAAGTTGTGTATTTGTCTGCTTAAATTGTTCTGTAATTTTATTGGGATTTCAACTTGTTTTCATACTGCCTTCTTCAGGGTATGACGTCACCGGACACGTGGGCTTAACTACTACTACGTTCTACGGTCATCGCGTCAAACAAAAAATTCAGTTTTCGACTCACTTTCCTACTGCCTTCTTCATGGCATGAGGTCATCTGTCATAAGGGCTTAATTACACGCGTCACATTATTAGTAAACCTTACCTGCGGTACGCGTACCTAACACGACACGCGACACATCGATTGGATTCAACTGGCTTTGGGTAAAGGTGGACGGGGCTGCAAGCATGGATGTACAGGTGGACGGAGCTGCAAACTATGAGTATTAATTCCATAAAATCTCCGGTATTAATTAGAGTGGGGCAAGGATGGACCGAGCTGCAAAATAGGAGTAGGGGTAAAGGTGGACGAAGCTTCAAACTAAGAGTGTTGATTCCATAGTGTCTCTAGTATTAAATAGAGTGGGGTACGGGCAGATGGATCAGCAATCTAAGGATAACGGTAATGGTATCGCGTCAGTCTGCACACCGACAAAAACATCACCCTCTTGCACTTTACAGTAAAGATGCGAGTAGCGGCTTTCTACGGTCAACGGCTTCATCGCTTCATACATCGTCATCACACTCAGGTAATGACTGCTACAGTCACGTGACAAACATCATTAACAAGAAAACATTTTCCTTTCCTACTACCTTCTTCGTGGTTTGACGTCACTCATCATAAGGACATAACTACATCCATACACATACCAAACCACTGTACCGTGCAGCTAAAACAAAAAACAATATTGGGATTTCAACTAGTTTTCATACTGCCTTCTTCTGGGTATGACGTCACCTGTCATAAGGGTTAAACTACACACACACACACACACACACACACACACACACGTCACATTATCTTAAAACGTAACCTACTGTCCGCGTACCACACACGGCACGCGATACATCGATTGGATTCAACTGGCTTCAAACGGTCGAGTCTTACATCCAACGTCACCCCTACATCATATACCTTCAACACCTGAAACGTAGTTTCTTCACAAGCAACACCGACCCAAACTGCCCGTATACTACTTACGTGCCGAATGCACTACTCAGCTTATCCAACCTTAATTTTATCACTACGATCACAGTCGGTGAGGAGTACAAATCATAAAGCGCTGTTAAAAAGCTGAGGGATAACAGCCACTTGGAAGACTCGAGTATAGATAGAAAGATATTATTAAGAATGATAGGCAAGTCAGGTGTTATCTAACATCTAGTCTGACTTCGGTCTGGCTGGTCTAGAGTAACAGACGTTTGTTAACACGCTAATAGCCTGCAGGTTCCAAGAATCGCGGAATACCTTGTAGGAATGTACGGTTATAATCTGGTCACAGAATACACTTTGCTACGGTTTAGACTGTTAGTTAATTCGTAAATTAGTTATTTATGTGACCAGCAACTGCTGCCGTCTGTGTTGCTCTTCTCATATTCGATTGGTCGGAATTACACGAGCAAAATCCTGATTTAGAATGTTGGATCCGCAGCGCGGTAACTGCCAGTACAGTACGTGGCAGTGCTACCACCCGCCGTTGTGTCGAGTGAGCCCACAGTTTGTCAGACAGCCGCCGAGCCCCGCAGGCAATAAAACAGTGATTATAAGCGACAGCAGCGCCTCTGCTTGTAACAAAAAATAGTCGAGCATCGCCACGAGACGTGCTCCGCTTTCAGAAGGTACTGACGTCGACGATGGCCGAGGGCGAGGTTTTCGCAGCTCGTTTTATGGACAGTTACAGTCCTTGTGAACACGCTTTATGTGCAGAGAACGTATTTTATCTGACAACTGTCGTTTGTCACTTTGCGACCGCAACTCCTTCGCGCGTGTGGGCGATCAGCTGAGGGGACTAAGTTAGCGCCATAAACGAGCCGACAGGAAGTGGCAAACCGATACTTGTCAGATAACTAACAAACTAACTGACTCTATGGAGCAGAGTCATTCGTGGGAAGCTAACAGTTCCTCAGCTAGTCAAGAAATTCCCTCGCATTTCATGGAACCCCAAGGTTCATTATCGCATTCACAAAAACCCGCCAACTGTCCCTATCCTGAGCCAGCTCGATCCAGTCCACACCTCCCACATCCTATTTCCTGAAGATCCATCTTAATATTATCCTCCCATCTACGCCTGGGTCTCCCAAGTGGGCTCCTTCCCTCAGATTTCCCCACCAAACCCCTGTGTGAACCTCTCCTGACCCCATTCGTGCCACATGCCGCGCCCATCTCATTCTTCTTGATTTGATCACGGAGGGAGGGGTACAAATAGAATGACGCTAATCTTATATATGTGCGACTTATTTAAGAAAGCTGTCATACTTCTTGCATGATAGAGCAGTGACTAACAAACAGTAAAGTGTGTGGAAGGAAACGGTGGTGGCCTAATTTAAGGCAGCATTACACCATTTTCCTTGGTAAACCGAGTAAAACCACGAAAATCTTCAATCCGGGTCCTCGGCATCCGGACCGGGATTCGAACCCGGTACGTCCCGGATATGAAGCAAGGGCGCTGACCGTCTACCGACGCGTACCCTAATTACAATGTTAAAGGGGAAAAAGGCAAATACGTATTGCAAATAATGAAAGAAGGCGAAAGAAAAATAAGAAAGGAAGAAGCAAGGAGGACAACAGCGCTGACTGTTGTCTTAACTACAGCCGAATCACAGCCTTGGAAACGAGGACGTGACGATCGAGCCATGTCTCGTGATAAAGAATTAAATTATATTTAATTAAATATATTTAATCAATAATAAACAAGTTACAAAATTTGCAACCATCTTATGTGTTACGGCGCGTCTGTCCAGTACAAATACTAGAAACAACTCTACAATCGATGTGCAGTTCTATTGTGCTCGGTTGTAGAACCAGTGCTAGGATGTGGAGAAAGCGGTATGGAGAAGGAGACTTAAGTTTTGATACATCGACTTCACGCTGTGGCGCAGATGGTTGAGGCACTGCGCTACAAGCCGGAATATCGCGGGTTCGATGCCCGATGGCTTTATAATGCGGTGTTCAACTTATAAAGTGACTTTCACTGATGATACAAACAACAGGCGTACTGGAGGATTGTGATAAGGAAGAACATGTGGCAGTAACTGGGGATGCTACTGCTTCTTGTTTGACGAGATTCTAAAACGTTTTGTCCAAAATCCTGTATTCGCCCAGTCACCATCAGGCATGCACCCCAGTGATAAAGATGCAGTCAGCAGTTCGCATCACTGGCGGTTTGTGTAAGAACATTCCACGTGCAGTGTTATTTGCTAGCACCAGTAATTCATGTTCAGTCTCTACGCAGTCAAATATCTGTATGTACACACATATTCTTCACACTATAGAGATTCTGGGCAGAAAAAAAAATTGAACAGAAGGGCATGCTGTGTGCAATAGGTTCAACAGCCCTGGACTAAGCTGTGGGCTAAATGACTGAGGAATCATGGTTTGATTCCTAGCAGGGGCAAGAGAATTTCCAGACCAGCTGTGCAGCCCATACTGTCTAATATGCATTGGGACAAGTTTATCTTACCTGAAAATGTACCTTTAGAGTTCTAAATGAATTTATTGTTGTCAACAAGAAAGTACTCATAGCTTCCCAAATGTGGTGCGTTCAGTCCCTTTCGTTTAACCACAGGGAAAATCTGTCGGACATAAAATATACTTTCGCACAAAACTGTGCAGTTCTTCAGGGGAAATGTCTGTTATCATTGTTATAATATTTCCTATGAGAGGTGTACACTTTAGGTGAAATAATTTTCATATCTATGATGAAATGTGTGTCATAACTTCAAAAATTTTGTATGTCAGCTTCATGTACAGATAGCACTCTTATTAGAAAGGTATGAAGGAAAATGAAATTCGCTCCACAACTGGTATTGTAGGCCCCAAGTTCTAAATTCAGACATCTAAAAGTATGAATTTTGTCCACATTCTGTATTAGTATTTATGCAAGAGCTTCTCAGTTTATTTTGCCAATTGGTCTTTTTGTGGTGAAGCACGATGTTTTTAGTGAGGTGGAAGAGGAATTTTATATAATTAATGTAAGCCTTGAGTATCAAAGAGTGAAACCACTGAAATATGTATGTACCATTATTTAAAATAGTGAAGTACACATTTGTTTGAAATGGATGTATATGTGCGTATGCTGTGTTGGTAGGAATTTACAGACAGTTTGTAAGGAGCTGAAATGTATTAAGACTGGAAATAGAGTGAAGGTGAAAAAATAACGTAACGTACATTAATGTACTTAATATAAGAAAATGTGTGATGAAATAACATCAGACAATTACATGTATCTGATAACTAGATAATCCATGTGCCTCTTCTCTGCACGTATTCGAACTGCAGTTACTTACACATTTGTCATTATTTACTGCTGCACTGCACCTCCGACCATCTCATCCTGTTTAATTTAACGATCCTAAAGAATTCTCTCGTAGTAAGAATTATGAATCAAATCACAGTGTACTATTCTGTATCTTCATTTTTATGTGTCTTCTTTTCCCCCATATTTATCACATTTCACTCCCCCCCGCCGTATTGCCACATACATTCTGCCAGTTTAAAACTGACAAAATGCCGCAGGCAGTTACAGATAGCTTAAACGACATTTTTGTATTCGTGTTCGCAAAATTTGCGATTGTGGGATTGGCGGAGGTGTGAGTGATGTTAACAGTCTGAATGTACGTTATATTGAGGCTGAATCTGACAGAGAACACCGCGTGCTTCGATTACAAAGAGCAATAAATGAGCGTTTGTACGTTTGATCGGATAGCACAAGGGAAGTGGATACTGGCTACGTCACAAATACCCACGCCGACGTGTATCTATTGAAGCCCTACTGTAAAGATTGCCGTTAAATGTTATGAAAATATGTCGAGAAAATCAGATGTGTAAATTCCGAGCAAAATATCGGGTACTTTACGTGAGTGTATAAATAGGCATACGTGTATGCTGGTGGCAGGAATACGAAATGATTTGTAAGACCAGATGAACGCTAAGAGAATTCATTGTTGCGTGCAAACGGAAGCACTCGATGTTTTGGAATTACTAACAATCATACTGGTGCTATATGCGAAGACAGCTGCTTTCGATTTATTATTTGTAATGTTTGATATATCAGTTATGTGATATAAAGCGTGAAGAGCAAAGTTCCAAGAATTGATCCCTGCGAAACACCGTCTTTATTTTATCCCATTTAGAAGGTGCACTTTTGTTTAGCTATGAAAAACGACTTTGTACCACCTAAAATTACTCCACTAAATACCACAATTCTGTATGCTCATTCGTATCCTAAACCGAACATCAAACGTTTATCATGTCTAATTAAGCCGCCGTGAACAATAAATACTTTCCTCCTCAAATATACAAAGTTTAATAACTGTAATTATTATCTGACAAACTGCAGACGCGCGGCGGCATCGGCCAGGTATTTCTCCAACGAGCCATGCCCCACGACCCCGCCCGAAGTGAGGCTCGATTTTGCTATTTCGATCAGTCCTGCCACGGCAAAGATTAGGGCGTTTCGGCCGGATGGGTTTATGAGTTGGAATAAATACCGATTTCCATCGCGTCAATCTGCCGCCATGAGTCGGAAAATAAGCAACGACCGCACAGGGTGAACATGCGCGGTCGTTATCGTGAGGCAAACAATCAGAGGCTCGCCAGAAAATCGCGGCACGCTTTGGCGCAGGCACGGCAGGCGGCGGCACAGGCTTGGCAATGATCGTCGCTGTGTTTGGAGCATTCGTCCGCGCATTTCTCGCACGAGGCGATGCAAAGTTCGAGCATCTTGGGTTTCATGCGGCTGCCGTGGTGAACCAACTGTAGTGTGGCGGCGCAAATCACCGCGCAGTCCTTGTCCAGACGGATACACTCGGTCATCATGCCGACCATCTTCTCGCGCAGGCAGGCGTCGTGGCACTCGTTGCAGGCGAAGACGCACTCCGCCAATTTTGCGATTACATTTTTCATATTCTCGAATTTTGTCGGTGTTCTGTTGAATAGACTCGAAGCGGCAAACCGTATGCCATCGCGATATCTGAATTGTAAAAAGGTCACCCGTTCCAGCTTGCGTCAAAATCGTGAACCACGTCGATAAGGGCTTGCGCCATCTGCGCTTTCAAATCCTGTATCTCAGGTTGATTACCGTCCTTGGAACGCAGTAATTCCACGGTCTCTATGCTCAAAAGATTAGTGATGTTCACGATTACTTGTTTGGGAGCGGCGGAGGAAAGGCGGCCCGTCCCGCTGTAATTGCCTCCCGCACCGCCGTCATCGCCGCCGCCCGGAGCCGAGATGCCGGGGGTGTTCCACGGAGCCATATCCAGACGATCCGGTTCGTTGGAGAACATGTGCGTGGGGAATCCTGCGGCCAGGAGGATGTTCTCCGCCGCCTCTCCCGACCTCCCCAGTGTTCCCGAAGCAGACCTATCACCGTAACCAGATCCTGATGCACCCTGCGGGAGTTGGCCAGATGCGTCACTTTCTGCTCTTCGGTGGCGTTTGCCGCCAGGATGTTCTGTTCCCACACGCCCTGGGCATTTCTGCGAAAACCCATCTTTTCGAGTTCCCCGAAGTCGAACCCCATCTTTTCTCCCAACATCCGCTCGGCGGCTGACCGGGAGGTGATCAGGTTCCGGTACTCTTCCGCCCTCTTCATAAGTTCCGGATAGAGGATGTCGTTCATCCAATTCTTGTAGACCCCCGTCCGAAGACCTTCTCCGACGCGCATCCTGTTCTTCAATCCGGTGACGAAAGTGCCCAGGCCCGTCTTCTCGTCATACGAGAAGTAGAGAGCCTTATCCACGCCTCTAAGAGGTTGTTTGGAAATTTTCACCCTCGCTCTTTTCTACCCTGTTTGCCCCATTGGGCACCGGGAACTCGTTTCATAGACCCACTATGCGCCTCGTTCCAGGCGGCCAATGGAGC
>QMCE01769857.1_pt2 | contig 11717 bp, 9 predicted proteins | sample 1821851 | NCBI WGS metagenome assembly QMCE01 (sample SAMN09453174, study PRJNA476694) | Termite gut metagenome, whole genome shotgun sequencing project. | isolation source: worker | host: Odontotermes sp. | place: South Africa:Pretoria | collected 2016-01-28
AGGTAAACCAGGGCTGAGCACTTTTCACGTACCAACTCTTCTATTTCCGTATAATCATTACCTTTATCCTTGCCGCCAAGAATAAGTACTACTTTTGTCTTCATGCTCTGCAAAGCATACCAGCAAGAATTAACATTGGTAGCTTTAGAGTCATTGATAAATACCACACCGCGTACGGTGGCTACTTTCTCCAGCCGGTGCTCAACCCCTTTGAAGTCGGACAACGCTTTGCGGATGTATCCTTTCTCTATTCCTGCGAGGTTTGCTGATATTCCTGCGGCGAGAGAATTGTATAAGTTGTGAGTTCCCTGTAACGCCAGCTTCTCCTGTTCCATGTTGAAGGCGATGGGTTCGTTAATTTCTACTTCGCCGTCTTCCACGTAAGCTATCGCTCCATTCTCTTTTACGGAGGAGAACGGATACAGATGCGCCTTCAGTCCGTGCTTATCCAATTCGCGCTTGATGATAGGGTCGTCGTTCCAGAAGATGAAAGCATCTTCCGGTGTCTGGTTCTGCGTAATACGGAACTTGGCATCCACATATTTCTGCATGCAATGGTCATACCGGTCCAGATGGTCTGGCGTGATATTCATCAGTACGGCTATGTTGGCGCGAAAGTTATACATATTGTCTAATTGGAAAGAGCTTAGCTCTATCACATAGTAATCGTGCTGCTCCGTAGCGACCTGCAACGCCAGACTGTTGCCGATATTACCTGCCAGTCCCACGTTCAGACCCGCACTCTTGAAAATATGATAAATAAGTGAAGTGGTAGTGGTCTTGCCGTTTGAGCCGGTAATACATACCATCTTCGCATCGGTATAGCGTCCTGCGAATTCTATTTCGGAGATAACAGGCGTACCTTGCTCTTTCAACTTCAGTATCATCGGAGCGTCATTCGGTATGCCGGGGCTTTTCACTACTTCGTCTGCGCTCAGAATCAGTCCTTCGGTATGCTGCCCCTCTTCCCAGGCAATACCGTACTTATCCAACAATTCCTTGTATTTGTCTTTAATGACAGACATGTCGGAAACGAACGTGTCGAAACCTTTCACTTTGGCGAGTATGGCGGCACCTGTACCGCTTTCGCCGGCTCCTAATACTACAATTCTGCTCATGTTTTGTTACGGACTATCTAATTTTTAGCGTTATAATCGTTATTGCCGCCAGTACAATTGTTACAATCCAGAAACGCACTGTGATTTTGGACTCATGAAACAATTGGGTCGGCTTCATAAACTTCACCGTACTGCCCGGTTCAACCAGACTCATGGATGTACGGAAATGGTCGTGAATAGGGGTGCGCTTGAACAATCTCTGTTTCACTCCCTTCCGCTTCCCGATTTTGTAATAGAACCGTTGTAGAATAACGGACAGGTTCTCAACCAGGAATATGCCGCAAAGAATAGGTATCAGCAATTCTTTGTGTATAATGATGGCGAATACTGCGATAATACCACCAATGGTCAAGCTACCCGTATCGCCCATGAATACCTGGGCGGGATAGGCATTGTACCACAGGAAACCAATCAGTGCACCAATAAAAGCGCAGATGAAGATAACCAGTTCTTCCGAACCGGGAATATACATGATATTCAGGTAACCGGCAAACTCTATATGACTCGATACATACGCCAGAATACCTAATGTGAGTCCTATAATCGCAGAGTTCCCCGCCGCCATTCCGTCCATTCCGTCATTCAGATTGGCACCATTGCTAACGGCTGTTACCACAAAAATGGTGATGATAACAAACAGAATCCATCCGGCCGTTTGAGCATGTTCTCCCATAAAGCTTACAAAATCCGCATAGTCGAGGTTGTTACCTTTGAAAAATGGGATTGTTGTCTTTGTGGACTTGATATTATGATTGTCATGCACCACTTCCATTTGCTGCCCGGGTTTGTGTACCTCGATATTCTCACGGATCACCACTTGCGGGCTGAGGTAGAGTGTCAATCCCACAATCAGTCCTAAACCTACCTGCCCGATGATTTTAGACTTGCCGTGCAGGCCTTCTTTATCCTTTTTGAATATTTTTATATAGTCGTCCGCAAAACCCAAAGTCCCCAGCCATACCGTGGTAATCAGCATCAATACCATGTATATATTGTGCAATTTCCCCAGCAGCAGGCAAGGTATCAGTATGGCTACAATGATGATAATACCGCCCATACTTGGCACGCCCACCTTGTCCACGCCAAACGGATCGATATTGGCGTCACGTTGTGTCTCCGTAATCTGTTTCCGTTTCAGCAGATTGATAAAACGGTCACCCCAGATACTTGAGATAAGCAATGCCAGAATAATCGCCATCAATGCGCGAAAAGATGTGTATCCAAACATACCCGCACCGGGAATGTCGTACTTTTCTAACCAATGAAATAAGTAATATAACATGTCTTCTTTAATTATGAATTATGAATTATGAATTGTGAATGCGGAGGGCAATGGAAGTTGTGTGGCGCATGGTAATTCATAATTCATAATTCTCAATTCATAATTGCTTTCAATTCCTCTTTATCATCAAAATGATGTTTCACACCCTTGATTTCCTGATAGTTCTCATGGCCTTTTCCGGCTACGAGGATAACATCGCCCGGCCGGGCAAACATACATGCCGTCTTGATAGCTTCGCGACGGTCGGTTATGCAGATGGTTTTCTGCATATCTTCTTTATCCAGACCGGCAATCATATCGTTGATGATATCTTGCGGTTCCTCAAAACGCGGATTGTCGGATGTGATAATGACCCGGTCACTTGCCTTGGCGGCCTCTTTCGCCATGATGGGGCGCTTGCCTTTATCGCGGTTACCGCCGGCGCCTACCACCGTGATTACTTTGCCTTTTCCCTCCAGAACGCCGTGAATTGCATTTAACACATTGATAAGAGCGTCCGGAGTGTGGGCATAGTCCACAATTGCAGTGAAGCCTTTCGGGGAACGAATGGCGTTGAATCGCCCGGCTACCGGATGCAGGGTGCTTAATGCCACCAGTACATCTTCCTCTTTCTTGCCGAGTAATACGGCTGCGCCGAATACGGCTAACAGGTTTGATGCATTGAAGCGCCCGATGAAACGTACAGCCAGTTCGTGGTTGTTGAAGTCGAGCAACATTCCCTCAAAATGCGACTCCACTATTTTGCCCTTAAAGTCGCTGAGGCTACGCAGCGAGTAAGTATATGTTTTGGAGCGCGTATTCTGTGTCATAACAAGCCCGTTCTTGTCGTCCAGATTCGTTAAACTGAATGCATTCCTGGGCATATCATCGAAGAATTTCTTCTTGGCTTTGAGGTAATTCTCCACTGTTTTGTGATAATCCAGATGGTCGCGCGTCAGGTTGGTGAAGATGCCTCCTGCAAAACGCAATCCGCTGATACGCTTCTGGGCTATGGAATGGGAGCTAACCTCCATAAAGGCGTACTTGCATCCGGCATCCGCCATTTGTCCCAGCAACCGGTTAAGCGTAATAGGGTCGGGGGTGGTATGCTCGGTGGGAACAGCCTGGTCGTCTATATAATTGCAGACGGTAGAAATCAATCCTACTTTGTAACCGAAGTAACGGAATGTATCATATAATAAGGTAGCAATGGTTGTTTTCCCGTTTGTTCCCGTCACGCCTACCAGTTCCATCTTGGAAGTAGGGTCATCATAAAAGGTAGTGGCTATTTTGCCGACGGCGTCTTCGCTGTCTTTCACCCGGATGTAGGTGATGCCCGCTTTCATTTCCTCCGGTATATCTTCGCAGAGTATGGCAATGGCGCCCTTCTCGATGGCAGCCTGAATATAGGCATGTCCATCCGTTTGAGTGCCGCGCATAGCCATAAACAGATGTCCGGCTTGCACCAGACGGGAGTCAATGTTTACTCCGGTTATCTCCGCTTCCGTACTTCCGATAGCTTCTACCGGTTGTATCGCCTTTAGTAATTCATTTAATTTCATGCCTTTCTCATTTTAACTGTAACATTACCGTTTGTCCTTTCGCAATGCGGTTACCACCCGGCACCGACTGGCTTCTGACTTTCCCTGTTCCGTTTAATCTTGCCTTTAATCCTTTGCTTTCCAGCAGATAAACGGCATCTTTTGCACCCATCCCTATGACATTGGGAACCGTATTTGAATTTGTTCCCTCCTTGCCTTGCAGAATAATCGCGTCGGCCGATTGTTGGGAATGCCCCCATACCTCTTTCCCTTTGCGGGAAGAGAACTGTTTCTGTACAGGCACGTCCAGGCTGTTCAGAACCTGCAACGCTTCGCCCATTTCTCCCGCCTTCACAGCAGGGATGATGTTGGAAGTGCTGTCAATCGCATTACGGATGTCAAACCGCAGGTTTTTCGCATATACCCTTTCGGCAATCTTACCGAATACACTGCCTGCCATTAAACCACCCGAAGCCGGAAGCCCCGGTTTTTGGATGGAGACGATGCAACTGTATTGCGGGTCTTCGGCGGGAAAGTAACCGCAGAAACTTACCAGATAGCTGACCCGTCCCGACTTGTAGCCCGCAGCACCCTGGGATATCTGTGCCGTACCCGTTTTGCCTGCTACGGCAAACTGCTTGCTCCCAGCGGGTTTAGCCAATCCTCGTGATACAACTTTCCCGAGGATTTCGCGGATTTGAGTCAATGTGCGGTCGGAACATATTTTAGGATTGATTACTTCCGTGGGAAATTCCTTTATTACCTCACCGTCTTTTACCGCTGCTTTCACAAACTTGGGGCGTATCATTACGCCGTCGTTGGCAATGGCATTGTAAAAAGTCAGAATGTTGAGCGGCGGAACTTGTGTCTCGTAACCGATGCTCATCCATGGAAGAGTGGTTTTGGCAAAGTATCTTTCTTTCGGCCCTTTGATGTTGGGTTTCCCTTCACCGGAAATCTGTAGATTCAGTCCCTGGTCTATGCTCATGCGTTTCAACCCGTCCACATACTTCTGCGGATTGTCTTTGTAGTACTTGTCAATGAGGGAAGATACGCCGACATTGGACGAAACTTCCATGATGCGGGTTACGTCTATCTTTCCATAGCCGCCGCGATGCCAGTTGTGGTCTCTCATTGTGCTGCCATACATTGGCATGATGCCGTTACCGGTATTCACTTCCGTGTCCGGGGTAATTTTACCGTCTTCGAGGGCTACCATGATAGAGGCTGTTTTAAAAGTAGAGCCTGGCTCCATCATGTCGCTGATGGCATTGTTTTTATCTTCGTAATAATTGCCGTCCGCCCTTTTCGTCATGTTGACGATGGCTTTTATTTCACCGGTTTTTACTTCCATCAGTACGGCTACACCTACGCTGGCATTGATTTCTTTCAGCTTGTCCACCAATGCTTTTTCGCAGATGTCCTGCATACTTACATCCAGTGTGGTAATGATATCGCAACCGTCCACGGGAGGCATGTCTACAATTTCCAGGTATTTATTCATCACTTTCTGGCGGTGAGCAATACCGTTCCGCCCCTTCAACAGGGTGTCGAATGATAACTCTATGCCGTTCTTCGCCCCTTGGGCTGTATCGGGAAAAAGGTCGCCCAACGTGCGTGCTGCCAGTGACCCGAAAGGCTTTTTGCGTTGATTGTAAACCTGTTCGTGGAAGCCACCCCTATACTTGTTCAGGTTGAAAACGGGAAGTCGTTTGGCTTCCTTGTACTGGATGTATGAGATACGCTTGGGATAAATCAAATAGTTGCGGCTGCCCGCTTTGCGTCCTTTTTGTAAGTGCTCTTTGAACCAGGACGCACTTTTATCAGGGAATATTTTATGTAATCCTTTACAGATTTCGTCGATATGGTTCACCAACATGGTATCTTTGGTATAACCACCGGCTTGGAAGTCCATGTATATGCGGTATTCCGGCAAGGAACTCGCCATCAGTTTGCCGTCGGATGAAAGAATATTTCCACGGTTAGGTTTGGTTGTCACGTTCTCTTTGACGAAACGGTCGGCCACATCTTGCCAGTATCCCCGTTCGGCGAACATGATTATTGCGCCTTTAACGACGATTGCTATTCCCAGTAATCCCAAAACAAGGACTACAAAGAAATAGCGGGTCATGATATTTTTCTTGTTTACTGCCAAGTGTATATACGGTTTAACGGTTTAACTATGAATTTTGTTTCTTCTGTCACTTCGGACGGCTATCGCTCTATTTAATCAAATAAGGCGGGTTGGTGGGTGTCTGCAAATCGCTTCCTTTCTTGATGATATATTCTTCGATGTGCGATTGGCGGCTCCGTTCCATCAGCTCCGAGCTGCGGGTGAGAGCGTCGTATTTAATGTCAATCAGTTCCTGTTTCAGTTTGTCTATCTCTATCATTTGCTGTTGGCAAACATAGCGATTGTGGATATAGAACAATATCAGTATCACCAACAGCGCAAGTAACTTGGTCTGACGGCGGAAGAAGTCGGTAGCCAATATGTCGCCGCCGATGATGCTCTTCAGAGGGGTGCGCTTTTTGGTTTTCCTGTCCTTTTCTGCTTTCCCCGTTTTGTTGTCTTTGATTTGTTTCTCTTCCATCTCCTTCATTGTTTATCACTAATCACTAATTGTTCAACGCTGATCGCCGTTCATCACTTTTTCTCGGCTATTCTGAGCTTGGCGCTTCTGGATCTCGGATTCCGTTCTATTTCGGCTTCATCCGGTACGATGACTTTGTTGTTGACCAACCGGAATGGTGTCTGCACGTTCCCGAAAAAGTCTTTTTCGGTTTTTCCTTCCACGTTTCCGGTTTTCATCACGTTCTTCACCATGCGGTCTTCCAGCGAGTGGTAGGTTATCACCACCAGTCTTCCGCCGGGCTTCAAGGCTTCGGTTGCTGCGTATAGCATTTCTTTCAGGGCATCCATCTCGTGGTTTACTTCGATGCGTAAAGCCTGGAATACTTTTGCCAGTTCTTTTTTCTCGCGTTCCCTTCCGAAAAGCGGTTTGATTACTTCAAGGAATTCGCCGATGGTTGTTATTCTCTGTGCGGCACGAGCCTTGACTATGACGGAAGCCAGCTTGCGGCTGTTTTTCAGTTCGCCGTACAGGTAGAAGATGTCCGCCAGGCGTTCCTCGTCGTAGGTGTTGATAATATCTGCCGCTGTGTTTCCGGCACGTTTGTTCATGCGCATGTCCAATGCTCCGTCGAACCGGAATGAGAAGCCGCGTTCGCTGTCGTCAAAGTGATGTGACGAAACTCCCAGGTCGGCAAGTATCGCGTCTACCTCTTCGATGTCGTGCCAGCGCAGGAAGTTGAACAGGTAGCGGAAATTGCTGCGTACAAAGATGAAATGAGGATTGTCCACGATGTTCCGTTCGGCGTCTTCGTCCTGGTCGAAACCTAACAGGCAGCCTTCCCCTGTCAGCCTCGACAGAATCTCGCGCGAATGTCCGCCTCCGCCGAATGTAACGTCTACATACGTTCCATCCGGACGAATGTTCATTCCGTCCACGCTCGGCTTCAGTAGCACCGGCACATGATATGTTAATTGTTCATCCATCCTTAATCGCTAATCGCTAATCGTTAATCATTCGTCCCCGTCTTCCTCCCATTCGTTTCCCCAATCGTCTTCGTCTCCCAGAACCTCCTGCAATGCTTTGCTGAATTCTTCGGGGGGCATAAACGGTTGTTCGGTTTTCTCCTTCGCCCAGATTTCTATGGTATTATCCACGCCGATGAAACGCACATCGCTCTGTATGCCTGCCATTTGCAGGTAGCGTTTGGGCAGGAGGATACGTCCATTTCCGTCGGGAATCATGATTTCGGCATCGCTCACGAATTGCCGGAAGATTTCTTGGTGTTTTGCGTTCCACTTGTTCAGTCGCTTCCGTAGCTGGTTTTGCGTTTTGAACCAAACGCTTTCGGGGTAGAGTACGAGGCAGTTCTGGAATACGTCTTTGCGTAGCACGAGTTTCTCTTCGGAGGCAGATTGTAGTTGCCTCCGAAAACCGGCGGGGATAAATACACGTCCCTTTGCGTCGGTCTTCGCTTCTATGTTTCCCAAAAAACGTATCATTACACCTTACTATAATAAGAGACTGTAAAAATACACATTTCCCCACAATCCCCCACCAGAATTAACAAAAAAGTTTTCGATAAGTTTTCAACACCCTTATTGTTTATTTCATTGATAATGAAGCGTATGCCGAAGTGCTCTTCTGGTGGGGAATCGAGGTTGTTCCGCGATATTAAAAACATATCCGCACCTTATCTACTCCTGACCTTCTCCTTGTCTATAGAACCGAATTTGCAAAGGAGCAGGTAAGGAGCAGGTAAGGAGAAGGTAGGGAGAAGGTAAGGACACTCCTCCTTATTCAACAGAATTTGGAAAATATCAATTAGTTTTGGTTATCTTTGCACATGTTTTTACTATAAACGCTGCAATTATGAGTAAACTTTATCCCATCGGTATTCAGAATTTTGAGAAACTCCGCAGAGAGGGGTGCTTCTATGTCGATAAAACCGCCTTGATTTATAGACTGGTGAAGGCGGGCAGCTATTATTTCCTCAGCCGTCCCCGCCGTTTTGGCAAGAGTTTGCTGATTTCTACGCTCGAAGCTTACTTTCAAGGGAAGAAAGAACTTTTCGAAGGATTAGCAATAGAGCAGTTGGAGAAGGATTGGACGAAATATCCTATATTGCACTTGGATCTCAATGCACGTAAGTATGATAACGAAGAGGCATTGTTGCAGGAACTGAACAAACATCTGGAAATTTGGGAACAAGAATACGGTTCTCCTTATTCGAATCGTGCGCCGGAGGAACGTTTTTACCAGGTTATTCGAAAGGCGTTCGAGAAGACAGGGCGACAGGTGGTAGTTCTGGTGGATGAATATGATAAGCCGATGTTGCAGACTATCGGCAATAATGCCTTGCAGGGAGCATACCGTAATATACTGAAAGCATTTTATGGTGTAATGAAATCAATGGACGGATACATTAAATTCACCATGCTGACAGGCGTGACCAAATTCGGCAAAGTAAGTGTGTTCAGTGACTTGAATAACCTGAAGGATATTTCGATGGACAGACGCTATGTGGAACTTTGCGGCATTACAGAGCAGGAAATTCACGATAATATGGAAGAAGACCTGCATGTGCTGGCAGACAATCGGAATATGACTTACGAGAAAGTTTGCTCTGAACTGAAAGCACGCTACAATGGCTATCATTTTGTAGGCAATTCCATCGGGATGTATAATCCGTTCAGCCTGCTTCATACATTTGATAAGAATGAATTCGGCAGTTACTGGTTTGTCACAGGAACACCCACTTATCTGGTAGAATTGCTGAAGAAACATAACTATAACTTAGCGAATATCACCCTTGACGAAACGCCGGGTAGTGTACTGGAAGGAATAGACACTGCCGACACCGACCCTATTCCTGTGATTTATCAGAGTGGCTATCTCACGATAAAAAGCTATGATGAACGTTTTGATTCTTACCGTTTGGGGTTTCCTAACCGCGAAGTAGAAGAAGGGTTCACCAAATTCTTGCTTCCTTTCTACGCAAATGCCAATACGGGGGATTCTTCTTTTGGGATCAAGAAGTTTATCCGTGAGATAGAAGCAGGAGATTGTGACGCTTTCTTCCGCCGCCTGCAAGGTTTCTTTGCCGATACTCCTTACGAACTGATTCGTGACTTGGAACTGCACTACCAGAATGTCCTTTTTATCGTCTTCAAATTGGTAGGTTTCTACGTCAAGGCGGAATATCATACAAGTGCCGGACGCATTGACCTGGTTCTTCAGACGGATAAGTTCGTCTATGTTATGGAGTTCAAACTGGACGGCACTGCGGAAGAGGCCCTGCAACAGATTAACGAAAAGCACTATGCCCGGCCTTTTGAACATGATTCCCGGAAGCTATTCAAAATAGGTGTGAACTTCTCCGCCAAGATGCGGAATATCGAGAAGTGGGTGATGGGGTAGATTTGATAGTTTTCGGGCGGTGTTTTGATAGTTTTTAGGTGGTCATCGAAATCCTTTTTAGCCAAAAAAATAAGGCGGGAAGCTTTTCTAAGCTTCCCGCCTTACTGTTGTCTTGTCGTTTTATTAGGTTCTAAAAATTATGAGAATATTTATATAATTACGTTAAGGTATAAGTATTATCTGAAATCTTTTAATTCTTGTTGTAGCTTCTGGCGCGTGAAGAAGATGCGGCTCTTAACGGTTCCGAGCGGCAAGTCTAACTTGTCGGCGATGATTTCCCGGTATTTGAAGCCGGAAATATGCATGGAGAAAGGCACTTTGTATTCGCGTGGAAGCGAATTAACGATGCGACGCATTTCTTTCAGGTCGTAAGTGCTTTCCGTATTCTCGAAGCCGGATTCTTGCGGCAGATTGAGATGATACAGGTTCTCCGTTTGATCAACGAAAGTCTGGTCACGCACCATCTTGCGGTAGTTATTAATAAAGATGTTACGCATGATAGTGTACACCCATCCCTTGAAGTTAGTATCAGGAGCGTATTTATCTTCATTATCTAATGCCTTTAAAGAGGTCTCTTGAAGCAGGTCATTAGCTTCTTCACGATCGGAGGTCAATTTGTACGCGAAGCGTAATAAATCGTCCTGTACTCCGACTAAATCTTTCTGAAATGTAATACTGTTCATAATATTATCTTTTTATTAATTTATTTATTCCGTTGGTTTGATGATGCAATTTTACGAATGTTATCACACTCCGATGGTTGTATTTCAGGTATAGTTTAGTACAAAAACTATCAATTGATGAATTTTGGGTGCCTTTTGATAGTTTTCAGGTGCAGTTTTCTATCAATTTATTGCATATAATTAAAAAGATGCGTTAATTTTGCGCAATCATTTCGAAAAAAATGGCAGACGACTCTTTGTTTTTAATTGATATTGATAGGGTGCTCAGGGAGAAGGCGCCGAAGTATTATAAGTACATCCCTAAATTCGTCGTCTCTTATCTGAAAAGAATAGTTCATCAGGAAGAGCTGAATGTTTTCCTGAGTGACTCAAAGGATAAGGTAGGCGTAGACTTCTTAAAAGCCAGTTTGGACTTTCTTGATGCCCGTATTGTGGTGAAGGGAGAGGAAAATTTGCCGGAAGGGAGTCTTTATACTTTTGTCTCTAATCACCCGCTGGGTGGACAGGATGGTGTGGCTTTGGGGTATGTGTTGGGTACATTTTATGAAGGTAAGGTGAAGTATTTAGTGAATGACCTGTTGATGAACCTGCATGGATTGGCTCCACTCTGTATTCCTATTAATAAGACAGGTAAGCATGGGAAGGATTTTCCTCAGATGGTCAAGGCCGGTTTTGCTTCGGATAATCAATTAATTCTGTTTCCGGCAGGTTTGTGTTCGCGTCGCCGTAACGGGATTATCCGCGATTTGGAATGGAAGAAAACTTTTATAATAAAGAGTGTACAGGCGCAACGTGACGTAGTGCCTATTCATTTCGATGGGCGTAATTCCGATTTTTTTTATAATTTAGCCAACGCATGCAAATTTTTAGGTATTAAGTTTAATATAGCTATGCTTTACCTGGTAGATGAAATGTTTAAGAATCGTCATCAGACGTTTACTGTAACGATAGGGAAGCCTATTCCCTGGCAGACTTTTGATAAATCAAAAACTCCTGCCGAATGGGCGGCATACGTAAAGGATGTCGTATATGGATTAAGCAGTGAAAGTAGGAAACAGGAAATATAGGGATTGCCAATTGTCAATAAGGAGAAGACATTAATAAGAAGTAAGGCAATGCCA
>QMCE01006181.1_pt1 | contig 11712 bp, 9 predicted proteins | sample 1821851 | NCBI WGS metagenome assembly QMCE01 (sample SAMN09453174, study PRJNA476694) | Termite gut metagenome, whole genome shotgun sequencing project. | isolation source: worker | host: Odontotermes sp. | place: South Africa:Pretoria | collected 2016-01-28
GGATCCCCGGTTCTCTATCGACACTGCCGGCTACGAGCACTGCAATCGCACAAACCTTGTTTTAAAAGAAACAAACTATTACAACACGCAAAAATGGCACCCGATCAAATGCACATGAAAAACTCCGGTGCATCTAAAATGACCGAATGACACATCTCATGAGACAACTTTTTAACACAAGAAAAACCTTCCAGTTTGGGAGGTTTTTCTTGTTTAATATAGCGAAATACCGCTTTAGTAAAGGCATTATTGGCGGTTAGCGTTTTCTGTCTCGGCAATGCGGTGTTGGAAAGTGGAAATTCTGAATATTGTTGACTAGGGCCTTGGAGGGCGTGGAAAGCGCAGATGCGCAGACATAGCTTTATTATGTTTAATGCTGGCTACGAAACAGGCGGATTTCCTCACAAGGGGGAAGTCTGCCCTGTTCATGACACGGGGAGGCTCAGTATTCCCGTCGAAGAAGCTTCCAAATACATAAAAGGAAAATATTAATAGTATACGTTGAATTTATTTTCCATTTGATGCATTATGTTGTCGAACAAAACCGAAGCCGGGAGATGCTACATGACACTGACAACCTCCGCAATCATCACAGTGACGGGCAACGCCTGTTCCACCGTCATCACCTTGCTGGTGTTGGCGGGAGCGCTTATCGGCATAAATCTAAAGGAAAAGCTGAACCGCATTTTTATCGCGATGCTTGTCCTTACTTTGGCGGGCAACGTCCTCCAGAGCCTAATAAGCGTACTGTACAGTAACTACGCGGATACGATGGCTGCTACGATTGCCGCTATAGATTTTATCGACTGGATATTAGCAAATGCACTGGCCGCCATGTTCGCCCTGTATGCTTATATATTTTTCTCCTCCAGGGCCAAAGTGTCAAAAGCGCTGTTTGCGGCGGGGTTTTGCCTGTACACCCTCAACGTGCTGCTGGTGGCGGTGCGGGGCGCCGATTTGTCAGACGTAAGCGTTCGTCTTGCCGGTATAATTCCGGTCATAGCTATGCTTGTCGCGGTTTTAATCGTGCTCAGATACGCGCGCCTGCTCAGAAAGCGGGAATTGGTTTCGCTGGTGATGTTCATGGTCTTCCCCTTATTGCTGTAGCTGATTCTTTACGTCAGGCACGATATATGGATTAGCTGGCTCGGCGTCGCCGTCAGCACGGCGCTTATGTACATCAACATCCATATTGAGACGCGGACGAGGGTGAAAGAACAGGAGGCCGCAATGGCCGAGAGCCGCATCGCCGCCATGATGAACCAGATGCAGCCTCGTTTTATGTATAACATCCTTGTCGTGATACAGGAAATGTGCGAAAACGACGCGGAGAACGCCATATCGCCGGGACCGAATATCTTCTCAAAATGCTGCCGAGAGGCATGTCGGTGGGCGGCTCCACAGAATACTTTATGGCCTCGGGCGGCGGCGCGGTCTGTGACAATCTGAGGACGGCGTTGTAAGCTTTTACGCCGCATTGCAGCCGCGGCTAATGCGGATTAGTATCAATAAGAATTTGCCCAAAAATAAAGGGGCTGACGCTCAGGATCCTTAAAGAATCCTTGTGCATCAGCCCCTTATATGCGATTTATCCGAACATCACCGCGTTTACGATATTTTGCAGAGCTTCCTGCTCCCCGGAGTCCGGCTGCCTCGGCGCTCCAAGCGCGGCTGCGGCATCTGCGAGCTGTGCAAGTCCGGTTTCTCCGGCGAGGATTTTAGCGCCTATTCCGGTATTGAAGCTCGCGTAGCGCTCCTTTACAAACGTGTCCAGCCTGCCGTCGTCAATGATGGCCCAGGCCTTTATAAGCCCCAACGCGAAAGAGTCCATACCCAGAATAAAGCTCTTGAACATATCATCGTACGTCCACGAGGGCCGGCGGCTTTTGGCGTCAAAGTTTAGCCCGCCGTTTGGCATTCCGCCTGCCTTTATTATTTCGTACATGGCAAAAGTAGTGTCGTATACGTTAAAGGGGAATTCGTCTGTGTCCCAGCCCAGCAGTAGGTCGCCCTGGTTCGCGTCCACGCTGCCAAGCATGCCGTTTATCGCCGAAACGCGCAGATCGTGCTGGAAGGTGTGGCCCGCCAGCGTGGCGTGGTTGGACTCTATGTTCATTTTAAAATCCTTGTCCAAGCCGTACTGGCGCAAGAAGCCTATCGCCGTGGCGGCGTCGAAGTCATACTGATGTTTCATGGGCTCCTTGGGCTTTGGTTCAATAAAGAAGTCGCCTTTAAACCCAATACTCCTGCCGTAGTCCACGGCCATACGCATAAGCCGCGCTATATTGTCGAGCTCGAACTTCATGTCAGTGTTAAGGAGCGTCTCGTAGCCCTCGCGCCCGCCCCAGAATACGTAGCCCAGCCCCCCGAACTTGACTGTAAGGTCCAGCGCCTTTTTTATCTGCGCCGCCGCAAAGCAGTAGACCTCCGCGGAATTCGTGCTTCCCGCGCCGTTCGCAAACCGCTTGTTTGAAAACATATTCGCCGTGCCCCACAAGCACTTTTTGCCCGTGGCCTGCATTTTTTCAAGCATGTAGCCGCTTATCTCGTCAAGGCGTCTGTTCGTCTCTTTGATATCATCGGCTTCGGGGACCAAATCGACGTCGTGGAAGCAAAAATAGTCCACGCCCAGCTTCTCCATGAACTCAAAACCCGCGTCGACCTTAGCGCGCGCGTGCGCCATCGTTCCCTTTTCTGTGCCAAAACTCTTGTCGGCAGTTCCGGGGCCGAACATGTCGGTCCCTTCGGCGCACAGGTTGTGCCACCAGGCCATGGCAAAGCGCAGCTGTTCTTTCATTGTTTTGCCGCCGACGGTCTTTTCGGCGTCGTAAAATTTGAACGCAAGCGGATTTTGGCTCTTTGGACCCTCATATTTTATCTTGGGTATACTCGCGAATATTTCAGCCATAGCAAAACAGCTCCTTATATTATAATTTAGACAACGCTTTAAAGCCCGTCTTAAGACTGCCGTACAGATCCCGGTAAAGCCTGTAATACGGCTCGTAGGCCATGCGCGCCGCTTTATCCGGAAGCTGCGGCTCGTTTTCTTTTATGAGCTTTCGGCAAGCTTCGGGCACGCTGCCGTAAAGCCCCGCTCCCACTCCCGCGAGTATCGCGGCGCCGAGAGCCGGACCCTCGCGATTTTGTACGGTAGTGATTCGGCAGCCCAGAACATCCGCAAGCATTTGCCGCCATAGCGGGCTTCTTCCGCCTCCGCCCGTGGCCGTGATCTGTTTAAAGCTAACGCCCATCTCGCTAAAAACGTCCATGCAATCCCGCTGAGAATACGCCACGCCCTCCATGACCGCGCGGAGCATATGCGGGACGCCGTGCACGCCGGAAAGCCCGAAGAACACGCCGCGCGCGTCCGGGTCCAGTATCGGGCTGCGCTCGCCCATTATATACGGCAAAAACAGCAGTCTATCCGCTCCAGGCGGCACGCGCTCCGCTTCCTTATCCAGCAATTGATACACGTCCACGCCCAGCGCCTCCGCGGTTTTCATCTCCGCCGAGCAGAAATTGTTGCGGAACCATTGCAGGCTACCGCCCGCCGCAAGCGTACAACTCATGACGGTCCACGCGCCGGGGACCGCCGAGCAAAAGCTGTGCACCCGGCCTTTCGGGTCTATGGTCACGTCGTCGGAATGGGCGAATATGACGCCGGAGGTCCCTATCGTGACGAAGGCCTTTCCGCTTTCAACAACGCCCGTACCGACAGCCGCCGCCGCGTTGTCCCCCGCGCCGCCCACAACGGGCGTGCCGGCCGCAAGGCCCGTGAGCGCCGCCGAGGCGGCGGTGATATTCCCCGTTACCTCGCAGGATTCATACATTTCGGCCATGAAATCCTGCGGGATGTTTAATTTATCAAGCACCTCGGCGCTCCAATGCCGACGCGGGACGTCCAGCAAGTTCATTCCGGAAGCGTCGCTCACCTCTGTGGCGAACACGCCGGAGAGCTTGTAGCGCAGATAATCCTTTGGCAACAGGATATGCCGGACTTTCGCGTAAAGCTCCGGTTCGTTTTTGCGCACCCAGAGAATCTTGCCCGCCGTAAAGCCCGTGAGCGCGGGGTTCGCGGTGATCTCTATGAGACGCGCGGGGCCGATCGTTTGGGTGATCTCAGCACATTCGGCAGCGGTGCGGCCGTCGCACCATATAATGCTGTTACGCAGGACTTCACCGTCCTTGTCAAGCAGCACAAGCCCGTGCATTTGGCCTGAAATGCCTACGCCCGCAATCAGCGCCGGGTCGACAGCCGAAGTCACCTGCTTTAACGTTGAGACGCACGCGGCCCACCAGTCGGCGGGGTCCTGTTCGGCCCAGCCGTTTTTGGGCTGGTGCATCGGATACTCCACTGTTGCCGACGCGACGGTTTTGCCGTTTTCGTCAAACAACACAGTCTTCGTCCCCGATGTACCCAAGTCAATTCCAATCAAATACTTCAAAGCAATCATTCCTTTCGGCACTTACGCTACGCCGCCTGCTTTCTGTTCTTGGAAAGGATATCGAAGATGACGGCCGCCAGCAGCACAAGTCCCTTTATGACGCGCTGGAGGTTTTGATCCCAACCCATCAGTGACATTCCCATGTTCAGCACGCCCATGAAGATAGCGCCGATTATCGCGCCGGATACCTTGCCCACGCCTCCGTATGCGGAAGCGCCGCCGATATAGCACGAACCGATAGCGTCCATCTCATAGCCCGTACCCGCCTGGGTGGAGGCCTGGTTGAACCGCGCCACGCAGACCAGCGCCGCCACACCCGCCAGAAAGCCCATGTTGGTGTAGGCGAAGAACAGCATTCGCTTCGTGTTGATGCCCGAAAGGCGCGCGGCTTTTTCGTTGCCGCCCATGGCGTAGAGATATCGCCCGTAAATGGTGTTCTGAGTGAAATATGTATACACCACGACGATTACGCCCAGCAGTATCAATATTACGGGTACGCCGTTGTGATGGCCCAGCCTCCAGAACAGGAACAGCAGCACCGCGCTCACTACCGCCATGCGCAGCATGGACCAGGAGAGCTTTTCCACGGTATAGCCTTTCTTCTGTTTTTGAACCCGGGACATAAGCTGTATGATGATCATAGCCGCGCAGATGGCTACCGCTATGACCACCGAGACAGTCAGCACCGCGCCCGGATTGCCGCTAACCCAGCTCGATGGAATGTAATTGTTGAACAGCGCCTTAAAATGATCCGGATACGGGCTTATTCCCTGACTGCCCAATATGACCAGCGCGAGTCCTCTGAAAGTAAGCATGCCAGCCAGAGTAGTTATAAACGGCGGAATACGCATATAGGCGATCCAAAACGCCTGCCAGGCGCCGATAAGCGTCGATATAATCAGGCATAGCGCAATGGACAAATAAACATTCCACTTCCACTCCACCATGAAGAAACCGGAGATCGCGCCCACAAGGATTATAATGCTGCCGACCGAAAGGTCTATATTGCCGCCTGTAAGTATGCACAGCAGCATGCCTGTGGCCAGAATGGCGACATAAGAGTTCTGCGCAATAAGATTTGTTAAATTCGTCGGGCTGAAAAGCGAACCCTTTCCGCCGTTTCCGAGCAGCGCCTCGAAAAACAACATCGTGTCCTTGCTAGACTGTAGTATTGTGGCCATAATTTTCTCCTGACTCGCCTCTTCACGGTTCAGCTCGCCGACTACCGCGCCCTCGTTCATGATATATATCCTGTCGCACATGCCTAACAGCTCGGGCATTTCGCTGGATATGAACAGGACCGATTTGCCCTGCGCCACAAGATCGTTGATTATGTTATATATTTCATATTTAGCGCCGACGTCGATTCCGCGGGTCGGTTCGTCAAGGATCATGATATCCGGCTCGGCGAACATCCACTTGGCAAGCAGCACCTTTTGCTGGTTGCCTCCGGAAAGGTCGGCGACGTTTTGCTCAATGCTCGCGCACTTTACTCCGAACCGCGCGCGGTATTCCTCGGCGAGCAATATCTCGCGGTCCTTGTCGATACTAAAGCCTAAATTGCTTGTGCGGCTCATTTTAGCGAGCGTCATGTTGGCGCGTATCTCGTTGCTCAGGATAAGCCCGTCGCCCTTGCGGTCCTCGGTGACATAGACGATCTTGTGGTCGATAGCCTCGCGCACGTTGTTGAAGCGCGAAAGCTTTCCGTTTATATAAAGCTCACCCGAAATATCCGTGCCGTAGCTCTTGCCGAAAACGCTCATGGCAAGCTCGGTGCGGCCCGCGCCCATAAGCCCGCTTATTCCTACTACCTCGCCGCGGCGTACGTTGAGGCTCACGTTGTCACAGACCTTGCGGCCCTTGTACAGCGGATGATACACAGTCCAGTTTTTGATCTCGAGCGTCACTTCCCCAATATTGCTTTCGCGTTTTGGGAACCGATCGGTGATCTCGCGCCCCACCATTCCGCGGATGATCCTCGGCTCGCTGATTTCGTCCTTACCCTTGACAAGCGTTTCTATCGTCGCGCCGTCCCGCAGGATCGTAATACTGTCCGCCACCTGCTCTACCTCGCCGAGCTTGTGGGAAATTAGTATAGAGGTCAAACCCTCCGATTTAAACCTGAGCAGCAGCTTCAGCAGGTTTTGCGAATCCTCTTCGTTGAGCGAAGCCGTGGGTTCGTCCAAAATAAGCAGGCGCACATTCTTGGCCAGGGCTTTTGCTATCTCGACAAGCTGCTGCTTGCCTACGCCGATATCCTTGATTTCGGTATGAGAAGATTCCGAAAGCCCGACGACCTTTAATAATTCGTCCGCTTTGTTATGGGTTTCATCCCAATCTATTCGCACGGCATTTCCGCGCTCGTTGCCCAAAAACATGTTTTCAGCAATCGTCATGAACGGCACCAGAGCAAGCTCCTGATGGATGATGACTATACCTTTTTTCTCGCTGTCCTTTATGCCGCTGAAGCGGCATTCCTCGCTTTCATAGACTACCTGCCCCGAATAGCTGCCATACGGGTAAATGCCGCTGAGCACATTCATGAGCGTGGATTTCCCCGCGCCGTTTTCCCCCACAAGCGCGTGTATCTCGCCGGCCATAACGTCAAAATTGACGTTATCAAGAGCCTTGGCGCCGGGAAACAGCTTAGTGATATTTTTCATACGTAAGACCGGCTCGGCCATTGGCGTACTCCCCTTTATATATCAGACCTCTCATGGCAGGCACCGACCCGCCATGAGAGGTTCTGGTTTTATTGAAACGCTATATCACTGTGTGCTTACGCCAGATCGGCCTCGGTGTAGTATCCGCCTTCGATCAGCAGTTCCCTGTAGTTATCCACAGAGCCGAACACGGGTTCGCAGTTGTAGGACGGAACGTCGATCGCGCCGTTGTTGTAGCTGGTGTTGAGAGTCGGCTCCTGGCCCGCGCCAAGCGACACGATCATTTTCACGACCTCGCTCGCCAGCGTGCGGGTATCTTTAAACACCGACATCGCCTGTGTACCCGCTATCATGTTCTTTACTGACACGATGTCGCAATCCTGACCGGTCACTATGGGGAAACCCTCGCCAGCCGCATAGCCTGCGTTTACAAGCGCGTTGGTGACGCCCTGCGCGGTGGAGTCGTTGGAGCACATGACGGCGTCAAGCTTGGTTCCGTTGGGGCCGTAGCCGTTCTGCGAGATGAGATTTTCCATACGGGCCTGGGACGTCTCGGTGCTCCAGCCGGGGGTGGCGCACTGTTCAAATGTAGTCTGACCGGAAAGGCAGACGAGCTTGCCGTTGTCAAGATAGGGCTGCAGGATATTGAGCGCGCCCTGGAAGAAGAATCCGGCGTTGTTGTCCGGAGGATCTCCGCCGGTGAACTCAATATTGAACGGACCGGACGCGTTGTCGAGATCAAGCGTGTCTTTTATGTACTGGCCCTGAAGCTCGCCTACCTTGATAAGGTCAAACGTGGCGTAGTAGTCCACGGCGTCAGTATCCATAATCAGGCGGTCGTATGAAATGACCTTGACTCCCTGCGCCTTGGCGGTGGCGAGAACTTCGGACATGGATCCACTGTCGATAGCCGCGATGATAAGATAATTGCATCCGCCGGAGATCATGTTTTCGATTTGGGAAATCTGTACCGGGATCTCGTTTTCGCCGCCGAACTGGAGATCGACCTCAAAGCCCGCGGCCTCAAGCTGGGCCTGAAGGTTTGCGCCGTCCTGATTCCAGCGCTGGAGGCTCCTGGTGGGCATGGAAACGCCGACTTTCTGAACTTCAGTAGGCGCCTCTGTGGGAGCGGCGGGCGCCGCGGGAGCTGCCGGAGCGGGGGCAGCCGGTGCGGGAGCTGCCGGAGCTGCCGGAGCGGGGGCCGCCGAGGACGCCGGCGCCGACCCTCCGCATGCGACGAGGGACGCCGCCAGGGTCACTACAAGCGCAACAGCCAGTAACTTTGCGATTTTCTTCATGTGCTAATTCCTCCTAAATGATATTATTTTCTTTACGAGAATACAAAGTGTGTTCGAGCAAACTGCTCTCATGGCAATATTATCACCTAATTTTTCCATTGTCAATACTTTTACTGTTTCGTAATAAATATTATATCAAATGTACTAATAATGTAAAGAATTTTAGGCTATTCTCATGTTCGCAGCCACTTTACACCTGTTAAAGGTTCGTGTATAATTAACTTTAGTCGTATTTGCACGAGCACATTATACTGTTTCAGCTTAGAAAAAGCTGAAACAGTATTCGTGCCGCCTGTGCGGCACGCGGCGCGCAGCGCCGAAGCGCAGGCGTGATTCACTCACGCCGGAGCTTTTATAATTAGTCTGGAAGGTGAGGGTAATGGCTACAATAAAAGAAATCGCCCTGCTCGCGGGGGTCTCACGCGGGACGGTGGACCGCGTGCTTAACAACCGCGGGCTTGTCAAGCCCGAAAAAGAGCAAAAGGTTCTTGAAATAGCGCGCGCTCTCAACTATATGCCGAACCTTGCGGGCAAGACGCTGGCGGTCAAGAAAAAGCAGCTCAAGTTCGGTTATCTTTTATTTGGCAATACCGCCTACAATTCGTTTTTTTCCGAGGTTGTGCGAGGCATAGAAAACTGCGCCTCCGAGCTGTTTGAATACGGCGTGAGCGTCGAGATAAGCTACGCCGATCTGCATGACCCACAGTCGCAGGTCAAGCGCATCGACGAGCTTTTGGCGCAGGGGATATCCGGCCTTGCCATAACGCCCGTAAATCACGAGCTTGTGGCCGGACGCCTTTTAAAGCTGACGTCCACGGGCTTTCCCGTCGTGACCGCCAACACGGACATCCCCGGCTGCGGGCGCATAGCCTATGTGGGCAGCGATTACTTTAAAAGCGGAGAAACAGCCGCGGGCTTGATGAACCAGGCCTGCGGCGGCAAAGCGAAAGTTGGCATTATCACGGGTTCGCATCTGGTGCTGTGCCACTCCGAGCGCGTGGCGGGGTTTAGTCGGCGCATTGCGCTGGCGTATCCCGGTCTTGCAATAACGGGGATAGAGGCCAACAACGACGACAACATCGAAAGCTATATCGTGACAAAACGCCTGCTGGAGGCACATCCGGAAACAGACGCCCTGTATCTTGTGGCGGCGGGCGTGACAGGCGCTTGCAGGGCCGCGGCGGAATCCGGTCGCAGGCTCAAAATAATAGGCAACGACGTCACCTCGGAGTCCCGCCCGCTGATAGAATCCGGCGAGATAGCGGCCATAATAACGCAGGAGCCCTTTGTGCAGGGCGCAAAGCCGCTGGACCTCCTGCTTTACTACGTGGGAATGGATATCAAGCCGGACCGAGAGTTCTACTACACCGAGCTGGGGATCGTTATAAATGAAAATCTGTAAGCTCTTTTAAAACCGGCTCAGGTTGCGCTTGTTTCTCGCCTTTCATATAGAAACTGTAAAGCAGTGGGGTAAAAAAACAGCATAACCGAAAAAACCCGCACCGAAAATGTCGGGAAATTGAATTCTCTTTTTGATAAACTGTAAAAGGACGGAGGTGAAGACCGTGAATCCCCTGGCGCAGATGAACGAGGCGATGACATATCTGGAAAGCGGTTTACTGGATGAGATCAGCTTTGAGCGGATGTCACAGATAGCTGGCTGCTCGGAATACCATTTTCGAAGGATGTTTTCTTATCTGGCGGGTATGCCGTTGGGCGAGTACATCCGCCGCCGCAAGCTGGCGTTGGCCGGAGGGCTGCTCCGGCAGGGAAGCAAGGTCATAGACTGCGCCGTGCTGCTCGGCTACGACTCCCCGGACGCTTTCCGTAAGGCGTTTTACGGGATGCATGGGTTCACCCCGTCAGAAGCAAGGCGAGGCAACACCGCGCTGAAGGCGTTCCCGCCTATGACATTTCAGCTTACGATCAGAGGAGGAATTATGATGGAGCACAGAATCGTACACAAGAACCCATTCCAGATAGTCGGATTCAAAAAGCGCATTACCTTGCAATTTGAGGGCGTAAATTCCCAAATGGAAAGCGTGGCCGCGAGGCTTAAGCCGGAAATCATCGCGGAGCTGAAGGGCCTTTGCGATACCGAGCCAAGAGGGATGCTCAACGTCTCCGCCGATTACGCGGACGGTTACTACGAGCAGCCCGTGGAAGGTATGGAGCTTGACCAGTATATTGGCGTCGCCACCACTGGACCAGCGCCCGCCGGTTCCGGTTATGATACGCTACAGGTGGCGGAGGCGGACTGGGTGGTGTTCACGGTTATCGGCCCGTTTCCAAAGACGATGCAGGATGCGTGGGCGCGCATTTACGCGGAGTGGCTGCCGGCGTCCGATTACGAGCTGTTAAAGGGGCCGTCGCTCGTTTGGTTTGAAAGCCCTGATTTGACAAGACCCGATTGCAAAAACGAGATATGGATTCCCGTGCGCGAGAAATAGTCAATGCAAGCGGGAATATCTTGCGCCGGAAATCACCATTAAGTCAAAATATCAAAGTTCTCCTACTTGACACACAGTAACAATGAGTGTATAATCTGCTTAATATTGCATACAGAATGCACTTGTTGTAATGATTTCGGAGAAGTGTGCTTGTGACAGGGGAAGTTTTATGTCAAACAAAGTCAATATTAATACGGCGGAGGATCAGGTTTATCATATCATCCGGCATAAGATTAACATGCAGATTATTAAGCCGGGCGAGCGTATAAACGAAAACAAGCTTGCCGAAGAGCTTGGCGTCAGCCGTTCGCCAATCCGGGAAGCCCTTAAACGTCTTGCGGGGGACGAACTGGTGGAGACCATACCCAACCGCGGCTCCTTTGCGCGAAAAATATGCGTGCGTGACATTGAGGAAATGTACCAGGCCCGCATTATGTTTGAGGTTTTTACAGTGCAGAACATGGAGCTGCTCCCCACGCCCGAGCAGAAAAGCGAGCTTGCCGATATTTTTGAAAGAATGCAAACAGCCTATGACCGCGAGGATATTTACGCCTATCTGGTCTGCGACCGCGAGCTGCATCAGGCTATAGTTAACCTGTCGGGAAACCGGTTTATTCAGGGCCTGTACGACAGGTTAAACTGGCATATCAATGTAATACAGGCCCAAAGCAACTGGGACATGGAGACTTTGTCCACCATTCACGAGGAGCATTTGCTTATTCGGGAACATCTGGCACAAAACAATTTCCCCATTCTGGCCGCAATTTTGCCCCCGCATTTGCGTCGGGGGGCAAAATATGTTTTGCAGTCGATGTAATAGTTAGCGGAAAATAACAAACCGGCAAAAGGGTTTTTC
>QMCE01769861.1_pt1 | contig 11711 bp, 9 predicted proteins | sample 1821851 | NCBI WGS metagenome assembly QMCE01 (sample SAMN09453174, study PRJNA476694) | Termite gut metagenome, whole genome shotgun sequencing project. | isolation source: worker | host: Odontotermes sp. | place: South Africa:Pretoria | collected 2016-01-28
AATAATAATATAAAGTTAATAGAAATTCCATATTGGGATTTTGATAGAATTGAAGAAATATTATGTAGAGAATTACATATCTCTAAATAGGAGGAATAAATATGGCATTATCAAACGATGAAAGATATTCTTTGGCTGAAATCATATTGAAAAATCTTGAAGATGAGGCTGGAGCACAGTCAGGATATTATGATATTTTAAGAACCTTCCCAGGAATGGATGAATCAGATAAAAAAATAATTTTAGAGATCATAAGTGACGAATCTCAACATCTCCTACGCTTGCACAATATGCAACTTAAATATGGGAAAGCTGTTATTGCAAGTGATGGAACAAAAGAATTGTTCAATGAATTGATTGATAAAATTAGCGATAATTAAAGGGGAATCTATGATATCAAAAGAAATATTTTGTAAAGTTTTAAATCATCTTAAAGACTTGTACAATTATACTAACAAACTAGACAATATGTTAGAAGAAACTCATAAATTATTTAAGACAGATTACTTACAACTATATGGTATTTTTCATATAAGTGATGATATATTATTAGAATTGTTGAGTAAGTCTATGAATTTAGATGACACGAATGAAGATATATTATACGAGTTTTGTTATGGTAATGATTTTGGAAGAAGAGATGAATTTGTAGTGCAAGAGAATAATAAGACATATGTCTTAGATAGTATTGAAGGTTTATATGATTATTTGATAAAATAGAAATTTATCGCCGCCTTTCTTGGCGGTTCAAGGGAGGCATATTATATGGTTTTAACAAGAGCAGGAATTACAACTGTAACATCAGAATCAGAACTTGTCGGAAAGCCTTGGAATGTAGCTAATCCAACCTCTGGCTATGATGAAAAATATTTTGGTGCTAACGATATTTGCATTGCGATCGATACAAGCAATGGGTTAATTTGCGATGAGGCAACAAAAACATTTAAAGTAATATAAAAGGAGGGATATCATGGCTGGTGAGTTCTCACCTGTGACTTGGATTTTAGCCAAGTCTAGTGCAAAGAAATATACGGATCAAACTGTAGCCATAGGCGGACAACTTACTTCAATGGTTCGAGATCCCTCTACTGGACATTTGATTATAACTTACACGCCCACATCTGGACCCGCAAAAGTCATGGATGCCGGTCTTCTTCCGCCTGGAAAATCAATCCAAAGTGCTGCTATTTCAGGGAATGATATGATTCTTACATTTGATGATGGGACGACAACCACTGTTGCAAATGCAAGAGGGCCTCAAGGCATTCAGGGAAATCCCGGACCGACTGGAGCTACTGGTCCAAAAGGTGCTGATGGTAAACAGGTAGAAATTCAATCAAATGGTACTTATATACAGTGGAGATATATCGGTGAAACATGGACAAATCTTGTATCGTTAGACTCGCTTAAAGGTAAAGATGGAACTAATGGTGTTGATGGTAAAAATGTGGAAATGCGAGTGTCTGGTAATACGTTACAATATAGGCTTCAAGGAGATGCTACATGGACTAATCTATTTGATTTCGCTTCTCTTGTTGTAAGCGCAGAAATCAAACCTTATACAACTAATACGGCATATAAACAATATAATGCGTTTTATGATACAGATGGAACACTTTACAGTGTATTAAAAGATTACACATCTGTGAATGTTGCCACTGACTTAGCGAATGGAAACATAAAAAAAATCGGTGGTGGAAACACAGGATATACGGCAATAAATCCATATGTTGCTGGAACTGTTTATAGAGTGGGCGAAATGTTCTATAATCCTTCAACTGGTGAAATCTATAGGGCTAACTACAATTACACAGCAGTTTCAATAGCAACTGACTTAGCCGATGGACATATCACGAAAATAGGCGGGACTGGTTCTGGCACATCAACGCCTCCTACATCTGCTTATGCTCAAAGTACTCCATATAAGAGTGGATATTTAGTTGTTAATAACGGAAAGTTATATTTGGTAACCAAAGATTTTACTTCGGCTAATGCTGGAACAATAGACAGTTCATTACAAGCTGATATAACTGCAGGCAATCTAATTGCGGTTTCAAGTAGTAGCACTGGAGTAACAATATCACCTGACGCTTATAATAATTTATTCAATAGGGCGAATGGATTATACAGTCCTGAAGAAGTTGTATCGTTCGACCATGAACCGAATGCGACTGAATTGGCGGCGATACCAGAAGGTACCATAGTAGTTAGAACAGATATTTCTGGTGGGAGTGTAACTCCTGCTCCTACTGCTATGTACACGCAAAACACGCCGTACAAACAAGGATACTTAGTTATTGATAATGGCAAAATGTATCTTGCTATGCGCGATTTTACATCGGCGAATACTGGGACAGTGGCAGATTCTATTCAATTGGATATTTCGTCTGGAAATTTAGTAGGACTTACTAATGGGGGTTCTGCAACTTATAAACTATATAAAAATACAATATCAACTGATACACCTGCTCCTAGCACATATACTTTATCAGAAACTCCTACGGCAATATTATATGCTTATATAAGAACTCCGAATACGCTTATATTAGCCGACTATACTTCGAGTGGCAATATCGTTACTATAAATGATAATATCCCTGCAAATAGCCAGATTGAAATAAGTTATGTCGTAGGCACAAGTGATATTGACCCTGCATATGCATTATTGTCCGATTTACATACAGAATTATCAAATAGAGAATCTGGAGATAATAATCTAGGTGCAAGAATAACTGCAGAAACAACTAGTAGACAGTCAGAAGTTAATACTGTAATACAAAATTTAAACAAGGAAATTTCTGATAGAGCTATTGAGGATGCAATTTTACAAACTGAAATAGATAAAAAGGCGGACAAAGCAACAATTACTGCAGTTGGTGATATAGCTACAATAGCTAATGGTGGAAATTTTGCGGATAGTGGAAAGACTTTTGGTGGGGCTATAGGAGCCACATCAACAGTGAATCAAATATCAAACAACCATGATGTTTATACTTATGTTGAACAATCAAGAGTTACTAATATACAGTATCAAGGATTATTCGATTATTTTGGAACTCAAGCACAGATACAGGCTCAAACTGCCACTGCAGGGCAAACTTCTATAGCATATACTGGCGAATTAAGAGGAGTTACAGGAGTTCAAAGAGGTAATTATGATGGTACATCGTGGACTTTTGCTTCTGCCGTTCCTACTCCTGCAAATGGAATGTGGATATATGCTAAAAAACTTCTAAATGAAGTTGGAACTCCTTTTGGAATGGCAATGTATAAATCAGATGGAATAAATCCGATAACATTTGACACTGCTCCATTCCCATCTGGCAATCCTGATGAATCAGATATAACAGTAAATCCTGCAGGGGCATTAACATTCTTACATAAAACCATTACTAATGGTAGTGGTAGTGCAAGTGTATTAAATAATACAACAGGTCAAAATATTGCTTATGATAATAATAATACTGTTAATTATAAAATAGATAGTAAATTAGATATAACAGGAGTTGCAACAGATAGTGATAAATTGGGTGGACAATTGCCTTCTTATTATTATAGTATAGATAATCCTCCGCCAATTAGAAATGAAAAAATTTTAACTGGCACACTTATAAGCACAAATTGGGGTTCTATTGCTCCATATTCACAATATAGTTATATCTGGTATGACTTCAATTATGAACTCCGAAGCAGATAGAGGATATTCAGATGACATCAATATTGATATAAATATCATGGAGGCTTGGAAATTAGTGGATAGAATAAAAACTAATGATGGTTCAGTAACAGCGTATTGCTATACTACTGCTCCAGAAGTTAATTTGCCGATAAGATTTAGGGTGGTGTTATAATGGGAGACTGTTTTATATCGAGGCGTGGACTTGCATACACTCCTCCAAGCAATAAATATTTTTTTGGGTATGATATCAATTTATCAGAACCTAATCCTCAGTTAAGAGTATCTTATCCTTTGGAAGTAAATAATTATGGATACTTGCCAGCAAAAATGGAGTATGCTACTGGAGTTTTCGATTATGGTAGTTGGAGTAATATTGCTGGTAATGCTTTTATGCCCCGGCCCTGTATGCTGAACTACGACGGCACTGTGGCGTATTACCTTGACCCCAACGATTACACCAAGAAAGAGGATGGGACGGCCTCCGACGTGTCCAATGTCAACTTCCCCGGCAACGCCATGATGGAGTGGGGGAAAATATTTACCAAACGCTGGGAGACGTTGGACGGGATTTATCATTTCCGCTGTTCGGACGTCCAGCTTGACAGCGACTACGAGTGCTGGTGTAACTACGATATCAACGACAACCAGATTGAACATTTTTATACGCCGATTTATTATGGTTCTCTTGTGTCGGGGAAACTGCGCTCCATCAGCGGACAGGCGTACATGGTATCTCAGACTAGACAGACCGAAATCAACTACGCCAAAGCAAACGGAGCTGACTGGTATACCGAGGTTCTTTCAGATAGGCTGTTGATACAGGATTTGCTGGTGCTGATGGCAAAATCTACCGATGGACAGGTGGCATATGGTGTCGGAAGCAACGCCCAAAGTATGTCACTGGACCAAGGGTCAATGAACAATCGTGGGCTATTTTGGGGTGGAAATACTCTAGCGTCCGGCGTTAAGATTTTTGGTATGGAGAACTGGTGGGGGTATTTATGCAGAGCCACGGCTGGCTGGATATATACCTCGGCGGGACATCTGATAAAAATAACACGAGGCGTAAAAGACGGGTCAACAGCGTCAGATTATAATGTCACAGGAGCAGGGTACTTATCAGCACCGAAAATAACTGGAACGAGTAACTCTGGCATCACTAAAATGCAAACATATCCATTCGGACGAATACCAATCCAGCTAAACGGGTCCACCAGCACATATGAAGCGGATATGGTTTATTACACTGCTGGGTATGCATTACTGGGGAACTGGAGTGGCGGGATGGACCAAGGGCCTTTCCACGCGACATTGAACTGGGGCGCAGGGTCACAAATAGTCGGTTTTGGCGCGGCCATCTCCTGTAAACCTTCCGCAACCCAGTGAAAGGATGATGAATAATGCTTCACATTGGAACCGTCCAAGGCAGCGCGGAAGCCGCCGTGCCGCTCATTATCGGTAAAACAACGGTCTACGAACACACGAATTTTATAGAATAAGTAATATATATTTTAAAGTGTTCTAAGGGAGGAACTATATGGGACAACAACTCAATGCAACACTCCCTAGAGTAATAGATGGTATGATACCGTCAAATTTATATGATTCTAGTGGTGTAACACCTTATGAACAGGTTAAACCTTATAAGGCTAATGATATGCTTTATTATAATGGTAATTTATATGTTGCTAACAAAGATTTTACTTCTAATAATAATCCTGATTTAGCTACAGCAATAAAAAATGATGTGGATATTGGAAATTTAACTCCAGTAAGCTCATCTGGAACAATACCTGCTAGTGAGCAGTTTACTTATGCTAGTGGGGGGAGTACAACATTCCCATTAAAACAAACGCCAAATTACATTTCAGATGTTTGGATAAATAGCAACGGAACAGCAACTAGGTTAAGTGATAGTGGATATACTACATCGGGTAAAAATATAACTATAACGGCTCCGTTAAAACCGGGAGATGTTATAGATGTAGAATATACATATACTGCAACTCCAACTACAAGTGGAGAATCGTCAAGTCCATCTTCTCCAGGATATTCTGGTCCTGCAGGTGGTAATATTGCTGATGGTTCAATTACAATATCAAAATTAAGTTCTGAGCTTCAACAATCGGTGTCAAAGGCTAATAATGCTGTTCAGCGACCTGGAGATACTATGGTGGGGCAATTATTACTATCGCGAGATCCTGTTGTTCCGATGGAAGCGGCAACTATGCAGTTTGCTAAGAATTATACTGATTCTGCAATAGCTACTCAAAGGGTTGCAAGGGATACTGAAATGCAAGCTTTAAATGGGCAGTTAAGTGATGCTGTGACAAATGTTGATTTACGTACAGGTGATAATCCGGGAGAAGTAAAGTATAGAATGGCTCATGGAGCTTTAGGATATACTACTGGGTATCAGACAGTAAAAGTTAATGGTCTTGGAACAGCGGCTTATCAACCAAACACAGCATTTGCTACATCTGCACAAGGGGCAAAAGCTGATAGCGCATATCAAAAACCTTCTACAGGTATTCCTAAAACTGATTTGGCAACTGACGTTCAGAATAGTTTAAATAAAGCAGATGCTTCAACTACACAAGCGTATGTTGATCAAAAAGTATCTGATACTGACACGAAATTAACTACTGCGATTAATCAAGCTAGAACGCTTGCTGATTCAATGGTAAAAAGCGTATCATTAACTACAGGGACAGAAAATGGTACAGTTGCCTATAGTGTTAATGGGGGAACGCCTACAGATGTAGCCGTTAAAGGGTTACAAAGCGCGGCATATACTCCATCTTCTAATTATGCTACGGCGGCTCAGGGAGATAAGGCAGATACAGCATACCAGAAACCAAGCACTGGTGTTCCTATTACTGATTTAGATGTTACTACACAAGGTAAGATAAATAATGCGGCAAGCACTAGTTATGTTGATGGTAAATTAGTTGGGGTTCCTACTACTCAGCAAGTATCTCAAATGATATCAGAATCATCTTCTTCTGCTTTTGTCAATAAAGGTACTGTAGCAAATATGGCGGCATTACCTACTACTGCGACTAATTCCAGTATGTATTATGTAACAAATACTGGAAGCGGGTCAGGTGGATATTATGTTGCTGATAATAGTAGTGGAACATTAAAGTGGAATCCATTAAGTTCAACTGATTTATCTGCCTATAGTACGACTGCTCAAGTAGACGCAAAAGACGTAACGACATTAACGGCGGCGAAATCATATACAGATAGCAAACTTACAGATAAATTAAGTGTTACTGGCAAAGCAGCAGATAGTGCTTTATTAAATGGAAAATCTGATACTGCTTTTGCTACTGCGGCAGATGGAGCATTGGCTCGTACTGCGGTACAACCGTCACAAATATCTCCAATGCCTGATTGGGTCAAAGGAACTACTGTAAAACCAACATATACTGCAAGTGAAGTAGGAGCGCTTCCTACGACTACTAACTGGGCGGCAAGCTCCACACCTGGAGGCCCCGCACAGAAAGTAGAACATCCATTATCCGTTAAACTTAACGGAGTAGAATCTGTTTCATATGATGGAAGTGCTGATAAATCAGTGAATATAACTCCTTCAAGTATAGGTGCGGCTACAGTTCAACAAGGGGCGAACGCTGATTCTGCTTTAGCAGCAGTTAATGCATTGCCCACATGGGCTAAACAAACAGCGCCTCCAGTACCAACAGCGGCTCAAGTTGGAGCCTTGTCAGCAACGACTGGATATGCTAGTAGTTCTGTGCCTGGTGGAGCAGCCGATAGAGTCAAAAGTAATTTGACGCTACAATTAAATGGGAATTTAATTACTCAAACTGTATACAACGGGAATGAAGAAAAGATGTTTAATGTTACACCAAGTAGCATTGGCGCGTATGTTAAACCCGATGGTGGTATTCCTACGACTGATTTAGTTAATAGTGCTCAAACTTCACTGGGGAAAGCAGAGACGGCATATCAAAAACCAACTACTGGAATACCTTCTACCGATTTGGCGAGTAGTGTTCAGACTTCTCTTGGAAAAGTAGACAATGCTATAACATCTGTGAGTTTAAGACCTTCTGCAAATGCTGGAACATTGACATTTAGTGTTAATGGAACAAGCAGAGATGTTGCAGTGCCAGCATTGGGGACTGCTGCTTATACAGATGCGTCCTCATATATTTCCAGTAGTACAACTATTAATGGGAAACCTATAAATAATGGTGGGAATATTAATTTAACTCCAAGCGATTTAGGGGCGGCAGGACAAGGATTACCCACATGGCAATTCTTACATTCAACTGCCATAACAATAAATGACAATCACTTAAGATTCAATCAAGCGGTTCCCGCATCTGGAGATACTAATAAAGTATATATAAATCCAAATAATAATACAGCTATTAGATTTGTAGACGCTGGGTGCTACCATGTAACAGTTGTTTTTACTTCGGCTGGTTATACAGGTGCTCCAACTTTAACTGGTTCTTTATATCCATTTGGCAATTTGGATGTGCCCCCCGTAAAACAGGGATCAATAATAAATGTAGGAGCAACTTCCGCATCAACTACAACGGCGGCATTTGCTATTAACGTAAATCCAGGAGGAAATGAATTAAAACTTTTCTTTGACGGAGGAACAATTCAGTTCAATCCCAATACTTTTCCACCAACTAGAATTTTGATTACCAGAACAGATGGAAATTTTGTAGTTAAAGAGACTCAAACCACTATTCAGAGTAACAATGCATTACTTCTTAATAATAAACCTGACACATCGTTTGTACAAAAACCTACTACTACTCCTACAACTGATAATATCATGCTTTTCGATTCTTATGGAAATGCGAAAGATTCTGGGAAAAAGATATCTGATTTTACAGCAACACAAATTACTCAGAATCTTGTAGGAGATACACCATTTTTTACTGGACGCACACTCAAAAAAAGTGATGGTGTTGTAAAAAAAATATGGGGAATCATTAAACGAGGACACGTAGTAGCAGGAGAGCAAACATGGTCCACAATTCCAAATATGGAAATATTTACTGGATTTGATAGTATGATTAACAAAATAGTAGATTCCACAAATACTTCATTCCCAATGAATTACCATGATAATGGCTACCTCAATATTTCAACACGGGTTAAGGTTAATGGGGAAATTTTTAGCAAAGTATTAGTGCTCGACTCGAATCGCCAACCATGGGATGACAATATTGCAGCATCAAGCTTAAATGCAATTTTATGTGTGTATTATACAAGAAGCGATGAAGGTGCTGTAGTATAATAATTATTTATAATTAAGTATAATTTCGAAACAAAGTGGTATAATATAATTAACAAATAATATCGCAGGACAGTCTACTTCGAAGGGATTTCTATGCTCACTCATAGATTACTGCGATATTATAAAAATAACTCAGTGAGGAGAAAATAAAATGGCAAAAAGGATAACTATTGATGAAGTTAGAGAAGAATTTGCTGAACATAAATTGGAATTGGTATCAGATGTTTATGAAAGCACTCATCATAAATTAAAATTTAGATGTTTGTTACCAGAGCATAATGATAAAATACAAGAGATAAGTTTGCACAATTTAAGACATGGTGGAGGTTGTACTTTGTGTACCAATATGTACAGAAAAAGTCATGAGGAATTTGTAGAATATTACAATAAAACATGCAATAACTCAAAACATATAAAAATAATAGATACTTTTACAAGCATGGGCAATAAAATAAAATGTTTTTGTGTTGTTCATAATGTAGAGTTTTATGCTTTCCCAATTAATTTATTAAATGGAGCATCCTGTGAATTATGTAAATATGATAGACGATTACGCGAACATATTGAAAATTTGCAACAAAAGAATCCTAATCTTGAATATTTGAGTGGATATAAAAACAATAATAATGATATGTGTTTGTTCAAGTGCAAATTATGTGGATGCGAAATTTCCAGTAAGTTCCAAGGTATTTGTAAAAGGAAATGCCCTAAATGCAATTTTGGAGCAAAAAAAAGGATTGTTCGAACTAAGTATACAGTTAAGGTTAATATAGGAGAAGATGATTTATGGACTACACATCCTCGTATAGCAGAACTATTGGCAAACAAAGAAGATGGATACACATGCACATATGGGAGCAGAAAAAAGCTTGAGTGGGTATGTCCAGAATGTGGAACTCATACAATAAAATCTGTGAATCAGATGTTTAGACATGGCATAGCATGTAAATCATGTTTTGATGGAATATCTTTTCCTAATAAATTGTTGTTTAATATATTAAAACCATTTAACTTGAATAATTTTAAGCCAGAGAAAACATTTGAATGGACATATTATTTATTTAGAGGAAAACAAAAAAGAGGATATTATGATTTTTACTTTACGGTAGATGGTAAAGGAATTCTTATTGAAGCCGATGGCGGAATGCATAGGACAACGACTAATCTTAACGATTATACCATTGAAGAAATACAATATATGGATGACAAAAAGACAAAACTTGCAAATGAAAACGGATTTAAAATAATAAGAATAGAATGCCCAGATGAAAATTATGATGCTATTAAAGCGAATATATTAGATAGTGATTTATGCGAATATATAGATATGTCAAAGATTGATTGGGATGAATGTTGTAGGAAATCTTTAAAGTCTAATGTTGTATTAGTTTGTGAATTATGGAATAAAGGATATACAAATAAACAAATATGTGAAATACTGAGTAGGAAAAAAACGCTCGGATAAAACATAGTGCAAACCTAAATAACGGGTTAAATCTATGCCAAAACCGCCGAATGTGTAATCAATCAAGAATACAATAACATTGACAATAAGTAAGTTTTTAACAACAGGCGGCAAGAAACTGAAACCTTGCAAACGATAATTTTCCATTGTGATATTAGTTTATTCGTGTATGTATTTCATCTTCGGAAAGCAGCGAAAACACAGGCTTTCCCTTGGGAGAGAGTTGTGGAACCTGACAGAGAAATAATTGCTGTAACAAATGTTTCTGTTCGGCTTTATCTAAGGAAACGCCTGATTTTACTGCCATTCCACACGCCATCGAAACCGCTAAATTGGTGTGTTTGTCGTTTCGATTGAGCATAACTCCACTCTTATAATTTTCCAAAATAGTTTCTAAAACATCTTTCAATTCGCTCTCTTTCACTTCGTTTGGAGCTGCATTCACAACAAAAGAATGATGTCCTAAACTTTCCATATCCCAACCCAATTCTTTCAGATCCGAAAGAATTTCGTTCAATATCTCCGCATTGGATGCCGTGAAATCAAAGGATTGAGGAAATAATTTTTGTTGCGAAACAATCTGTTTATTTGCCATTTGCTTTTGATAGTGTTCAAACAAAACACGTTCGTGTGCGCGTTGTTGATCCACTAAAAGCAAGCCCGAACGGGTGTCGGCAACAATGTATTTCTTCAAAAATTGGAAACTGTCGAAATACACATTGTCATCGTCTATCGTATGTTCGATAATCTTCTGAACGCCGCTTTCGACGGGCCTTTGCATCAAATCAAAAGAGTCCAAATAGGCTTGTTGATTCAAGTGATTTTTGCGATGTTCGGAAAAATTGGTTTTTTCAAACGGATTATAACTCGGATTTACCCGAACCGTCGGCGTTTTCGGCACATAGTCTTTCGGCAAAACATCCGGTTGATATTGAGGATTGGTAGAGAAATCAAGGCTTGGCGACAAATTATAAGCGCCAATGGATTTTTTAACCGCAGCCAACAACACGCCATAAATCAATTTTTCGTCCAAAAATTTGATTTCGGTTTTAGTCGGATGAATATTAATATCAATATTTTTAGGATCAATTTCAAAATGGATAAAATAACTTGGATAACTTTTTTCAGCAATCAATTCCTCAAAGGCCTGTAAAATCGCATGATTCAGATAAGGATGCCGAATAAACCGATTATTAACAAAAAAATATTGTTCGCCTTTGGTTTTCATCGCAAACTCCGGTTTTCCAATGAATCCGGAAATTTTGACATAATTCACA
>QMCE01001844.1_pt1 | contig 11706 bp, 11 predicted proteins | sample 1821851 | NCBI WGS metagenome assembly QMCE01 (sample SAMN09453174, study PRJNA476694) | Termite gut metagenome, whole genome shotgun sequencing project. | isolation source: worker | host: Odontotermes sp. | place: South Africa:Pretoria | collected 2016-01-28
TCCTCCTGCGGCACCTGCACCCTGGTCTGCCCCCAGGGCGTCAAGATCGCCGAGCTCAACTCGGTGGCCCGGGCCGCCATGAAGAAGGACCACATGCCGCTGCGCGACCAGCTGATCTCGCGCACCACGCTCATGGGCAAGGTCATGACACCGGTGGCGCCGCTGGCGAACGCCGCGCTGGGCGTCGGCCCGTTGCGAACGATCGTCGAGAAGACGGTCGGCATCCACCGGCGCGCCCCCATGCCGAAGGCGCAGCGTCAGACGTTCATGGGCTGGTGGCGGCACCACACGCCGCCGAAGGAGGCTCCGCGCGGCACCGTCGTCTTCTTCCACGGCTGCGCCGGCGGCTATTTCGAAGTCGAGACCAGCAAGCAGAGCGTCGAGGTGCTCGAACACCTCGGCTACCGGGTGCTCGTGCCCAAGCAGGGCTGTTGCGGCCTGGCTCAGCAATCGAACGGCCTGTACGACGAAGCGACCGCCGCCGTCCTGAAGCTGTGCGCCGACCTGCGGAGCGCCGGCCGAGATCTGACGATCGTCTCCAGCTCTGGCTCCTGCACCGGCATGATCAAGCACGAGGCCCACGAGATCATGGGCGTCACCGACGACCGGCTGGCCGACGTGTCCAGCCGCATCTACGACATCATGGAGTTCCTGCGCGATCTGAACGACGCGGGCGAGCTGCCTCTCGACTTCGCCCCCATCGACATGACCGTCCCCTACCACGCGCCCTGCCAGCTCAAGGGCCAGGGCATGGGCCTGCCCGCACTCGACGTGCTGCGGCTGATCCCCGGCCTCACGGTGAAGGAATCGGGACGGGCCTGTTGCGGCATCGCCGGCACCTATGGTCTCAAGCGCGAGAAGTATGAGGTGGCGCAGGCCGTCGGCCAGCCCCTGTTCGACTGGGTGCGCGCTACGAACCCCGACTTGGCGCTCTGCGACACCGAGACCTGCCGCTGGCAGATCGCCCAGGGCTCCGGCGTCCGCACCGTCCACCCCATCGCGCTCGTCCATCAGGCCTACGGGCTGTAAGTACCTCTCAGACCCGACTTCCGGAAAAGCCCGAAAGGCGCAACGTCGCTCGTCCTCGCGTCGCTCTTCCGGCGGACGGCCGCTGGCGGCGTGTCGAAAGCCGCTGCGAGGGCGACAGCACTGCACCCTTTGTTAGCCGCCGAGCGTAGCGACGGAGGTGCCGACGACCAACTCCCCCGCCATGGTTTCCTGACGCGACGGGCCCTCCTCCCCGGCGAGCCGAGCGAGCATCAGCTCGGCCGCCCGTTCGGCGATGGCCCGAACCGGCTGGCTGACGTACGTCAGCGGTGGCCGGAAGACGTGCGCGACGTCCTCGGCGTCGAAGCCGATCACGGACACCTGGCTGGGCACGGCGAGGCCCGACTCGTTGAGCGCTGTGAGCGCGCCGAGCGTGAGGTGATAGTTGGGGGCGATGATGGCGGTTGGACGCGGCTGAGCCGCCAGCACCTGCATGGTGGCCCAGCGGCCGTCCGCCACCCTCAACTGGTCGGTGGCGACGACGGCGTGATCGGACAGCTTCACCCCCCGCTCGTCGGCCAACGCCTGAATGCCCGCCAACCGTTCGCGCACCGACCAGACGCCCACGTCACCGGCGATCACGCCAATGTTCCGGTGGCCGTGGTCGAACAAGTGCCGGGCGGCCGTCGCTCCGGCCGCGCGATTGTCGAGCAGGACGCTGTCGCCGGGCACCTCGCCGGCTGGCCGATCGATGAAGACGAGCGGCACGCCACGGGCGGCGATCCTCGCCAAGCCCGGCTCGTCCTGACGACGTGGTACGACGAACAAGCCGTCCACCAGCGTGTCGGCCAGGGCTTCCGCCGCGTCAGGCGTGTCGGCATGCTCTCCCCCCGCCGACCGCACCAGCACCGAGATGCCGTGGCGGCGAAGCTGCTCTTCGAGACCAGCGACGATAGCCATGTGGAAGTTCACGCCGAGCGCGGGGACCAGCACCCCGATGCGGCCCGACCGTTTCGAACGCAACGACCGGGCGTCCACGTTCGGCCGGTAATCCAGTTCTGCGACGGCCCGCTCGATGGCCTCACGATTGGCCGCACGGATACGACCGCCGTTGAAGTAGGTCGAGATCGTCGACAGCGACAGTCCGGTCAGGCGACGGATGTCGTGGTAGGTGGGAGGCATCAGCTCACCACTGTGCCGTCGACATCCCACAGGTCGAGCCACGACGCGGCCGACGGCCACAGGAACACCTGCCCCTTGACGAGCCGGTTGTTGCGTTCGACGCCAGTCAGGGCGTCCATCTCGGCAGTGGTCAGCGGATCGCTCAAGATCGCTCGCAGGTTGGCCTCGTATTGCGCCGGTTTGGTCGAGAACGGGATCGGGATTTGCCCTCGTTGGACGGCCCATTTCAGGCACACGGCGACGGGATGGCACTCGTGGGCCTCGGCGATCTGCCGGACGACGGGCTGGTCCACATCGCTCAGATCCTCGGGCGTCCGATCACGCTCCGGCCGCGACGGCGAGCCCAACGGGCAGTAGCCCACTGGCTGAATCTGGTGATCGAGGCAGTATTGGAACAAGCGGCCCTGCTGGAAGCACGGGTGCAGCTCCATCTCATTGACGGCCGGGGCGATACGCGCGTCCCGCAGCAGCAGTTCCAGCTTGGGAATCGTCATGTTGGACGTCCCCAAGTGGCGCACCACACCGTCGTCGACCAGCCCCTCCAACATCCGCCACAGGCGCATGAACGCGTCGTGATCGTACGGATGGGCGTGCGCGTCGCGCGACGTCACGTCGACGCCCGGCGCATGGCTGTTCGGGAACGGCCAGTGGACGTACAGCACGTCGAGGTAGTCCAGTCGCAGCTCGGACAGCGACGCTCGCACGGACGCGATGGCTTGGTCCGGTTCATGGGCGTCGTTCCAGATTTTCGACATCACCCGCAGCTCGGAGCGCGGCACGCCTTCGCCCATGGCCGTCGCCAATGCCTGCCCCACGTGGGCTTCGTTGCTGTACACGCGGGCACAATCAACGAGCCGATAGCCGAAGCGGACTGCTCCCAGCACGGCTTGGCCCACAGCGTCGGGCCCGTATTTGTCTGAGCCGAACGTGCCAACCCCGATCACCGGCAGGCTGTCACCGTCAGCCAGAACGCGCTGCGGCACGGCCGCTGGATCGACGAACTCACTCATGATTCCTCCATGCTCGTGTAGTGAAAGGCTGCGTCGCAGCGGCCAGACAGACCGCAGCGGTCAGGTGCGTGGCATCGGTCAGTGTGACCATTGGCTGACCGATATCCATCCATCTGCCCTCTCCGGCGACGTCAAGCCGGCATCGCCACGAACTGGCTGACAACATCCGCCCGTCGCCCCTCTCCAGACCACCTCGTCACGCACCTGCCGACCGACGCACCAACCCGATGGTGCAACCTCTAAGTCGAAACGATTCGAGAATAGCGTACGACAGGTTTCCAGACATCGACACCCCACCGTTGACGGCGGACGCACGAGTGCCTAGACTCAGAGAACATTCGTAGTCGTAACGTTTCGACTAGTTGCCGTTGCATAGGAGCAAACATGAAGGCTGTCTATCTTCCTGGTGGACGTCAAGTAGACATCCGTGACGTCGCGGTGCCGACACCCGGCGAGGGCCAGGTGCTCCTCGCCATGCGCGCGTCCACCATCTGCGGCTCGGACATCCGGGCTATCTACCGCGAGCACATCGGCTCCGGCCCCGAGGCCTACCAGGACGTGATCGCCGGTCACGAGCCGGCCGGTCAGGTCGTCGAAGTGGGGCCTGGGGTGCGTGACCGCAAGGTCGGCGACCGGGTGGCCGTCTATCACATCAGCGGCTGCGGCCTGTGCGACGACTGCCGTCGCGGCTACCAGATCTCGTGCACGTCGACCACCCATCGCCGTGCGTACGGCTGGCAGCGGGACGGCGGCCACTCCGACTATCTGCTCGCCGACGAGCATGACCTGATCCTCCTGCCCGACTCGCTCGACTACGTGGACGGCGCGTGCGCCGCTTGCGGTTTCGGCACGGCCTACGAGGCGCTGGTCAGGCTGGCGATCTGCGGCCGCGACCGTCTGCTCATCACCGGTTTGGGCCCGGTCGGCATGGCCGCTGGGCTCCTCGCCAAGAAGCTGGGCGCGTACGAGGTGATCGGCACTGACCCCGTGGAGTCACGCCGAGCCTTGGCCGTCAGCCTCGGTGCCGTCGACAAGGCCATCAGCGGCACGGACGACGAGTTCGCCGAGGTGCTGCCCGGCGGCGCAGACGCCTCCGTCGACTGCTCGGGCAACGGCACGGCCCAGTTGGCGGCCATTCAGCACACCCGCCGTTGGGGCCGCGTCGCACTGGTCGGCGAGGGCGGCACGCTGACGACGGACGTGTCGGCCGACATCATCCACCAGCAGCTCACCATCTATGGCTCCTGGGTGACCTCAACCAGCCGCATGGCCGAGTTGCTCCAACGCTGCGACACCTGGGGCCTGCACCCCGGCGTCATCGTCGACAGCCGCTTCAGCATCGAAAACGCAACTGAGGCCTACCACATGGCCGACACAGGCCAGGTCGGGAAAGTCGGCATCGTGTGGCCTGACTCTGCCGCCACCCAGCTCTGAGCGACGGCTCCTCTGTGTGGCCCGCCCTCAGACCGACGGGCCACGCAGCAAGAATCGCCACGGGCGAGCTTGATCCTGCGGGCTGGCGTAACCGATGCCGATGCGCGACGAGGTCTCGACGCCTGCCGGCTCGAAGCCGTCGTCTTCGAGCCACAGACGGTCCGACGTCCGCAGGTCGAGGCGGTTGTCGTCGAGGCTGACGCCGAGCGCCTTGGTGAGGCGGCCCGGCCCCGAGACGTCCACGAGCCCTCGGATGAGTGCGGCCTGCGGCTCGTCCACCGCTCCCGTGACGACATTCAGCATGACGTGGATGCCGTAGCACAGGTAGACGTAGGCGTGTCCGCCGGCCAGATACAGCGCCTCGGTGCGCTTCGTCCGCCCGAAGCGGGAGTGGCAGGCGGAATCTTCCTCCCCGCGATACGCCTCGACTTCGGCGATCCGCCCGCGCCGGACCGCACCGTCCGCATCCCGACAACACACCACCATTCCCAACAAGGCCGGTGCGACCTCCAACACACCCCGTGAGTAGAAATCGTCGCCCAACCGCATGGCACTGATCCTAACCACGCCGTTCATCGTGCCAACGCCATATGCCTCGGCATGTGAACCAACGCCATCACCTCATTCACCTAAGTCCGGCGAATCGCATGATAGAAACCCGGCGAATGACAGCGTAGAGGCAAGCCAAGGCAACCTCGTTATGTCAAACTCTTACCTTCTCCGTTGTCCGCCTATCTCGCCGCCCCGCCGATGCTTACACTGCTGTCATGGCAGCACAGCAGGTGGTGGGCCGAGTGTTAGTGACAGCATTCCTACTGCCGCTGCTCGCGGGCTGCCTTCCGGCAGGCTGGGGCTGGACGGTGGCGCCCGCACAGGACCCCCTCTATCCGTATCCTCCCGCGATCACGTCTCCCTCTCCGACGCCGACACCGACGCCCACCCCCAAGCCGAAGCCGCAGTCCAAGCCAGACATGACGTGCCTGAAGTTGACGAAGGGCGAGATCACCCGAGCGGACGAACTGGTGAAAATTGCTTACGGCGGCACGATCACGCGCTACGCGAAGGTCCACATCTACGACAGGTTCTATGTGGTCGCGACGCGCATCCAAGACCCTCTGTCAGGCGGACGGCAATATCCGGGCAAGAACCACGGCCTGCCCAAAACCCTGACCGCCACGTGGCTGTTCTACAAGATGAACGACGGGTTCAACAACGACGGCGACACCGTCGGGGTCGAGGTGATCCGCAACTGGAAGATCGCCGAGGAAGGCATCACCCTCAAGTACGGCCCGCAGGTACGAAAGAGGGCCATCGCCTGCGTCTCCTGAAACTGCCGAGGCCCCCCGGCGAGGTGTTGTGCCTTGCCAGAGGGCCTTCATCAGTCGTGCCCGAGAGAGGAGTTGAACCTCCATGTCCTTACGGACACACGGACCTGAACCGTGCGCGTCTGCCATTCCGCCACTCGGGCATGCGAAACTAACCGCTAGAGGGTACCACACACACGCGGCTCGTCGTCACCGTTAGGCGGCGTTCGGCTACGCCCGATACGCTGGAGGGCAAGATCGACGCGTGGAAAGGAGGATGTCCATGGGCGTTTTCGACCATGTCGAGCGGAAACTCGAAGATGCTGTGAGTGGTGTGTTCGCCCGCGCTTTCAAAGGTGACGTGCAGCCTGTCGAGATCACGGCCCGCCTTGAACGCGAGCTCGACTCCGAGGCACAGCTCCTCGACCGCGACCGGAAGCTCGTCCCGAACGTCTTCCACATCTCCTTGTCGTCGCACGACTACGCACGCATCGTCCCCTACTCAAAAACGTACAGCGCCGAGTTGGCGCCACAGTTGACGGCCTACGCCGCTGAACGTAACTACATCTTCAACGGCGCGATCACCATCGACTACCGCGAAGACCCGAAACTTCCGATCGGCCGTTTCAAGGTGAAATCCACGGCGGTCGCCGATGTGACCACGAATCCGGCGACGCCCGTGTCGAGACAGAGAAACGCTCTCGCGGTCGAAGTCAACGGCACCCTCCACCCGCTCACCCAGCCCGGACTGACGATCGGACGCGGCATCGAATCCGACCTGCGCATCAGCGATCCGGGCATCTCACGCCAACACGCCCGCATCCTGGTGAACGGCTTCGGCCCAGACGCCCAGGTCACCATCGAAGACCTCGGCTCGACCAACGGCATCACCGTCAACGGTCAGAAGGTCAGCTCCGCCCCCCTGACGGTTGGCAGCCGCATCGGCATCGGTTCGACCATTCTCTCCGTCGTGTCGGCGGTGAACGATGCCTGAGTTCTTCGCCTTCGGTCTGAAAATCGGTTTCCTCGCGCTGCTCTGGCTGTTCATCTTGTTCATCGGCAGCTTCGTCCGAACAGATCTGTTCGGACGCAAGCTGTCGCCGGCTGAACTCGAAGCAGCGGGGCAAGGCCCGGCCAAACCCGTTTCCCGCGCGCAGCGCCGGGCGGAGAAGAAACTGCCGAAGACGTTGACGGTCACCCATGGCCCCCAAGCCGGCACCACGTTGACGCTGGGCAGCGGCCTCGCCATCGGCCGTTCGAGCGATTGCCAGCTCATCTTGGATGACGATTATGTCTCGACGCGCCACGCCCGCATCGTGCGGGGCGGCGACGGCTACGTCGTCGAAGATCTCGGCTCGACCAACGGCACCTTCGTCAACAACCAGCGCATCACCGCGCCGACCACGTTCGGTCTCGGCGACACGCTGCGCATCGGTCGCACGACGATGAGTCTGGACAAGTAGGCCATCATGACTCTTCGCCTCAGCTATTCCGCGCACTCCGAAACCGGTCCTGTCCGCAAGAACAACCAGGACTCCTGCTACGCCTCGCCGACGATGCTCATCGTCGCCGACGGCATGGGCGGCGCGGCCGCAGGCGACCTCGCGTCGGCCGTCGTCATCCGCGAGATGCGGACGTCGGACACCGGCCGCACCGGCGACGACATGCTGACGGCTCTCGCCGGGGCGGTCAGCCAGGCGTCCGACTCGATCGCCGGGCTCGTCGAGATGGATCCCGACCTCGACGGCATGGGCTCGACCGCCACCGGCGTGGCGTTCGATGGCGAACGACTCGCCGTGATCAACATCGGCGACTCGCGCACCTACGTGTTCCGCGACGGCAAGCTCCAGCGCCTCACCCACGACCATTCGTGGGTGCAGTCCCTCGTCGACGAGGGACGCATCAGCGAGGAAGAATCGCTCATCCACCCGCATCGGTCACTGATCCTGCGCGTCATCAACGGCCAGCCGCAGCACACGCCCGACCTCCGCCTGGCCGACGTCCACGAAGGCGACCGCCTGCTCGTCTGTTCGGACGGGCTGTGCGGCCTGGTGACGGACGCCGCCATCGAACGCAATATGGACGGCCCCCGCGACGAGGTGATGCAGAACCTCATCGAGATCGCGCTCGAACAGGGCGGCCTCGACAACCTGACGATCATCCTGGCCGACGCCGAAAACGTGCCCGACGACGAGCCGTTCCAGTCGCCCGTCGTCCTGGGGGCGGCGGAACGCATCGACCTCGACGCGCCACTCGACACGCTCGCGGTCGAGGTTCCGCCGGAGGAAGCTCCGGCCGTCGCCGCGCCGCGGCCCGACCCGTCGTTCCCAGAACGTGCCCGCTACGCGCCCACGTCACGCCACCACGTGGGCACTTGGATCAAAGTGGTGCTGGGCATCGTGGTGGCGTTCGCCGTCATCGGGTTCGGCTGCTGGGGCGGCTACACCTACACGCAGCAGCAGTACTACGTCGCAGCCAGCGGGGACTACGTCGCGCTGTATCGGGGCATCCCCGACCCGGTGTTCAACCTCCCCTTGTCGAGCGTCGTGGAAACGTCGCAGACGCGCGTCGCCGACCTTCCCACCTACTATCAGGGCTTGGTGACGGACAACTCGCCCGTCGCCTCCTACGACAAGGGACGCGAGCTCCTCATCACGCTCAGCGCCAAAGCCCGCGACTGCGTCCTCGCCCGCCAGCAGCAGGCGACGCCAGCCCCCGGCACGTCCGCTTCGCCCACACCTCACGGCAGCCCGTCGGCGTCCGCCAAGCCCTCCCCAGGGGTGATCGCCACGCCAGCCGCCTCCACGCCCCCTGCAGATCTGGAGGGCTGCGGATGAGTGACGTTGTCGTCTATCGCAAACGGCGCGGCGTCGAAGCGTTCATGCTGGCGTTGGCGATCGTTCTCGGCAGCGGCGGCTACCTACTCACCCACCTCGACATGGACGCCGCGCTCCCGCCCGAGTGGCCGTGGGCCGTCGGCATTCTCGCCGGCCTCGCTCTCGTGGCACACATCATCGTGCGCTGGCGCATCCCGTACGCTGACCCGCTGATCCTGCCGATCGTCATGGCACTGAGCGGCATCGGCCTGGCGATGATCCATCGGCTCGACCTCGGCACCAACCCCGTCACCCATTCCGCCGACCAGCAACTGCGCTGGCTGGCCGTCGGCGTCCTCGTCTTCTGCGTCGTCATCATCGTGCTGCGCGACTATCGCGTCCTGTACCGCTTCACGTATCTGCTGTTCCTCGTCGGCATCGTCATTCTCATGCTGCCGCTCGTGCCTGGACTCGGCAAAGAGACCAACGGCGCCAGAATCTGGATCCACATCGGCGACAACAGCTTCCAGCCCGCCGAAGTGGCCAAGATCGTGCTCGTCATCGCCTTCGCGTCCTATCTAGTCGAGAAGCGCGACGTGCTCGCGATGGCGGGCGGACGCTTCCTCGGCATCGAACTGCCCAGGCTGCGTGATTTCGGGCCGATCCTCGTCATGTGGCTGGCCTCCCTGGCCATCTTGATCTTCCAGAAGGACCTCGGCACCTCGCTGCTGTTCTTTGGGCTATTCGTCGTCATGCTGTACGTGTCGACGCAGCGCGCGAGCTGGGCGGTCATCGGCCTGCTGCTGTTCGCCGGGGGCGCCTATGCGAGCTACCTGGCGTTCGGCCACGTCCAGGTGCGCGTCTCGTCCTGGCTCGACCCGTTCTCCGATTACGACCAGAACTATCAGGTGATCCAAGGGCAGTTCGGCATGGCGTTCGGCGGGCTGTTCGGCACCGGTTGGGGGCTCGGCCGTCCCAACCTGATCCCGGTGGCCAAGAGCGACTTCATCTCGGCCGCCATCGGCGAGGAGCTGGGGGTCGTCGGGCTCATCGCGGTGGTCCTGCTGTACGGCCTGCTTGTCGCCCGCGGACTGCGGGGCGCGCTCGGCGCACGCGACCCGTTCGGCAAGCTGGTGGCCGCCGGCCTCTCGTTCGGTCTCGCCATCCAGGTGTTCGCCATCATCGGGGGCGTCACCCGGCTGTTGCCGCTGACCGGGCTCACCACGCCGTTCATGTCGCAGGGCGGATCGTCGCTGATCGCCAACTGGGCGATGATCGCGCTGCTGCTCATCATCACCCACGAATCCAGACGGCCCATCGCGGAAACGTCGACGCCGGCGGCCGCCTCGCTGGCGGACGAAGCGACGCAAGTCATCTCGTCCCAGGCGGTGGCCAAATGAACGGACCGATCCGGAAAGTCGCCATCGTCTGCATGGTGCTGTTCCTCGCACTCATGGCCAACATCACCTACTCGACGATCTTCCGCCAGGACTCGCTCAACGACCGTCCCGAGAACCGCCGCGTCACCGACACACGTTTCGCGCAAGACCGCGGCCCGATCATGGTGGGCAACGCGGCCGTCGCGCAATCCGATCCCGTCAAAGATCAGTTCAAGTACCAGCGGTCGTACGCCAAAGGCCCGCTGTACGCGCCGATCACCGGCTACTACAGCTACATGTACGGGGCGAGCGGGATCGAGTCGTCGTACTCGGCCCAGCTCTCCGGGCAAGACGACGGCCAGGCTCTCAACCGCATCATCGCGCAGGCCGCCGGGCAAACGCCGCGCGGCGAAGCCATTCAGACGACGATCGACGCCAAAGCCCAGCAGGCCGCCTGGGACGGCCTGGGCAGCCGCAAGGGCGCGGTCGTCGCGATCGACACGAAGACCGGCGCCATCAAGGCGATGGTGTCCACTCCAAGCTACGACCCCAACACGCTCGCCACGCACGACATCGGCGGCAGCCAGAAGACCTGGCAGAAACTCAACGCCGACTCCGACAAGCCGTTACTGAACCGCGCGACGAAAAACATCTACTCACCGGGGTCGACGTTCAAGCTGATCGTCACTGCGGCCGCGTTGGAGCAGGGTGACACGCCCGACACGAAAGTCGACGCGACCGACTACAAGCTGCCGGGATCAAGCCACTGGATTCGCGAAAACTGCGGCGGCGACAAGATCACCTTGCAACACTCCCTCCAGGTGTCATGCAACCCGAGCTTCGCGCGGTTGGGCGCGGAACTCGGCCAAGACACGTTACGGGAGCAGGCGGAGAAATTCGGTTTCGGACAGACCTACCTGAGCGACCTCGGGCAGGTGGCGAGCCGGTTCCCGGACAACATGGACCAGGCGCAGACGGCCATGTCGGCCATCGGCGAATACGACGTCGCCGCGACCCCCCTCCAAATGGCGATGGTGGCGGCGGCGATCGCGAACGACGGCGTCGTCATGAAGCCGTACGTCGTCGACAAAGTGTTGTCGCCCGACCTGTCCGTCCTCCAGGAGACCACGCCGGAGCAGGCTTCCGTAGCCGTCAGCCCCAGCACAGCGTCGCAGCTCCGGCAGATGATGGTGCAGGTCGTGCAGTCGGGCACGGGCACGCGGGCTAAAATCTCCGGCATCGAAGTCGGCGGCAAGACCGGCACAGCCGTCACCGACCGCATTCGGCTGCCGTACACCTGGTTCATCGGCTACGCGAAAGAGCTGCACACGGCCGTGTGCGTCTTCGTGGAGGACGCACAGACGTCGGAGGATGAAGCGACGGGCGGGCGCGTGTCGGCGCCAATCGCCAAAGCGGTGTGGGAGGCGCTCAGATGACGATGGCGATAAGGTTTATGGACGAGTATCGCCCTCGTTTCGTTTCAGTCAACGACAAGACACGTCACGCACGCACCACAGATGCGATCGCAGGCGCGGTCGGAAAGGACACGATCGATGACTGACCAGCCGAGGCTGCTGGGAGGACGCTATGAACT
>QMCE01002035.1_pt1 | contig 11705 bp, 10 predicted proteins | sample 1821851 | NCBI WGS metagenome assembly QMCE01 (sample SAMN09453174, study PRJNA476694) | Termite gut metagenome, whole genome shotgun sequencing project. | isolation source: worker | host: Odontotermes sp. | place: South Africa:Pretoria | collected 2016-01-28
ACTCCCGTTAATCGGCGGAAGTCTCTTTCTCTCACTTCCTTTGTTTCTTCATATTTCATATCTATACTTTAGCATTTTTTTAGTTACGCAGGATGTCTTATGTATGTAGCTGGATCAGTAGGAGCCCAAGTGCCGTCTTCCCGATGTTCCGCAGATAAAGTTAACTGTTCAAGAGTTGGTATGTTTGCTAGAAATTAAAGATTTGTGTTTTGTGTAGGTATATTAAATGAAAGCGTTTTTAGCTTTTTTAATTTTATAAGCGATTCATAGTTCGTCGTGAAAGAAGAATCTATAGTTATTTCTTCAAGTTCGGGAAAATTTTCAATACCCTCTAAATCAACTGTTGCGTTATTTCCGATTGTTAAGGATTGTAATTTTGATGCTCCGATTATATCTCTTATCCTGAATTCTCCTCCTCTGCCTGATATTATTAGCTCTGTCAAATTATCAAGTTTACCAATTGCAGATATGTCTTTAAGAGGAATAGTATTAATTTCTATAGCTAGTCCCTCTAGCTTTTCGAGTTGTTCTATCCCATCTAGTGATTCAAAGGCAGTCCGACCACTGAATCTAATATTTTTTTCGTTTGTATTTATAGAATAAGCGATAAAACAGAGTAAAAAAATCACTATCATCTTATTTTTGAGATTCATGTATTTTCCCTTTCAGCGTAGTATCTCTCCAACAATTGATAAAAAGTATTCGGAGAAATGGTCAAAACAAAGAATATATTTTGACTTGGTAATGAATATAATTAGAAAAATCGTTCGTATGGGGAGAAATCGTAGCGGTACACGGGCGCGGTTTCGCCGTTTCCCCGCGACTCGTCAAAAATGATGCCGTCTACGCGCCACGCGCCGCTTTGGGACGCGCCTTCAGGCGTAGTTTCAGGAAGGTTGCTGACGAAAATCTCGCCTGCCGCCCATCTTTCCGCGCCTATGAAGCGGAAGATGAAGGACATGCTTCCGTCTTCTTCCAACCTGCCGCCGCCCAGGCGGAATACGCGGGGAGTGACTTCTCGTATGACGGCGGCGGCGCGTTCCTTGTCGTCTTCCGAAAGCGCCTCGAAGCTGCCGTTCAAAAAGACGGTTAGTGTGCGTTTGGCAAGGGCGTACGCATTAGCGGGCGCGTCACCTCGCCCCAACACGCCTATAACCGCATCCGAAGGATAGCGGGGAGACTCTCCCTTCTGCGGGCGGGTGAGCGTTTCCGGCAGCGAGCCGTCATTCGCCGAAACGACTAGCGCCGCAAGTGCGAAACACAGCGCCGCTTTTTTGATTTCGTTTACATTTTTGAAAAATCGCATACTGTTTTCCTATTCACTTGCGCCGAAAAATTTTTCCAGTTCCGCGTTACTGCCGTTTTTGGCGATCAGAATAATATGATCGCCTGCCTTGAACACATAGTCGCCATGCGGAATGAAGGACTCGCCTTCACGCTTGACCAACATAAGCAGACCGCCGCCCGTAAGATGAAACGCCGTAATGGGCTTGTCTACTATGGGCGCGGCAGGGCTGATTTCGATTTCTATGATGTCCACGCTGCCGTCCCCAACTCGGTGAACACCGCGCACGCCGCCGCCCTGTAAATGTGAGAGGATCGAGTCCACGACGACTTGGTTCATAGGCACGACCACATCCACGCCGAGCTGCCGCGCTATTGCAGCGTAGCCCGTACCGGAAACCAGCGCAATAGCCCGATCCACGCCCCGCGACTTGAGGTACGCGGCGGCGACGATATTAAGTTCCTGCGATGCGGTTACAGTGATAACAAGGTCAAAATCATTAATATGCTCCTCAGTTACAAAGCTCTCGTCTGAAATGTCCTCATTCAGCACAACCGCCTTTGGAAACCGAGAAGATAATTCCTTACATAGCACATAATTCTGCTCTATGATGACGACACTGCGGTTTTTGGGAATATATTTGAAATTCTTAAATTCTTTCAAGTTTTTTAAATCTTTAATGCTCTTTACATTTTTTAATCTTTTTAAGAAAGCGGTAAACTTATTTTGTTTTTTTTCATTCGTACCGGAATGAGCTTTTGCCTGCGCCGGTTCTTCGGCTTTAGTGGCGTCAAATAAACCTTCAGCGATAAGACTGCCCACGCGGCCGCCGCCTACTATGCCTATCTTGAGCAGCTTCTTCTCGGTTTCACCCGCCAGCTTGAACATCGCCGCCATTGCCATTTCAGGGGCGAATATATGCACGCGGTCGCCTTCGGCAAGACGGGTCGCGCCTGACGGCAGGAAGCTCTCTTCTTTGCGGTCAATAAAGGTTATAAGTATGTCACCCGGCGCAATGGAACGAAAATCTTTAAGTTCCAGACCGTCAAGGACGCTGCCCTTCCCTATCTCTATAGAACCTAGCTCGAAATCCGTGTCGGAAAACGCCAGTACCTCGCCTATTGCCCCGTGTTCCACCGCGTTCAGTATGGACTGCGCCGCGGCGACGTCCGGGTGCACAAAGCAGTCTATACCGAGTATACGCTCACCGGGGAGGCTCACCTTCGCGTACTCATCGTTACGCACCCGCGCTATTTTTAAGATGTCCGGGTTCAGGTAGTCCGCTATGCCGCAGATGATCATATTAAGCTCGTCGGAATTGGTAACGCAGACAAGCGCGTCCGCCTCGGCAAGCCCCGCCTTTTCCAGCGTGGCAAGACTGTTTGCCTCTTCGGCAATGACCTCGCAGTCTATGCGGTTCTGGGCGTACCGCGCCTTTTCCTCGTCGGCTTCTATGAGCAAAACATCATGATTTTCCAGCGAAAGGTGTCTCGCAAGCTGTGTCCCTACCATTCCCGCACCGGCAATAATAACCTTCATTGTCAAGATTTCATCACTCGTTTAAGAATCGTTTTTAAAGTAACTCACGATTATTCCGCTCATTTTAAGAAGCTTCCTTACAAATATGTAAATAAATCAGCTTAGAAACCATATTGAAAACCAGTGGCAACAAGCGCCGATGAGGACGAATACGTGCCACACGACATGCGAGCCGCGCCGATGTTTGCGTCCATACCAAATCGTACCGAGCGTATACGCCGCCCCGCCGCCCAGCAGAAAAATGATGCTGATGAGAGGGATTTTATGGTACAGACGAAACAAGGTGATTACGATAGCCCAGCCCATAAGAATATAGATGACGGTCTCGGCTTTGCGGATAAATTTGTTGTCAACCGCAGACAACGCGCTGCCTATGCAAGCCAGCGCCCACGCCGCGCCGAACAGCGTCCAACCAAGCGCGCCGCCAAGCGCCAAAAGGCAATAAGGAGTGTACGTACCGGCAATAAGGATATAAATCGCCGAATGATCCAATATGCGGAAAACCCGCTTGGCGCCCTCATGTACAAGCGCGTGGTACAGCGTAGACGCGAGGAACATCACAATCATGGCAGCGGTAAACAGCGTATACGAAACGATGGCAAACACACCGCCGCCCGCGCCGCCCAGCAATCCGTTTGCCCGCAGCAACAGTAACACCAATCCTGCTATGGCGAGTCCACAACCCAAGCCGTGCAGAACGGAATTGGCGATTTCCTCGCCAGGCGTCTGAAACGGCAAGGGGCGCGGTATGGGGTACACAGCGCGGGCGTCATACACAAGTTCTTTTCTTTCTTTTTTCACATCCATTAAGACCATTCCGCACCCCGAAAGTTGCATTTTTTTAAAGGTAACGGAAGCACAGTGAACCGCTTTTCCGTACCTTTAAAAAATTAGAAACGCGTTGTTCCACTGAAATTCAGAGGAAGATTGACCGGCGACAAGCCCGGATAATCACTGGACACGGATATACCGCCCGAACAGGTATAGGGAATGTTCCGTGCGCGTCCCGCGACCAGCGCGGCGATTTCCTGCACAAGCGAGAGGGCGTTCACTGACAGGTCTATGGGAATAGTAACTTTCTGATCCGGTCCAACTGTCATTCTCCTAGGAGCCGCGCCTTCAGCCCATTTGCTTCCATTCACCGTCAAGTTATAGGACAGAGAATCGACGTTCATGGCAAAGGAGTTCTTGTTCTCAACCTCAAACCCGATCCTAAATGTTATGCTTGCCAGGCTGACGTTCTGCATCGTAATCCCTGAAAAAGAGATCGACGGCGGTCTGACCAGCGGAATCATGCTCCCCACCTCAAATGCGGCAGTTTCCTCTTGAAACGCCGGTACCGAGTTCAAATTCGACTTAACCGCCATAGCTCCAGCAGCTTCTTTCGCGGTCAGCAGAACCGCAAATGTCTTGAACAGATCGGCAAACGTGATGTTCAAGTTTATATCCACCGGCTTCGTGGAATTCGCCGGAATGACATTGTCAGCCAACTGCAAGCCTTTGAGGAAGGACTGCTTGTTCACCGCGTAATCCCAGTCCATCGAGGGGAAGGGGAAGGGGAAAGGATTAGGATTTTCAACATCCACATGGCAATTCAAGCTTATGCCGGAAAAATCAAGCTTCTCTATATTTATTTTGGCACCGGAAAACTTCGGAGCGCGGAGCAGTGGAAGTGCGCCGTCAGCTTCAAAGGGCAGCGCGATTTCCCCCAGAACCGGCAGATTGAACGAAGCCTTCACCGCAATCTTGAAATTGGTCTTGGATGCGCCGCTTTTCGCCGCGTCTTTTACCGCAACCACTGCCGCATACAGCTCCGCGTAGTCAACGTGGAACGGCACGTCTATCACGGATGTCTTCCGCGCCCCAATGGTGTCGCTGCTCTCAATCGCCCCGTTCACCAGCTCGCCCGATTCGATAAACAACTGCCAGTCTATCTTAGGCAAAGGAATATTTATCGCATTCGGATTTTCCACGTTGATCTTACACACACCATCCACACCAGTGAAACTAAGCCCCGTCAAGTTCAGAGAGCCTAACGAAAGTTCTGGCGCGCGTATAATGTCCGACACGGAAAGCGATCCGCAGGTACACAGAACGAGCCCCAGCGCAAGCACGCACGCCGCCGCTATCGATCTTTTCACATTTTTCATATACAACTCCTTTTTAGCGGACTTTTCGGAAGCCCGTCCTTCATTTTCTGACGACACCTCAAGAGTATCGTTCCCCCTTTAAGACACTCTTTTAAATAAAGAGACTTCAGGAGTATATCGCGTCAAGACGCTTTATTCATATATTTAGGTTTTATAAATTCAAATCCGCAGTAGGGAACAAGCGCATCGGGAATCCGCACTGACCCATCCTCTTGCTGGAAGTTTTCTAAAATAGCTATAATAGCGCGGGAAATGGCTATCGCTGTACCGTTCAGCATGTGGACAAACTTGTTTTTTCCGTCGTCGTCCTTGTACTTGACGTTGAGCCGCCGCGCCTGATAATCCGTACAGTTTGAGGTGGAGGTAACTTCGCCCCACTCGCCCCCGTTGCGCCCCGGCATCCACGCCTCCAAATCCCACTTGCGGTATGCGGGAGCGCCGAGGTCTCCGGTACAGGTGTCCACCACGCGGAACGGAATTTCCAGTCCCGCGAAAATCTCCTCCTCAATGGAGCGCAGATAGGCGTGCTGGGCGTCAGAATCCTCAGGCAGAGAACAGACGAACATCTCCAGTTTGGTGAATTGGTGGACGCGGTACAAGCCTTTGGAAAACTGCCCGGCGGCGCCCGCTTCGCGCCGGAAACAGTGGGAAAGCCCTGCCATTTTGAGCGGCAGCTTATCCTTTGCGAGAATCGTGTTGGCGTAATAGCCGCCCAGCGTAATTTCAGCCGTCCCGACAAGGCACGCGCCCTCCCCTTCCACGGTGTACACGTTGGATTCCGCGCCGCGCGGGTTAAAGCCTATGCCCTCAAGAATTTCTTCCTTGGCTATATCCGGCGTGATAAATGGAGTAAACCCCTTCTTTTCCAGAATATCGAGTACGTAACGTACCAAGCCCAGCTCCAAAAACACGCCTTCGTTTTTAAGGTAGTAAAATTTAACGCCGGAAACTTTGGTGGCAGTATCAAAGTCTATGATATCCAACTCCTGCCCCAGTCGCACATGATCTTTCGGCTCAAAGGCGAAGCGACTAGGTTCTCCCACTCGCTTCACCTCAAGGTTATCCTTATCCTCTCTGCCTATGGGCGCGTCCGAGTGCGCCATATTGGGTATGCGCCGCGCCTCGGTCTCCAAGTCCTGTTCGGCTTGAGACAGCTCCGATTCAGCACGCGAAATATCCTCTTTCAGTTTTTTGCCATCTTCGATAAGAGCGGCGCGGGCGTCCGCGTCCATCTTGCTCTTCATAGCCACGGCGTTGGTGTTTCGCTTCTCCCGCAGCGCCTGTAGCGCGGTCGTCAGCTCAGTACGCCTATTGTAAAGCGCGACAACCGCGTCGGCGTCCGCTTTCATAAACCTGTCCGCGATGTTTTGTTTGACCGCTGGAAGGTTATCAACAATGAAATGATAGTCTAACATAGGGCTAATTTTAACAAGGGAAGGGGAAATGTGCAAGGGGATTTTTTAGAAATGGGAAATTGGAAAACAAGTTTAAGACAGCGGTATATTGAATTGTAAAAAGGAATAGCTAAATTCCGAGATTACACTGAGCATCGCAAGCGTCCACATTCGCCGCGCTGTCTGGCGGTCTCATAAAACAGCACCGTCGCGGCGCAGCCCACGTTCAGCGAGGAAGCAGACGATCCCTCACTCATAGGAATCGTCGCTATCACGTCGCAAAGCTCACACAGATGCCAATTCAGCCCGTCCGTTTCGCTGCCGATCAAAAAAAGAATGGGCGTGGTCAGCTCCACATCAAAAAGACTCTTCCCTTGGCGCGCGGTGGTTCCGACAACCTTCAAGAGCGGATACCTTTGGCGAAGTCTTGCGATATATTCGTCGATCTCAGCGTTGTCCGACATTCTTACAAACGGCACTTTGAAAAACGACCCCATCGACGCGCCGACAACCTCGGGGTCGTACACATCTACGGCATGCCCGGTCAGGATCAGGCGCTCTACGCCAAAGGCGTCGCACGAGCGCAGTAGCGTACCCAAATTTCCCTTATTCGAAGGTCTATCGAACAGGGCGAGTATGGGGGTTTCGGACAGCTTCGGCTCCTCATCACTCTTCATTTGGACAACCGCCAGCAGTTCCGAAGTATCCCCCTTGCCGCTCAGCTCGCTCATCAGCCCCTCGGACAGCTCATAATTGACCTGCGTCGACACGTCACGCAGCAAAGAGGCGGCCCAATCCGACAATTTTCTCCCACTTGGATACAAAAAAGAGACGATCTTCCAATCATTTTGAATCGCCTCGTTGATGTTGCGAACTCCTTCCACCAGAAATTCGCCGTACCGATACCTCTTGTTTCTATTTGTCAGCAGAACCTCAAACTTTTGATACGTCGCGTTCTTTGAGAATATCTTCATGCTACTCCAATCTTTACAAAATTGCCGTAAGAGACACAAGTTAGACTGTGCTAAACTTACACCAATTTCTTTATTTACGAGCCAAGTTTAAAATTTTGTACGCGCCAAATACGACAAGAACAAAAACAATAGCGCCAACAATCAAGTCGGGATAACTCGAATTTAGAAAATGCACCAAAACTCCCGCTGCGATTACTCCTGTATTGATAATTATATCGTTGGAAGAAAATATCACGGTTGCTCTGATATGCGCTTCTTTGCTCTTGCTTTTCAACAACAAATATAGACAAATAACGTTAGCTGTCAGTGCTAAAAGCGAAACAATAATCATCGCTTGAAAATGAGGCATTTGTTCTGCTCCGACAAATCTTCTCACAACTTCTACAAACCCGATAACAGCAAGTAGAATTTGAAAAAGTCCCGCAAATTTAGCCACATTCTTTTTTCGCTGTACAGCTGCGCCAACAGCAAACAAAGCAAGTCCATACACGATACTGTCGGCGAGCATATCCAAACTATCAGCAACCAGACCCATCGAACTCGACAACAAACCCGCTATGAATTCAATTGTGAAAAATGCAAAGTTGATAAACAAAACCGTCCAAAGTATTTTTCGTTCATTTTGTTGATTTTCGGCAGATTGGAAATTATCAACAGAAACGGTTTCCACGATTCTTGTGTCAAAATTCAGTTTTTCAAGCCGCGCAAAAATTTCTTGATTCTCTCCTGTGTGAAAAACATTGAGTATTCTGTTCGGAATATCAAAGTCGAGCGATTGGATATTTTTCAAATCTTCGAGTTTCATTCGGATTATTTGCTCTTCCGAGGGACAATCCATTTTGTTTATTTTGAATGTTGTTTTCTGCATATTCTGAATTTTCCTATTTAAATTCCATATTTTACCCTTTTTATGTCGTTATCAAGTGGGTTCTGGCAACGAAGTAGTGATGTACCCCATTTATAATTCTCCATATATTTTATTCAGTAATGATACAAATCCTTCTTCATTTTCAGCAATTTTTGGCTTTCCTAATGATTCTATCATATCATCAGGAAATTCTTTTTCAATATCTTTAGTTAATAATATTGGATAAGCACCACCAGGAGCATATAAAATGAAATTTCCCAATTTCATTATTTTAAATAAAAGTATGTTTAATTCATTATTAACAATTGGTCGTGAAACCATTAAGGTTGAAACTTTATCTTCTGTTAAATCAAAAAATAAAGTAACCGTATCACCATTCAATTCTATTTCAATATACTCATTATATTTTTTGATTATATGGTCTGAAAATATTTCCATTATATTTTCTATGGAAATATTTTGGTATTCTTTATTTTCAAATGCGCTAATAAACCATTCTGTACTCATTCTGTTTCTCCTTTCATTACACCCACTTATTTACTTGTTCTGTCTTATCTTCAAATTGCGAAGCGAGCGATTTCATTCTTGATTTGAGAATTAGTTTTCTGCCTTCAATTGTGCGAGTAAAAACCAATTCGCAGCTGCCGACAAGCTGCTGCCATTGAGTGGCGAGATATTCCGCTAATGTCTTGTTTTTGCCGAGTAAATCTGGTACGGAATGAAAATCATATTGTTTCAAAAATACTAAAATTTTACTTTTGCGAATGATTACATAACGAGGATTGTCAACTTTTCCGATAATTTCGTGTAAACTTTTGATAAATATTGATTTTTCAAAAGTTGTTCCGCCGTCCAAGTGGCAATAAACACAGCCATATTCATTTCTACTGGCTTTTACTGAAAGTTTAGAAATATCGGTATGAATTACGCCTGCTTTTTTTAAGGAATGTAACAGCGCGTAGCCAATATTTTGAATATCTTTGGCAATATCACGATATTTAAAATACAATTTCAATGTTTTAAATGTTTTCCGACCAAAAAATACGATAAAACCTAACATAATGACAAACAACAAAATATACCAATCATTCGCTGTTCGTATATGCCTTGATATTTGTCTGATTCCCCGCAAAACACCTTCAAAATAAGCGGCAATTGCCAATCCCAAAGTAATCATAAGATTTGCGATAGTTTTACGCAAATACATTGATTTTATTGCTTTATATTCTTTTTCTTTGGCGAACGGCACTTTTATTTCTTCCACCAACGACACGCCTTTTTCGAGCGCGGATTGCCAATTTTTCTTTAAATTCTCACGATTTTCCGCAAGTGAAAATGTTTTGTTATTTTGTTCTGTAATTTCATGTTCTAAAATTCTTTCGGGCAAATGCAAGCGACCTAACCCATTCTCAATATGCGGATTCTCATCTGCTGAAATTCCGACAAATCCTTTAAAACGCCGTTTCATTCGGTCAAAATCTTCGCCGTTGTGCGTGGTAGTTGTCGGGTCAACGCAGACGATATGCCAAATATTTCCTGTTTTTGCGGCGTTGGTTTTGCAAGAGCGAATTGCCCGCCCGCGCATTTGGTTTGACAGCACAAAAGAGCCGACAAAACTCGCCAAAATGAGCGAATTGATTGCTGGCGCGTCCCAACCTTCGCCCAGCAGCGATTTTGTGCCAATCAGAATTTCGATTTCACCGTGTTCAAAAATTTGCGTTATAATATTGACAACATCGTGTTTGAGCTGCTCAGTTTGTGCGACTGACAAATAATTGTCATCAAAAGGCACAGGCAAAACGCTTATTTTTTCAATTCCTTGTTTTTTAGCGGTTTGCTCAAAAGCAAGATATGCCGATTTCGGAATGATAATCAAAGAGCCTGTCAGAACAGCAATTTTCTTATTGTTGTGATTTTCTCGCCTTAATTTTTCAAAAATAGGCATAACGCCCATTTTGTTTAACGCTACCTCATTTTCCGAACCATTTACATAAAATTCTTTACGAATATAATCCGAAAGAATTACCATCCGCAAATTACTTCCCAAAGCCTTGTATTCAAAATCAACAATTTCTTTTATACCGTTTAACTTACTGATACTTTGCGATAAAAGCCCTGTGATTTTATTGCTGCGAGTGAGAAAAATCTGCCGCTTTTCAACAATTCCGTAGCGTTTCAGTTTGTTTTCAAGCTCAATTTGCTGCGTTTCAAATTGCTTAAAATGGCTATCGTTTTTGTATAGATAAAAATTCAATAATGTTTCAAGCCATTGATAATCAAGCGGTGGAATTTGTAAATCCTTACTTCCAATTATTTCAATATGTGTTTCAGGAATTGCCTTTCCAATGTGATTAAGAAAAATTAAGCAGGCGGAATAGCAGGCAAGATTGCTGTAAATCCAATCCAAATTTTCGCTTGGATTTTGCCAAATGGGATGGTTTTCAAGCGCCTCAATCAACGTTTGGTTGTTTTTTATTTCAAAAAATGCCTTGTCCAAATTGTGGCGAAAATATATAAGTCCCTGATTTTCCTCTTGTGTTGGAAAAGTGAAATATACATAATCCTGGTGCGGACACAAATCGTTTTCCACAACTAACTCAGGCACAGAAATTTCCGCGTCTACTGCGCCGTTCATTTCCACATAGCGCTGCCATTCGGCAGGCGTAACATCGTAAGGCGGCGTTGCAGTCAAACCAACAACCACAGGGGATATTTTTTCTTTTATTTTTGTCAGCGTGTGCCACCATTCGTTTTTCAAATGGTGCGCTTCGTCAAGCACCAAAGTCTTAATTTTCTGCTTATTAAGTTTTTCCGCGATCTCGTCCAGATTTTTATTTAACAATTTTCCGTTTGTCTTTGTTTCTTCTTCGTTTTCCTCGTCATTTTCTTCTTCGTCAATTTTCAGATTATTGCAGGCAGCGTAAAGTCCCTGATACGTACTTACTGTAAGGAATTTTGGTTGGCGAATATCGCGGGAAATCCAATCGGGCGTGGTGTCGCTTTGCAAAAACAATTCGCAAAATCGCTGTACCCACTGATTGCGGATAGCGAGCGTAGGTGCAAGTATCAAAGTCGGTTTATTCAAACGCAAAGCCACTTCAAGCCCAAGCACGGTTTTCCCAGAACCCGGCGGCGCGACAATGTGTAAATGCCTGTCTTCCAAATGCGCCTGCAAATTGTCGATCACACGCTGCTGATATTTACGCCAGCCATATTTGAATTTTATATTTTCTGGAAATGTCATTGTTCGTTTAAGCGTTTGGCTACGAGCTGTCATTCCTATATCCGCCGCGGCTGAATATTTTTCAAGTAATTCATATTTTCGTCTCTCTGGTTGCTGTTTTCTCATTATTCAATTCTTTTTACCAAAATCCATAATATTTATATTGAAATTCTTGCGCGCATCTTAAATAGAAAATATTTGTTATGCGCTTATCAATAATATTAACAATTTCATCTACATTTTCGTCGTATTCTTCATCTTTAATCAATTGT
>QMCE01001846.1_pt1 | contig 11704 bp, 7 predicted proteins | sample 1821851 | NCBI WGS metagenome assembly QMCE01 (sample SAMN09453174, study PRJNA476694) | Termite gut metagenome, whole genome shotgun sequencing project. | isolation source: worker | host: Odontotermes sp. | place: South Africa:Pretoria | collected 2016-01-28
ATTATTTGCGCCGGGCCGGCGCAAAGGCGCCCGTTTTTCATTGCAGAATACAGCCGGTCAACTTGAAAACAAACAGGCAGAGAAAGGGCTTGCCCGTTCCCTGCCGCGCGATTCGCAAAGCTGATCGTATATTTTCCGGTAAAGATAAAAGCGCCTGTATGGCGCTTTTATCTCGCTATTCTTCCCAGTTGTGCCAAACCTCCTGTACGTCGTCGTTGTCTTCGAGCGCCTCGAGCAACCGCTCCATCTTTTTGGCGTTCTCTTCATCCAACGAAACATATGTACTCGGCACATACTCCGCCTGCGCCGATGTAAAGGCATAGCCCTTCTTCTCCAACGCCTCGCGCACGGCGCCTACAATGTTCGCGTCGGCGGTGATCTCCGCAAACTCGTCGCCCCAGTCAAAATCCAGCGCGCCGGCCTCCAGAGCATCCTCGAGGGTTTTATCCTCGTCGAGACTTTCGTTTTCGAGCAGCAATATCCCCTTGCGCTCAAAAAGGAAGCCCACGCTGCCCGTCTGGCCAAGATTGCCGCCCCATTTATCGAAGTAATGGCGCAGATCGCCCGCGGTGCGGTTGCGGTTATTGGTAAGGCATTCCGCCATCACGGCCACGCCGCTGGGCCCGTAGCCCTCGTAGGTGATAGCCTCGTACGTTTCGCCGTCGCTCCCCGCCTTTTTGATGGCGCGGTCGATATTCTCGTTCGGCACATTGAGCGATTTCGCCTTGGCGATAAGGTCGCGCAGCTTGCCGTTGGAGGCCGGGTCGGCGCCGCTCTCGCGCACACATACGGCAATTTCGCGGCCCATTTTGGTAAACACCTTGCCGCGCTGCGCGTCGGTTTTCTCTTTTTTACGCTTGATGGTGCTCCATTTTGAATGTCCCGACAACGAAAGAACCTCCTGGCGTAGTAGTTGAAAAGCAATGGCCGGTTGCGCGCCCCGGCGCTTCGCGCCACCCTTTTGGGGAGTTGGGTAAGCACCGATTACCTGTGTATTCTCCGCCGCTTGCACGATGGCGGTAAGAAGCTGTGTTCTTGGTTAGAAAGCACTGTATCAGCGGTTACGCAGAATACGGGAAAAATCAGCGCCCCGGCAGCTGCGTGCCCGAGGGGCCGCTTGGCCTCGAGCTGGCGTCCGCCACGAGCGGCTCGGGCTGATAGAACAGAATAACATCCTGCCGCCCGGGATCGAATTCGGCCCCCGCCTCGGGGTAGGTAGCCACCACGTCGCCGGGGCGCGCCGTGGAATCGTACCGCTCGATCTGGTCGATGGTCACGCCGTCAAGCACCTCCAGCGCCAGAATAGCGTCGGCCAGCGGCAGACCTACCACGTTGATCATCTCGTGCACCATCGGCCCTTTGCTGACAGTGAGTATCACCGGCACCCGCCCGCTCGAGGGCAGATCCGCGCCGTCCAGCGGCGATTGGTCGACAACGATGCCCGCGTCGTATTCGTCGTCGAACACTTCTTCGATCTCAAACTCAAAGCGGCTGTCATACGCGGGATTCGCAAGGATATCCGCGGCCCTCTCGCCAAAAAAATCGGGCATCAACGTCGTTACCGCCTGTGAAGAGGACGCACCTGACACTGCCGCACTGCCGGGCTCTTCCCCGCCCCCGCTCTGCGACGAAGTCTGCGGCCCCGATTGCGACCCGCTTTGCGGCAGCGAGCTCCCGCTTGACGAATTGATGGGGCGTATCATTGGCGGGATGACCTCGTTGACCAGATACCAGATAAGCCCGCCCAGCACCAGCAGCATGACAAGCATGCCGAGAATGACCCCCCGGGCCGAGCCCTCGCCGCCTCTTTCGCGGCGCTGCCGCGCTGCCGGCGCCGCGCGCCGGCCCGGTTGGCCGCCGCTGCCGCCGTCGCCGGCCGTGCGGCGCGGCGGCGTATCAAATACCGTGGTGGCTGATTTACGCGTGTCCATAAGCCCCCCCACAAAGGTTTGCATGGCTTGCGTGCGCTCCTGTGTATCCGGCTGCAAGGCGTTTTCCAGCGCCAGCGCCGCGCCGCGCGGCAGCTCCGGCAGCTGCTCGCTCAGCGGGGCAAGGCGGTCGCCGGCGTCCAGCCTCGTTGATTTGGGCGGCACAATGCCGGTAAGTACACGGTAAAACAGCGCGGCGGCGGCGTAGATATCGGTCCAGTTGCCCTGCCAGCCGCTGGGCGAATATTGCTCGGGCGCGCTGTAGCCCGAAAACAGCTCGCAATTCAGCTCGCTGCCCGCCGTGCGCGTGGCCGAAAGCGCAAAATCCCACAGCAGCGCTCTGCCGTCCTGCCCGATATAAACCGTATGCGGCGAGACGCCGCGGTGTATCTGCCCCTGCGCGTGAAAGGCCGAGAGCGCGTTGCAAACCGGCAGCAGAAGCCCGGCGGCCGCGCGCAGCGGAAGCCGCCCGCCCTGTTTTTCCAGCCATTTTTCGAGCGGTATCAGCTCCAGCCCTTTATAAATGGCGTAGACGGTATTGTTTTCTGAGAGAACATTTTCCAGCGGGACAACGGGCTCGGTGAGGGCAAGGCGGCGTATTTCGTTGCACAGGTCGACAAAATCGCTCATCAGCGCCTTGTATTGCGCGCCGCAGCCGGCCAGCGGGCTTACGCGCCCGCTGTCGAGGGCGCGCTGGGCAATGGTTTGCGGAAAATATTCCCGTATCCATACCTTTTTTTGCTCCACGGTATCGTAGCCGGCGTAGAGAGCGCCCTCGCCGTTGCGGCGCGTGTATTCTCCCAGCAAATACCGCCCGGCCAGCGAAGAACCGGGCTTTGCGTACTGCACGTCGTATAATCCGTCGTCGCTCCAGCCGCACGACCGGCACGAGGCGCGCCCGTCCAGCGGCGCCATACACCGCAGACAGACGGAAAACCCCGTCAAGACCATGCTTTATCACCTCATTAACTTCCGGTGCCGGTAACGACAGCCGCCCGACTGAATGCGGCCGGTACCGATACCGGCCTGCATGCCGCTTTCTTTTACTATCATAACCGTTTTTGCGCCGGGAATCAAGTCGCAAAGAAAAGTTGGGATGAAAAGTTTGCTATTTGTTCACGCATGCCCGCGCCCCATCTCCGCCAGCATCCCCCGCGCCTCGCTCGCCAGATACAGCGAGCCGCAAACCAGCAGCGCATCCTCCGGGCCGCACCGCTGCCGCATCGCGCAGATCCCCTCTTTATACGAGGCATACGCCGCCGTTTCGGCGCAATAAGCCCGCGCCAGCCCTGCCAGCTCGCCCGCGTCCGCCGAGCGCGCGTTGCCCGGCACCGGCACGCAGGCCACGCAAGCAACATGCGGCAAGATCTCGCGCAGGCAGGCGTCCGCCTCTTTGTTGCCCAGCATCCCTATCACGGCGAAGATCCGCTTACCGGCCAGCATTTCCAGCGCTTTGGCCAGCACTGCCGCGCCGGCGGGATTATGCGCGCCGTCCAGCACCAGCAACGGCGCGCGCCCCAATACCTCCAGCCGCGCCGGATGGCGCACGGCCGCCATGCCGCCGGTCATCGCCTCCGCCGGCACAAAAAAGCCGCGCGCCGCAAGCGCTTCGAGCGCTTCGAGCGCCACGGCGGCGTTTTCCCGCTGATGCGCGCCGCCCAGCGGGATATGCAGCCGCGCGCCGCGGTACTCAATATCGCTTCCAAAAAAATCCGCGCCCAGCAGGGCCGGTACCGCCGGCACGCGCAGCTCGTTGCCCTCTTGCGCGCAGCGCGCGCGTATGACCTCCATCGCCGCCGGCTCCTGCCGCGGACAGCACACCGTCACGCCGCCGGGCTTTATGATCCCGCACTTTTCAAACGCGATCTGTTCGATCGTATCGCCGAGATATTCCGTATGCTCGAGCGAGAGGCTTGTTATCACCGACACCTCCGGCGTGCCGATGACGTTGGTGGCGTCGAACCGCCCGCCCATTCCCACCTCGAGAACAACAAAATCGGTGTTTTGCCGCGCAAAATAATCAAAGGCCACCGCCACCAGCGTTTCAAACTCGGTGGGCGGCTCGCCGAGGGCATCCAGCGCGTCCCAGTGCGCCTTGACGCGCGCCGTGGCACCGGCCAGCTCCTCCGGCGGTATCATCGCGCCGTTTATTTGGATCCGCTCGCGAAAATCGACAACGAAGGGCGAAATATACAGCCCCGTGCGGTACCCCGCCCGTGTGAGGATATGGCTGAGCATCGCGCAAACCGAGCCTTTGCCGTTGGTGCCCGCCACATGCGCGAACCGCAGCCTCTCTTGCGGGTTTCCCATCCTCTCGAGCAAAAGACGAACCCGCCGCAGCCCCGGTTTGGAGCCGAAACGGGCGATCCCGTGAATAAACGCAAGCGCCTGTTGGCAGTTCATTGCTTTTGATTCCTCTCTCCCGCCAATTGCGAAACCGTGGAAGGGAAATAAGCCGGCGGGGCGCAAACGCGCAAACATAAGTATAACTCCGCAACGAAACTCTTGCACTTTGCGAGTGAAAGAAGCAGCATTACTCGGCCCGTTCTTCTTCTTCCTTCCGCTCGGCGGCAAACGGCGCGGGGCCGGCGGGGCCGGCGTCCCGCCGGCCTTTGGCGGCAAGGTAAGTGCCGCCCAGCTTATCGCGGATTGCCTTTTCGAGCCCCGGCAGATTGTAATTGCTGATCGGCAGATAAGGCAGCCTGGCCAGATCCAAAACCTCGACGGTCAGCGGGTCGCTGAACTCGGCGGTCACCACGGCCAGCACGCAGTTCCCTGTTTTTTCCTCAGTCAGCATAAAGGGCACGACGCATTCGCTCAGCCGGCCGCGCAGCTTGAAGCGCCTGCCCTCGGCGCGCGCCTGCACCACCTCGTTGAGCGGAAGCTTCGCCAGCGTTGTCAGCCCCAGCTTCTGCCCCACGTTGCTAAGATCGCGCAGCATATTCAGCTCCTTGCGCGTGAGCGGCGGGGTGATATCAACATCGGGGATCGGCTTATCGTTGCCGTCGCGCGCGACTATGATAAGCATCGCCAAAAAACACCCTAAAATTCCCGCCACCAGACAGTACACCAACACCGACATAGCCTTAGCCCCTTTTTTGTATGCCATGGGCGCGCCGCTAACGCCGCGTCGCACATCAAGCCCTTGCTTTTTCGCCGGTACGGGGGGCGCGCACGGCGCGCCGCCGCCGCCGTGCCACGCGGCCAACCCCCGCTTTTCCGCAAAAAAGAATATTTCCCGATCGTTATCAACGTTCCCGCCGTTTTGAAATTCCGCTTTTCGGCGGCTGTCCGCGCATGATTTGTCAGCTTCCCGCATATTAGTGTATGGAAGTTTGGCAAAATATTGCGAGGTGCTATTTATGGGGAAACGACTCATCGCGGCGGCCCTTTGCTTTGTTCTGGCGCTGCTCCCGGCTCGCGGCGCCCTCGGGGACGAAATAGACGTCGACCTTAAGCTGGACGAGGATTTCCCCGCGGTACCGGTGATATCGCTCTCCGCCGATTCCGTCCCGGCGCGCGCGGCTATCCTGATGGATCAGCAAAGCGGCAGAGTGCTCTACGAACAAAACGCCGACGAGGCGCTTCCGCCGGCCTCTATCACAAAGGTGATGACCCTGCTCCTCATTATGGAGGCGCTCGAAGACGGCAGGATCTCGATCAACGACAGGGTCACGGCCTCCGAGCTGGCCTCCTCGATGGGCGGCAGCCAGATCTGGCTCAAGGCCGGCGAGGTGATGACGGTGGATGAACTGCTGCGCGCCGTTGCCATCGCCAGCGCCAACGACGCCTCCGTTGCCTTGGGCGAGCACGTGGCCGGCACCGAAGCCGCCTTTATTGACCGCATGAACGTCCGCGCCAGAGAGCTGGGCCTGCAAAACACGGTCTTCAAAAACTGCACCGGCCTCGACGAAGCGGGCCACGTTACCACGGCAAGGGATGTAGCCATTGTATCGCGCGAGCTGATGCGGCACCCCGAGATCTCTGAATATTCCACGATATGGATGGATGAGCTGCGCGGCGGCGATACGCAGCTGGTAAACACCAACAAGCTGGTGCGCTTCTACCCCGGCACAACGGGGTTAAAAACGGGCACCACCGGCATTGCCGGCAGCTGCCTTTCCGCCACCGCCACCCGCGACGGCCTCTCGCTCATTGCCGTGGTGCTGGGCGCTCCCAACTCGGACAGCCGCTTTTCGGGCGCGCGCGGCCTGCTCGATTACGGCTTTGCGGGTTATATGTCGGTGGTGCCGCCCGCCATCGATTCCCGCCTCACGCCCGTTAAGGTGCTGCACGGCGTCGCGGACAGCGTTATGCCCGTTTACGCCTCTCCCGGCACAGTTGTGATCGAAAAGGAGCTGGAGGATCAGATCGAGCAGGTCATCAACCTTGTAGAAGACGTGCAGGCTCCCGTTGTGATGGGCCAGCTACTCGGCAATGTTGAGATCCTTGTCGGCGGCTCCGTTGTGTCGTCTTACCCCCTGCGCGCCGCCGCCGATGTGGAAGAGATGAGCTTTTTGCGCGCGTTTGCGACGCTGGGGAAGGCGCTGCTGACACTGGGGGCAAATAGCGTTTGACAAACCCCGGCCCGCGATGTCCGCCACACCGGAACGGGAAAGGCTGTTCCCCTCCCCCAAAAGGGCGCGCGCCGCGCGCCCTTTTGGGCGCCTTGTCACAGCTATACTCCTTAACGGGCAAAAAGCGCAACGGCGCTGTGCGGCCTTCTGTGTTCCGATCAGTCGGCGGATTCTTCATCCTCGCCGTTGCCGGTTCCGGCTTCCGCGGCCCCTTCCACGTCGCGGGCGGCGCGCGCCAGTGTCACCACGCGGCGCTCGCCGCTCAGGCGCATCACCATCACGCCGCTGCCGTAACGGCTCTGCCGGGCGATCTCGCCTGCGTCGATGCGGATGATCACGCCGTCGTCGCTGATCAGCAAAACGTCGTCGCCCTCGCCCACCATCTTCACACCGGCCACGGCGCCGTGCTTTTCGGTGTAGTAGTTGCGTATTCCCTTGCCGCCGCGGCTTTGCAGCCGGAATTCGGAAAGCTCGGTGCGCCGGCCCTTGCCGTCCTCCGATACGGTGAGCAGCAGCGAGCCGTCGCCGCGCACGTTTTCAAAATCGACTACACTGTCGCCCCCGGCCAGTGTGATGGCCTTCACCCCGCGCGCGCTGCGGCCAATAGCCCGCGCGTCGCTCTCGTGGAAGCGAATCGCCATGCCGCCTCTGGTGGCCACCAGCAGCTCGCTGTTGCCGTCGGTAAGGCAGACGCCGCACAGCGAATCTCCCTCGTCCATGTTTATCGCCACAAGGCCGCTGCGCCGCACGTTGCGGTAAGCGCTTAAGTGCGTGCGCTTGACAATGCCGTTTTTCGTCATCATCGTGAGGTACAGGTCTTCGTCGAAGCGGCTCATTTTTATCATGGCCGCTATTTTTTCGTCCCCCGCTATCGGCAGAAGGTTGACGATGTTGGCGCCCCGGGCCGCGCGGCTGCTCTCGCCGATCTCGTACGCCTTGAGCCGGAAGCACCGCCCCGCTGATGTAAAGAACATGATATAATCGTGCGTGGAGGCAATGAACAGCTCCTCTACAAAATCCTCCTCGCGCTGCTGCATGCCCGAAATACCGCGCCCGCCGCGGTGCTGCGTTTTGTAGGTATCGGGGTTCTGCGCTTTGAGGTAGCCGTAATGCGTCAGCGTGATGACCCTGTCCTCAACGGGGATAAGGTCCTCGATATCCACCTCGCCGCTGACGGTCTGTATCTCGGTGCGGCGGTCGTCGCCGTACTTTTTGCGGATCTCGGCCAGCTCCTCGCGCAAAATGGCCAACACCCGGCTATGGTCGGCCAGAATTTCCTCCAGCTCTCTGATGCGGGCGTGGATCTCGGCCAGCTCGTTTTCCAGCTTTTCGCGCTCGAGGCCGGTGAGGCGGCCCATTGTCATTTGCGCGATAGCGGTGGTCTGCTCGTCGCTCAGGCCGAAGCGCTCGGTCAGCCGCCCCTTTGCTATGGGTATTGTCTTGGAGGTGCGGAAGATATTTATCACTTCGTCGATATTATCCTGCGCGATGATAAGGCCCTCAAGGATATGCGCGCGCTCTTTTGCCTTGCGCAGGTCAAAGGCGGCGCGCCGCTCGATAACGCGGCACTGGTAATCGATATAATGCGACAGCATCTCGCGCAACGTCATGATTTTGGGCACGCCGTCGTGCAGCGCCAGCATGATAACGCCCTCGGTGGTTTGCAGCTGCGTGAACGAATAGAGCTGGTTGAGCGTTACCTGCGGGTTGGCGTCGCGCCGCAGATCGATGCAGATCTCCATGCCGTTGCGGTCGCTGTAATCGGTAACATGGGTGATGCCGTCGATGCGCTTTTCTTCGCGCAGATGCGCGATATGCTCGAGCAGACGCACCTTGTTGACATTATAGGGCAGCTCGCTGACAATGATCTGCAGCCGCCCGTTTTTGGCCTCGCGAATTTCGGCGCGGCCCCTGAGCACCACCTTGCCCCGCCCCGTGGCGTAGGCGCTGCGCAGCCCCGCCCGCCCCATGATGATGCCGCCGGTGGGAAAATCGGGCCCCTGGATATGCTGCATGAGCTCGTCGAGCGTGGCCTCGGGGTTCTCGATAAGGCAGCCTACGCCGTCGATGATCTCGCACAAATTATGCGGCGGGATATTGGTGGCCATGCCCACGGCAATGCCCATGCTGCCGTTTACCAGCAGGTTGGGAAAGCGCGCCGGCAGCACCGACGGCTCGGTGAGGTGGTCGTCGTAGTTTGGAACAAAATCCACCGTTTCTTTATCGATATCGGTGAGCATGTGCATCGAAATTTTGCTCATGCGCGCCTCGGTGTAGCGGTAGGCGGCCGGCGGGTCGCCGTCTATTGAGCCAAAGTTGCCGTGACCGTCCACGAGCGGGTAGCGCAGCGAAAAATCCTGCGCCAGACGCACCAGCGCGTCGTACACCGAGCCGTCGCCGTGCGGGTGGTAGCGGCCCAGCACATCGCCCACGGTGGTGGCGCACTTGCGGTGGGCCTTGTCGGGCGTAAAGCCGTCTTCGTACATGGCGTACAAAATGCGCCGGTGCACGGGCTTTAAGCCGTCGCGCACATCGGGCAGCGCGCGGCTGACAATGACCGACATGGAATAATCGAGAAAGGATTTTTTCATCTCGTCTTCGATATCCACGCGGATGACGCGATTTTGTTCAAGCTCTGCCATTGCGTTTTTCCTTATCGTTTATTTGTTCATCAATTATTCATAATGTTCCACGTGGAACATTATGAATAATTTGTGAATGCATAGTGATGCGGTTTTTGCCGGTTTGTTCATGGTTTTGTCATAATACACGTGTGAATAATATATGAACGGTTGCGTTGCGCTAAACATCCAGATTTCTGACATATCTGGCGTTTTGCTCGATGAATTCGCGCCTTGGCTGCACCTTGTCGCCCATAAGCACCGTGAATATTTCGTCGGCCGCGGCGGCGTCGGAAAGGGTAACCTGAAGGATAAAGCGGTTGTCGGGGTTCATTGTGGTTTCCCACAATTGCTCGGGATCCATCTCGCCAAGGCCCTTGTAGCGCTGGATATCGAGCTTGACGTTGCCCTCGGGGTTCATTTCGCGCATGACGCGGTCGCGCTCGCGGTCTGTGTAGGCGTAGCGCGAATCCTTGCCGCGGCTGAGCTTATAAAGCGGCGGCTGCGCGATGAAGATATGCCCGGCCTTGATGAGCGGCGCCATGAAACGGAAGAAAAACGTGAGCAGCAGCGTGCGGATATGCGAGCCGTCGACGTCGGCGTCGGCCATGATGATGACCTTGCCGTAGCGCAGCTTTTCGAGCTCGAACTCCTCGCCCATGCCGCAGCCCAGCGCGGTGATGACGGGCATGAGCTTTTCGTTGCCGTAAACCTTGTCGAGCCGCGTTTTTTCTACGTTGAGCATCTTGCCCCACAGCGGCAAAATTGCCTGAAAGGCTCTGTCGCGCCCCTGCTTGGCCGAACCGCCGGCGCTGTCGCCCTCAACGATATAGATCTCGGTCGTCTCGCGGTCGCGGTTGATGCAGTCGGCCAGCTTGCCGGGCAGCGAGGCGCTTTCGAGCACGCTCTTGCGGCGCACCAGCTCCCGCGCCTTGCGGGCGGCCTCGCGGGCGCGCGAGGCGCTCAGGGCTTTATCGAGGATAGCGCGGGCCACGGCGGGGTTTTCTTCAAAAAAAGTGGTGAGCTTTGCGATCACCATGCCGTCGACAAGACCGCGTATCTCGGTGTTGCCCAGCTTTTGCTTGGTTTGGCCCTCAAACTGCGCGTCGATAAGCTTGACGGAGAGGATAACCGTAAGACCCTCCAGCACATCGTCGCGCGAGAGGTTGGCGTCTTTTTCTTTTAAGATGTTGTTCTTGCGGGCGTACTCGTTCATCACCTTTGTCAGCGCGTTTTTGAAGCCCGTTTCGTGCGTGCCGCCCTCGGCGGTGTGGATATTGTTGGCAAACGAGAGCATCACGGGGTTGTAGCTGTCGTTGTACTGCATGGCCAGCTCGGCCGACGATGTTCCTTTTTGGTCGGCGAGATAGATGATCTCTTCGTGCACCGCCTCTTTGTTGCGGTTGAGGTGCTCAACAAAGGAGACGATGCCGCCCTCGTACCGCAGGGTAAGCGTGACCGGCTCGGCGGCGCGCAGATCGGTGATGGTGATGGCGATGCCCGCGTTGAGAAAAGCCTGCTCGCGCAATCTATCCAGCAGCGTGGCGTGGTCGAACACGGTTTCCTCAAATATTTCGGCGTCCGGCTTAAAGGCGATGCTGGTGCCGCGCTCGCTGCCGCTGGGCGAGGTTTCGACCCCGGTGACCGGCTCGCCGCGCTCGAAGCGCTGATAACAACGGGTTTGCCCGTCGCACACCTCCACCTCGAGCCACTCGGAGAGCGCGTTGACAACGCTGGCGCCCACGCCGTGCAGCCCGCCCGACACATTATAGCCGCCGCCGCCGAACTTGCCGCCGGCGTGCAGCACCGTAAACACCACGGTAAGCGTCGAGATGCCCTGCGTGGGGTGGATGCCGGTGGGGATGCCGCGACCGTTATCGGTGACCTTGATGATGTCGCCCGGCAATATCTGCACGGTGATGCGGTCGCAAAAGCCGGCCAGCGCTTCATCGATGGCGTTGTCGACAATTTCGTATACCAGATGGTGCAGGCCGCGCGGCCCGGTGGTGCCAATATACATACCGGGACGCCGCCGCACGGCCTCGAGGCCCTCCAGCACCTGGATATTGGTTTCGTCGTAGGTTTCAAGACCTTTTTGCAGCTCGGGGTTTTCCATGGGTTATCCTCGTATCCTTGTAGAATTGGCATATCATATTCGCGGGGAACGTTTTAGCCTGATTTTCATCCCGTGGGAGGGGTGGCGCGCAGCGCCGGGGTGGTTTATTCCCCTCCGTTGGAGGGGTGCCGCCGCAGGCGGCGGGGTGGTTTATTCCCCTCCTTTGGAGGGGTGCCGCCGCAGGCGGCGGGGTGGTTTATTCCCCTCCTTTGGAGGGGTGCCGCCGCAGGCGGCGGGGTGGTCGCTCTTATTCCCCTCCGTTGGAGGGGTGCCGCCGCAGGCGGCGGGGTGGTTGCTCTTGACCTTGACCTTTCCCTTGACCTGTTCCCTTTCCGTGCATCTCCTTCAACTATACCGCAATCTTTGTCTCACCTCTTCGCCTGGCCGGCGGGGCGTTACTCTTTTGCTCCGCCAAAAGAGTAACCAGAAAAGGCGGCTCAGGGGAACAGGGGGCGTGCCGCC
>QMCE01001847.1_pt1 | contig 11702 bp, 9 predicted proteins | sample 1821851 | NCBI WGS metagenome assembly QMCE01 (sample SAMN09453174, study PRJNA476694) | Termite gut metagenome, whole genome shotgun sequencing project. | isolation source: worker | host: Odontotermes sp. | place: South Africa:Pretoria | collected 2016-01-28
CATGAAAAATTAGAGCTTTTACACAGGAATTATTGAAATTATACAACTCTTCGATTACTTTTAGAACGGCTATTACTATTTACGGATAGGCTCTAAGTGTCAAGTGTCCATTGTGCATAAACCGTAGAATCACTATCAAAGACCGTATTTAATGTGACTTCCGTTCCGCCGGTTGCCGCCGTAAACCAACCGGCGAAAGTATAACCGTCTCTTGCCGGAGTAAACAGCGAAAGCAATTTACCGCCAATGCCGGTAGTGCCTGTTCCGGTTGCCGATGCGATTGTTGGAGTGTACGATATGTTAATATCGTCAATTGCTGCAGGCGGATTAAAGCCACCGCTACCATCATTTCTCCAGGAGAAAACCAGCCTCATTGTTTTGCCGCTGAAAGTGGCGGCCGGCAAAGTAATTGTTTTTTGTGACCATGAATTATCTCTTCGATAAACAGTCCCTATTGTTGTACCCTTACTAAACGCTAAGCCGGCAGCAGGAGTGTCATTTGTGGTACTGTAACGAACACTCATATCGTCATAACCCGATTCACCATAGCCTTTGAAATAGAAAGTCAAAGTAAAATCGGAACTTGACGCAGGGAATGTGATGTCTTTATACATGTGAACAATAGAAGAAGACTCGAAATCGTATGAATTTATCGAACCATTGTAGGAAATATAAGCGGAATAAGACCCTGAATATCTTGTATCAATCCCTCTGATCCATCCATTTCTTTGGGAACCATTGATAAGAGTAAATCCGTTGCCGTTTTCAAAATTTTCACTGAATACCGATGCGTTATTTTGCCCCGGAACAGCAATTGTTCCGCCGCCCGCGTTGAATGTTATCGCGTAAGAGGGTATCCATTGGGCATAAATGGTAGAATCGCTATCAAATACCGTATTTAATGTCACTTCCGCTCCACCGGTAGCCGCCGTAAACCAACCGGCAAAAGTGTACCTCTCTCTTTCCGGTACCGGCAAAGATAAAAGTCGGTAACCGACGCTCGTAGTGCCTGCGGCAGGGCTTACCGAACCGCCATTCGCGTCGAATGTCACAGTATATTGTGTAATTGCCGGATAAATGACGAGATTGGCTCCGACGGGATACAACATAAAACCGGAATTGTAAAGCTGAAAATGATTCGGAAAATCTCTGCCATTGTTCACGGCAATATTTCCCTCAACATATTGTTCTGCCGGAAAATCGAGTATGTAAACTTTTATCTCCGGAGTGTCTGAGGTAATAGTCCTCGTATTTATTTTCTCAGGATAAGCATATATTCGACCTGTTATTGTCGGATTACCGCCAAGATCCAATATCGCCTGATCATTACTGTGGAAAACAGCATAGCCGTCACTTTTACCTGTAGAAACGGTTCCGCCGGTAATATCTGTCGCTCTGGTTGAAAAAACGGCCGACCTGCGGCTTCCGTTGGTGGAAACGATTCCCCTTGAAATATTCAACTCGTTGGAAATATGGTAGATTGCATCACCGTTTTCCGATTTTACCGTGCCGCCTGTAATATGTGTATTTCCACTATTCCGAATCGCTTGAGCATAAGAACCCGTTACAGCGCTTGAACCGGCAGTATTTTCCAGTATTCCGCCGCTTACATTCAACATGGAGTAATTGTAAATGGTAGCATCAGCACTTGCAGAAGTCACTTTTGCACTGCCTGAAACAGTCATTGTTCCTGTGTTATATATAGCTCTCCCTGTCGTAGCGCCGATCGTTCCACCGGAAATGTTCGCTGAACTATAGGATTGATTATTTACAGCCACTCCTGTTGTCGCCGTTATGGTTCCGCCGGTAATATTTAAGGTTCGCGTGTAAGTACTGCTATAGCCGTCACAATAAACGGCGTTTCCATTGATTGCATTTATATTTGCATCGCCGGAAACATTGACCGCGCCCATATTTTTAGAAAAAGCGTAATTATAAATAGCATCTCCGCTCCCGGCATTACTGACGGTGCCGCCGGAAACATTGATACCACCGGAAGAGTAATTGTATATTGTTGCCGTTGAACCGCCTTCCACGGTGCCGCCCGTAATGATAAGGCGCGGCGCCGTTGCCGTTCCGGAATTATTCAAATAAATAACATAATTACCGCCGGAAGTGATTAAGCCGCCGGAAACAATAATAACACCGGTGGATGCGTTGGTAATCGCCCGACCGGAACCGTTATTATTAATGGTTCCGCTTTCCACATGAAATGCTCCAGGCCCGCTGAGGGAAATCAGGGAATAAAGGCTTAACGTATTCCCCGCAAGGTTTGCCTGCCATTTCACGGTTACCCCCGCGTCAATATTGAGCGTAAGATAATTACCGGTACTTGGCGTCACTGGCATATTTCCCGTCACGGTAACGGTAGAACCGCTCACCGTCGCACTGAGATCATTGTATGTTAAGTTTTCAATATAAGCGGCAATTGTCGCCGCATCATCCGCTCGTGCCACCTGTACCAAACACATCAGAGTAAATACGATTGCTATCATTTTTTTCATGCCCAACGTCCTTACCGATAAAAACGGCTTTTATTTAAACTGTTATAAATAAAACAATTATTTAATTTATTGCATCAATAAAATAATATTTTTTTGGAAAAAAAGCGATACAAATGTGTATTCGTACCGTGCTTTTACGGCTTGAAATGACAGATTCTTCTATATTTCCCCCCCGTGAAAGAAAATGTGGCAAAACAATTCGGAAAACATTCCGAAACTTACGATCTGGTTGCCGAAGCTCAGGAAGAACTTGCCGACGGTTTATTTGAACTTTCGGTACCTTTTTTGCCGGATACGCTCCCTACGATTTTTGAAATCGGTTGCGGAACGGGGTTTTTAAGCCTGCAACTGGCATCCCTTTTTCCGGCGCGGCTTGATCTCCTGGATATTTCCGGACCGATGCTTCAAAAAACTCAGGAAAAGCTCCGCACTTTTTTTCCGCAAATGAATTATTCCCTGTTTCAAGGCGATGCGGAAACCGCGGATTTTCCGGGAATGTACGACCTGATTTATTCGAGCGCGACCATTCAATGGTTTTCGAACCTGAAAGCCTTTTTAAAAAAAGCGCACGATTCCTTGAAGCCTCAAGGGAAGATATTCTTCGGCACTTTCGGGAAAGAAACCGCGGGAGAACTCGCCCGCGCTTACCGGAAAGTCATGGGCGCACCGCTCATTACGGGCACCAACCCCTGTTCCGAAAACGATTTGTGCCGCTTAACGGAAAAGGCGGGCTTTAAAATCCTCGACTCCGCCACGGCATTTTACACGCAAAACTTTGATTCTCCGCGCCATTTTTTGAAGTCGCTTTCTTTGATGGGAGTGACCGGAGTGCCTCAAAAAACACCGCTCACCAAGACGCGTTTACTGGAACTCGAAGCCGCGCTCAAAAAAGAAAAACCAACCTCATCCTGCACTTGGGAACTTGTGATTCTCGGGGCAGAAAAAAAAGGATAGTCTCATGGAAAAGCCTTCTAAAGAAAAAGCGCTCGACTACCATTCTCAAGGAAAACCCGGAAAAATAGAAGTTATTCCCACCAAACCGCACAGCACTCAAACCGATCTCGCACTCGCTTACACGCCCGGGGTAGCCGAACCCTGCCTTGAAATTGAAAAAGATCCTTCCCTCGCTTACGAATATACGGCCAAAGGAAACCTGGTGGCGGTGATTTCCAACGGCACGGCCGTGCTCGGGCTCGGCGATATCGGCGCTGTCGCCGGAAAACCGGTGATGGAAGGAAAGGCGCTCCTTTTTAAAATTTATGCCGGTATTGACGTTTTCGATATCGAAGTCAATGAAAAAGACCCGAAGAAATTTATTGAAATCGTGAAGGGCATTGCCCCGACTTTCGGCGGAATCAACCTCGAAGATATTAAAGCTCCCGAGTGTTTTGAAATCGAATCGGCACTAAAAGCGGAACTCGATATTCCGGTAATGCACGACGATCAGCACGGTACGGCCATTATTTCGGCAGCCGGGATTTTAAATGCGATCGAAGTGGCCGGAAAAAAAATTGAGGATGTAAAAATGGTGGTGAACGGCGCGGGTGCGGCGGCAAATGCCTGCACGCATCTTTACATTGCGCTCGGTCTCAAAAGAGAAAACGTGATTATGGTTGATAGCAAGGGCGTGATTCACAAGGGGCGAAAAGATTTAACCCCGGCCAAGACATATTTCGCCGTGGATCGCACCGACCTGAATACGCTTGAAGAGGCGCTTTGCGGCGCAGACATTTTCCTCGGGCTTTCCAAAGGGAATATTCTTTCCAGAGAAATGATTCGCAGTATGGCAGAAAACCCGATCGTCTTTGCCCTCGCGAACCCCACTCCGGAAATTTCCTACGAAGAAGCGATGGATTCCCGCGATGACTTGATTTTTGCCACCGGGCGTTCCGATTATCCGAACCAGGTAAATAACGTGATCGGTTTCCCTTACATTTTCCGCGGTGCGCTGGATGTGCGGGCGACAAGCATCAACGAAGAAATGAAACTCGCCGCCGTGAAAGCCATCGCAAGGCTTGCGCACGAACCGGTTCCCGATATTGTAAACATAGCCTACAACTCGGCGCGGTTTTCTTTCGGAAAAGATTATCTGATTCCCAAACCTCTCGACCCGCGCCTCCTCACGGAAGTTTCCATCGCCGTCGCAAAGGCGGCCATAGAAAGCGGAGTGGCGAAAAAACCGGTTTCCGACTGGGACGCTTATTACGACAAACTCCGCGACATGATGGGTTACGACAACAAACTCATCCGCGAATTTGCCGATACCGCCCGCAGTAACCCCAAACGCGTGGTGTTTGCCGAAGGGACTTACATCAATATGATCAAAGCGGCCGTGCAGGGGTTCAACGAAGGCGTGTGCATTCCGATTCTTCTCGGCAACCCCGACCGCATCCGGGAAACCGCCAAAATCAACTCCATTTCCCTCTCGGGCATTGAAATCATCAACAGCCGGAGCCCCGAACAATTTGAGCGGCGCCAGTATTTCGCCGAAATTTACACGGCCGAAAACGGGAGAAACGGCGTTACGCTGGAAGAAGCGCGCGAAGACATGTTTGAACCGAACCACTTCGGAATGATGATGGTCAAAACAGGGGCCGCCGATGCGCTCATTACCGGCGGTTACTCCAAATATGCGGAAACCATTCAACTCGCGAAGAAAATCATCGGCATCCGGAAAGAATACGAACACTTCGGGGCGCTCCATATTTTAAGCACAGCCAAAGGCACCATCTTCCTTGCCGATACGCTTGTAAACCGCGATCCGGACCTGGAAACGCTCGTAGATATCACCAAACTCACCCACGATGCCGTGCGCTTCTTCGCGCATGATCCGGTGATGGCCATGGTCTCTTACGCAAACTTCGGCTCCGATCAGGAAAACGGAAGCGCGAACCTCGTAAGCGAGGCGATCGAAGTACTTCACCGCGATTATCCCGAATATATTGTGGACGGCGAAATGCAAATCAACTTTGCACTCAACCGCGACTTGCGCGACAGGAAATATCCGTTCAACAAACTTGCCGGTAAAAATGTGAATACGCTCATTTTTCCGTGCCTCAGCTCCGCCAATGCCGCCTGCAAAATGCTCCTCGAAATGGGCGTGGGCGAATCTATCGGCCCGATTCAGATGGGGCTCAAAAAACCGGTTCACTTTACCGATGCGGAAAGCTCCGTGCGCGATATTTTTAATTTGACGATTGCCGCCGTCATTGACGCCATTGTTCAGGAAAAAAAGGAAAAACAAAATGATTAAATTCATACTCCCCATTCTCCTCTTCGGATTTTCTTTCGCCGCCGCTTCGGGAGGATCCGTGTATTCATCCGTAATCGACTGGTATAACGGCCATTTGAACTACGGAACCATCGCATTACTCATGACGGTGGAAAGTTCATTTGTCCCTTTCCCCTCGGAACTCGTGGTGCCGCCCGCCGCCTACAAGGCACTGCAACCGGAATCCGGATTAAACATCATTCTCGTGGTGCTGTTTGCGACTCTCGGCGCCATTCTCGGCGCACTCATCAATTACTACCTCGCGAAATACCTGGGCCGCCCGATTATTTACCGCTTCGCCGAAAGCCGCGTAGGCCGTTTCTGCCTCTTGAGTGAAGACAAAGTAAAACAGGCGGAGCAGTTTTTCCTGAAAAACGGTTCGCTCTCCACTCTCGTGGGGCGGCTCATTCCCGGAATCCGGCAGCTGATCTCCATTCCCGCCGGGCTCGCCGAAATGAAAATACTTCCGTTCGTCATTTTCACCACGATCGGTGCCACTCTCTGGAATATCGTTCTCGCGATACTCGGTTACCTGGCGCACGGGCAAAAAGACCTCATTGAAAAATACAGCGGAGAACTCTCCGTAGCGCTGCTCGGACTCTGCGTACTTTTTGTCGCTTACCTCACTTTCAGCGCATTCCGAAAAAAGAAAAAAGCTTAATTGCGGGCGTGCCCCGGCGCGAATCAATTACGAATTACGGGGTAACCTTCGGCATTGAACGCGATTACGAATTACATAATTCGTAATTCGTCATTTGAAATTCGTAATTGATTTGCCGGGTCGGGCTATATTTTCGTGGCAACAAGTTGCCTACGAAAACGGAGCTGCGCTTATGTGTTCTTCGGGCAAGCAACTCGCGCATCTCCGCCCTGCGGGTCACTATCCCTCACGCGTTAAAAAGGCATCCGTATATGCCTCCGAAAACATTGTCAGAACGCAAGCGTACTGACGTTGTTTTCTACGGCATATACGAACGCCTTAAGAATATAAAATGTAACTTGCGCGCAATTCCAACACTTTTTTACCACATCAGTTAAGTTCGCACTTGTGTGAAAGACTTTTCAAGTGTGCGGTGATACCTATTGCGCATCAATATAGTTCGACCGGGTATGTAAGACTTTCTTTGTCTGCACGGCCACTTGGTCTACGGTCGAATCGTAGAATGACATTCCTTCGTCACCCCGGACTTGATCCGGGGTCCAAGCCTATTTATTCTTCTTGATGTTGAAATAACGATGTTTCAAGGCTTAAACCGAGCTGAAACCCGGTTAATCATAACTTAGCAAAACACACTTTTTCTAGCATTTATCAAAGCGTTTATAATTTAAAAACTAAGGATATTTTTATGTGCGGAATTTGTTCTTTGTCTGGTAATGTTTTATTGCATCCATCCAAACGATTACAGGAATTATATGCCAAAAAATGTTATCAAGGACAAGATCCCGACCAAGCGGAAATTATTTTTGTAGGAAAAGATGCAAATTGGGATCCTAATATAGATAAATTACCTATTTGGTCGTTGATAGAGGAATATTTAAATGATGATGTTGAATTTTGGGAAAAAGAAAAAAAGCATCATCCTTTTTTACTATGCAAAAAAGAAATAGGTGGAAAAAAATATCATCAAAGATTTTCGGAAATCTATACAACTCATGGCAAACATATTCGCCAGAAAAATCTTTCAGCTAATTTAATGTCATTCCTTGCCGATAGAGTTTCTTTTGTGGAATTAGTGGGTTTTCCTACAGAAGGCATCAGTTCAAATTATCCGGAAGCATTTAATGCATTACTTTATTCGTGTAGTAACTTAAAGCATTTAATACGATTAGATCAATGGTTAAATCTTTCGAATGGAGAGGAAACAAATAAAAAAATTTTTGTAGCCTATGGTGCTGCAAAGAAGCTTCAGCAAATTTCTGAACAGACGGGATTGGGGTTGTTTAAAAATTTTAGAAAATTGAAGTTGAAGAAGATGTTACCTAATGGTCGTGGTTTTCATAAATTCGGGAATATCTATGTGCATACTCACCTATCTTATGCTGGTCGTGATGTTTTAAGAAAAATTGCACAAAATATTTAGCGTTAAACCCCTCCCTATTCATTTATTATCATAATACATTCTCAAGATTTTCCAAATGTACGCCGCAACTTTATCCCCTATCCCATGACTTCCATGCCTGATGAACCCGAATATTCATATCCCAATTCATGAGGTGTGGAAATTTTGGGTTGGGCGTTTAGTGGCCGGGATTTGGTTTCCGATTTTTCATTCCGGATGTTTTCTAACCCCCAAACTCTACACCCAAATTTCCCATATCCCTTATCCCGTTTCCCTGACTTTTACACCCAATGAATATTCTCCCTACATTTTATGCCCCAAGAACCGGAAACATCCGGTGCATTTTTTGTCATTGAGGAATTGCTCCAATGACAACACATATCATTCCAATAACAGATAACAATAGTATAAATATTTTAAAAATGAAAAATCGAAACGAAATGCGATTTATCTTTTCCCTCTTTATTTTTTCAGCGACCTCTATTACCGAAGGCTCTATTTTCTTTTTTCCCAATACTTCTCTAAGCTTAAAATAATGCTTTCTGTAGCATATAGCCGTTACAAAATATTGAAGAACATCGAAAAAGAAGTACAAAACAAGCAGTAATAATATAATCCTGGTGTATCCAACTTGCCAAGGATGTTCATATTCGTTTTTAAAAATCATGGCCCACACAACAGCCATTAAAGCAAATGCAATTTGACGACAAATATTAGAACAAGTTTGCGTTGTGTCGTTATAGTTGCTTTTTATATCCGCATTTAGTTCATGGATTTCATTATTCATATAGTTTATCCTTTATTCCATTTTTTTTGTCAAAGGAAATGGTTCCAGTCTTGTCGGGGGGAATGGCTCTATATTAACTCCCATTACAAAATTTCGACCGCATTTTTTGCATTTCCATATCGCAAAATATTTATCATCCATGAATATATCATTGCTTTTACAATACTGGCATTTTTCTTGATGACTCATATTAAACTCCTAGGATGTTCCTCTCTTACAACTTAATCTTCCCGATGGCTTCCAGAATTTCGGATTTACGGGCATTAAATTTTTCTTCTTTTCCGGCGGCTTCTACTACAAAGACTTTCCCTTTGCTTTGCACGGCGGCGACTAAATAAAAATCGACACCGGCGCGGTTGGCAAAAGAAAAGACGTAGGCGGCGGCCGGTTGCTGATCTATAGTGAGTGTCAGCGTTTCTTGCTGTTTGTAATTGCTGTTTTTCATTTTGAGAAGCAACGCTTCCCCCCAAAATTCGACGGCGGCTTCCGATTCCTGCTCATATTCCGAAACGCGGTAAAGAACACCGTCCGGGCTGATGGCTTTGAATTTTACGGATTTTTCTTCCTTACTTTCTCTGTAGGTGGCAAAATTTTCCGGAGGTACCGCCCGAAAAGAAGCACAGGAAACGAGAATTAACGCGGCAAGTAAAATTCCAAAAAGCTTAATGGACTTCATTTTGAGCCTCCCTAAAATGCATCAGATATCCTTTCCACAAAAAACTTTCCGTAAGTGATTTTAAATCCGTCGCCCGAATCCAGGGGAATGGTGAATAGTTATTCGCCACGGGGCGCACCGGCTGGCGGTAAACCGCATCAATGCGGACAAAGGCAAATTTTGCCCGCATTTGAATCGCCTGGAGTTTACCGCGAAAACCATCGATCCGCGCTTTCAAAGTCAGCATCTCACGCTCCACCGATTGCAATTCATCAAACGAAGCTTTTTGAACCAATTGAAAATAAGAATCCAGTAATTTTTGTGCGGATGCAATCTGTATGTTCAGCCGTTCCACATCCGCATCGCGGTTATTGCTTTCAAACTCTTTTTCTTCGATTTCGGCGAGGCTGTCTAAAAAAGTTTGAAACGCCGGAACGATGGCTACCGGGATTCTAAGGAAAAGATAATTTCTATCGTAATTTGTAAAATAGCCGCCGCCGGCTTCCACCTCTTGAATGATTCTTTGAAAAACGCTGTCCGTATTTCCGGTTTTAATCCGGAATGAAAATCGCTGTTCCGTCACAGGCGCGCCTTCGGCAAAAAGCGCGTGAGTAAAAATCAGGAACAAAACGGATAAGTACTTCATGGGGTCCTCCCGAGAACTTCAAGAATTGCCTTGGCATCTGCCTTCTCTGCTTCCGCATTCGGGAAAAACGCACAAGCGATCTTCAACGTTTCCGGATCCGGTGAATTCAAAACGGCAATGTAAATCACTTTCGGATTCACACCATAACTCTGCAACCGGATTAGGGAATAGTTCTCTTCTTTTTTGAGTTCGGTTTGGTATAGGGTTTTGAAATATTCAAGCATGGCGCTCGTCCAAAAATCCGCCGAGCCCTGCGGATCATTTTCTCTTTCAAAGGCAAAAAATTCGGAGTTCCGTGCCGAAGCCGCACACCGGTCCTCTTGAACTTTCACAAAATGAGGCGGCGTATCTATTGAAAGTGATTTTTGAGTCGAATTAATTCGAATCGAATTTAAAGCGTTACAATGGTTCATGGTGAGAGAGGCAAACCACTCGAAAGCGTTAAAATTAAATTTGATCGGTTGCGGCAACGGTGTGTTTCGCACCGACAGTTCAATCGTTGAAAATTTCGCTTGGTTCAGCAGTTCTTTTTCCCGTAATTTTTGCTGCTCAATCTGTTCGCTGATTCTTTGAATTTCTCTCAGCAACTCAAGTTTTTCTATTTCCGTAGTGGCCGCCGCGAGAAGTTCCTGCAAACGGGCGAGAGTGCTTTCCGCAATACGGAGTGCCGCCGCATTATCGGCAAAAGCTTCCGTAATATCGCGCGCCGAGACGCCTTTATCCGTCACCCGCCCGAGAGAAAGTACGGATTCAAAAAACGGTTTGAATACGGATACCGGAATTTGCAAAGAAACAAAACCGATTCTTCGCGAATGAATCGCGCCGCCCGCCGCTGTAGCTCTTTGAACCACCGTGTCAATTACCGCTTCGGGTTCCGGACTTTCCAGCCGTGCAAAACCGTGGTAGTTCACCATGCGCGCCGATTTCGTTCGAGCGACCGCCTCCGCGTAATCCCCATCACCCGGCTCGGACGAAGCCTCGTCTACGTTGCCGTCCAAAGCAAAAACCGCAGACGGGTTATCTATCCAGCCAAGAACGTCCACCTGATCCAACTGCATGGATCTTTCTCCCTTTGCATTCGCCGGAACTGAACCGCGCGCCTTTGTCATGACCGAACCGCCACTATCACCGATCAATCCGGTAAGCGCGGCATCCGAACCGGAGTCACGCTCGCTTTTTCCGCAGGCACACGCCGAAAGAAAAAGAACAATAAAAAGTAAAATGAGTTTTCGCATAAGGGTAAAATAAATAAAAATTCGGGAATCGGCGAAAGAGAATTTTCCAATGGCGTGCCCCGGCGACATGCTCAATTACGAATTTCAAATTACGAATTACGGAATGAAAGCGCGATCGTAATTCGTAATCGCATGCAATGCCGGAAATTACCCCGTAATTTGTAATTGAGTTGCGCCGGTCGGCGTGGCTCCGGGCTACCCGCTGGTCGGTGCCGGGTATTTCGGTTCCTGGGGTATAGAAATTTTGGGTTTGGCATTTAGGGTCTGGGGTTTGTTTTCGATTTTTCATTCCGGTATAAAATGTAGGGGCGCAATATTTTGCGCCCCTACTAACCCCAAAACCCTACACCCAAAATTCCGTACCCGATGAACATATCCGGAATACCCGGCACTGCGCGCGCACCCTCCGCCTGCCTGCCCGGGTGAATCAGGTATGAACATTGGGTTTAGGGCGTGTTCACATAACCGTTCAATACCCATCTTTTGATGGATTCAGCGCATCCATGTAGCTCAATCAGGTATATAAAACGTTCCTATTGTGCGC
>QMCE01001942.1_pt1 | contig 11702 bp, 8 predicted proteins | sample 1821851 | NCBI WGS metagenome assembly QMCE01 (sample SAMN09453174, study PRJNA476694) | Termite gut metagenome, whole genome shotgun sequencing project. | isolation source: worker | host: Odontotermes sp. | place: South Africa:Pretoria | collected 2016-01-28
CGGAGCGACGACGCCTACACCCCCGGCAATAAGGCCGGATTCAGGCCCGATCGGGCGGCGACGGTTTACAGTCAAATTTTAAAGAAATTGTTCCCGCAAGTGCCCGTCGTGCTGGGAGGAATCGAGGCTTCGCTGCGAAGACTGACTCATTACGACTACTGGAGCAACTCGATAAAACCTTCTATTTTGATAGACAGCAGCGCCGATCTGATCAGCTACGGAATGGGCGAGCGCTCGATCGTCGACATCGCAAAAACATTTCATAACGGATTCAATATGAATCTGTTGCGAAAATTACCACAGGTCGCCTTCGTTGCCAATCAAGCTTATGTCGACAAGACTGAAGGAACAATCCGGCTCCATTCCTTTGAAAATTGCGCGGCCGATCCGGTGAAATTCGGCGAGAATTTCGTGCGGATCGAGACCGAATCGAATCGCATGGAAGCCCGCACACTCATCGAGCCGACCGGCGATCATTTTGTTATGGTTAACGCCCCCTATCCGACTCCGACCGAGGCCGAATCGGACCGGATCTACGCCCTGCCCTTCACCCGCCTGCCCCACCCGCGCTACCGCGAAAAAGGGACGATTCCGGCTTACGAGATGATCAAATTTTCGATCAACATGCACCGCGGGTGTTTCGGCGGGTGCAGTTTTTGCACCATTTCGGCGCATCAGGGCAAATTCATCGCCAGCCGTTCACCTGAATCGATCCTGAACGAGGTAAAAGAACTCACAAAACACACTGATTTCAAGGGTGTTATCTCCGATCTGGGCGGCCCGACGGCCAACATGTACCACGCCGCGGGACGCAATCGGACGGCGTGTCTGAAATGCGAGCGCCCTTCGTGCATTTTTCCGAAAATTTGCCCCAATCTCGACCGCGACCACGACCGCCTGATCGACCTCTACCGCCGTGTACGGGCGATTCCGGGGATCAAAAAGGCCTTTATCGGGAGCGGGATCCGCTACGACATGATCCCCGACGGCCCCGATTCGAATTACCTGCGCGAAGTGATCCGCCATCACGTCGGCGGACGCCTCAAAGTTGCACCGGAACATACTGAGGATCATCTACTTACACTTATGCGCAAGCCTCCCTTCGCCGGGTACCAAACATTACAGTCGAATTTCAAGAAAATCTGCGAAAAAGAAGGATTAAAATACCAACTTGTACCTTATTTCATTTCGAGCCATCCGGGATGTACTGAACTGGATATGAGACGATTAGCCGATAAAACAAAACGTCTGCACCTTCACTTGGAGCAGGTACAGGATTTCACGCCGACACCGATGACCCTTTCGTCGGTAATGTACGCCACGGGGCGCGATCCTTATACTGGAAATAGCCTTTATGTGGCTCGTAATCAAGAAGATAAGAAGAAACAAAAAGGTTTTTTCTTCCAAAAATTCTAAGCCCGGCCCGGCTAAAACCGAACGATCGTGATGCCCGCACCGCCGAATTTTTCGTCCTCGTCGCCGGCCGAAGCGACGGCGGAAACAGTCGACAGGTAGCGGCGAATCTCCTCTTTGAGGGCGCCCGTTCCCTTTCCGTGCAGGATTTTGACCTCCGGGATACCCAACATGATCGCCTCGTCAATAAATTCTTGTACTTTCGTCAATGCATCGGCCGCCCGCTCGCCTCGCAGATCGATCTGGGTTTTGAAATGCAGACGTCGTTGCGATGTGTCATAATGCACTGTATGTGAGGTTATTGCCTGCTTGTCGCGCGTCATTTTCCGGTACTCGTTCTGCGAAATGCGCTCCAGGCGGCCGGCATCGATCGTGGTCAGGATCTGACCAATGCCGATCACCGCCTTGCCGCCCTGCAACTGGATCACTTCGCCGATGGCATGTTGCCCCTGGATTCGCACTTTGTCGCCGATTTCGAGCGGCTTTTCAGCGGAAGAAAGCGTCGGAGAGGTGTTCTGAGCAGGATTTTCGCCGCGTTTCAGTTTGCGTCCGGCACGCGCCTGTTCGCGTTCGCGCAGGCGCCTGATCTTCGCGTCGATCTTCAACGATTCGGCGTCGTCAGCATCGATATTCTCTCTGAAATCGTCCAATTTTTGACGTACCGACTTCGTTTTTTCTTTTTCGGCCTGCGATTCACGAATCGATCGAATGGTCTGTTCTATATGCTTATTTGCCTCATTCAGAATGCGTTGCGATTCCTCTTTGGCTGATTTCAATAGTTTATTGCGTTCTGATTTCAGCTCCTCCAATTCACGGCCATAACGCTCGGCCAACTCGTCGGCCCGCTTTTCGGCCAGGCGGATTCGGTCGCGTTTTTCCTCCCAATAACGCTTGTCGCGGGCGATCTCGCGAAGCTGTCGCTCAATGTTAACATGCTCACTGCCAGCTTTTTCCGTCGCCGATTGAATGATCTTCTCCGGCAGTCCGATCTTGCGCGCGATCTCGATGGCGAACGAGCTGCCCGGTTTGCCGATCTCCAGTTGGAACCGCGGCTCGATCTTCTGCACGTCGAACGCCATGGCGCCATTCAAGATTCCATTAGCATTCGCCGCGTAATATTTCAGGTTGGCATAATGGGTCGTGATGACCGCAAATACCTGACGCTCTTCGAGTTGCTGCAACACCGCTTCGGCGATCGCCGCCCCCATGACCGGTTCGGTGCCGCTCCCGAATTCGTCGATCAGCACCAGACTTTTTTCGTCGGCCGAGCGAAGCATGGTCTTCATATTCAGCAGGTGCGAACTATACGTACTGAGGTCATTATCAATAGATTGCTCGTCTCCCATATCCAGAAACAGGCTTTTGAAGAGGCCCATTTCGGAATTTTCAGAGGCAGGGATCAGGAATCCGGCTTGTATCATATATTGCAATAGTCCGACCGTCTTCAACACGACCGATTTACCCCCGGCGTTCGGACCGGAAACAACGAGCATATGTTTCTGATAGTCAAGCGACAAGGAAAGCGGAACGACCTTTTTCCCTTCCTTCGCAAGTGCCTGTACGAGCAACGGATGCCGGGCATTTCGCAGACCGATCGCGGGCCTGTCAAAAAGTATAGGTTTTACACTTTCATTTTGTAAAGCCCACCGGGCCTTGGCACGAATAAAATCGATTGCAGCCAGAAATTCGCCACTCGCACGCAGCCCGTCGACGTGGGGCTTCAGTTCATCGGTGAAAGCAGCCAGAATACGGACAATCTCCCGTTTCTCACTGTATCCCAGCTCTTTAAGCTCGTTATTCAGTTCGACAACCTCGACCGGTTCGATATAAAATGTCTTTCCTGTGGCCGACTCGTCGTGGATGAACCCATTGATCTTCCGCTTGTTAGCAGCCGAAACGGGAATTACCGTACGACCGTCGCGCACCGAGAGGGCGGCGTCGGCGTCGACGACGCCCGACGCCTGCGCGGCACGCAGAACACGGTGCAAAACCTTTGAAATTTGACCTTCCCGTTCGGCGATCGCCCGCCGGATGATTTGCAACTCGGAGGATGCGCTATCCTTCACCTTCCCGAAGCGGTCTATGATCGAATCGATGCGGAGGACCAACTCGGGAAATGCCTCCACACCATCCAATAATTCCCTTAATCTCAGATACTTATCTTCATTCCTTCGAAAGAAAGCGATCAACTCGCCGATGCCTGTCAGGGCTCGGCGAATGATGACCAGATCCTCGGGCGACAGGTACGCTCCAGCCACCTCGACACGGCGCAGCACACCCTGAATATCAACAAAATGATCTTGCGGAAAATCACTCTCCATGAGCAGGATCGTGCGCATCTCGTCGGTGCGCGACAGGGCGCTCTCGATGATCCGAAAGTCGGATGAAAAGGTCGTTTCGGTCAACATTTCCCGGGCACGTTCGCTCACGCAGAGGCGTTCCGTCTGAGCGCGGATCCGATCGAATCCAATCTTGCATTCAAAGTCTTCCGGGTATATCATTTTTCAAAGTTTTTTCCCGATCCCGATGAATTCAGGTACTCCAACACACAGGATACCGAACCATATTGCATCAGCAATTCCCGCGCCTCTTCGGTCGAAAGACCGCTCTCTTCAACAAGCATTCTCACACCGCGTTCAACGAGTTTTTGATTGGCTAACTGCATGTGTATCATCTTATTACCCTGCACACGCCCCAAGCGGATCATGGCCGTGGTGGAGATCAGGTTGAGCACCATTTTTTGCGCCGTGCCGGCCTTCATGCGCGTGCTGCCGGTGACAAATTCCGGCCCTACGACCACTTCGACGGGATATTCGGCCGCCGCCGCCGCGAGAGAGCCTTCGTTGCAGGTGATCGCCCCGGTCAACAATCCCGCTTTGCGCGCCCGTTGCAAACCGCCGACCACATAGGGCGTCGTGCCCGAGGCGGCGATCCCGATCACCGCATCGTTTTCGGTCGGCTCATAGATCAAAATGTCGCGCCAAGCGCCTTCAGGATCGTCTTCCGCTCCTTCAACAGCCTGGCGGATCGCCCCGTCGCCCCCGGCGATCAGGCCGATCACGAGCCCCTTCACCCCGTAGGTCGGCGGGATTTCGGAGGCATCGAGGATGCCCAGTCGTCCGCTCGTTCCCGCTCCTATATAGAACAGCCTCCCACCTCGCTGCATACGCGTAACCAACTGACCAACAAGTCGTTCTACTTGCGGCAACGCCCGTTTGACAGCAGGCTGAACGGCCGCATCTTCCCGATTGATGGCGGCCAGCAGGTCGTGCGCTGTCATTTTTTCCAATTTTTTATACGAAGATGCTTGTTCCGTAACTTTTATCATGGACGGTGGTATTGAATCAATCCGGGCAAGGGCGATTGCTCTATTTTACTGACAATCAATCCATAACGGGTCGATATTTTTCGTAACGGGTATTCAAAACAGCAGGCCACGCTTCCGACCAAGGCGATCGGCAAATCTTGTATTGCATTGTATTGCATCAGATTCCGTTCCATAAAATCCGAAAACGCCGCCTCGACGATTGTCCACACGGCCGGATGATCGATGTGTCGCGCCAAAAAGGGCGAAAACGCCGCCAGAAAGCGGTTTGCAGCGGGTTTTCGATAGACAGCCTCGATGATCGCAGCATCGTCCAACGGATATTCCTCGTGGAATGCTTCGGCGATCCTTGTCGGGAGCAATCCCTTTAACAGACTGGATATCAGTCGTTTGCCGAGATCGGCACCACTTCCCTCATCGCCAAGGATGTAACCCAGCGGCGGCACATTTTGCACGATCCGCTCTCCGTCGTATATTGCTGAGTTTGAGCCGGTTCCAAGAATCCCGATCACGCCTGCCTGCCGTCCGAGCACCCCGCGTGCGGCCCCGAGCAGGTCGCTTTCAACCGTTACATTCTCGGTTTTGAAGACCCGCCGAAGCACTTCCGTCATCGCTCCTCGAACGCTCGGAATACAACCGGCTCCATAAAAATGAACGGTATCGACGCCTTTCATGGGAGGTGTAAATTCCTGACACAGAATGCATTCGATCTCTTCGGCCGATTGATGTACCGGATTGAGACCCGCCGTGCGAAGGGTCTGCACGCGCCCCTCCTCCACCAGCGCCCATTCGGTCTTGGTCGACCCGCTGTCCGCGATCAGCATGCTCATTTGTTCCTCATTTTGCGACGAAGATAGCGAATTTTGCCTATTTTTACGAAAAATTACCGCGGATGATCCATCGAATTTCCCTTCCGAAACTTTGTTCCACGGCTCGGCTGCATGAGGTTTTTTCAAAAATCGAAGACCCGTATTTGCTTGTTACACAAGAAGATACATCGATCGAATTCTTCCCGAACGCTTTGGCCCGTTGGGTGCGCGTGGCGGAAGATACGGGGGCGGCAATGGTGTATGCCGATTTTCAGGAGAAGGATGGATGCCAGATTACATTGCATCCGACGATCGATTACCTGCCAGGCAGTTTGCGTGACGATTTCGATTTCGGTCCGGCGGTGCTGTATCGGACAGAATCCTTGCAACAGACTGCAAATGAGATGGATACGAAATATCTCTATGCTGCCTTGTATGATTTGCGTTTACGGCTTTCGCGTGCCGAATGGATTTTTCATTTGCCGGAACCTTTGTATTTTGCTACAAAAACAGACATCCGGAAATCGGACGAAAAACAGTTCGATTACGTCGATCCGCGCAACCGGGCCGTGCAACTCGAAATGGAGGCGGCGTGTACGGCACATTTGAAAGAAACCGGAGCCTGGCTTGCGCCCGAAAGAACGGATACAGATGTATATAAAGGCGATTTCCCGGTCGAATACAGCGTCATCATCCCGGTGCGAAACCGCGCGAAAACGATCGGCGATGCGGTGCGATCCGCACTCGATCAACGGACAGAAAAGCCCTTTAACGTGATCGTCGTCGACAATCATTCGACCGACGGAACGACCGAAATACTTAAAAAAATGATCGTCGAAAATCCCCGGCTGGTGCACCTCATTCCCCAAAGCACCACTCTGGGCATCGGAGGATGCTGGAACGAGGCGGTGAATTCGCCCCGGTGCGGACGGTTTGCCGTGCAGTTGGACAGCGACGATCTGTATGCGGATCACACTGTGCTCCAACGAATTAGCGATACATTTTACCGTGAAAAATGCGCCATGGTGATCGGCAGTTACGAGATGGTCGATTTTGATCTGCGGCCGATTCCGCCGGGGTTGATCGACCACCGCGAATGGACGCCTGAAAATGGACCGAACAACGCCCTGCGAATCAACGGATTGGGGGCTCCGCGGGCATTTTACACCCCGATCCTGCGCGAAAATTTGTTGCCAAATACTTCATACGGAGAGGATTACGCCGCAGGATTGGTATTTTCAAGAAAATATAAGATCGGTCGGATCTACGAGCCGATGATCTACCTTTGCCGCCGTTGGGAGGGCAATTCCGACGCTGCACTGCCGATCGAAAAAATAAATGCCAACAACGCCTACAAAGATTCGCTTCGAACGATCGAACTCATTGCACGTCAACGACTTAATGGTTATGGATAGCCTGCAACAAAGGATTTCCCGCTTGGTCACCGAGCAACTTGCTTCATGGAAAACGGCGCAGGTAAATTATGCTGCGCTACAAAATATTCAGTACAAAACATTGTATTTTGATGGCTTTCAAATCAAGATACAATTTAATCCTGCACGCATTCGGTCGACCACGGCACCGCTCGACCCGGGGACACGCCCCTGTTTTCTGTGCGCGGCGAACCGACCGCCCGAACAGCAGGCCGTGCGATGGCGGAATTACGAAATTTTGGTCAATCCGTATCCGATTTTCGACCCGCATTTGACCGTCGCGGCCGACGATCATTTTTCACAGTTTTTGACCGGAAAACTGCAGGACATGGTCGATCTGGCGGCCGAATTGCCCGATTTCGTGATCCTGTTCAACGGTGCGCGCGCCGGAGCGTCCGCGCCGGATCACTTTCATTTTCAGACAGTTGCGAAAGGCGTGTTGCCTGCCGAAACGGAATTGCCAAAATGGGCGAATCGGCAGACCTTATATAATAACGGGCCGTCGGTTTGGGCGGCGGACGACTATTTGCGGCCGGCGATCGTCGTCGAGGGTACACGCGCGGATGAGACGGCGCAGGCGGCGGAACGTGTGTTGGACTGCCTGAAAGAGACCATGCATACGGCCGATGAGGCGCAGGTTAATGTGCTGACATGGAGCGAATTAGAAAAATTTACTGTCGTGATTTTTCCACGAACGGCGCACCGGCCGCGGGAATATGACGCGCCGCAGGGCGAGCGATTTTTATTCAGTCCGGGGGTGGTGGAGATGGCCGGTTCGGTGGTCACCGTGCGGCCGGAGGATTTCGAGCGTGCCGATGTACCACTGCTGACGAAACTGTTTTTGCAGGTTGTTCCCGATGCAACAATTTGGGAATCAATCAAATACAAAATCCATCAATGTTTGACCGCGAACCTGAAATAAGCGTCGGTATCCTTTCCGCGCCGGAGATCCGTTACACCCAGCACGACGATTTTTTCGAGCTGGAAGGGGTGGTGATCGGGAAAGATTTTCATTGGGAACGCACTGAAAATCAGCGATTTGAAGGCTCTCTGAAAATCATTCGCGAGGGAAATCTCCAGACCGCCGTGAACGTGATCGGGGTGGAAAAATACCTGCGCAGCGTGATCTCGTCGGAGATGAACGCCGCTTCACCCGCCGAATTGCTGCGGGCACATGCGATCATTTCGCGCAGTTGGCTGCTGTCGCAGGTGCTCGGGCGTAAAAAAAAGGCGAAATCCGTATCAAAATTCAAAGATTCGGCCGATGAAATCCACCGTTGGTTCGACCGTGAGGAGCACGCGCTCTATGACGTTTGCGCCGATGATCATTGCCAACGCTATCAGGGAATCACGCGCATCGTCAGCCCCGAGGTCGATGCCGCAGTAGCTACCACACGCGGTAAAGTACTGATACACAGCGGAGAAATTTGCGACGCGCGTTTTTCGAAATGTTGCGGCGGAACGACCGAGGCGTTCGAAAACGTGTGGGAGCCGGTGCCGAAACCCTATTTACCGTCCGTGAAGGACCCGTTCTGCAATACGAATAACAAGGATTTATTGCATACAATATTAAATAGCTACGACCGGGAAACGCCCGATTTTTACCGCTGGCGAGTGGAGTACACGCAGGCCGAATTGTCGGCGTTGGTCGAGCAAAAATTGGGTCTGGGATTGGGGCGGATCGAAGAATTGGAGCCCCTGGAGCGCGGGGCATCGGGGCGAATCATCCGGCTGAAGATCGTCGGAGAGAATCGTACAGTGGTGATTGGCAAGGAGTTAGTAATCCGCCGGGCGTTGTCGCCATCGCACCTGTACAGCTCGGCGTTCACCGTGGAGACGACGGAGCGAGAGGGCAATAAAATATTTATATTGCACGGTTCGGGCTGGGGACACGGAGTCGGACTGTGCCAAATCGGGGCGGCGGTGATGGCTGCAAGAGGACATTCGTACGAGGAAATCCTGCAGTTTTACTACCCAGGCGCAACACTGGAGACGATTTATTAAATATAATCTACTTTTTTCCATCCAGCGCGGCGTTCAGCAAGCCGCGGAGGCGCTCCTCGGAGAGGTTGGGAAAAATCGTGCCGTCGACAATCAACGAAACGTGGCCGCGCTCCTCGGAAACCACCACCACCACGGCGTCCGTCACCTCCGAAATGCCCAACGCCGCCCGGTGGCGCGTGCCGTAACGCCCCGGAATGTCCGTGCGCTCCGACACCGGAAGGATGCAACGGGCAGCCCTAATACGCTGATCCTCAATGACTACTGCCCCGTCGTGCAACGGCGAATTCTTGAAAAAAATGTTCTCCAACAACGCCCCCGAAATCGCGGCGTCGAGCACCACGCCCTGCTCCGTGTAGTCGTCGACCTCGCTGTTGCGGCGGATCACGATCAGCACCCCGGTCTTGCTCTGCCCCATGTGCATGCAGGCCGAAATGATCTCCTCCGTCCAACGTCCAAAACCTGTTATCTTGTTGGGAAACAGCAATTTACGCATGAACGTATTCCGCCGTCCGTAACGCTCGCCGAGCAGGAAGAGGAATTTTCGGATCTCGGGCTGGAATACAATAATTAATGCGATCACTCCCACCCCGATCACCTGCCCGAGAATCATGCTCAGCAGCTCCATCTTCAGCACCCGCACCAGCACCCACAGCAGATAAATCATCAAAATCCCGGCAAAAATACTCATTGCGTTCGTGCGGCGCACCAACCGGTAAAGCTGGTAGATCAGCACCGCAACCAACAGGATATCAATGATATCCAAGATTTGTATTTTGATAAAATCCATCTATTTAAGAATGAAATATTCGCAATCAAGCTCCCTCGGCAGTCAACTTCCGGTAGAAACGAACCACTTCGGGCATAAAACTGTCGAGGGTCGGATAACGGTCGCGATTGGCTTCGTACTCCGACAGCAGGTCGGCCAACTCCTCGACCCAGAATATTCCGGTGTTCTTGTCCATTCCGATATGCTGCCCGATGTATGGCGCGAAAGAGTCGTCCATGCGCATGGATGCAATGACCGAGGCGCGTATCAATGCTTCGCTGAGTACCGCGCGCCAGGAACCATAAAAGGCTTGGCCTGCCTGCTCCCTGATCTTCGGGAAGATTACTTCTCCCGGCCCTTCCAACCCGGGGTAATATTTCACCGTCAGCGGGTCGCAGAACGGGTGCAGGCATTCGTGCAAGATGGCGGTCGAGACCATGTATACACCCATCGGGTCTTCCCATACCGGAGGCCGCCCTTCCATATAGGGAATGCCCACGACGGGATTCGGAACACCGTTCTTCGTCGCACCGAAATTATATCCGCCGCACAGATAACTGATCGTGATGTCGTAACTCCGAGCGCCCTCGACGGGAATAAATCCACTCAACCATTTACCGTTCATCTTCGGGATTATGATCTCGTTAAAGGCGATATCAGCCGGTTCATACTTATTCTGTGCCTCCTGCCAGAAGGCCCCGAAGTCGGTGTCTCGATAGAATTTGTTCACTTCGTGCACGAAGCTTTTTTTTACCTCGTCGCTCCATCCTTCGCCGTCGCCGGTGTAGACGAACGCTCCCTGTTCGATCCGGGAATTGATTCCGATCGTTGCCGGGGTTTCGAGGCGGTTCATCAGCCCTTTCTCCATTATTTCGGTCGCGATGTACCGGATGGCCGAATGGTCGCGGTGTTTTGCAAACCATCCGTCGACGAAGGTTTTGTATTCGGGCAGAACGTGCGGCGGGTTTGCAAAGGCGTTTTCCCCGGTGTACGACATCATCACGTTCATCAACTCGACCGTCTCGCTCGGCGCGGCTTTGACCTCGATCTGCGCCCGAACGGGCTGAATGCCCGATAAAAGAGACAGGATCAGAGGCAAAAGAAATCTTTTCATTTTCTGGCAACAGTTTGATATCGATAAATAATTCGTCCAACCGGGCCTGCTGTCGAGGTGGGAGAGCAAAGCCCTCCCCCCGGGTCCCCCCTCCCGTGCGACCTCATTTACCCGGCAACGGTTTGATGTCGATGCCGAGTTCGTCTAATTGTTCCTGGGCGACGGGGCCGGGGGAGTCGATCATCACGTCGCGGCCCGAGTTGTTTTTCGGGAAGGCGATGTAGTCGCGGATCGAGTCGGCGCCGCCGAAGAGCGAGCAGAAGCGGTCGAAACCGAAGGCGATCCCCCCGTGGGGCGGCGCGCCGTATTTGAAGGCATTGAGCAGGAATCCGAACTGCCGTTCGGCCTGTTCGGCGCTGAATCCCAGCAACTTAAACATCTGCGCCTGCACGCCCGAGTCGTGGATTCGGATCGATCCGCCGCCGATCTCCACGCCGTTCACCACAAAATCATAGGCATTGGCGCGCGCCTTGCCCGGATCGGTTTCGAGCAGCGGGAAATCCTCCTTTTTCGGCGAGGTAAAGGGGTGGTGCATGGCGTAAAAACGCTGCGTCTCGTCGTCCCATTCGAGCAGCGGGAAGTCGACGGCGAACTTCGTTTTATTCCTGAGTCCCAGTTGGTTAGCCATCTCAAGACGCAGGTCGCCGAGGGCACCGAGCGTCTGTTTTCGGGGGCCGGAGAGGATGAGGATCAGGTCGCCAGCCGCGGCGCCGATCTTTTCGGAGATTTTCTTTAAATCGTCGGGCGAGTAGAATTTGTCGACGCTCGATTTGTGGCTGCCGTCGGCCTCGCAGCGGATGTAGACCATGCCTTTGGCGCCGATCTGGGGGCGTTTGAC
>QMCE01001848.1_pt1 | contig 11701 bp, 12 predicted proteins | sample 1821851 | NCBI WGS metagenome assembly QMCE01 (sample SAMN09453174, study PRJNA476694) | Termite gut metagenome, whole genome shotgun sequencing project. | isolation source: worker | host: Odontotermes sp. | place: South Africa:Pretoria | collected 2016-01-28
ATATGATATAGGTAGAGATTCTTTGCGCACTGCGGAGGTGCAATACCATGAGAATGGTCGATTTAATATTAAAAAAGCGCCGGGGCGGCGAGCTTTCGCGCGAGGAGCTCGCTTGGCTGATAGGCGGCTACGTGGCGGGGGAGATACCGGACTATCAGGTGTCGGCTTTTTTGATGGCGGTATGCTTTAACGGCTGCACGGCGCGCGAAACGGCGGACCTGACTATGATCATGGCCGAGTCGGGCGGCATGCTCGATTTATCGCCCATTCCCGGCATAAAGGTGGATAAGCACTCCACGGGCGGCGTCGCGGATACGACGACGCTTATAGTCGCGCCCATGGTGGCGGCGCTGGGTTTACCAGTAGTAAAGATGTCCGGGCGCGGGCTGGGGCATTCGGGCGGCACGCTCGACAAGCTCGAATCCATACCGGGCGTGGATACCGCCGTAACCACAGAGGAGTTTTTGGACTTGGCCAAGGACAACGGAATAGCCGTCGTCGGCCAGAGCGCCGAGCTCGTACCTGCCGATAAGCTCATATACGCCCTGCGCGACGTAACGGGCACGGTAGAGAGCATACCGCTTATTGCGTCGAGCGTCATGTCCAAAAAAATCGCGGCCGGCTGCGATGCCATCGTTTTGGACGTAAAATGCGGCACAGGCGCGTTCATGGCGAACGAAAAGGACGCGCGCGAGCTCGCGGAGGCCATGGTGGAGATAGGCTCCGCCGTCGGGCGGGAGACGGTCGCCGTCATAACTGATATGAACCAGCCGCTCGGACGCGCTATAGGCAACGCGCTGGAGGTTGAGGAGGCTGTGGACGCGCTCTCGGGCCGCGTGCCGTATGACGACCCGCTGATGAGCGTGTGCTTTATGCTGGCAAAAAAGATGGTACGCCTGGGCTGGCCCGGCACGAGCGACGAACAGGCCGAAGGGATGCTCCTAGAGGTATTGGCGGACGGCACGGCGATGCAGAAGCTTAAAACGCTGGTCGATTCGCTGGGAGGGGACGGCGAGGGTGTTATTAATTGTACAGCCTTGCCGAGGACAAAAACACGCATACCCGTCAAGGCGGCGCAAAAGGGGTTTATTACGTCCATGAACTGTGAGGCGCTGGGCCGCGCGGCGCTCATGCTCGGCGCGGGCCGCGCGACGAAGGCGGACGTTATAGATCCGGCCGTGGGTATTATGATGAATGCGCGCATAGGGGATGTGATCTCAAAGGGCGACGTTTTGGCGGAGCTGCATGTGAACGACAAGACGAACGCAAAGACCGCGAAGGAGCTTGTGCTCGAGGCGATTGAGATTGGCCCGGAATTCCCGGTTTTATCGAAGCTCATTTACCGCGTGGTGGATAAGGACAGCCTCGCATCACGCGAAACGGAGGAAGGCGAGGAGCAGGGCGAGATGGAGGCCGCGATGGGCGAGCACGAGGAACGCGAGCTCGCGGAGGCGGATTCGCTCGCTAAGGAACTGGGATTGATGGATGAAGAGGACGCGGAATAGTATAGGGAACGGTTCACAACCTTCCGCCGTATTGAAAATAACCTGTAGGGGCGAACTGTGTTCGCCCGATGAAAGAATGAATCCTGGTCTAGAGGGTCACGGGCGAACACAGTTCGCTAGCAAAAGGAATGAATGCTAGTCTATGTGGTCACGGGCGAACACAGTTCGCTAGCAAAAGGAATGAATGCTAGTCTATGTGGTCACGGGCGAACACAGTTCGCCCCTACATCCGGAGGATATATGAAAAAGATAATTGCGGCCTTATTGGCCTTAATAGCTATAATCTCGCTTATCGGCTGTGAAAGGCTGCCGGAGGAGCCGGAGCCTACCGCTACGCCCAGGGCGACCACGCCCGAGCCGAGGGATTACTATTCGGATACGGCGGAGGAGACGCCCGAGCCGGAGGAGAGCGAAGCGCCCGAGGGCGAAGAGGATGAGGACGGCGAGGAAGCTGTCGAAACGAGCGAGGAGAGCGAAGAGGACGAGGACGATTCGGACTCGACGTTCTCGTATACCCGCAGGACGCGCGAGGAGATAGAAGCGGAGATTATGCAGGGCGTTGAAAAGGACGAGACGGATACGCGCCTTGGAAGCGACCTGGCGAGGCCTTATCGCATGCTGCCGCCGGCGGACGGCTGGCGCGGGGCGTATGGAGGCGTTGTAAGAAGGGAAGAGCCGGTGGGGGAGGCGCCTGTGGTTGTGGCGCCGGAGCCGGAGCCAGAGCCTACGCCAAATATTCCGATCATAATAGAGGGCAACGTGGGAAATGAGCCTCCAAAAGCCTATATTGAAGACGGGGTTCCAATGCTTCCCCTTAACGAGGTGATGGATGAATTAAGTGTTCGGGCCCCAGACGGTGGAACAAGGATGGTTTTATCTTATAAAGATGACATCGCAATTCTGGATCTAGTAGCGGGAACAATTAGTTTTGAAGGAAATATCAACTATTTAAGCGTCCCTCCATACTATTTAGAAGATAAATGGTATGTATCCATAGATTTGTTTTCGATATTTCCAAAAGCAGGAATTAATTATGACGGCACGACAGTTAACATTAAGCAACCCACTGAACCGCTTGTAGAACCAATACCAGCGCCAGCGCCACCAGCACCGCCGGACGACGGCGAAGGCGAAGAGGGGCATTAAAAACCTGCGAGCGGCAGGACGCCGCCCCTACATCATAACGTTTCCGCAGAGGCGAGCGCCAGCAGCCGACTACTAACTACTACTTTCTAACAACTTACAACTATCATATCTTAGGAATCAGAACGTTAATCCTCACCTCCGTATCGTCCTCATCCAACAGGAATTCCGCGTTCAGCCCTGCCTCGCGCAGCTGGCGCACTGCCGACTTCATCGTATTGACGAACAGCCTGTAGTCCTTGAAAAGATGTATGATCTTCGCCTTTTTCGGCGGCTCGGCCTCGATACCCGTTTTGCCCGCGTATTTTTTGATGTATGCCTCGGTGTCCTTGACGGAGAAACCGCGCTTTCGTATTACCTCGATTGCTTCTAGCTGCGCCGCTTCGTCCGTGAGCTTCAAAAGCGCCCGGGCGTGCCGCTCCGTAAGCCGCGCTTCGAACATCGCGGCCTTGACCTGGGGCGATAGCTTCAATATGCGCAGCTTGTTTGCGACGGTGGACTGATTCTTGCCTATGCGACGCGCGAGCTCGTCCTGCGTAAGCGAATAGCCGTTGATCAGGCATTGCAGCCCCTCCGCCTCCTCCAGGAAATGCAGATTTTCGCGCTGAAGGTTTTCGACGACGGCCATGAACGCCGAGTCCTCCTCAAAGGCCGGCTGTACTATCGCGTCGATCTCCTTCCAGCCGATGCGCTTGCAGGCGCGCAGCCGCCGTTCGCCCGCTATCAGCTCGTAATGATCGTTCATGCGGCGCACGACGATCGGCTGAATCAGGCCGTATTCGCGGATCGAATCCGCCAGCTCATTCAGGCTTTCCTCGGAGAAATGCTTGCGCGGCTGTGATGGATTCGGCTTTATCCGCTCGATCGGCAGCCGCTGCAGCTTTAGCTCCGCCTTCTGCCCAATATAGGGGGCTTGTACATGGCCGAACACGTTCTATCCTCCCGTTCATATTTCTTGACAATAGGCGTTTCTAGGCCGGGGCAATATTTCCCTTTCACGTTGACAGGACTTGTCCATATTCGGCAAATGAAGTAATACAATGCCAAAAATTGCGCTATATATGCTATAATGACATCTAATAAAAGATAGAGGCGGCGTTTGTATGACGGATATATATGAAAAATTCGCGTATGACTACGACGAGTTCGGGGCGATAGAGGACTACCTGGGCGACGAGGCGGAATTCTTCAAAAAGCTGTTTATGGAGCGCGGCGTGAGGACTGTTTTGGACTGCGCATGCGGCACGGGGCAGCATTTATACATGCTGTCAGAAATGGGCTTCGAGGTTTGCGGCTCTGACTATTCAGATTCGATGCTGGACGTTGCAAAAAAGAATCTCGAGCGGCGAGGCAAATCGATTTCGCTTTGCCAATGCGACTATCGCTATTTAGAGAAGCGATTCGACGCCGAGTTCGACGCCGTCGTATGCCTGACCACGGCTTTACCGCATATGCACACGGACGACGACCTTTTGCTCGCGCTTCGCTCCATGAAAGGCCTGCTCAATAAAGGCGGCGTACTCGTCTTGACGCAAGGTACGACGCACTACACGCTGGGGTTACCGGCGATAGAGGTCGTCGTAAATCGAGCGGATTTCTCACGCGTATTCGTGAAGGAGCAGGACGGGAGCTTCCAAACGATTCACGTGCTCGACCTGTTTCATTCCGAAGCGCGCACAGAATCGGCGCAGTACGATATCGTGTATAGAATACTTCTGGACGACGACTACCGCCGCTTACTTACGGAGGCGGGGTATGGCGATATACAAATCTACGGAGGCTACGACGGGGCAGCCTACGACGAAAAGAGCGGGCGGCTGATCGTCGTGGCGGTGAATGGATGATGGACAAGGTTTCACGTGAAACAATTGTACAACAAAACGTAGTACACCGATTGTCGATTTACAGCTTTGAAACTTTTCTTGTATCACTTCCGAAAGTGTGATATAAAATAGAAGTACACTATTAATGATATGGAGGTGAAGCGGATGTCGCGGATAGGTTTTTCGGAGAGCATGAGGCAAATTTCTGTTCCCAGCTTCCTTAATGGCGCTGCGCGCGCGCTTGATCTCGGCAGTACGTTTGACGTATATAACGAGTCGGATTCCCCTCGAAATGCGGACACCTTCGCGCTGGCATCAGACTGGATTCAGGTTGGAAACGATATAGCCGGAGCGTTGGATCAGTATGTCAGCCCGTAACAAGAATTAGGAGAATTCCATTACCACCCGTACAGAGGTTACTGCGGCAATGTACTCCTCTGGGCCGATACCAAATCCTGCCCAGCTTGAGAAGTATGAGCAAATCTATCCCGGTTTAGCCGACAGGATCGTTAAAATGGCGGAGAAACAGGCAGATCATCGGCAATCTCTTGAGAAGATGGTAATCGAATCAAATACGAAGGATAGTGCTCGTGGCGTTTTGTTTGCATTTATTCTAGGGTTAGTAACTATTGTAGGCGGCGTTGTACTGGCTTTCAGCGGGCACGAATGGCCCGGAGCCCTACTGGGAAGTGCTGGGCTGATCGGGCTTACTGGCGTATTTATATACGGAACCAGATCAAGCAAGAAAGAACGCGCCGAAAAGAAATAATTGTAAATTGATTTTGACCGCCCATATTTGGGCGGTTTTAACTATCGTCCATTCAATCTTCACACCCCGCAAAACCTTTGATACAATTCCTCGAGCTGATCCCGGCTGTAATAATCTATGATAAGCCGTCCGCGCGCCTCGTCGCCGATTAGCTTTACGCGCGTGCCAAAATGCTCCTGCAGGCGCTCCTGGGCCTCGAACATATCGGGCGATAGCGTCCGCTTAGGTCCGGCGGGCTTTTTCTCCTTGCCGCTGGTTTTGACGAGCGCTTCCGCCGCGCGCACGGATAGACCTTCGTTTATGATGCGCCGCGCTAGCCCCTCGCAATGCCCCGGGTCGGAAACGGTAAGCAGCGCCCGGGCGTGCCCGGCGGACAATTCGCCGGAGAGCACGACGTCCTGCACAGGCTCGGGCAGGTTCAGCAAGCGTACGGCATTTGTTATAGCGGGGCGGGACTTGCCCAGCCTCTCGGCGACCTCTTCGTGCGTCAGGTCGTGCTGTTCCATAAGGAATTTTATCGCCGCCGCCTCTTCGAGCGGGTTCAAGTCGTTTCGCTGAATGTTTTCGATTAGCGAGACTTCCAATAGCTGCTGGTCGTCCATGACGCGCACGATGACGGGCACTTCCTTCAGCTCGGCAAGCTGCGCCGCTCGCCAGCGCCGCTCTCCCGCGACAATTGTGTACCTGTCGCCTCTGTCGCGTACGAGAATCGGCTGCACGATGCCGTGCTGCTTTATGGAGGCGGCGAGCTCGGCCAAGCGCTCCGCGTCGAACGTTTTGCGCGGCTGCTTCGGGTTCGGGTCGAGCGAATGGATGTCGACCTCTAAATATGTACCGGTCGCCTCGTGCTCGAAGTCGTCGAACAGCGCTCCCAGCCCTTTGCCCAATCCGCGTTTTGCTGCTGCCATCTCGTTCACCCCGCTTCGCTCATCAATTCTTTGGCTAAAGCTACGTACGCCTGCGCGCCGGAAGAGCGCGGGTCGTACAATGTGATAGGCACGCCGTAGCCCGGCGCTTCGGAAAGGCGCACGCTGCGTGGGATGATCGTGCGGTATACCTTCGATTGGAAGAACTTCTGCACCTCGGCGACGACCTGTGCGGCTAAATTCGTGCGAGCGTCGAACATCGTCAGCACCACGCCTTCGACCTCCAGGCACGGATTGATGTTTTGCCGCACGAGCTTGACGGTGTTCATAAGCTGCGAAAGCCCCTCCAGCGCGTAATATTCGCATTGAATTGGCACCAAAAGGCGGCTTGCAGCCGTGAGGGCGTTGACCGTAAGCAGCCCGAGCGACGGGGGGCAGTCGATGAAGACATAGTCGTAACGCTCTATGAAGGGCGCGAGCGCGTTTTTCAAAACCTGTTCGCGCGCGATTTGGGAGACGAGCTCCACCTCCGCGCCCGCGAGCCCGATATTCGACGGGAGAAGATCCAGCTTGTCTACGCCGGTCGTCAACACGGCCTTGTCCAGCGCCACGCCGTTCATCATAACGTCGTAGACGGTATGGCGCGGCTTGTTGCGCTGTATGCCGAGGCCGCTGGAGCTGTTGCCCTGGGGGTCGAAGTCGATCAGCAGCGTTCGGAACCCGGCCTGCGCGACGCAGGCGGAAAGGTTTACGCTCGTGGTCGTCTTGCCGACGCCGCCTTTCTGGTTTGCTATGGCGATTATCTTGTTAGGCACAAATCATATCTCCCCGTTTTTGTCAGTGTAGGAACATTATAGACCATCGCCGATATAAATGAAAGGCATAAATACGTCGTGAATTGTACGGCGTGTATATGTTTCACGTGAAACAATCGCTCGAATTGTAACAAATATGTAAAATATGGGGAGTAGAAAAAATGTTAAAGAATTACAAAATTGTAACGATAGATATATTAGCTAGGTAAGTGTTGATTAATGTAGGGGCGAACTGTGTTCGCCCGCAGCGTACCAGGGGCGAACACAGTTCGCCCCTACAGAAAATCGATTAATCGTTGTTTGCCTAAGCAAAAGGAGAGAGCGAATGGGCCAAACGGTTCGATACGCCTGCGAGTGCGGCTATAATAAAGAATTGCATCTGGGCGGCGGGTTTCTCTCGAATCAGGTGGAGCCTGTCCGGGAGGCGTTTGACGGCGGTGCGCTCGCGGCGTTCGACAGGGCGAAAAAAAGAGGCGCATTGACCCGCTTCTATTGGGAGTACAAGCGGGCCGTATGCCCGGCTTGCGCAGAACTGTTAGCGGTTCCCGTTTTGCACTATTGGGAACGCGACAGGGAGCGCACAAGACAAGCGCCCTGCCCCGAATGCGGCGGCGGCGCGGGGCTAAATTCCGACAAGGAGCAAATATGCCCCAAATGCGGCGTAAGGATGGCCGCTGAGCGCACGGGCCTATGGGATTGAATGAGCATCAGTAGGATTAGACATCGATAAAGTCAAGGAGGACTATATTCATGCGAATTCAAAACAACATTTCCGCGTTCAATACGCATCGCATGTACAGCATAAATAACGCAAAGGTCGCGAGAAACACCGAAAAGCTCTCCAGCGGCTTTAGGATCAACCGCGCGGGCGACGATGCGGCGGGCCTCGCCATATCGGAAAAGATGCGCGCCCAGATTCGCGGGCTAGCCCAGGCGCAGCGCAACGTACAGGACGGCATAAGCCTAATCCAGACGGCGGAGGGCGCATTGGCCGAGGCGCAAAACGCGCTTCAAAGGATGCGCGAGCTGGCCGTGCAGTCCGCGAGCGATACGAACGAGACGAGTATCGACCGCGCCGCGCTGGACGCGGAATATTATCAGCTCATGTCCGAAATAGATTCAATAGCCAAGACGACGACCTTCAACAATATAAAGCTTTTAGACGGTACGCTGCAGCCGCGCTCGCCAAGCGAGGTTCACAGCAATTCGCACGCCTTCCCAATCGAAGACTACGAGGAAATCGGCTATGTAAACTGGGCCAACGCAGGCGGCAGGGATTTTTCGGAAGTGATCAAGACCATCGCCGAGCAGATCGCCCCTCAATTCATAAACAAATTGACGGAAGGCCTTGCGGATACGGAGGAGCTTAGGGATATCTTCAGTACGCCTATAAAAATCGGCGTGGATTTCTCCAGGGGCAACTACAATGGCTTGGCTTCCTTGCAGTGGAGTACGAACCCGGCTTATGTAGGCCTGAAGATGACTCTGAACGTAGACTATATCGCTCAAACCTTCCAAAACGGGCAGTGGACGGACAGGGAGAATATGGAGAGAGTGGTGGCGCACGAGCTGACGCACGCCGTCATGGGGTTTGCCACGACAGTGGGTATGTCCAGCCATGAAGACGGCTATCCCACGTGGTTCGTAGAGGGCATGGCCCAGGCCGTTTCCGGCGACAAGGTATGGTCGTCCTGGCTAAGCGGCTCGTCCTCGAACGCACAAATCCAATCCATGCTCCGCTACGATAAGCTTACCGCCGACGAAATGTCGTCGCACTACGGCTCGGGCTATCTGGCCGTTATGTACATGTCGTGGAAGGTCGCGGGCGGCGGCGATGTAAATGAAGCGAATTTACAGCAGGGCTACAAGAAGATTCTGGGCGAGCTCGCAATGGGCAAGTCGCTCGACAGCGTCATAAAAGAAAATACGACATACTCGGGGTTTCAGGAATTCGAGCGCTACATGGGCATGGCAGACGAAACGAGCGACTTCGTGCGCGCGCTGCGCTCGGCGGCGGGCGACGGTACCGGCTCGATATTCGGCCTGGATAAGGACTTCGACGCGATTTTAGAAAATACAAACGCCAGTTCGGACTTCATGCAGATAGATACCGACTCCGCGTGGGTATTCAATTATTTTCCGGAGGGCTATTCGCCCGGGCGCGGCGGCGGCGTCTATGAAGACGGCAGCTGGATGGGCGATACGAACGCCCCGAATAAATATCTCGGCGGCGCCGGCTCCGTCTTTGGCGGCCTGTACATCCAATCCGGCGCGAACGACGGAGATTATATCAAGCTCACGATAGGGAAGATGGACTCGGGCTCGATCGGGAAAAAGCACGCGTACGGTTTCGTGGAAAAGGCATTGAACGCGTCCGACGTAAAGACGCGGGAAAGCGCAACAGAGGCCATCGACGTGACAAACGGCGCGATAAACATGATCTCCACACAGCGCGCCGCCTTGGGCGCTATGCAAAACCGGCTGGAGCATAAGATGAACAACCTCAGCACGTCGGAGGAAAATCTGGCGAGCGCCGAAAGCCGTATCCGCGATATAGACATGGCGAAGGAGATGACGGATTACGTCAAGAACGGGATTCTGGCGCAGGCGGCCACGGCTATGCTGTCCCAGGCCAACCAGCAGACTGGGGCTGTGCTTAGCCTGATCAGCTGATACCCAAACATAAACAGATTTCCATCTGCGGGCTATAAATCACTGGATTTATGCCCGTTTTATGTTGACTAATTCCCTTTTTATCCCGATATTAATTCAGTACGGGCAAGATTATCGCAAATCAAAGGATTGAGTGAATTTTCAAGGAGGAAAGAAATGATAAGTCCAAGCGCATACAGGCCCCCGACGGTCGTGGATATGCAGGAGCAAAGGCGGCGGCATTACGCCGAATCGATGGAAGCGAGCTACGCAAAAAGGCTCGAGGATGTCAAGCGCAGTACAAGAGGAATGGCGAGGCGGTATGGTTCCACAGAGCCGCAGCTGATTCAACGAGCCTCGCAGGGAGAGTACACCGCTCCGGAGATAAAAGACGAGAGCTACTATCCCAAGCTTTCAAACGAAAAAGCGCAGGCCATGGTCGAGCGGATGCGCCAAAATTTACGGGATCGCCAAAACGTTAACGGTGGCCTGACGATACGCATGGAGCCGCAGGAAGGCTACAACGCCGACGGCTTCGCTCATCAGACAAACCAGGTGGATCAGATAGAGGTCGAGCGGCTGTTTTCCAGAGGCCCGAACGGGGATTACAGCAGCAGCTATTTCTTCGACAGGGAAAACATTCCGAAAAAGAACTTCCTGGACGACGCCGTTTCGCAGTATAAAGAACGCTATGAGTCGCTGAGCTCGTTGGAATACGAAAGCGAGCAGGAGAAGCTCATGACGCTGAGCTATCTCGACCAGGACTTCAACGCGTATGCCCATACGGCGTTTAGGAGAGCGGGGCTTTCGGACGAGGACGTGCAAATCGCCGCCGATGCATTCTCCCGCGAGTTCCGCATGGGCATGATAAGCGGCCAGGGAATCGAAAAGAGCCAGCTAAACGCGCTGCGCAAGCTAAACGAGCTAAGCCCGAGCCTTATTCAGCAGGTGCAGTATTCCGGCTACTCGTTTGATTTCGGGGCGTAGGGGCGGATTGTAGGGGCGGCGTTTTGCCGCCCGCGTGATTAATGACTTTTTGGTAACTGAGTATTGATGATCTTGCCCGTACGAAGACGCGTTTTATCAATAAGAATGTCCGATACAAGAATATCGACATTAACAGAAGATATTCGTAATAATGCGATAAATAAGAATTGAACTGGCAGGGATTATATTGTATAATGCTTTACATGGATGGTTGTAATTATCCTGTAAAGAGGTTTCTTATGTCGGCAGAAGCAGCATCAAATAGAAATGCAGAATCAAACAGGAATCCTGAACCAATCAGGAGTATTCAATTAAGATATCATTCTTTAGACGGTTTTACGGACATCTGGAAAAAAGACATCTTAACAGAGCTTGCTGGAGCCAAAACTTTAGAAGACTTAGTTGAAGCTGCCGATGACTTGAATTATGCGCTGTCGCAGTATAAAGCAGATAGAAAAAACGTTTTTATTGAAGATGAGGGTGTACCGTCAAGGAATGAGACGTATAATAGTATTATCAAGCCCGATAATTCTATCGAAGAAGGCGCGAACGAAAACATTAACGTCGATCATGAAAGTAGGGTGACCGCCGTGGCCGAGCAGGAAAAAATATATGATTGGATTCGTGAGGATATGCGAGCCTCCGAAGAACGGCAGCGCGCTATGGAAGAACGCATTGATTCGCATATTATTGAATCAGAAAAGCGCATTGAAAAGCGCTTAGATAAAATCGATTCGAATCAAGAGAAGCTTAACGAAAAAATAGAATCGACAAGGGTAGCGCTGGAAGACAAAATCGATAATAATAAAAAGCATTGGCAGACTATCGTTGTTGCAGCAATCGCGGCGCTGGCGGCAATTGCCTCGGTACTAGTACCGTTTCTGCGTGGAACCCCTTCTTAATTATGTAGATTCAAAATAGAAGTCGGAATACAACCGCCCCCTCCCGGCGGTTTTTCTTGTCTTCCCCCTCCCGGACATGCTATAATCCCTTCAAGTAACAACGAAGGGGGAAGAATACATTTGCAATACTCTCATGAAGTTGAAGAGATGACTTGCGTGGCCAAGGGCGCGAAGCACGGCCCTGCGCCCATCCCCGAAGAGGGAAAATGGGTAAAGGCCAAGGAAATCAAGGACATTTC